>Ga0105048_10010439_pt1 | contig 14713 bp, 14 predicted proteins | sample MAT05_FD_78382 | JGI IMG/M metagenome (GOLD analysis project Ga0105048, IMG submission 78382) | Freshwater microbial communities from Lake Fryxell liftoff mats and glacier meltwater in Antarctica - MAT-05 | ecosystem: Environmental > Aquatic > Freshwater > Ice > Liftoff microbial mat | place... | reverse complement strand
ACCAAAAACTTGGGTATAAATCACAACCATTCATCAAGAGAAAATCTGTAGTACACAAACCTGAACTCAAAAAAAATGAAACCCTTACTAATAGCCAATCTTCACCTTAGTTGCTGCAATATCGGTTAACTTGCTCTGGCTTTTTATCAACCTTTGACCATTCTATTTATTCTTCATTTTCAAATACACGAAGCCTGTTTTCATCCGCATCTTTCATTGCCTTTGGATTTTTTTGAGAGTTTTTGGACCATAAAAATTATTGATTATACCTAGATTAAGCAATGCAAAATTCAAATAGATATTTAATGGAATAATTTCATACATGAGCAAACCAAGCTATACTCTTCAGGCTTGAACTCATTAACCCCGAAGTGCTGATTCTATTCAATCCAACCAGTTTTGTTAGAATAATATCACACTATTAGTTGTTTAAACTATTCTCCGTCATGGAGAAAGCTAAGTTTTTTAAAAATTCAATACCTCTTTACTCTTTGGGGTTTGATTGATTATAAATCCTTATTCTAGACATATTAGAATTTGCAATAAACGTTGCCTTACCTTTCCGAATTGCACTTATAATCCGCTTTTCTTTTGTCTCACAAAAGTTTCAATCTCGCTAAAACCTTTATTTTTTATAAATTGTTTAAATTGTCTTTTAGTTGCAGTGAATTTATAAGGCGGGACACTATCAAATGTTGTTTCCGTAATTTCCTTTAAATTATCAAGGTCAAGTTGTGCCGAAATACTGCTAATTATAAGTTGCCCTCTGGATAATGAAATTTTCTTCACTTCCCAACTTTCTTTATTGTAACGAGTGTTTAAAAAGTAGTAGCCCTTAAATTTCCGAACTACATTTTCGTAATTCATTTGAAATAAGGTGTCTATGTAAAAAATATGAGTTAACAAACTATCACCTTCGCGCTTTACCAAAGTTATTTCATTGGTAATTAGGTTAACTATACTATCGCTTGCTAGTCTCGAGTTGCTATCTAGCTGGTTTGGGTGAAACTTGTAGTCATAGTCGTAAATTCTTTGAATTAATTTGTCAGTAACAGATAGGGTTGAATTGTCGGAAAGGCTTGTATATTTTCCCTTTAAACGATTTGGAAATTTTGATAAGTTATCGGTGTCTGTTGGCTGTGGTTCGTTAAATGTTACAGGTGGTTCACAGGCAATCAAACTTATAAAAATAATAAATATAGATGTTAATTTTAGAGGTTTCATTTTTTTTGCTCGGTTTAAAAATTACGCATTAACCAAAATTATAAGTCCTTTATTTTCCACAACGACTCTCCATATACCGATTTTGATCTTTCATTCGGCTGCTTTTTGGGGTAACCTGTTTGTATTTTTTTAGGTAATAAGTACTCTTCGGGCAGTTTTCCAAAAAACAATAATTCAAGGCTAAATTCCATAAAGCATTCGAAAATTCTGGTTCATGATACAAGGCTTTTTCAAAAACCCTTGCACTCTTGCGTAAAAAATTGGTATCGTGGGTATTACCAAAACGTTTGTAGTAAGCCATGCCTAAATCATAGTAATAATAGTGAATGTTAGTGCCCACTACATTGGTGTCGAATTGCACCAAATTATCATACATACGCATAGTGGTAATACTATCAATTCGACCACAAGTAGCAAAGGTTAAACTGTCGCGAATACTTAAATAATTAAGTTTCTGGGAGCTAGATTCAAAATCCAATCCAACGAATAAAAGCAATGCTAAAAACGGTTTAATCATAAGAAAATGATGCTAATTTGTTAGTTTCAAAAGTAATCCAAAACTTATTTCTCAATCAAATAATATTTCGTAAATCTAAAATCTAAAATCGAATTATCTTTGCCACCCAAATTATGCTTGACAAACTCGAAGCCATCCATGCGCGTTTTAAAGAAGTTGAACTTTTGCTCAGCAGCGCCGATACCATGTCGGATATGCAGAAATTTAAACAACTCAACAAAGAGTACGTTGATTTAAAAGAAGTAGATGAAGTATATCAGGAGTACCGCGTTTTAGTTAAAAACCTTGCTGAAGCCAAACAAATTCTTAATAACGAAAAGGATGAAGAATTGAAGGATATGGCCAAAATGGAAATCGAAGAACTGACGATCCGTCAAGAAGAACTCGAAAAAAATACTCGAGCCATGCTTCTTCCTAAAGATCCCGAAGATGCTAAAAACGCCATTCTCGAAATTAGAGGTGGAACTGGTGGTGACGAAGCCAGTATTTTTGCCGGTGATTTATTGCGCATGTATCTTAAATATTTTGAGAAAAAGGGATGGCAATCAATTATTCTCGATGAAAACGAGGGTGCTGCCGGTGGTTACAAAGAGGTTGTGGTTGAAGTAAATGGTAAAGACGTTTACGGCACCATGAAATTCGAGAGCGGGGTACATCGAGTTCAACGTGTACCTGAAACCGAGGCAAGTGGGCGGGTTCATACCTCGGCTGCAACTGTTGCTGTGTTGCCCGAAGCCGAAGAAGTCGATTTTTTTCTTAACCCGGCAGATGTAAAAATGGAAACCTCACGAAGTGGCGGTGCAGGCGGACAAAACGTAAATAAAGTTGAAACCAAAGTGATGTTAACCCATCAACCTACAGGGGTTGTGGTTATATGTCAAACCGAACGAACCCAGTTAAAAAACCGTGAAAAAGCTATGGGCATGCTTCGCTCCAAACTCTATGAAGAAGAAGTTCGCAAGCACGAAGCAGCTATTGCTGGTAAAAGAAAAACTATGGTTAGCACAGGTGATAGAAGTGCAAAGATTAGAACCTATAATTACCCGCAAGGCCGCGTAACCGATCATCGCATTGGACTTACACTTTATAATTTAACAGAAGTTATGAATGGTTCTGTTCAGGAAATAATTGAGCAATTGCAATTGGCCGAAAATGCCGAACGCATGAAAGAGGGAGGCAACTAGTCCACCATTTTATAGTTAAAATATGCGAAATTTGATCGTTGTAAGCATTCTACTTTTGCAAATTTCATGTAAAACTTTACCCAAGCAACCCATGTCAAAATTAATCATTAACATAACATCAGCCCCGGCACCAATCGGACCCTACAGTCAGGCTGTATTATCCGGCAATACCCTTTACGTTTCTGGTGCAATCGCCTTAGATGCATCGAATGGAAATATGGTGCAAACCAATATTGAAGCCGAAACCCATCAGGTAATGAAAAACCTGGGTGAGATACTGAAGGCCGCCGGTATGAAACATTCTAACATTGTAAAAGCTAGCATTTTTGTAACCGATTTGGGAAACTTTGCCAAAATTAACGCGGTTTATGGAAGTTATTTCACGGCCGACTTTCCAGCTCGCGAAACGGTGCAAGTGAGCGCTTTACCTAAAGGAGCCAACGTCGAAATTTCGGTAATTGCTATAAAATAGGCGTTTTTTAGGGCGTTTCCCTACGGGTCAGGCTTTACGTTACAATCTTTTTGTTCGTGCCTCTCAAAAAGGATTTTCACTGCAATCCTTAACGCGGCTTCCGTCAACACGACCAGCATAGTTACGCCCAAAAATATGGCCAATTGCATGCCGTTGTTTTATCGGTCGGTGTCTTCACCGAACGAAACGTTTAGCCTTCAATCAGTAAAAGAAAAGAAAATCATCAAACCTAAAAAGAGGATTATTCCTAGCCGAGTCTCCTTCGCTCTGAGAAATGCCTTGGAAAAGGACTCGCGGTTCCAAATAAAGTGAGAACCGGCTAGGAAAAAGAATAATTGTTTGTCGCGCATGTCATTACTGGCTTGACCCGCAATTTCCCATTAGGCAAAAGAATAAACAACTAGATACTCATTTGTTTTTTACTTTACCCGTCGAGTCCTATTTCCCAGCGCAAGCATTATTAGGGAGACTAATCTTTAAAGAAAACCTAGGTAAATTAGATAGATATTGCGGGTCAAGCTCGAAATGACATCTCGTGTTTAGGCAATGACGTTATTTTTATCGTCATTAAGGGCTTGACATGCAATCGGCTGGGTACTAGTAAGAAAAAGAATGAACGACTCGGCATGCATTTATATTTTCCATATCTGCGCTATTATTAGCAATCTATCAATCAATACCGCTAATCCATAACAATCACCGAACCTGCGTTAGGGGTAAAAGCGGTAGCCCACAATGCAGCGTAGCGGAATGAGGACTACAAGCGGATGACCCGACCCGTAGGGAAACGCCCAAAAACAAAAAAGCGCCTCGTTCCTGATTTATAGCCAGTCAGAAGTGCCTAAGTAATAAAATTAAGTATCAAAATTTAGTTGAAAGCGTTATAACCACGGTATTACTTGTAAACTTATTATCAGAATAAGCCTGTGTTTTGGATTTATCATTCAAAACGTATGGTTGGTAAATATCGTTTCCAAGGGTATGAACCAAGGCAAAATCTAGGGCCCAGTCTTCTTCACGTATTCCTATACCGCCGGTAATATATTCAGAACGCAAATTTCCACCACTATTGTCCTTTAATGGTGAACCATAGCTGGCGTAGCCTCCACGGAATCTAAAATTTTCAGAAACCAATTCGCCACCAATGCGAATATTGTAAGTACTGGTGTATTTTCTTCTAATATCATCATTGGCAACTTCCATTGCGGTATTGCTAATTCCTGAACTGCTGCGTAAACGCATGGCCGAATAATCAACAGCTTCCACATCAGCGCTTAAAAATCCTCGTTTCCCAAAAATACCTGTCGCGCTTACAGTGTAACGAGCCGGTGTTAGCAAGGTATAATCATAATTACCGCTTTTGCTTTCAAAATTAAAGCTGCTTCCAGTATTAATTGTGGAAACTAAATCAAAACTGTAATTATCCGCAAGTTTCAAAATCATGGGTGTTTGCAAGCTAGCACCAACACGCACATAATCATTCACCCGCATTACCATGCCTAATCTTCCCGAAAATCCGCCACCTGTGGTTTTTAGCTGGTCTGAAAATGTAAAATTGTCAATTCCAAACGAGTCTGTGCTGCTCGAAAAGTCGGTTTCGCTATGCGATTTAGTTTCTTTAAATTTAACAGAAGTATAATTCAAAGTAGCACCAATATAAAGCAAATCACTGTAATTTCCGGCTACCGAAAAATTATACTCGTTCATGCCTCCGCTTTGTTGTATGATACCTTTCTGACTCATATTGCGCAATAACGGATTAGTATTGGCGGCATATTTTCTGCTGCCGGTTTCGTTAAATAAATATCCTTCCCAAGCCATGGTGGTTTTTGAATTGAAACCATTATCAAACTCATCATCCGTTGCTCGAATCTGATCTTTTGAAAAACCGTTGGCTCTTTCGGCAAAATAATCCATCAAACTGGTTTCGGTATTAAATCCTTCAAAATTTATGACACGGTTAAAGTCAGCAACTCGCGCCATGTTAAAGGCTATAGTTGAGTTTTTCCAACCTTTCTCTCCCTTTTTAGACAAAGTTTTGTTCGCAAAAACCAAACCTAAATTCGGAACATTCATTTTAAATGCATTATCTGATAACGAATTGCCCATGAAAGTGCTGGTATTTTTGCTGTTTACAAAACCAACCGAAAAGCTAAATTCTCCTTTGCGATATTGAGCCATGGAGGCTGGATTTATTGAGGCCGAGGAAATATCAGCTCCCAAAGCACCCGTAGCTCCTGCAATCGACATGGACTTTGCAGTGCTTCCAAATTTTTTGTTGGTATAACGGATGGCATCTATATCGTTTTGTGCCATAACATTTACACATAGTATTCCTAATAAGCCTGTTAATATTGACTTTTTCATAATTATAGTTTTAAATTTTTATTAAAAAAGAATGTTGAATTTTTCTATCGGCCTCTGCTTTTTGAAGAAGGAGTCGTAGATCCGCCAGAGCCGCCACCACTTGGAGTCGGAGAAGCACTACCTCGATTTCCACCGCCGTCGCTATTTGAACGCGATGGGCTGTAGTTTCTAGGTTCTTCGCGTCTTTGATTGGTATTGTTATTCGGGGAATTATCGTTACCGCGACTTCTATTTTCTGCAGGTTCATAACTTCTTCGTGGCTTTACTTCTTCACGGGGTTCTACCTTTCTGCCACCATCATTGTTACCGGGATTGTATGAACGGTATCTGGACGGGGTGCTTTCGCGGGTATTTTTATTCGAATTGTCAGGAGTTACGGTTCCGTTATTAGGGGTTCCGGCATTGCCACGATTCTCTCTTACTTCACGTTTTGGCTGACTAGAATTATCAGGTGTTACAGTTCCGTTATCAGGAGTACCTGTAGTTCCGCGATATTCTCTCACTTCGCGTTTTGGCTGATTTGGATTATCTGGAGTAACAGTACCCTTGTCAGGATTGCCAGGATTGGTGCGGTTTTCGCGAGTGGTTCCGGCAGGGGTTTCAGGATTAACCGTTCCTGAATTGTTGTCACCGATTCGGCCTCGGGTTTCACCCACCGGCTGATTGGTATTGTTTCCATCGCTTACCTTACCGCGTTTACCATCTTTGGTTGGATCATAGGTATTACCTTGATTGGTTGGATCTTGAGTTACCATGCCACCGCGACTTCTCGGTGAAACCTGATCACGTCGGGTATTACTTGGAGTATTACTTCCTATGGTTTCACGAGGGCCGTACATATTGCCTCGGTTAGGTTTATAACCTCCATTGTTGCCTGAGTTATTATTATTGTTGTTGTTAAAAACATACACAGGCCTTTGCCAGTAGTTATAACCACCCCAACCATTATTAAAGCCTCCATAACCACCCCAGCCGTTATTGAATCCACCGTATCCGCCATAACCACCGCCCCAGCCACCGAAGTTTCCACCATAAGGACTGTAAAAGCCATAAGGAACGCCGCCATAATACATGTTGGAATAATAGCCATAACTAAAAGAATTATAACCAAACCAAGGATCGTAAAAATTATTATAACATGGATAGTAGTTTGTGCGCCATCCCCAATTTGGATAACCGTAATTGTTACCTACATTCCAACCATTCCACGAACTATAGCCTACCCAAAAATGTGTTCGCATTGGACGATTCCATCCCCAATAAGGGTCGCCACCAAATGAGTTGTAATTGTAATTGTTGTAACTGTAACGATCATTCAAGGCATCGCTATAACCATTGCGATAACCTGACCCATAGCGCATTCTGCGAAATGAACGACCATAAGAAAAATCATCATCATCATCATAATAATAATTATCTCCTTCATCGCTGTAGTTGTAATTATTATTTTGTGTAGAATTTCGGTCATTATTAGGCACATTGCTTGGATCCTCCTCTTTATAATTTCTATAATCTGGAGTTACCTCATTAGAAGCTGGAGGCCTAGTGGTATTGTAAGATTTTTTTGCAGCATCGTTAGGAGCTTCCGACTCTTCGGCCAACACAACTTCGTCACCCGGAGTATAATAAGTGTCATCGTAAGTGCCCAAATTAGATTGTCCACTTTGCTTCATGGCAGAACACGAGGCCAGAACCAAAGAAATTACCGTTAATTGTATGAGAGTCTTCATGGTGTAATTGATTAATTGTCCATTTAAATTTTAACTTTGCAAAACCTAATATTCAATTTTCATACCAAAGGTACAACATAAAAATTTAGATGGCATTCCAAAAAATAAAAAGAGAAGAAGATTATTCAAAATGGTATAATAATTTAGTCGTAAACGCTGATTTGGCAGAGCATTCGGCCGTAAGAGGCTGCATGGTTATTAAACCTTATGGTTACGCCATCTGGGAAAAAATGCAGCAGCAATTAGACAAAATGTTTAAAGAAACTGGACATAGCAATGCCTATTTTCCATTGTTTGTGCCCAAAAGTTTGTTTGAGGCAGAAGAAACAAATGCGGAAGGATTTGCCAAAGAATGTGCTATTGTAACGCATTATAGGCTTAAATCAGATCCTGATAATAAGGGAAAACTTATTGTTGACCCAGACGCCAAGTTGGAAGAGGAACTTATTGTTAGACCAACGTCCGAAGCCATCATTTGGAAAACCTATAAAGGTTGGATTCAAAGTTACCGGGACTTGCCATTGCTCATTAATCAGTGGGCCAACGTGGTTCGCTGGGAAATGCGAACCCGTCTATTTTTGCGTACAGCCGAGTTTTTATGGCAGGAAGGTCATACTGCCCACTCTACTAGACAGGAGGCGGTTGAAGAAGCAGAGCGAATGCTAGAAGTTTATTCTGAATTTTCTGAAACCTTTTTAGCCGTTCCGGTTATTAAAGGACTTAAAACGGCCAACGAGCGTTTTGCCGGTGCCGAAGAAACTTATTGCATCGAAGGCATGATGCAAGACGGAAAGGCTCTTCAAATGGGCACCTCACATTTTCTTGGGCAAAATTTCGCCAAAGCTTTCGATGTTAAATTTGCCAATAAAGAGGGGGTCCAAGAATATGTTTGGGCCACCAGTTGGGGCGTAAGCACCCGTTTGATGGGTGCTTTAATAATGGCTCATTCAGATGATGAAGGCTTGATTTTGCCTCCAAACTTAGCGCCAATTCAAGTGGTTATAATTCCTATATATAAAGGAGAAACTGAACTGGAACTGGTTTCGGAAAAGGTAAAAACGATACAGGGGGAGTTAAAAAAAGCAGGTATTAGTGTTAAGTACGACGATCGTGATGGCTACCGCAGCGGCTGGAAATTTGCAGAATACGAGTTAAAAGGCGTACCGGTAAGAATAGCAATTGGCTCTCGTGACCTGCAAAATAATACTGTAGAAATTGCACGACGAGATACGAAGGCCAAGAATAGCGTGAGTATGGACGGACTTTTAGAATACATTCAGAACTTACTTATCGATATTCAAAACTCGATTTATCAAAAGGCAAAAGATTTTCAAGCTACCAAAATTCACACTGTAAATACTTGGAACGAGTTCGAAACAGCTCTTGATTCAGGAGGGTTTGTTAGCGCTCATTGGGATGGAAGCAGTGAGACCGAACAAAAAATTAAGGAAAAGACCAAAGCAACCATTCGCTGCATTCCTTTGAATAATGTACTTGAAAACGGAACCTGTATTCTTACGGGAAATGTAAGTTCTCAACGTGTATTATTCGCAAGAGCATATTAAGCGGCTTTATTATTTGAAGCAATTAATTTAATAAGAAAACTGGATTATATTGCTTTGAACTGGCATCAAAAAAAAACTATAAGTCACAAAACAAATTGTGTAGAACAAACCCTTTGACCCAAAATCAAGGATGTTCTTTGCACTTTAACGCATTAGTTATAATTGATTGGCAGTTTGTGTTTAAAAAATCTGCTAACTAGAACGGAAATAGTTGGAAGGTAGAGTTTCCCAAAACTATTAACCTTGCATATTTTTTTTACTTTTTTTTTACCAAATTTTCTTTCTAAAATTGAATGGCTTTTTTTAAATCCATGAAGAATAATAAATCCGGAAGCTTCCATATTTTAGTAGGCATCAAAACTCTTTGAATAAATTATACCATTTGAGTATACTTAAAACTTTATGTTTACTAGTAAGTTCATGCGCTGATACTAAGAACTTATATTTAAATAATGCTTAACCTTTAGGGAAAAATAATAGCAAAATACACCTTGGTGTTGGCACAGGGGTTATGCCTAAAATTGATTCCATTAAAGTAAATACCGATGAAATTGTCTTCTCAGCAAAAATAACTGTTAGGCCCAATCTTTCTATAAGTGGTCAAGTTGGATTAGGTAAAAACACAGATTTTAGATTTGCGGGGCATTTTCCGTTTTTAATGGGTGGTTTTGGACTTAGGGCAGGCATTCAACACAGTTTATTTGACTCTTCCTCAAAGTTCAATATGGCATTGGGATTTGAATCGGAAGTGGTTTTTTCGCGAAAAGAAGTTACTATTTTTAAAGAAAAAATCGAAACCAGAAGTGTTTCGGGTGGAAGTTATAATGCTGATATTTATTTTCCTTTTATCTATCAAATAAATCCAAAAACTTTTGTCTCCGTGACACCTCGTTATTCTTTGTCCGGATTTAAGATGAGATATTTTAGCAATGCTGATAGAACTTATAATTTTGCTATTAATTACCCCTTAGTGAGCTTAGAAATTAAATATGATAATAAGTAAATTGAAGGAAGTACATTATATTTCCAAAATAAATTCATGATACATTTAGGGGTGGCAATCGTGCTTAGATAAGGCCTACTTTAAAAGTTCCTTGCAGGCACTTCAAAGCGGCTATGCGAAGATTTACTTTGGCGTTTTTAGAGTTGCAGATGCTGTTAGTAATTTTACACAATGAATTATCAACTACAATCGGAATTTAAAAAATAGATTCAGAGATTTTTGACCAAGATTCTTTTAAAGCTGTTAGGCAATAAAAAATTCCTGTTACGACGGATAGGAATAGAACTTGGGTTATTTTTCTGTTCTTGATTCAAATTAAAATTTTGTTGCTAGGGAACAAACTCTTCAGATGCCCGTATGAAATCGAATACTAATTTGCACTTGCTCACGCCCCGGTACTTTCCCCTAATTCAACCTCCAAACCATTCATTGCTTGGGTAAGATGCAGTTGGCAGCTAAGGCGACTATGCGGAATATCCAATAAAAACGCTTGCTCCAACATGGCCTCTTCGTCTTCACTCATGGGAGGTAGCGGATGATTGCTGTGAACTAAAACATGACAAGTAGCGCATAAGGCCATGCCACCACAAGTTGCTTTTATTGGCAACTCATTGGCGCGAATGGCTTCCATTAAATTTAAACCCATATCTGTTGGCGCATCAATCGTATGCATAACGCCATCTAGATCGGTAACTTTAACTTGAATTACCTCGTCCATATTTAAAATGCTTTAACCCCGCTAACCGTTGTGTATTTAAGAACCAAATTTTTATCGGGGTAAATTCGTTTAAATGCCGATTGAACCATCAACGTAGCTTCGTGAAATCCACATAATATTAATCGCAACTTGCCGGGGTAATCATTAATGTCGCCAACTGCATAAATACCCGGAATATTGGTACCGTAATCAAAGGTGTCTACCGGAATTGATTCTTTATTAAGATTTAACCCCCAAGACTTGATAGGTCCTAGCTTTGGCGACAATCCGAATAAAGGAATAAAATTATCGGCCATCTGAAGGCTGTTTTCATTGGTTTCAAAATTTGTAATTTCAACTTGTTCAAGTTTTAAATCCCCGTGAAGCGCAGTAACTTCTGAATTTAGTAAAAGTTTAATTTTTCTTGATTTAGATAAATCCATCACCTTTTGTACCGAATCTAAATGTCCTCTAAAACTTGTTCTTCTGTGAATTAAAGTTACACTTTGAGCAACATCTGCTAAAAATATTGTCCAGTCTAAGGCCGAATCTCCACCTCCAGCAATAACCACATGCTTTCCTCTAAATTTTTCAGGATCTTTGATAATGTAGTCAACACCTTGGTCTTCAAACCTTTCAAGTTGAGATATTTCAGGTTTTCGAGGTTCAAAGCAACCTAAACCTCCCGCAATTACAATAATTGGAGCGGTATGCACAGTTCCCTTATTGGTGACTAATTTCCAATGTCCATTCTCCATTTTTTCAATGGATTCTGCGCGTTCGCCCAATGTAAATCCAGGTTTAAACGGTTCGGCTTGTTTTATTAGGTTTTTAACCAAATCACCGGCCAATACATCTGGAAATCCCGGAATATCGTAGATAGGTTTTTTAGGGTAAATTTCTGTAAGTTGTCCGCCCGGTTCCGCCAAAGCATCAATAAGATGACAACGTAATTTTATGAGTCCGGCCTCAAACACTGTAAACAATCCACAGGGGCCGGCACCAATTATAAGTAAGTCAGTTTCAATCACGTGATAATTTAAAAATGCCGCAAATTTACCACTAAACAAAGACTATTCTTTGATTTTTATCATACTTCTTTAAGGCAATCATCAGTAGAATTGATTGGTTATTAGTTACTGAGTTACTGTTTATTGGATGATTGGTAATTGGTATTGAGTTAATTGTTAATTGAGTTACTATAGAAAAAGTTAGGTGAAAAATGGGTTATTTAGAAAATAAAATTGGCTGAAGGAGTGGAGAGTTCAAGGAAGTATCTTATTGCTAAAAAATCGTTTACCAGAATGATTCGTTTTAGATTATTATCTTATGTCGGATATCGTTTGCGGGTAAAAAGGGTGACGGCTTAGAGGCCATCAAATTTCAAATCTAAAGTTAGTTGAAAGGGCGAGCTTTCCATAACTGTAACGTAGCCTTCATTTATAGCTGCTGTTATAAGGAGTTTTCCTTCCTTCCACGGAGCCAAAAACTCTTAAATATGAATTGTACACTTGAACATTATTTTAACAATTTTACTAAATCCTTTTTTATATCTCCACTGGGTCTTTTGGCATTACTGTCAACAATTTTTCCTTCTTTGTTTATGGTTATATAATGAGGGATTCCCTTTACATTATAAAGTTTGGCAATTTCAGAATTATAACTACCACTAGCGATTAAATGCATCCCATTAAGATTATTTTCATTGATAGCTTTTTTCCATGCCATTTCATCTTCATCAATGGACATGTAAAGAAAGACAATATTTTGGTTTTTCATTTCTTCTTCTAATTTTTGGGCAAATGGTATTTCCATTTTACATGGAGCGCACCAACTTGCCCAAATGTCTAGATAGATATCTTTACCTTTTAAATCATTTAGCGAAATCTTCTTACCATTCTGATTGAGACATGTGAAATTTGGAGCAGGATTTCCGGTAGACAAATGATGTGCAAATGTTTTATATTTTTCCACAAGACGTTTCCCATTTTCAATATCATTTTCATGGGTCAGTACACTAAAAGTCCATTTCACAAACAGAAATTCCTTTAACTCTCCTGAAAAATTCTTCTCAATAAACTTTTCCATAAGCTGTGTCATTGTTTGCGTAAAATCTTCGCTACTTAAAGTCTTTACTTCATTATAAATATCGTTATAAATATATGCCAAATATGCCCAAGACTTAATAGCTTTTGTATTGTTAATAGGTGTTTACTTACGAAAATCATAATAATTTTTGGATAAGGTAAATGGATTTTTAAGTTTGTTAAAATACTTTTAACTCGGTGGGTAATCAGCCTTTGTAGAAGCCCAATTGTAATTTATTCTGGCTTCTTCATATTCCTTAAAAGCATTGACAGAATATATTTTGGTAGGAATTACAGATAAAAAATCTTTGAAATAATTCAACTCCTTATGGTGAAGTGAATCAACTAAACGTTTAAATTCTTCTTCCTGCATTTTATAAATAACAGATGCCATTTGAGAGGGAAATAACAATACCTTTTGTGCAAGATAGTTATTAATATCAGCACCTATTCCTTCATAAATTACCGTTTCGTCAAATTGCCTAGTGTCAAGTGTTATTTTAATACTGTCATCTGGAGAAAGAAACATATCTGTCCTTTCGTCTCCATGAAAAAAATCAGCCGGACCTGAAATACTCCATAAGAAATTCATTGCGAAGTTCCCTTCATTATCTATCAAAGCTGAATCAGCAATTCCCCGTTCATAAGTTATATAATCTTTAAAATATCGAACATAAACTTTGTTTCCTTTGGGGCGTTTAATATTTTCATAGATGGTAACTGAGTTTTGTGCGACAACAATTTGAACCATAAACAGCCAAATTATTATTTTTAGGAGTGGTTTCATCTTTCAAAGTAATTTTAAAAGTATTCCCTTTGCTACTAAATTTTCAACAGAGGATAAGAATGCACGGTAACTTACGTTTAAATCTCACATCTCAATACATCTGCCATCTAACATCTACCTTTGCCAAACTCCAAAACTCTAAAATCTACCGTGCAAATTTATATCGCTTTGCTTCGCGGCATCAATGTTAGCGGCCAAAAACTCATTAGAATGATCGAACTTAAAGCTTTGTTTGAATCCTTAAATTTTAAAAATGTAAGCACTTATATCCAAAGCGGTAATATCATTTTTAGCAAAAGCAACTCCGATCCCCAAACCTTGGAAACTGAAATTTCTCAACAAATAGCCATTAAATTTGGTTTTGATGTTCCAGTTACTGTAAAAACCATGTCCGAATGGCGAATTATACAACAAGGCAATCCTTATCTTAATATACCCTCTGTCGACCAAAAATACTTACACCTCACTTTACTTTCTGAAACCCCCGAACCGATTAACATTCAAAAAATCAAAGAACTCAACTTTGAACCCGATCAATTTAAACTGATCAATTCCAATATTTATCTTTTTTGTCCCGGCGGCTATGGAAATACTAAACTTTCCAATAATTTTTTCGAGAGCAAACTCAAAGTTAAAGCAACCACGCGAAACTGGAACACCGTAAATCAACTGCTTGAAATGTCCGAAAAAACAACTGAATCTTGAAATATTACAATCCTCTGAAACATAAATTAGTATTAGTATCTGAACAATTTAAATTTGCTTCGAAAAGCTAAGCAAATTCATGAACAAAATTATATTTTCCTTTATCTTGTTTTGTGTGTTAATGGCAAGTTATGGTCAAAAGAAGTATCCATCGTCTTGCGCCGCTCCTGACAATATAAAGGCGCTGTATCGCATTGTCTCGTCCTAAAAAAAGTTTACACTTTAAAAGTGTAAACTTTTTTTAGGACGAGACAAAGTTTTAATCCACTACTATGACTTAGTCCGACTTCCACACTCTTTGTAGGTTATTCTCCTACTGTCTCCTTTAGTGTGGATATCCCAAGTTTTGTAATAAAGCCCATTAATGAGTCATGT
>Ga0105048_10010438_pt1 | contig 14713 bp, 16 predicted proteins | sample MAT05_FD_78382 | JGI IMG/M metagenome (GOLD analysis project Ga0105048, IMG submission 78382) | Freshwater microbial communities from Lake Fryxell liftoff mats and glacier meltwater in Antarctica - MAT-05 | ecosystem: Environmental > Aquatic > Freshwater > Ice > Liftoff microbial mat | place... | reverse complement strand
GAAGGGGTGCGCGGCAGTCTTGCCAAGCAGGTGATCGAGAGGTTTGACCTGTCCAAGGGGCATGACCCGCAGAAGTTCGGCCTGGGAATGAAGGAGATCTGGGAGATCGACCCCGAGAAGCATCACGCGGGGCGCGTGATACATACCATGGGCTGGCCCCTCGGAAGCAATGCAGGCGGCGGTGGTTTCATCTATCATCTTGAGAAAAATCAGGTTTATGTCGGCTTCGTGGTGCATCTGAACTACGAGAATCCGCATCTTTACCCCTATATGGAATTCCAGCGCTTCAAGCACCATCCCATGGTGGCGGAGCTTTTGAAGGGGGGAAAGCGCGTAGCTTACGGCGCGCGGGCGATTTCCGAGGGGGGCTGGCAGTCGATCCCGAAGATGGTAGCGCCGGGCGTTGCCTTGCTGGGATGCACAGCGGGCCTTGTGAACGTGCCCCGGATCAAGGGCAACCACAATGCGATGCTGTCGGGCAAGGCTGCGGCTGAGGCTGGACATGCGGCTATCCTGTCGGGACGCGCCGGGGACGAGCTTGCGGAATATGAAGCGGAAGTGCGCGGCGGCGCAATCGGGCGCGATCTGAAAAAAGTGCGCAATGTCAAACCGTTATGGTCACGCTTTGGGCTGGTGGCCAGCCTCTTGGGCGGCGGCGCGGACATGTGGGCCAATACTTTTGGTCTTACGATTTTCGGCACGCTGAAGCATGGCAAATCGGATGCGGCGGCGACAGGGCTCGCGAAGGATTTCGCCCCGATCGACTACCCCAAACCCGATGGCGTGCTGTCCTTTGACCGGCTGACCAATGTCGCTTACAGCTTTACCAACCACGACGAGGCTCAGCCCGCACATCTGACGCTGAAAGACGCGAGCGTCCCCATCGCCGTCAACCTGCCGAAATACGCCGAACCGGCGCAACGCTATTGCCCAGCGGGGGTTTTTGAGGTGGTGGGTTCGGGAGCCGAGGCGCGGTTCCAGATCAACTTCCAGAACTGCGTCCACTGCAAGACCTGCGACATCAAAGACCCCAGCCAGAACATCGTCTGGACGACGCCGATGGGCGGCGGGGGTCCCAACTATCCCAACATGTGAGGGAGAGCCGATGCCTGCCGCCCCCTCTCGCGCTGCCGTCCTGGCCTGGACCGAGGCCCGGGCAGGGCGACCTTTAAGCGGGGCCGAACAGGCCGACCTGATGGCCGCTTTGCCTGCAGGGGCGAGTGTGGCGCTGGTGCCCGAATTTGCGGCAGCCTTCAGCGTTGATCTGGAGGACCATGACCCTGACCTGCACCGGATCGACGAGGGTGGCGCATTGCAGATCGGCTGGCCCTTTCCGGTCGTCTCAGCGCAAGGGCTGCGCCTGCCCGTCTCGATCAGCCTGCTGCATGCCGCGGCGCAGGCCGGGCATTGGCGGCTGGAACCGCCTGCGCCGCAGTACCGGACGGATTGGTCCTGGGCCAATCCGCTGATCCTGGGGGTCGGGCTTCCCCTATTGACGCTGGGTCTGCTATGGCTGGTGCGGGCCCTTTTCTGACGTTGCCCTCTTTTGACTTGACCGCTTCTGACATTCTCGCGAGATCAGGGCCTTTGCCGTGCTGCGCATTGCGCCTCGGTCGGTGCGAGGATAGCGTTGCGGCAACTCCCGGAGGTTGACCATTGCCATATTTGACCGCGCGACCGCTCCTGCTCTTGCTGAGCCTTGCATTGGCTGCCCCTGTGAACGCACAAGTCGTTACACCCGACGCGCCGGAGCCCGCCACGGAGGCGCCTTTCACAGGAGCTTCGGGCGCCTTCATCGCTGCACGGGTGGCTGAGGCGTCCAACGATTTCGTCGAATCGGCCCGCTGGTTCGCCCTCGCTATCGCCGCCGATCCGCGGGACCATCGCCTGATCTCGGGCGCGATCTTTGCCGAACTCGCGCTTGGCCGCATCGACCGTGCCGAAACCTATGCCCTCGACTACCAGAAACTTGAACCCAAAGGCACACCGACCGCGCTGTTCGCGCTGATCGCAGGCGATGCCGCGCGCGAGGATTATGCGGCCCTGATCGCCGCGGCACCCGACCGGAAGATCAATCCGCTGCTTGACGGGCTGATCCTCGCCTGGGCCAAGCTTGGGAAGGGGGACATGACTTCGGCTCTTGCCGATTTCGACATCATGGCCAAGACACCGGGGCAGCAAGCCTTCGGACTGTTTCATAAGGCGCTCGCCCTTGGCCTCGCAGGCGATTTCGAGGGGGCGGAGGAGATCCTGTCGGGCCGCGCCGCGGGGAACGTCGGTCTCTTGCGGTCGGGCGTGATCGCACATGCGGAGGTGCTGAGCCAGCTCGAACGCAATCAGGATGCGCTGGCACTTCTGGACAAAAGCTTCGGCTCTGGCCCGGATCCGCGGATCGACCCTTTGCGAAAGCGGCTGAAGGCGGGCGAGCCTTTGCCCTTCACCGCCGTTACCTCGGCGCGCGACGGGATCGCCGAGGCTTTCTTTAACCTCGCCGCCGTCCTGCGGGGTGACACCGAAGATGGATTTATTCTTCTGCACACGCGGATTGCAACCGCCCTGCGGCCCGATTACGCCGACCCGCAGCTCTTGACTGCAAGCCTGCTCGGCAGCCTAGGCCAGCATCGGCTTGCGGCCGAAGCCTTTGCCCGCATTTCGGCGGACAATCCAGTGCACTTCGAGGCTGAAATCGGCCGTGCCCAGGCGTTGCTGGCCGACGATCAGACAGAGGCAGCGCTGGAGGTTTTGCGCGCCCTGGCCCGGGACGAGCCGCAACTTCTGCCCGCACAACTGGCGCTTGGCGATGCGCTGCGCCGGACAGAGCGTTGTGTCGAGGCGTTGCCGGTCTACGATGCAGCCATCGCCTTGATCCCGACACCCGGACCGGAAAACTGGATGGTCTTTTTCAGCCGAGGGGTCTGCCACGAACAGCAAAAGATGTGGGACAAGGCCGAACCCGACTTTCGCCAGGCTCTCGCGCTCAACCCAGGTCAGCCGCAGGTGCTGAACTACCTTGGTTACAGTTTCGTGGACCGAGGCAAGAACCTGGAAGAGGCGCTGCAGATGATCAATCAGGCCGTCACCGCCGAGCCAGAGTCAGGTTACATCATCGACAGCCTGGCCTGGGCGTATTTCCGCCTCGGCCGCTATGACGATGCGCTGGCCCCGATGGAAAAGGCGTCGCTTCTGGAGCCGGTGGACCCGATCGTCACCGACCATCTGGGGGATGTCTACTGGGCCGTGGGACGCAAGCTTGAGGCGCGCTTCCAATGGCGCCGCGCCCTGTCGTTCGAGCCGTTGGAGAAAGACGGAGCGCGCATCCAGCGCAAGCTGGAAGTGGGGCTGGACGCTGTGCTGACCGAGGAAGGTACGCCCCCGTTGGGTACGCAGCCCGCCGCCGTCCCCGCCGCGGATGGCAACTGAGTTCGCGCCTGCCAAGATCAACCTCGCGCTGCACGTCAGGGGGCGGCGGGCTGACGGCTATCATCTGCTCGACAGTCTCGTGGTCTTTGCCGATATCGGCGACCGGATCAGCGCAGCCCCTGCCGGGGATCTCAGCCTTACGATCACCGGACCACAGGCGCCGTACCTGACGGTGTCAGAGGATAACCTCGTGTTGCGCGCGGCCCTGCTGATGGGGGCAAAGGCTGCGCTGACGCTGCACAAGGTCCTGCCCGTGGCCTCAGGCATCGGCGGTGGGTCGGCCGATGCGGCGGCGACGTTGCGACTGCTGTCGCGTATGACCGGTCAGCCGCTGCCGGAGGCGTCAGCCACCCTCGCCCTCGGCGCCGATGTGCCGGTGTGTCTTGCAGGGCAGTCGGTCCGGATGCAGGGCGTGGGAGAAGTCATCACACCCTTTGCCGCCCCCAGCGTCTGGGCCGTCCTGGCCAACCCGGGCGTGGCCCTTCCCACCCCCGCCGTCTTTCGCGCGCTGACCCTGCGTGAGAATGTTCCCCTGCCTGCGGCGCTCCCGCCCCTCGCGTCGGCTCAGGACCTCGCGGCCTTCCTCGCCCAGCAGCGCAACGACCTCGAAGCCGCCGCCATTGCCATCGCCCCCGCGATCGCGACCTGCAAGGCTGCCCTCGCCACGCTCCCCGGCTGCCTTCTCGCACGGATGTCGGGCTCCGGCGCCACCTGCTTTGGCCTCTTTACCACCGAAACCGACTCCCTAGCCGCCGCCCGGAGCCTGCACTCCGCTCACCCTCGTTGGTGGGTCATGGCGACCCAGCTCGGCTGACAGGCGACCTGCCTTTCATTCTGGCGCAGATATCCACAGGGTCCGGAATGGAACTCCGGCGCTCACCCCGACGCGCAAGACCCGTCAGCTGATCCGCGCCACGACATAATCCGCCAGATCCTCCAGCATCTCCCGCAAGGGATGCACGGGCAGCGGGCCGAGTGCCTGACGCGCCTTAGCGGCCCAGCTTAGCGCGTCCTGACGTGAGTCCTCCATCGTGCCATGGCGGGCCATGATCGTGCGGGCCTCTTCGAGGTCGCCTTCAGCCTGACGACCCTTCTCGATCACCCGCACCCAGAAGGCGCGCTCGTCCGGCGTGGCGCGGGCCACCGCCTTGATGACCGGCAGGGTCAGCTTGCGTTCACGGAAATCGTCCCCGGTGTTCTTGCCGATCGCCTGATCGGTGCCGCCGTAATCCAGAAGGTCATCGACGATCTGGAAGGCCACCCCAAGCGCATCGCCATAGGTAAAGAGCGCCGCGACCTGAGGCTGCGGCGCGCCCGCAATCACGCCGCCAACTTCGGTCGCTGCGGAAAACAGCGCCGCTGTCTTGCCGCGGATCACCTGCAGATAGACCGCCTCATCAGTGGCCAGATCCTGTGCTGCGGTCAGCTGCAGCACCTCCCCCTCAGCAATCGTGGCCGACGCATTGGCGAGGATGTCGAGCACCCGTAGCGAACCTGTTTCGACCATCAGCTGAAAGCTGCGGGAAAAGAGGTAGTCCCCCACCAGTACCGAAGATTTATTGTCCCACAAAAGGTTGGCCGTGGGGCGCCCACGACGTCGGGCGCTTTCGTCCACCACATCGTCATGCAGCAGGGTGGCGGTATGGATGAACTCCACCGTCGCTGCCAAATGCACGTGAAAAGGCCCGTCATACCCGCAGAGCCGGGCTGCAGCGAGCGTTAGAAGCGGCCTTAGCCGCTTGCCACCCGCCTCAACCAGATGGGCGGTCACTTCCGGTATGCGCGGCGCGTGCTCGGAGGCCATGCGCAGGCGAATCAGGGCATTCACGGCCGCCATATCTTCGGCCAGCCAGTCGGCCAGCCGATCCTGCGTTGCCTTTACCCTTTGTTCCGCCCCGTCCATCCGAATGGCACCCTTGCGTTCCGGCGCACCTCCCCTCGACAGGAGGGCCACACCGTATTACCTCAATGACATGAAAGAGCTCTTGCGCACGACTGACCCGACCGTGGTCGCCTTTGCAACGTCCCTTCTTGAGGGCGAGGGTATAGCGGTATTCCCGCTGGACGTCCACATGAGCATCCTTGACGGGAGCTTGGGCATCCTGCCGCAGCGATTGATGGTGCGGGACGTCGATCTGTTCATGGCACGGTCGATCCTTGCGGATTTCGACATCGCGACGACCGGCTAGAATGTTTGCACCCGAGGATCTGTCCGACGACAAGTTCCTGATGGGCCGTTTGCGGCTCTTGCAGCCCCTGCAAGGCTATCGCGCGGCAACCGACCCGGTGCTTCTGGCCGCGGCCTGCCCCGCGAGGGGAGGGGAAAGCGTGCTCGATCTGGGCTGCGGTGCGGGGGCCGCCGCGTTGTGTCTGGCGGCCCGGGTGCCCGAAGTCCGGCTCTGGGGGCTGGAGCGGCAAAGCGCCTATGCCGCGCTCGCGCGCCAGAATGCAACGCGCAACGGCATCGCAATGCTGGTGGAGGAGGGCGACCTTTCAGACATGCCGCGCGCCCTGCGCATTGACTTCGACCATGTCATATCAAATCCGCCGTGGTATCCGCCGGGGGGTACGCCCTCGCCCGATGCCGGGCGGGCGGCGGCCTTGCAGATCGACACACCTCTGGCGGATTGGGTCGCTGCGGCGAGCAGGCGGCTGCGGTCCGGCGGCTGGCTTACGCTGATCTGCGGCGTGGACGGGCTGCCTGATCTGCTTGTCGGCCTCGACAAGACCATGGGCTCAGTTTCCGTGCTGCCGCTTGCCGCGCGTGAGGGACGCCCGGCGCTGCGGATGATCCTGCAGGCCCGCAAAGGCGGGCGCGGCCCGTTTCGCTTGCTCGCCCCGTTCATCCTGCACAGCGGCGCGGAACACGATGGCGACCGCGAGGCCTATAGCCCCATAGCAAACGCCGTTTTACGCGGCGGCGAAGATATTCTTTCGTCGTTTAGATAAAAGCGTCAGATTGTTTCTGAAGCGAAGTGTGAAGATTGCGTGACACGCGTCGGCTTCTGTGTTCGACTCTCCGTACGGCTTCCCAACAACAGGAGTACGGACATGACGATCGCTTCGCATCTGCAGGAACTGCGCCGCAAGCACGAAACACTCTCTGTCATGGTGGAACAGGCGCAACGCAGCCCCGGATCGAATGATCTGAAGATCGCCGAGTTGAAGAAGCAGAAACTGAAGTTGAAGGAAGAGATTGCGCGTCTGACGGCGCATTGAAGGCAACCTTTCCGTGAACGATTGCCAGATGGAGAAGGCCGGGGCGCTGTCCCGGACCACGGGATATTTTTAAATAGATGAATTGGTTCAGGGTTTGCTTCGCCTGGAAGCGAGCAAGGCGCCAATGGCGATGAACGCCGCCGCGAGCAGGATCAGCGTGGTTGCCGGTACTATCCCTGCGGCCACGAGCGCCAGCGTCGAGAGCAAAGGTGCCGCGTAGGAGGCGACACCCAGAAGCTGGATATCGCCTTTTTTCATTCCGATGTCCCAGGCGAAGAAGGCAGCCCCCACAGGGCCAAGGCCTAAAGCGGCAATCGACAGCCAGCCGAAGGCATTGTTAGGCCAGAGCGTATCTTCAAGCGCGAGATGGGCTGCGACCGAGAGGGCAGCCGTTGCAAGACAGAAAACAGTGACGCTTTCTGTGGGCACCCGCCCGAGGTGGCGGGAGAGCACCGAATAGCCGGCCCAGGTGATGGCGCAGAGGAAGGCGAGCGCCATGCCGACGGCCGATCCTTCGCCGGTATCAGCACGCTGCAGAACGAGAAGTGCGGCGCCGCCAAAGGCTACGAGCGCACCCGCGATCTGGCGGAAGCCCAGACGCTCGCCTGGCAGGAGGCCTGACAGAAGCACGATGAACAGCGGCCAGAGATAGGCGATGAGGCCGGTTTCCGCGGTCGGCGCGAGCCGGAAGGCCGTGAAGTAAAGCGCATGGTAGCCAAAAAGGCCTGCAGTGCCAAAGGCATAGACCTTCCATGACACGGTGCGCAGCACGCCGATACCGGGCCCCCTCGCCGTCCAGATCAGACCGAATGTGCCACCGATGCCGAAGCAAAGCGCGTTCAGAAGGAACGGCGGCACCGGAGCCGAGCCAATGGTGAACAAGGCCAGCAGTGACCACATCAGGATGGCGGTAAAGCCGATGAGTGTGGCCTTGCCGGACATCATCTTGAACCCCCGCGTTTCGCGGCGTTATGCCGGGACGAACTGCGGGCGCAATGCGAAAGGCCCGTGGAATAGACCGGGGCCCTGCGATGCCTCCCGCAAGGATCAGACGAAGAACTGGCCGCCGTTTGCGGAAATCGTCGAGCCGGTGATGAAGCCCGCGTCGTCCGAAGCGAGGAAAACGACGATACGTGCGATTTCCTCCGGCTCTCCCAGGCGACCGACCGGGATTTGCGGGATGATCCGCTCGTTGAGGACCTTTTCGTCGATGGCGCGGACCATCTCGGTTCCGATGTAGCCCGGGCAGATCGCGTTCACCGTGATTCCGGCGCGCGCGCCTTCCTGCGCCAGCGCCTTGGTGAAGCCGAGATCGCCTGACTTTGCCGCCGAATAGTTGGCCTGACCGGCCTGACCCTTCTGCCCGTTCATCGAAGAGATATTGACGACCCGGCCGAACTTGGCGTCGCGCATCCCTGTCCACAGCGGGTGGGTCATGTTGAAAAGACCGGTGAGGTTGGTGTCGATCACCTCTTTCCACTGGCCGGGGGTCATCTTGTGGAACATAGCGTCGCGAGTGATGCCTGCGTTGTTTACCAGAACGGCGACCGGGCCGAGGTCGGCCTTTACCTTTGCCACGCCCGCGACGCAGGCATCATAATCAGCGATCGACCATTTGTAGGTGCGGATGCCGGTTTCGGCGGTGAAAGCGGCAGCAGCCTCGTCATTGCCCGCGTAATTTGCGGCCACCGTGTAGCCCGCCTTCTTCAGCGCGACCGAAATCGCAGCGCCAATTCCTCGCGACCCGCCAGTGACCAGTGCAACTCTTGCCATTCGTCGTCTCCTCCTGAAATTTTGGAATATCCTTATCTAGGGAAAGGCCCACGCGCAATATTATTGCGCGCGGCCCCGGTCGATTGTCATAATCTGCGGGTCAGGCGCGTTCAAGGCACATTGCGACGCCCATACCACCGCCGATGCACAGTGTCGCCAGACCGCGACGCGTGTTGCGGCGGCCCATTTCGTGCAAAAGCGTGTTCAGGATGCGCGCGCCGCTCGCGCCGATCGGGTGACCGATTGCAATAGCTCCGCCGTTCACGTTCACGATGGCAGGGTCCCAGCCCATTTCCTTGTTCACCGCACAGGCCTGAGCGGCGAAAGCTTCGTTCGCCTCGACCAGATCGAGGTCGCCGACTTTCCAGCCCGCCTTTTCTAGGGCCTTGCGGCTGGCATGGATCGGACCCAGGCCCATGATTGACGGGTCAAGCCCCGCGGTCGCATACGAAGCGATCCGGGCGAGCGGGGTCAGGCCGCGCTTCGCCGCTTCCTCCGCGCTCATCACCATGACCGCCGCAGCCCCGTCGTTCAGGCCCGAGGCATTTCCGGCCGTAACCGAGCCGTCCTTGGCAAAGGCCGGGCGCAGTTTCTGCATGCTGTCGAGTGTCGCGCCGTGGCGGATGTATTCATCGGCATCCACGGTCACGTCGCCCTTGCGGTTCTTGATGGTGAAGGCGACGATCTCGTCACGGAACTTGCCGGCCTGCTGCGCGGCCTCAGCCTTGTTCTGGCTGGCCAGCGCGAATTCGTCCTGCATGTCGCGGGAAATCTGCCACTGGTTGGCAACGTTCTCCGCCGTCTGGCCCATATGATAGCCATTGAATGCATCCCAAAGACCATCCCGGATCATCGAGTCGATGAAGGACAAATCGCCCATCTTCTGCCCTGCGCGCAGATGCGCGACATGGGGGGACAGCGACATGTTTTCCTGTCCGCCAGCAATCACGATGCTGCTGTCGCCCAATTGCACGTGCTGCGCTGCAAGCGCCACGGCGCGCAGCCCGGACCCGCAAACCTGGTTGATCGACCAAGCGCTGGATTCCTTGGGCAGACCCGCCTTGATGTGCGCCTGACGGGCCGGGTTCTGGCCCTGGCCTGCGGTCAGCACCTGACCGAGGATCGTCTCTGACACCTCGGCCTTGTCCACGCCCGCACGGGCAACGACGGCTTCGATCACTGCAGCACCCAGATCGTGGGCCGGAGTGGCGGCGAAAGCGCCGTTGAAGCTGCCTACCGCGGTGCGGGCTGCCGATACGATTACAACGTTCGTCATCTGATCCTCTCCTCAAGCCGAAACGGCGCGGAGGGACAACCCGCCGCTCTGCGCAGGGACCTACCCTTCCGGGGGGCAGAGCGCAAGAAACTTGGGCCGGCAATGGGCCGCAAGAGGGGGAGTCAGCCGCGCCGTGCGGCGTGGAATGCCGTGAAATCCGGGCTGACGGTGGGTGCGCCAAAGAGATATCCTTGCAGCGCTCCTAGCCCGGCCGCCCGCAAAAAGCTGGCCTCGGCGACGGTTTCCACCGATTCGGCGATAGGGAACATGTTGAATTCCCGGGAGATTGCGACCGCCGCGCGGACCACGGCTTGCTGTGAGGCGTTTGCATCCACCCCGCGAATGAAACGTCCGTCGATCTTGGCAAGATCGAAACTGAAATCTTGCAGAAGGGACAATGAACTAAAGCCATCTCCAAAGTCGTCAAGACAGAAAAGAATCCCTTCCGCCTTCAATTCCTTCATGAAGGGGATGACGACATCGGGCGCCAGCACCGCAGAAGCTTCGCTGATCTCCAGAATCAGACCCTTGCCGATGCCCGGATTCTCTCTCAGCGCCGTGCGCAGGGTCGAGGTCCACTTGCGATAGCCGATAGAGCGGGCCGACATGTTGATCGCGATCCGGATCCCGGGGTTGCGCTGCAGCGCCAACAGCCCCGTCTGCAGCGCCGCACAGTCAATCTCGCGCCCCAGTTCACGCGTTTCAGAAACCTCCATGAAATCGCGGGCGGGAATCACCCGGCCCATGTCATCAAGGATACGGATGAAGCCTTCGTAGAAGGCCGGAATTTCGGGACTGCCGGCGTAGACGGCGGGCTGAAAGGCCAGCCGCATCCGTTTGGCGGCCAGCGCATCGGCCACCATGTCCAGCACCTGCCGATCCGCGGCCGAGGTGGCGACAGCGAGGGGATTGGCCTCACTTGCGCCTACGTCGTAGCGGGACCGTTTGGTCCCGGGCAGCTTTGGCGCTGACATCATGCTCATCCCGGCGCCTTTCCGTCCTGATCCTGCTGTGATCCCGAGCCTTGACGCCAAGAGGTAAACCCTCGATGAATTTGCAACTTTGGGTCAAATCAGACCGATTGCGCCGGAAAGACGCCCTCGCCATGCACACCCCCGAACGCTGCCCCTGGTGCGGAACCGACCCGCTTTACGTCGCCTATCACGACAGCGAATGGGGCGTGCCGGAATGGGACGGCCGGGCGCTGTGGGAAAAGCTGATCCTTGACGGTTTCCAGGCGGGGTTGTCGTGGATCACCATCCTGAAGAAGCGCGAGGCCTTTCGCGCGGCCTTTGCCGGGTTCCGCCCCGAGATCGTTGCCACCTGGGGGGAGACCGAGGTGCAGCGCTTGTTGGCAGATGCCGGGATCGTGCGCCACCGCGGCAAAATCGAAAGCACGATCCGCGCGGCGCGAGTCTACCTCAAGATAGAGGGGCGGGCGGGCTTTGCGCCGTGGGTCTGGGGGTTCGTGAACGACATGCCGGTTCAGAACCGTCTGGCTCCGGGGGAAAACCCGACACAGTCTGCCGCCTCGGTCGCGCTGTCGCGGGCACTGAAGGCCGAAGGGTTCGGCTTTTGCGGACCAACGATTGTCTATGCCTTCATGCAGGCCACCGGGCTGGTGAATGACCATCTGGTCACCTGCCACCGCCACGTTCCCGTCGCCGCAATGGAGCGCGGAGCCTAGCCCGACAGGTACCGCAGGCCCTGCGTGACATCGAGGCGCACGGCGAGGCGCAGCCCGGGTTCGTCGCCCGCCTTCAGCGCGGCAAGGATCAGCAGGTGATGCCGCGGCGCCTCGTTGTGGCACAGGCGTGAATAGAGCGCCCGCATCGTCGGCCCCATCTGCAGCCAGACCGTTTCGCACATCGCCAGCATCGCCGGGGTCTGGGCGCGCAGATAAAGCGTGCGGTGAAATTCCAGGTTGGTGCGAATGTAGCCCACGGCGTCCTGCCGAACCACCGCATCCGCGTTTAGCGCGTTGATCGCCGACAATCGCTCGATCAGCGCGAAATGGGCACGTGGCAGGGCGCGGGCGGCCATTTCCGGCTCCAAGAGCGCTCGAATGGCAGCCAACTCTTCGATCCGCTCGGGCGAAAGCTCGGGCGTCGCGACCCGCCCAGAGATGGAGAGGCTGAACGCCCCCTCGGCCACAAGGCGGCGCACCGCCTCACGCGCCGGGGTTGTCGATACGCCGAATTGTTTGGCAAGGCCCCGGAGGGTGAGAGGCTGACCCGGAGCCATTTCGCCATGCATCACTTGCTGGCGCAAACTGCGATAAAGCCGCTCATGGGCGGCGGCATTGGGATCGGGCAGGCGGGGCGGGATCGGCATAGAGTGAGGGAACACTGCGCGCCAGCCTCGGTCAATCCCAGAAGCGATAGTGGTGCAGTCCCTGCCCTTCGCCACGCAGCCAATCCCTTTCCGTCTTCCAGCCGGGGCACAGCCGGTCCACCACGCGCCAGAAGGCGGCGGAATGGTTCATCTCGGCCAGATGGGCCACTTCATGCGCGGCCACATAGTCTAGCACGGAGGGCGGCGCCATGATCAGCCGCCAGGAATACATCAGCCCCCCGTCATGGCTGCAGGACCCCCAGCGAGACCGGGTGTCGCGCAGGGTAAGTTTGGTGAACCGCCGCCCGATCAGGGCGGCGTGATGGTCCGAGGCGCGCAGGAGCCGATCACGGGCCAGCACCTTCAGCCAGGCCTCCAGCCGCACCGGGGCCAGTGCGGGGCTTCCGGGAATCAGCAGATGCCCCCCCTCCGCACGGATCGATCGGCCTGCACCAAGGACGAGCGTCAGCAACCGCCCCTCGACTGGCACTGCCGAGCCGAGGGCCACTGGCTGTACAATCGCCATCGGCATCGCTGCAAGCGTCTGGCGCAGCCAGCCTTCCTGCCCGCGCAGAAAGGCCATCGCCTCGGTCTCCCGCGCGCGCGCTGGAATTGATAGCGTGACCTTGCCATCCAATCGTGACACCCGGAGCGAGAATCGCCGCGCCCGCGCCACACGCTTCAGATGGACTTCAAGGGGCGGTGCCCCTGGCAGAACCGGCATGATGCCTCCTTGATGACAGGCCAGAGGATAGCCATGTTATGAGCGAAGCAAAAGGCTTTGACAGTGGCGGGGCCTTGTGGCAAGGCACCCGCTGATCCTGAGATCCAGCCTGAGAAGGGACGACCATGCCCAAAGCAGAATGGGGAACGAAACGCATTTGCCCGACGACCGGCAAGCGTTTCTATGACCTGAACCGGACGCCGATCGTCAGCCCCTACTCGGGCGAGGTGGTCGACATTGAAAGCGCGCGCCGCAAGATGGCTGCTGCTGTGATCAGCCGTCCGGTGCCCGAGAAAGACGAAGAAGTGTTGGTCGACGACCTGGAGGCAGACGATGATCTGCTGGAAACCGGCGCTACCGACGATACCGAACTTGACGACGATCTTCTGGAAGACGATACGGACGACAACGTCTCGCTCGACGATCTGACGGATGTTCCGGGCGAAGACGAAGAGCCATGATGGGACCTGGGGCGGTGCGAAACCGGGTGGATTTTTCACTTGCACCCCTTCGCGCCCTCCCCTAGACAGCGCGCATCGGGGTGGCCCAAGCCTCGGTGACACCGGCGGGGTCATAGCTCAGATGGGAGAGCGCTTGAATGGCATTCAAGAGGTCGGGAGTTCGATCCTCCCTGGCTCCACCAAACTTGTTAATTGATTACAATGCGTAGTAGGCCGTCCTTCGGGGCGGCCTACGCGTTTCTGGGCGCTTTGCAATAACTCTGAAACAACTTGGGGTTGTACGTGAGCGCGGGGGATCAAGCGCAGGAAAGCTTTATCGCCCTTGCCAAATCGCCCCGGTCTGGTGCAATTTTTTGAACAAAAGAAGAACATTCAGGCGTCAGGCAGGGAACGATGCGGAACCCATACGACCCGAGGGCAATTGCAAACCTGATGCTCTAAGAGGAAAAGGGGCGCAGGATCGATCTCCATAACGCTTCCGGGCAAGGAATCACGGATCAGGCCGCAAAGCAATGCTGAATCGCGACGGCCGCGACACACTCTAGCGCCCGAAGAACCCCGCCATGGCAATACAAAGTGCCCGACCGATACGTCGCTTGTTTGAACGGATTGAATGAAAGACCAGGAAATACATTGAACATGCTGCGATCGCCAAATGTCAACCCGGAATTGTGCCCAAAGTTGTAGGTTGCGCCGATCTTAGCATAAGGTTCTGACTGCGATCCAAGTCCACTGATGGCTCCGTTTAGGGATCCGATTTCCACAAACACTTTTGAGCGCTCGTCTTGGCCATAAAACCCGCGTACTCCAAAGCGCGTCAGCGACACGCCGCCCCCAAGCGAGGCATAATCTAGTGAAGCGCCGATGCCTAAGCCTTTGCCGATGATCGTGCCGCTGCTGAGGCCAAGCACAGTGCCACGGAAGCCAGAGTCTTCACCGCTGGCCAGATAACCTGGCACGCCGCCAGCGCCGAAACTCTGCGCAGCTTCAATGCCGTAGAAATCTTGGCTTTCGCCGGAAATAGTATCCAGCCCGTAAAGCGCCCCGAATGCCGTGCTGTCTGACATCTTGTACATGGCATGTACTGCAAAGTTGGTCGCGGTTTCGTCGACAGCTTTTAACCTATTGACACCAAAGTCCAGCTGCACACCGAACTGCGAGCCAAACCCCAGTTCCACCGCGCCGCTGAGGGTACTTTTGGCGAACGCTGTTTCGTCTGTAAAAGCGGACTGCGAAACCTTGATTTGCGCACCAATCACTTCGGCTTGGGCGACTGAACAACCCAGAACAAAACCCAGCATAGCACTATGCACTTGGGAGGTAACGTCATATCAGTCTCACTTTCATGGTTTACTTCTACACATATTTCTATGTTCGAAAGGCTAAGTGTCCCATCCCGGACGTTTGCATTGACGAACGCCGTCTGCCATTGTTCATCGCGCGGGCAACGCTGCGCGAGCTGATCGCGGGGCTGGAAGTGCGCGCAACGGGTGAGGCCGCGCGATG
>Ga0105048_10010437_pt1 | contig 14713 bp, 11 predicted proteins | sample MAT05_FD_78382 | JGI IMG/M metagenome (GOLD analysis project Ga0105048, IMG submission 78382) | Freshwater microbial communities from Lake Fryxell liftoff mats and glacier meltwater in Antarctica - MAT-05 | ecosystem: Environmental > Aquatic > Freshwater > Ice > Liftoff microbial mat | place... | reverse complement strand
TTTTGTCGCCGCTCCGCCTCCCGCGCCGTTTTCCCCGGAGGTTTTGTCGCCGCTCCGCCTCCCGCGCCGTTTTCCCCGGAGGTTTTGTCGCCGCTCCGCCTCCCGCGCCGTTTTCCCCGGAGGTTTTGTCGCCGCCCCGCCTCTCCGCGCCGGTTCCGCCTTCGATTTTTCTGCGCCGCCCCCTCCCGCGTCATCTTCCCCGACGCGCCCGCGTTCCTCCTCGCGCCTCGATTATGCTCGGCGGCGATGACGTCCCCGGCGGCTCCCCCCGACCTCGATCCGCTCGAGCGCGTGACCGAGCAGATGGCGAGCACGCTCGATCTCGACGAGGTGCTCGCGGCGATTACCGGCGGGCTGATCGAGGATCTCGGCGCGGCGCTCGCGCGGATCTGGCTGGTCGAGCCCTCCCGAGACGGGCCGCGCTGGCTGCGCCTCACCGCCAGCGCCGGGCTCTCGTCGCGGCTCGACGGCGCTCATGGCCGGGTCGCCCTCGGCACCCTCAAGATCGGGCAGATCGCCGCCGAGCGGCGCGCCGTCTGCCTCAATGGGCTCGAGGACGAACCGCGCATCACCGAGAAAGGGTGGGCGCGGCGGCACGGCCTGGCCTCGTTCGCCGGCTACCCGCTGCTCTTCCGCGGCGAGCTGCTCGGCGTGGTCGCGATGTTCGCGCGCCGCGAGCTCACCCAGGCGGAGTTTGCCCGGCTCGCGCGCTTCGCCAACCGCGCGGCCATCGCCGTGCAGAACGCGCGCACCCACGCGGAGCTCGCCGCGCTCAAGGCGCAGCTCGAGGACGAGAACACCTTCCTCCACGAAGAGCTGCGGAACGAGCGCGCCTCCGAGGCCATCCTCGGTGCGAGCGCGCCGCTGCACGACGCGCTGGAGGAGCTGCGGCAAGTCGCCCCGACGGCGTCGACGGTCTTGCTCCTCGGGGAGACCGGCACCGGGAAGGAGCTCTTCGCGCGGGCGCTCCACGACGCGAGCCGGCGGCGCGACGGGCCGCTGATCAAGGTGAGCTGCGCGGCGATCGCGCCGTCTCTGGTCGAGAGCGAGCTCTTCGGCCACGAGAAGGGAGCCTTCACCGGCGCGCTCGCGCGGCGCATCGGCCGCTTCGAGCGCGCCCAGGGCGGCACGCTCTTCCTCGACGAGATCGGCGAGCTCCCGCTCGAGACCCAGGCCAAGCTCCTGCGCGCGCTGCAGGAGCGCGAGATCGAGCGCGTGGGCGGCTCAGCGCCGGTGCCCGTCGACGTGCGCGTGGTCGCCGCGACCAACCGCGATCTCGCCGCCGAGATCCACACCGGCCGCTTCCGCGCCGACCTCTATTATCGGCTCGCCGTGTTCCCGGTGATCATCCCGCCGCTCCGCGCTCGCGACGGCGACGTCCTGCTGCTCGCGTCGGCCTTCGTGGAGCGCCAGGCGCGCGCGCTCCACAAGCCGCTCCGTGGCCTCACCGCGGAGGCGGCGGCGAAGCTCGCGGCCTACTCGTTTCCAGGCAACGTGCGCGAGCTCCACAACGTGATCGAGCGCGCCGCGATCCTCGCCCGCGGCCCGTGGATCGGCCTCGCCGAGCTCCCCGATCTGAGCGCCCCGCGCGAGGCGCCTCCCCTGCCGGCGATGACCGAGCCGCACCGGCGGATCGAGGAGGTCGAGCGCGCCCACATCGAGCAGGTGCTGGGCGAGAGCGGGTGGGTGATCGAGGGGCCCGAGGGCGCCGCCGCCGCGCTGGGGCTGCGCCCGAGCACGCTGCGCTCGCGCATGGTCCGCCTCGGGGTCGAGCGTCCCCGTCCCCGGTAGCCCACGACATTTCGTGGCCACCACGACGGGTCGTGGGATCGTGGGCCACGACCGGGGCTTTTCTGCGGAGATCCCCGCGGCCCCGGAGTTGCTCCACGTTCTCACCATGAAAGCATTGTCGATGGCCGGACCAGAAGACCAGCACGCCGAGGAGCCGACGCGGATGTCGCGCGCGCAGTTCTGGGGCGTGCTCGGGCTCGCGCTCACGCTCTTCCTCTTCGAGGCCGGGCCGATCTGGCGTCACCCGTGGGACATGGAGCTGCTCAACCGGGCGATCTTCTGGAGCTACGTGCTGATCCCGCTCCTGGTGATTGGCTGTCTCGCGTGGTCCAGGCACCTCTCGCTCCGGGCCTTCGTCGTCGATACGCTCGTCCTGGTGCTCGTCAAGTACAGTTGCACCTTCGTCTTCGCGCTGGTGCTCTGGGAGGTGACGCCCTTCCCGCAGCACGCCCATGCGGCCTTGTTGCCGCGCAGCGCCAGCACTGTTGAAGCCGAGCCCGCCCCGGCGCCCACGCCGATCGATCCGACGAAGACTGGCGCCGTGGAAGGGTCGGTAGCCGACGCTGCAGGCCGCCCGCTTGCAGGCGCCCTGGTGTGGATCCCCGGCGGGCTCGAAGCCTATGTCTTCGCGCCGCCGAGCACGCCCGTCTCGATTGCCCACGCGGACGTGGGCATGATTCCTTCGCTGGCGGTGGTCCAGGTCAACCAGCAGATCCTGGCGCGCTCGACCGACGGCAAACTCCATACGATGGTCGCCGTGAAGGACGAGAGGACCCTCTTCAACACGCCCCTGCTCCCCTCGGGCGAGGCGAGCCGCATCAGCTTCCGCGAAGCAAAGGGCCTCGTGACGGTGCATTGCAATGTCCACCCAGGCGCTTCCGAGATCGAGGGAAAGATCCTCGTGCTCGGGAATCCGTTCTTCACGCGGACAGACGAGCTCGGGCGCTTCGCCCTCCGCGGCGTGCCCGCCGGCCACGTGCAGCTCGCGGCCTACGTCGACGGGCGGGACGGGCCCGAGCAGGGCGTCGAGATCGCGCCCGGAGGCGACCCGAAGGTGACGCTCACGCTCGGTGCCGCGTTCGCGACCGGATCGCCCTGAAGCGAGCCTCGGGTCCCTCGTACCCCTGCCCTTCCGGATCTCCGCTACCCTCACCGTCGTTGATGTTGAAACCCGGCGACGCCTTCGAGCGCTACACCATCGAGGCTCTCATTGATCAGGGCGGCATGGGCTGCGTCTACCGCGCCCACGATCCACGCCTCGGCCGCCGGGTCGCCCTCAAGGTGATCTCCGACGACTCGGCGCACGCTGACGCCAACGCTCGCCTGGTGCGCGAAGCCCGCGCCGCCGCGGCGCTCGACCACCCCAACGCGGTGGCGATCTTCGACGTCGGCGAGCTCGACGGCGCGCCGTACATCGCAGTTCGCGTGGGGCGTCCTCGCCTACGAGCTGCTCGCGGGGAAGCTGCCCTGGCGCGGCGCCGGCGACGCGCTCGCCGTGCTGGCCTCGGTCCTCACCGATCCGGCGGAGCGCGCCCCGCTCACGCAGGCCGGCGTCTCCTCCGAGCTCGCGAGCGTGGTCCTGCGCGCCCTCGAGAAGCGCTCCTCGGATCGCTTCGCCTCGATGGACGATCTGCTCCGCGCCCTCAAGGCCGCCGGGCGCGGCGAGGCCCCGGTCGACGCGGCGAAGGACGAGCCGTCGGCGAGCGCGACGCTGGCGCAGCAGTTCTCCACGTCCGAGGTGCGCGAGGTGCTCGGTAAGGCGATCGAGCAGCAAGCGGCGAAGCAGGGCTCCACCAAGCTCGGCTTCGACGAGCTCCTCGCGGTCGCCGCCAAGGTAGGCGTGGATGTCGAGTCCCTGCGCGACGCGAGCCGCGCGCTCCGGGTCCGCGGCGAAGAGAAGAGCACCGCGCTCGAGACCGTCGCCCAGCGCGACGCCTGGCTCCGGCAGGAGCGGCTGGCGTTCTACCGGCACGCGGGCATCTACGTCATCGTCAACGCCGCCCTCCTGGTGCTCGGCCTGGTGCTGCTGAGCTTCACGCCCTGGTGGATCTGGTTCCTGCCCGCCCTGGCCTGGGGCGTGGGCGTGGCCATCCACGGCCTGATCGCGATGACCTCGAACGAGCAGGACTGGACCGAGCACACCAAAGGGATGGAATGGTGGATCGAGAACCGCCAGCGCCGTCACGAGGTGGCTTTGGCGCGGGCGGCCGAGCCCAGGGGCCGCGGCCGCGGCGGACGCGAGGGGTCGCGGCGACGGGTCAATCCCCTGCCCGAGGCGAAGGCGGAGGCGGAGAAGCTGCGCGTGGCCCGGGATACGGGCCAAGAGCAGGCCGCTGAAGAAGAGGAAGCCGAGGTCGCCGACGAGCCCGTGGTGAAGCGCCGGAGGCGTTGACGCCCCTTCCTCACAAGAGAGCTCGAGCTTCCCCGGAGAGATAAGAATGAGGTGCCGCAATTGGCTCTTTCGCGGACGTGACAACAACCTCGCTTGCGTGCCGCGTGAGGTGTAGAGTCCCGACGCAATGCCGAGCTTCGAGCACAACGGGTTGGTAGAGATGTTCCGCGAGAACCCCTCGCTTGCACTCCTCCTTCTGGAGCAGATCCTTCACTTACCCGTCCCACCGCACACCTCCGTGGCCGTGGTCGAGGCCGCGCTCGATCAGCTCGTGCCGATCGAGTTCCGGGCCGATCTCGTCATCGAGGTCAAGCAGGGAGACCAGGTGGTCTTCGCCATCGTCCTCGAAGTCCAGCTCGGCGAGGATCCGGACAAGAAGAGCTCCTGGCCGGTGTACCTGACGGTCACGCGGGCGCGGCATAAGGGCTGCCCAGTCTGCGTGCTGGTCGTGGCGCCTGACGCGAAGGTCGCCGCGTGGGCAGCCAGGCCGATCGAGCTGGGCCTTCCCGGCGACACGATCCACCCGCGGGTGCTGGGGCCGCCCGAGCTGCCGCGGGTGACGGATCCCGCCGAGGTGCGTCGGCAGCCCGAGATCGCGGTGCTCTCAGCGATGGCCCACGGCAACGGACCGGACGGGCTCGAGGTGGTGATGGCGGTGCTCGCGAACCTGGATGGCTTCGACGAGGCCATGGCGAGCGTGTACCGTACGCTCATCTACGACGCGCTCGCAGAGTCGCTTCGAAGGAAGGTGGATCAGATGAACCTGGAAAGAGTAGGACCGTTTCAAGAACCGCCGTTCGTGCAGAAGCTCAAGGCGATGGGCCGGGAAGAGGGCCGGGAAGAGGGCCGGGAAGAGGGCCGGGAAGAGGGCCGGGAAGAGGGCCGGGAAGAGGGCCGGGAAGAGGGCCGGGAAGAGGGCCGGGTCGAGGGCCGGGCCAAAGAGTTGAAGGCGGTGATCTTCAAGCTCGTCGCCCGGGCGGGCCTCGCGCTCGGGGAAGAAGAGCGGGCGCGGATCGACGGGTGCGACGATCCGGCGGTGCTCGATCGGTGGCTCGACAACGCCCTCGAGGCGAAGACGGCGGCGGACCTGTTCCAGTAAGGGAGCGCGGCGGACCTGATCCGGCCTGGGGGCGAGGACGCCGGGGACGGGGACGGACGGCTGGGCAGCGCGAAGATCGCCCGGGAAGTCCCTCAGGAGCAAGGGGTGGGGACCTCAGGACCCGGGTCGTCGATGCGGGGAGATTCGTCGCGGGGGTTGCGCGTGCCTTTCCACGAAAACGGTCCCGTTGCGAAGATCCCCGGATCAGGTGCAAACTCGGCGTCTCGTGACCACTGAGCCCTCACTACTCCCGTGAAGCGCGCCCTCGGAGACCCGAGCCTGCGCGAGCTTACGAAGCTCCGCCGCACGCTCGACAATCTCCGCCCCGACGCGCCGGTGCGCCGTCCACCGCCGCCGCCGTCCACCGAGCTTCAGCTCGCGTTCCTGCTCACGCTCGATCGCGCGGTCTCCGAGCCGAAGGCGGTGATCGACGTGCTCTGGCGGCGCGTCCCGCCGGAGGGCAAGCCGAACCGCTGGGGGCCGGCGCGGATCACCCGCGCGACGGTGACGCGCTGGCCCGTAGGCGACGATCGCCTGCTGCTCGAAGCGCTCCTCGATGCCACGACCCCCGCCACGATGGCCTGGCAACCGGCCGAGGAAGAGAGCGTCGAGGTCTCCTCGTTCGCGCTCTCCCGCACCGCGAGCGCGCGGCTGCTGCCGATGCTGGGGCGCAGCGGCAAGCTCCGCCTCCGAGGCAAGGCGACCTCGACGCCGCTCGTCTGGCACGAGGCGCCCTTGGCGTTGCGGCTCCGGGTGGCGCTCTTGCCGGACGGGGGCTGGGAGATCGCGGGCATGATCCGCGACGACGAAAGCGACGTGCCGCTCGCGCGGATCGAGCGCTTCCTCGACGGCGGCTACGTCGTGCTCGGCGAGCACCTCGCGCGGCTCGATCACGGCGGGGCCTCCTCGTGGCTGGGCATGCTCCGCACCCACGGCACGATGCGGATCCCGGAGGCCCGGCGCGCGAGCTTCCTCGAAGAGCTCTTCGCCTCCCCTACCCCGCCGCCGCTCGATCTTCCTGCGGGCGTGGTGCTCGCCGAGATCGTCGCCGCGCCGACACCGCGGCTGGTGGTGCACACGCCCAGCGCCCAGGGCTCGCTCTTCGCCGAGCTCACGTTCGTCTACGAGGGCGCGATCGTGCGGGGCCAGCGCGTCGGGCGCGTCGTCTACGATCCGACCTGCGAAGCCCTGGTGCGACGCTCACCCGAGGCCGAAGCGCGGGCCCGCGCGCAGCTCGAGGCGCTCGGGATCGAGGCGCTGGGCAAGAGCGCGCAGCCGCCGCCGGAGGGCGCGCACCTCGCCGTGCCGCCGGCGCGCTTGCCGGAGATCGTGGCCGCGCTCGAGGCCGTGGGATGGCGGATCGAGGCGGGCGCAGGGCGCGCGTATCGCGCGGCGAGCGGCCTGCGCATGGCGCTGTCGAGCGACGTCGACTGGTTCGAGGTCGACGGCGACGTCGACTTCGGCGGCGTGACCACCAAGCTCCCGCGCGTGCTCGACGCGCTCCGTCGCGGCCAGCGCTTCGTGGTCCTCGACGACGGTACGCTCGGCGTGCTCCCCGAAGCGTGGCTCGCACAGCACGGCCTCGTCGTCCTCCGCCTCGGCGTGAACCACGAGGGGCGCGTCCGCTTTGCCCGGAGCCAGGCGCCGCTCCTCGCCGAGCTGGCCTCGGGTGACCCGGGTGAACCGAGCGAACGCACGATCAGCTTCGATCGCACCTTCGCCGAGGTGCGCGCCGCCATCGCCGCAGACAGCGCCGTCGCGCCCGCGGATCCGCCACCCGGCTTCCTCGGTGAGCTCCGCGGCTACCAGCGCGCCGGCCTCGGCTGGCTTCAGGCGCTCGCTCGCACTGGCCTCGGTGGGTTGCTCGCCGACGACATGGGCCTGGGCAAGACGGTGCAAGTCCTCGCGCACCTCGCCACGCGGAGCGGCCGGCCTTCGCTGGTCGTGGCCCCGCGCTCGCTCGTCTTCAACTGGAAGCGCGAGGCCGCGCGCTTCACGCCTGATCTGCGCGTCCTCGATCACACCGGCGGGGATCGACGCCCGGTCTCTGCCCACTTCGCCGAGCACGATCTGATCTTCACCACCTACGGCACTCTGCGACGGGACGCCGACGCGCTCGCGGCGATCCGCTTCGATCATGTGGTCCTCGACGAAGCCCAGGCGATCAAGAACGAGACCTCGGAGACCTCGCGCGCCGCCCGTCGTCTCTCGGCCGATCACCGATTGGCACTCTCCGGAACGCCAGTCGAGAACCACCTCGGCGAGCTCTGGTCCCTCGTCGAGTTCCTCAACCCTGGAATGCTCGGCCGCGCGACCACCTGGAAGGCCGTCACCGAAGGCCGCCCCAACCCCGACGCCATCGCGCTGCTCGGCCGCGCCCTGCGCCCGCTGATGCTCCGCCGCACCAAGGCCGAGGTCGCCCCCGATCTCCCGGCCCGCATGGAAGAGACCTGGGTCTGCGAGCTCGAAGGCCCCGAGCGCGCGCTCTACGACGAGCTCCGCGATCGCTTCCGGGCCGAGCTGCTCCAGACGGTCAGCCCCTCTGGAGTCGCCACCTCGGGGACACGCGTCCTCGAAGCGCTCCTGCGCTTGCGCCAGGCCGCCTGTCATCCGGGCCTCATCGATCCTTCCCGCCGTCACGAGCGCAGCGCCAAGCTCGACGCCCTGCTCCCCGAGCTCTTGAGTCTGCGCGAGAGCGGCCAGAAGGCGCTGGTCTTCTCCCAGTTCCGCTCGCTCCTCGACATCGTCAAGCCGGCGCTCGAGGCCGAAGGCCTCATCGTCGCTCAGCTCGACGGGCAGACCCGCGATCGCGAGGCCCTGGTGCAGCGCTTCCAGGAGGATCCCACCCTCGGCGTGCTCTTGATCAGCCTCAAGGCCGGCGGCGTCGGGCTCAACCTGACCGCGGCAGAGTACGTGTTCGTCCTCGATCCCTGGTGGAACCCGGCGGCCGAGGCGCAGGCCATCGATCGCGCGCACCGGATCGGGCAGACCAAGCCGGTCTTTGCTTACCGGCTGATCGCGCGAGACACCGTGGAGGAGCGCATCGCCGAGCTCCAGCAGAAGAAGAGGGCGCTCGCCGACAGCGTGATCCGCGGCGACGGCGCCCCGCTCCAGGGGCTCACTGTCGAGGATCTGGAGCGGCTGTTCTCGTGATCTTCATCCCTCTCCTCCAATCCAAGCAGAAGAGACCCAGAAATGAGCACTGACAATCAACGCACGTCCCTTCAACTGCACTCGTTGGTCAAGCCGAGCGGCGAGCTTACGGTCTCGCTGGTCAGCGTCGCTGTCCCCAACCCTGGGCCCGGGGACGTGCTGGTGCGTATCGAAGCCTCGCCGATCAACCCGTCCGACCTCGGTCTGCTCTTCGGGCCCGCCGACCTCAGCACCGCGACGCTGTCGGGGACGCCGGAACGTCCGATCGTCACGGCGCGTATCCCCGAGGCAGCGATGAGGGGGATGTCGGGTCGGCTCGACCAGTCCTTGCCCGTTGGCAACGAGGGCGCAGGCGTCGTCGTCGAGGCCGGGTCCTCCGACGCAGCCCAGGCGCTCCTGGGCAAGAGCGTGGCTATCCTCGGCGGCGCGATGTACTCGCAATACCGCTGCATCTCGGCAGAGCAGTGCCTGGTTCTGCCGGAAGGCGCGACGCCGCTCGAGGGGTCCTCGGCGTTCATCAATCCGCTGACCGCGCTGGGCATGATCGCCACGATGCGGAGCGAAGGCCACACCGCGCTCGTCCACACCGCCGCGGCCTCCAGCCTCGGTCAAATGCTCAACCGGATCTGCCTCCAGGACGGCGTGGGCCTCGTGAACATCGTTCGCAAAGAAGAGCAAGAGGCGCTCCTCCGGTCCATGGGCGCGATCCACGTGTGCAACACCGATTCGGCCACGTTCATGGACGATCTCACCGAAGCGCTGGTGGCGACCGGAGCGACCATCGCCTTCGACGCGACGGGCGGCGGCAAGCTCGCCGGGCAGATCCTGACCTGCATGGAAGCGGCGTTGAACCGCAAGGCGAAGAACTACAGCCGCTACGGCTCCACCACCCACAAGCAGGTCTATATCTACGGCGGCCTCGACACTCGCCCGCTCGAGCTGGGCCGGTCCTTCGGCATGGCCTGGGGCGTGGGCGGCTGGCTGTTGACTCCCTTCCTGCAGAAGAGCGGGAAAGCGGCAGTACAGGCGATGAAGCAGCGGGTCGCCGCCGAGCTGAAGACGACGTTCGCGACCCGCTACTCGAAGGAGGTGTCGCTGGTCGAGGCGCTTCAGCTCGACCACATCGCGGCCTATTCCAGCCGCGGGACCGGCGGGAAGTACGCGATCAACCCGAACAAGGGCCTCGCCTGAGCGAGCCTGGGTGAGCGGAGGTCGCCGCCGCCACAAATTCTCCACAAATCCGCCCTCGCCCTTCCTCGCCGCCCTCCCGGGCCCTTCACATCGGGGGCGTACTCTCCCGACAACCCGCGGGAGATCCCATGAAAAGCGTCTTACGTATCATCGCCATCATCGCCGTCTTCGGCCTGACCAGCATCGCCTGGCTGGTGCTCGGCGGCGTCATGAGCAGCCGCAGCAGCGCGCAGACGAGCGGGCTGCGAGACCGCGTCGCCGATCTCTGGGGTCAGCCCCAGGCGCAGGCCGGTCCGGCGTTGAGCTTCGAATGGGTCGTCGAGAAGACCGTCAAGCGCACCGAGACCGTGGCCGGCGTCGAGCGGCAGGTGCTCGAGCGGATCGCCGAGACGCGGAAGCAAGATGTGTCGTTTGCCTCGACCCGCGTCGACGCCGATCTGCACCTCGATCAGCGCCTCAAGGGGCTGGCCTGGTACTCGCTCTATGATGTGCGCTTCAAGGGCGCGTGGGTCTACAAGCACGCTGGGCCGGAGACCGGGACGCTGCGCGTGCGCTTTCGCTTCCCCGACGCGCAGGGGGTCTACGATGGCTTCCGCCTGACCGTCGACGGCCAGCCGCGCGAGCTCCGGCCCCAGAACGGCGAGGTCGAGACCGAGGTGCCTGTCTCCCCGGGCAAAGAGGTGGCGCTCGGCGTCGAGTACAAGAGCCGTGGGATGGACGAGTGGCGCTATGTGCCCGACCCCGGCGTGGCGTCGCTCAGCGACTTTCACCTGGCCCTCACCACCGACTTCACCGACATCGACTTTCCGCCCTCGACCCTGTCCCCGTCCACCAAAGAGCGCGCCGGCGCGGGGATGAAGCTCGGGTGGGACTTCGAGCGCGTGGTCACCGGCCACGGCATCGGCATGTCGATGCCCAAGCGCCTCCAGCCCGGGGAGCTGGCGGCGGCGCTCTCGTTCTCGGCGCCGATCTCGCTCCTCTTCTTCTTCCTGCTCCTGGTGGTGCTGGGCCGACTGCGCGGGCTCGATATCCACCCCGTCAACTACCTGTTCCTGGGAGCGGCCTTCTTCTCGTTCCACCTGCTCTTCGCCTACACGGTGGATCATCTCTCCATCGCGGTGGCGTTCGCCCTCTCGAGCGCGGTCAGCGTGCTGCTGGTGGTGAGCTATCTGCGCCTCGTGGTGTCGGCGCGCTTCGCCTTCGTCGAGGCCGGGCTCGCGCAGCTCGTGTACCTGATCGGCTTCTCGCTGGCGCACTTCTGGGAGGGGTTCACCGGCCTCACCGTGACGGTGCTGTCGATCGTGACGCTGTTCCTGTTGATGCAGCTCACCGGCCGGATCCGCTGGTCGACGCTGTCTCCCGCCGCGCCGCCGTCCTGAGCGCTCACTCACCCCTTGTGGCCGTCCTTCAGTATCTCACTCTCGTCCACCAGCGCCTTCTCCCACCAGGGGCGCAGAGCGAACCAGGTCGCGAGAAGAACAAGCGCCTCCATGAACGCCGCATGGACCTTTCTCCGGCGCTTCCACGAGGCGACGGGGCAATGGCCTTCTATTGAGAGACCACGAACCCGACCCGTCGGTTGCGCGCGCGGCCGACCGCCGTGTCGTTGCTGTCGATGGGCGTCGTCGCGCCATAGCCCTTGGCGGTGAGCCGGCTCTCGGAGACGCCGCGCGCCACCAGCGCTGTCTTCACGGCGTCGGCGCGCTGCTGGGTGAGGCGCAACCCGGCCTCGGCAGAGCCCTTGTTGTCGGTGTGACCCTGGATATCGAGCCTGGTGATCTCGGGGTGCCCTTTCATGGTCTCGGCGACCGCGTCGATCAACGCGATGCTCTCGGGCGCGATCTTGGCCGTCCCTGTGCCGAAATGGACGACGTGTAGGATCTGGGTCCCCGAGGGGGTGCGCACCATCTTCGCCGGAGCGGGACAGCCATGCTCGCTGGGTTTGCTGCTGGCGACGCCCGGCTCGGCGGGGCACGCGTCCTCCATGTCGCTGATACCGTCGTTGTCGAGATCCTTCTTCGCCGCGGGCGCGCTCGGCAGGGGCGAAGACCGGGTGGTCGAGGGCGGGGCCTCCTCGGTCGGCGTCGGCTCCGGGCGGCGCGCGGCGGTCGCAGGGCCGGCGCCGAGGATCGGGAGCACCTCGACGCGGATCAGCGCGCCGCAGCCGAACGGAGGCTCCTTGTCGTCGCGCTTCGACGTGGCGCAGGCGGTCACGTCGCCGTCCTGGTTCAGCGTCTCGCGCTTCGAAGCGCTCTTGGCGCCGGCCCCGACGTCGCCCGCCGTGGCGCCGCCGCTGACCGAGGCGTCGGCGCCGGCGAAGAAGTCGAACGCGCCGACGGTGAGGGCGTTGACGATGTGGGTCGCGCCTTCGCACTGGCCCAAGAGCTCTTCGGCGCGGAAGCCGGCGTGATCGGCCTCGTAGCGGCCGACGATCGTCATGCTGACGTTGAGCTCGCCGGCCTTCTGGAGCGCGGCCTCGAACTTGACGGCGTAGGCGGGGATGTTGGCGAAGAGCTCGTCGGCGTCACGCATCTTCACGTTGCTCTTCTTGGGCGTGAACGAGGCGTAGCTGTAGCGGCCCTTGGCCGAGCACTGGCCGAGCACTTCCATCTCGCAGCCGGAGTAGTGGACGGCGACGACGCCTCTCCGCAGCAGCGCCTCGAGGCGCCCGCGGGCGGCGTCGGGCCATTCGACGATCAGCGGCTCGGCCTGGCTCTTGGTGACGCCGCACTTGGACTGATCCTTCGGCGCGAACTCCGGCGGCTTCGCCAGGTTGGAGGCGACGTTCGAGCTGGAGCACGCGGGCAAAGCGAGGGAGGCGAGCGCGACGAAAGCGAGGGTGGAGCGGCGCGCGGGAGGGGTCCGTCGAGGCATGGATCAGCGAGGATATCACACGCGGCCTCGAGGCCACCTCCCGCCTTCGAGGCTATTTTGCCGCGGCGATCGCCAGAGGGAGGCCGGTCTCGGTGTTCTCTGGGCCGCCGACCCAGACCACCTTTCCGCTCGCGTCGGCGACGAACGTCGTCGGCATGTCGGTGACGCGGTAGCGCCCCGAGAGCACGTTGCTGACGTCGTGAACGACCGGAAAAGAGAGCCGATACGCGTCCACGACCTCGCGCACGTCGGCCGCGCGCTCGTCCTCGGCGACGCCGATGAAGAGCACGTCCGGGTGAGCGCGGTGGAGCTCCTCCGCGGCGGGGAGGGTGCGTTTGCAGGGCTCGCAGTACTTGGCGAAGAACTTCACCACCACGACCTGACCGCGCGAAGCCTTGGTGTCGACGGTCGCTCCTTCCAGCGTGGGGCGGCGAAAATCAGGCAGCGTCTGGGCGAGGAGCGCGCTCGGCGCCGAGGGCGGGAGCGCCCCCGGCCCACAGGCCGTGAGCGCGAGCAACGAGGTGAGGAGGAGCCCTGTCCGAGAGAGAGCATGCTTCATGGTTCAGCGCTTCTTGACGCAGAGAAAGGAGGCGTCGTCCGTCCTTGTTCGGCGCTCACCGGCGCGGGTGATGCAGATGCGGCCAGGCGCCGCCTGTCCGAAGAGAGCACGCCCGGCGGCCCACGAGGCATCGTCCTCCTCGTTCGCCCAGAGGCAATCGCCGGCGCCGAGCTGGACCGCGCCCTGCGACGACGCCTGCGCGAGGAAGCCCAGGAGCTCGCGATCGGTGGGCAAGCGCCAGCCGGTCGAGGGGGGCAGAGCATCCTGCGCGAGGAGACGCGGATCACGGCGCGTCGGAGACGCGGGATCGATCGCGGCGAGGGCGAGATCATTGCACGCGCGCCCGGCCTCGTAGTGAGAGCCGACGCGAGGGACGCGCGTCCACGCGAGCCCGGTGCTCGTGTCGCGGAGAGAGCTGCCGCCGGATTCGATCTTGAATCGCGCGCCGGAGCTCGGCTGCGCGCTCGTGGGCGCGCTCGCGATCTCGGGACGGGCGACGGGCTGGGCGCCGATGATCGGCTGTACTTCCAGGCCGAGGAGCGCGCCGCAGCCGTAGGGAGGGATCGTGTCGGAGGCCGTCGCCGCCCTGCAGGCCGCCTCCTGGCCATCGGCGTTCAACGTCTCGCGCGAGGACGAGCTCTTCGCGCCCGCGCCGACGTCGCCCGCGCTCACGCCGAGGCCCGCGCGCGCGTCGGCGCCGGCGAAGAACTCGAACGCGCCCACCGACAGCCCGGTGACGACGTGGGTCGCGCCGTCGCAGTCGCCGTGCAGATCCTCGACGCGGACGCTGGCGCGATCGGCCTCGTAGCGGCCGACGATCGTCATCTCCACGTTGAGCTCCCCCGCGCGCGCGAGCGTGCCCTCGAACTTCACCGCGTAGGCGGGGATGTTGGCGTAGAGCTCGTCCGCGTTGCGCATCTTCACGCGGCTCTTCTTCGGGTTGAGCGAGGCGTACCCGTACTTGCCCGGCGCGGCGCACTGCCCGAGCACCTGCATGTCACACCCGACATAGCGGACAGCGACGACGCCGCGCCGCACCTGCGACTCGAGCTTGCCTCGCGCCGCGTCGGGCCACTCGACGATCAGCGGCTCGGCCTGGCTCTTGGCCACGCCGCACTTGGCCTGCCCCTTCGGATCGAACTCGGGCGGCCTGGCGAGCTCGGAGGTGGGCGTGCCGGGGCCGCACGACACGATCCCCATCGCAAGGAGGATCGAGGTCGCCCACGCGGGGGTCGAGAGTCGAGACATTGGCGCAGCAGGGTACCGGGGCACGCCCGGCCTGCCTAGCCCCGCCCGCCAGGAATTGCTCGATCACGCAACAGGCCGCGGCGCGTGCTCGACCTGAGCTCGAGGTAGAAAGCGCCGCCCGGCGATTGGCTGCATGGCAGCTCCGGCGAGCCGGGGTGGTACGACGTGTGCTAACCGCTTGACCGCCCACGGAGGAGAGTCGGTGAGCGAGCCCCGCGCCCGGCGGTGATCAGGCGTGCCCGCTCGGCCGCGCATCGACATGCCCCCTGCTGTACCCGTTCACGGGGTGCCATGCGTGATCCTATGTGATCCTATGCGCATGTCCTCGACAGGATGGGTCGCCGCATGATTCAGTGGAGGAGTGACGGACCCCCGCGACGAGCTGATTGCCGACCGGAGGCGGCAG
>Ga0105048_10010435_pt1 | contig 14717 bp, 9 predicted proteins | sample MAT05_FD_78382 | JGI IMG/M metagenome (GOLD analysis project Ga0105048, IMG submission 78382) | Freshwater microbial communities from Lake Fryxell liftoff mats and glacier meltwater in Antarctica - MAT-05 | ecosystem: Environmental > Aquatic > Freshwater > Ice > Liftoff microbial mat | place... | reverse complement strand
TGGGTATCACCGGAGCTTCAGGGAGTGGCAAGTCTATGACAGCATTGAGTCTCATGGGTCTTACCGATAGTATAGATAAAATTGATGTTTCAGGTGAAATATATTTTGAAGGCGTAGATCTCGGTAAATTGTCTGAAAATGAGTGGATAAAATTAAGAGGAAGACGTATTTCAATGATCTTTCAGCAACCACAAGCTGCCTTAAACCCACTAATAAAATGTGGGAAACAAATCGAAGAAGCCATTCTAACCCATTCTCCCAACATGGATAAAAAGTCCGCATTCAATAAAACCATTGACCTTTTGCACCAAGTTGGTTTGCACGATACCAAAAGGATTTATAATGCTTATCCACATGAACTTTCAGGTGGGCAGTTGCAAAGAGTGGTTATAGGCATTGCCATTTCAAATGAACCGGATATTATCATAGCTGATGAGCCAACTTCATCACTGGATGCAGGAAATGCAAACGAGATACTAAAGTTGCTCAAAAAAATCCAATCAAACTTTGATATCACTTTAATTTTAATAACTCACGACATTCGTGTCTTACATGACATTTCAGATCAAATCATTTTGCTTAGAGATGGAACTATTGAGGCTGATTTTGTCAATAAGAGTACGTTATTGAATGATTGTTCAGATTATACAAAAAAATATCTTGAATTATCCTCATTAAAAAGGGAATACAGGAAAGTCGCTTCTTCTGATCATCCAATATTACTTGATGTCAAACATGTTAGTCAAACATTTACAACATCAAGATTTTTTCCTTTTTATGCCAAAGAGAAACACACAGTATTATCTGATGTCCAATTAGAATTAAAATCAGGAAGTATGCTGGGAATCCTGGGCCCATCTGGCAGTGGTAAAACTACATTAGGAAAGATAATCTCCGGCATAATTGATCCAAGTGAAGGAATGATATTATTTAATGGGAAAGTTGTCTCCAAATCAAAGATATCTTTGGATAAAGCATTGCGTAAAAATATTCAATTGGTTTTTCAAGATTCCTACTCTAGCTTAAATCCTAAACAAACTGTTGGTCAAATTTTGAGTGAAGTTATACATTTTTATAATTTAGCCACTACGGTACAGGAAAGGGACAAAATAATCGAACACTTAATGAATCAGTTATTGTTGGATAAAAATACGATTTTGCAGCAATATAATGTCCAGTTATCAGGCGGTCAACGACAAAGAGTAGCACTTGCAAGAACCTTGTTACTAAAACCGGAGATAATTATTTTTGACGAATCATTGTCGGCATTGGATCAATTAAACCAGAAAAACATCATTGAATTAATTATAAAACTTCAAAATGATTATGGGTTTAGCGGTATTTTTATTTCTCATGACTCTAATCTTGTTAGCTCATTGTGTACAGAAGTTATGATCATAGATCAAGGTCGAATAGTAGAATATGGACCTGTTGCTGAAATATTTAATCACCCAAAACAGGAAATCACAAAATCTATCCTCTATACATCTTATGATTTGAAATAGGAAGGTGCTTTTAGAACCTTTCCACCTTCATCACCATCTGCTGTCACAGAAAATGAAAATCCAGGTTGAATAGCGTATGCTCCGTATTCACCTTGTTTGTTTAAGGCCAGAAAACCAACTTGGAATGTTTTTGCTTTTTCAGGGTTGATTTTTACAAGTCTTTCTACAGCCATCTGACAGGCATCTTCCGGACTTTTGCCCATTCGCATGTATTCTACCACTAGGTGTGTACCACAAATTCTGATTACTTCTTCTCCCTGTCCTGAAGAAGTGGCCGCTCCTACTTCATTGTCAACGTATAACCCACTACCGATGATCGGAGAATCACCGACTCGACCATGCATTTTGAATCCCATGCCGCTGGTGGTGCAAGCGCCTGACAAGTCGCCATTGTTATCCAGTGCCACAAGTCCCATCGTATCGTGATTTAATTCGCCATTTTCAAGTTTTGCAGGTGCAGAGTGAATTGGCAATGATTGTTGTGATTGTTGTTGCTCAATATTAATTTCAGGGTTATATTCTGAAGTTTTCAGCCATTTTTTATATTCTATTTTTGCATCATCTGATAGTTCATTGGATTCTGGCTTAAAACCGTTGGCAATAGCAAATTGGTATGCACCATCACCTACCAGCATTACATGAGGAGTGAGTTCCATCACTTTTCTAGCCACACTGATAGGGTTTTTTATTCTTTGTAGGAAGGCAACACTTCCACAATTATATTTTTCATCCATGATACATGCATCCAGTGTGACGTATCCATCCCGATCAGGATTACCCCCTATTCCAACACAACAGTTTACAGTGTTTTCGATGGAAATGGCACCATTTTCTACAGCATCTATAGCTTTACCTCCGTTTTTAAGTACTTCCCATGCTACTTTGTTGACTGCGATACCACTGTCCCATGTTGATATAACTATAGGTTTTTTTAGAGTTGTGCTTTTAGTATTGTTTGCGCATGAGGTCAATAATGAAATGCCTGGAACAACCACTACACTTTGCTTTAAAAATTCCCTTCTGTTTGATTTCATTTTGAACATATTTTAAAAATTCTGTAAAATTAGTTTAGTTCTTTACAAAATTGAACGAAAAACTTTAAAATTTATTAATTCTATTTTAAAACATGTTAATTTCTAAGTAAACTATGATGTTAGATAATGGGCTGTAGATTACTATTCTTGACTAGCCTTTTGTTTGGAAACTTATTATGTAATATTTGATTTTAGGAGAAAGTATCATTTACAGTAATCGTGTAAAGCAGTAATGTCTTGATTATTGCAAATAGTGTTTTAAACCAACTAAATTAACTTGATGTATGTTAAGGAATTGTAAAGAAATAACCTATACATTTTGGTATGTTCTTTTATCCTTTTTCTTCGTTGCAAATTCGTCAAATAGCTACTGCTATTCTCCTCATTCGCGCCTTGAAAAATAAATAAAATAACGACGTCAAATTTGTACACTTTATTTCATAACGATTCCTAAGTTTTAATAAAATGCAAGTCTAAGCTTACTTAACCGAAAAAAATACTACTTTTTGAAAGTACTCTGCTTGGAAAAAGCATTCAAGTAAAACGGACTTCATCCTACATAAAAATTCAATCATTTGGCACTATGGCAGTCAATATATTTTATTTATATAAACCCAGTATTTTATACTGTCATTTCGTTAACGTATATTTGCGTCTCAAAATTAATTTAATATGTTCGAAAGTTTAAGTGAAAAACTTGATCTGGCCTTTAAAAATCTGAAAGGTGAAGGTAAATTAACAGAACTCAATATTGCCAACTCCATCAAGGAGATCAGGCGGGCATTGGTTGCTGCAGATGTAAATTACAAAATAGCCAAGGAATTTACAGACAAAATAAAAGATAAGGCACTCGGCACTGAAAATGTGCTATCTTCTGTGAAGCCAGGTGAGTTAATGGTTAAAATAGTTCAGGACGAGATGACTGAGCTAATGGGTGGACAAGCAGCAGGTATTAATATAAAAGGAAATCCCGGTATCATTTTAATTTCGGGACTTCAAGGATCTGGCAAAACTACATTTTCAGGTAAACTTGCCAAGTATCTTAAAGATAAGAAATCAAAAAAACCATTGCTTGTAGCCTGTGATGTCTACAGACCTGCTGCGGTAGAACAGTTATCGTTGTTGGCAGAGCAAGTTGGTGTTCATATTTATAAGGAACCAGAGAGTACAAGTCCTGTGGAAATCTCTATCAATGCCATCAATTATGCCAAGAGCCATAGTTATGATGTTGTCATTATCGATACGGCAGGACGCTTATCGGTGGACGAGGACATGATGCAGGAAATTGAGAATATTAAAAATGCGGTCAAGCCTACTGAAACGCTTTTTGTTGTTGACTCAATGACAGGTCAGGATGCCGTAAATACTGCGGCAGTTTTCAATGAGAGAATAAATTTTGACGGCGTAGTTTTGACCAAATTGGATGGAGATACCAGAGGTGGGGCTGCATTATCTATTAAATACGCAGTTGGTAAACCAATAAAGTTTGTAAGCTCTGGCGAAAAACTAGAAACTTTGGATATATTCTACCCGGATAGGATGGCCCAAAGAATCCTTGGCATGGGTGATATAGTTTCCTTTGTTGAAAAAGCCCAGGAGCAATTTGACGAAAAAGAAGCTGAAAGACTTGAAAAGAAAATTAGAAAAAATAAATTTGATTTTAATGACTTTTTAGGCCAACTCAATCAGATCAAGAGAATGGGAGACGTTAAATCCCTGATGAACATGATACCAGGAATGAGTAAGTTGACCAAAGATATTAATATAGATGATAAAGCCTTTGGAAAAGTTGAGGCTATTATTCTTTCTATGACTCCAAAGGAAAGAGGGAATCCAGAATTGTTGAATGCGTCCAGAAAGAAAAGAATCGCGGACGGTAGTGGTAAAAGTATTCATGAGATCAATATGTTTATAAAACAGTTTGATCAGATGCGCAAAATGATGCAAATGATGAGTAAAGGCAAGGGAATGGACAAATTCATGCAAGGAATGCCAAATATGCCAGGCAAAAGATGACTAAGTGAGGTTCCAATTTCCACAAATTTAATACAATAAGAGTTAAATATTAGTATAGACTCTCAAAAGTATAATTTATTTACACTACTGATTGGTAAACAAGCGCATTTTTAAAAATTTTAATAAGTTTTTGGCCCTTTGTGCAATAGAACAGGTTGATATTATTGCTTGAGTTGTGGTATGCTATGTTTTAGTTAAATTTTTTGGCAAAACAAAATTCATAACTCCCTGAAAATCAAACGCCAAATAAAAATTTACTTCTATTTGGCGTCAAAATTAGTGATCCCGACAGGATTCGAACCTGTGACCCACAGATTAGAAATCTGTTGCTCTATCCAGCTGAGCTACGGAACCGTAGATGTATCGATTATTTTCAAATCGGGTGCAAATGTAGAAATTTATTTAAAATATTACAAATTAGGCTTAAGATTTTTTATAATTTCCATACTTTTAGGATTAACTTATATTCTTTTAAATATTAATCGATTCCCGATCCTTTGTTTAATGTTAAAAATTCTCGTCATATACCCTATCACTGTTTTTATAAGTGCTGTCAACGTTTCATCATACCTCCTTTCTTTACAATGGAGACCATCCACATTGATAATAAATACTATTTTACCTATTTTTCAGCTTTGCGTTTGGACTATCAATACTTATAATACCCCCGGCTGGAAAGACAGCGAGTTTGTTAAAATTAAATCATAATTACCCACCAATAAACTATAAATGTGGTAGAGATTAAAATTCATTAACTTTGCCCTTTAAATTGATATAAGTTGGGGCTAGTTGTTGTCAATCATGAAATACGGAATCACGCAAATATTAAAGATTTATATTTCACTACTGCTCATTTATTGTTTGTGCAGGGGGCTCTTTGTTTTGTATAATAGTGGTGATTTACCTTTGGATAATTCTCTTACGAAATCCAATCTTTTTTTTCAGAGCCTAAGATTTGACATCTCTGCCTTTTTTTACTCAAATTTTTTTTTTACATGGTTGTTTTTTGGGCAAACACTCTTTTCATTAAATAGCTTTTGGAAAAATATGCTGAAGTTTGTTTTTATAATTTCAAATACATGCTACATTTTTCTAAACTTCGTAGTTGTTGTGTATTTTCCGTTTGTCCAAAAAAGAATGCAGTCTGACGCATTGTTATTTTTTAATGTGGAAAAAGGACCTGAAGCATTCGGAATGATTCCGGGTTTTATTATACAGTTTTGGTTTGTTTGGCTTTTGTTTGACGTGGCTGTTTTTACACTTGCCAGAATTTATAATACTTGGGAACATAAAATTTTCATCCCTTCCAAACAGGTAAAATTAAGTTTTTTATCCATCACAGGCATTATATTTATTCTGGCTCTAAATATCATAGGTATGAGAGGTGGATGGCAGTTGAGGCCTATTACGATATTAAATACTTCTGAGTCAGTCGGAGATGAAAATGCACCAGCAGTTCTTAACTCAACTTTTTCACCTTTCAGGACTTGGCAGAAAAAATTTATTCAGCTTAAACCTAATTTTGATTTAAATGACTTAAATGATTGCGAAAAAGGCACTCATCAATATTTAGAGACATCGGACTATTTGCATCATAAATTACATGTTGTGATTTTGATTGTCGAAAGTTTGTCGAGTCTATCCATGAATTATTATGTAAGTACTTTCAAATCACACTTTCATGATTCTCTGATGCAACATAGTTTGGTTTTTGCAAATGGTTTTACCAATTCGCGCGAGTCAGTGCAGGGTATTCCAACTAATTTGGCATCCACACCATCATTAATGGATGAACCCTTTATTTTTTCCAGCTATTCCAATAGTAGAATCAACTCAATAGCTTCTTCACTTAAGAATGAAGGGTATACTTCAGCCTTTTTTCATGGAGCTGCTACAGCTACCATCGGATTCCATTCTTTTTGTAAATCCGCTGGTTTTGATTATTATTTTGGCAAAGAAGATTATATTAATGTGGACGAAAATTTTGACGGTTCATGGGGAATATGGGATCACAAATACCTTCCGTATATGGGTTTAAAATTATCCGAACTTTCTGAACCTTTTGTAGCATCTGTGTTAACCCTAAACTCTTATCATCCTTTTATACTACCCAGCGAGTTTGTAAATAAGTTTAAGTCAAAAGGTCATCCTATTATTGCTTCTATCAAGTATGTTGATCATGCTTTGTCATTATTTTTTGAAACAGTAAAAAAGGAACTTTGGTTCGATAATAGACTTTTTATAATCACTGCTGACCATACGGCCCCAAACACTGATGTACTTAAAAATAGACTGGATGATTACAGGATACCGATAATTTTATATCGTCCTGACCATGCACTTAAGGGAGTTTCTGATAAAATTACCAGTCAGATCGATATTTTGCCTAAGATTATGAAATATCTCCATGTGAAGTCTTCTTTTTTCTCATTAGGAAATGATTTTATGACAGGTAGATGTCAGTATAAGTCTGTGAATTACAAAATGGGAATCTATCAGTATATTGACTCGTCAATAGGTATACAGTCTGACGGAAATAGATTAATTGGCTTGTTTAATGGGCGAAAAGATAAATTTCTGAATCAGAATCTTGTGAATTCAAATTTTAGAAATGAAATATAAAATACTTTGGAAAATGACCTCAGGAAAACCATTCAGTTATATTATCAAACCATGATTGAAGATCAAATCACGATTAAAAAAGATGAAACAAAAAATTAAATATAGCAGCCTGTATTTTCCCTTAAGGCTTTCAATGTTTTATATCATTGCTTTATTGCTTTGGCGGATATTATTTATTTGTTATAATGACGTTTCGGATTTTTTACTACCATTAATTAAGTCACTTTCTCTTGATGTTTCTATGATTTGTGGGGTCATCATTATAGGCTTTATTCCATGGTTAGTATATCTTTTTTCGGGTTGGAACTGGTTATTGCTTTTGTCTAAATGGTTGCATATTTTTGTTTGGATTTTTGTTTGTGTCATAGAGTTCGGGTCATCCCTATTGTTTAAAGAGTGGGGTAGTACCTTAGATGCCAGAGCTATTTCATATTTGAGTCATCCGCAAGAAGCATGGGCATCAGTTAAGGATTTTATTCCTTTTTGGATGATCTTTTTTGGACTGATCATTTTTGTTTCAGGTTTAAAAGGGCTTTTAATGCTTTTCAACCATTGGGCGCCTGTGAAAGCATACTATTTTCAGGCCATAATTTATATTTTGTTTTTGAGCTCTATTAGTATATTGGGTTTGAGAGGAGGTTGGCAAAAATTACCTATTGTACCCTCAGATGCTTTTTATTCCAAAGACATGAAAAATAATTTTGCTGCTACAAATAAGGTTTGGTATTTCTTATATTCATTGTCAAAACAAAAAGATATAGAGCTTTCAAATAAGGAATCTGATATCTCAAAGTTTCAACAAAATTACCTTACAAATTCTTGCCTTCCCGATCCTGCATGGGGCAGATGGAAGGGTAAAAATATAGTTTTTATTGTCATGGAAGGTTGGTCCGCAGATATGGTCTCTTATTTGGGGGGAAATGAAAATGTTGCTCCATTTTTTGATTCTATATCTGTTTTTAGCGTCAGATTTAAAAATGCTTTCAGTACCGGATTCAGGACAGACCAAGGTTTGATGAGTATTCTTAGTGGAATACCGTCCATACAAAGTATTAACATGCCCAATGTCATTGATAAGGTTAAAAAATACCCTTCGCTGCCTGCTGTTATGAAATCATCGGGCCGCAAGACATCCTTTATTTATGGTGGAGATCTTAATTTTTCCAACTTATACAATTACCTGACTGTGATGGGTTTTGACACTATTATCAGAGATAAGGACTTTGTGGCTACAGATCAAATAACGGAATGGGGAGTTCCGGATCATATTATGGTTGAAAAAGCGATTACTGTTCTGGATAAAAATGATGGATTATTTTTTTCTACCTTATTATTTTTGAGTTCGCATTCTCCGTTTGAAGTTCCTTGGCCCAATGACTTTAGTTCAAAAAATGATATACCATCAAAATACAAATCTTCAGTCAAATACAGTGACGAAAGTCTGAAACATTTTTTTAAGATGGCAAAAAACAAAAGCTGGTTTAATAATACGATTTTTATCATCACTTCAGATCATGGCAGTACACATTCAGGATTTGCATCTATGGAAGACCATAAAAGATTCAGAATACCTTTGATAATTTATACGCCGAATGCTGACTCAACTTTTATTTCAAAAACTATAGACATTCCCTGTAACCATTATGATTTGCCGAAAACCATTGCTCACTTAACAGCTAGTAATACAGCATCATTTGAATTTGGCAGGAATATGTTTTGTCTGGATCGGAATAGGAAAGCGTATTGGAATATTGACATGGCCGCTGCTTCATATGGAATTGATAACAATACAATTGACATTTTGGATCAACCTCATGTATTAAAAGTTAGCGAAGGGCTCTTATTCCTGGATATGATAAAACAATGGTACAGGAAACTTTGATGCTATCGCTGTGAAGCAGGTAAGTAAAAATATTCATATTTCAAAATGGTTCATATTATTAAATAAAATATATCAATTAGATATCCACATTTTGTGTTAGAGTAAGTTCCGCTGAAAACATTATAAAAATTAAATAAGAAAATCCCCTAAAAACCTATTACATATTTAGTGTTTATTTAATATGACTTTTTCATTTTTTGCAAACATCATTTTTTCAATATATTATGCAGTCTTATAATATATTTTTCATCTTCGATAAACACATATTTTTAAATATTTACATATCTTTGAAATTATTAGTGGAAATTTATTGTTTAATTATCCACATTGATTTGAGTTAATCCACATTTTATCCACATCAGTCAAAAGTATAAAAAAAATTATTTGCAAAACTTGTTTTACCTTTGTCATTATTATTTTTCATCATACGTTTTATTTAAACATTAATGGCGGATTTACCCAGTACACTTAAAGCCATCAGCGGAAAACTGACTGCATCGCGTGGTGATTCAGAGTTGTTGTATGGCAGATTACAACCTCAGGCAATCCCCCTAGAAGAGGCAGTATTGGGTGCCATCATGATAGATAAAGATGGCTTTCCTTCGATCATAGAAATATTGCGCAAAGAGGGTTTTTATCTGGACAAAAATCAGACGATATTTGAGGTGATGTCTGACCTTTTTGGTAAATCACAACCCATAGACCTGCTAACTGTTCATGAATCACTTAAAAAAACAGGAAAACTTGAGGGAGTAGGAGGAATCGGCTATTTGATGGATCTTACCAATAAAGTAGGGTCTGCAGCAAACATTGAATTTCATGCCAGAATTATAGCTCAAAAATTCATTCAGCGCGAATTGATTAGGGTGAGTACACAGATTATTCATGATTCATTTGAAGATACAAAAGATGTGCTTGAACTGCTGGATGAAGCCGAAAGAGGATTGTATGACATTACAGACCAAAACCTGAACACAGGATATGAATCTCTCGCTTCGCTGGCTGTTAAAGCTCAAAAACAAATAGAAGCAGTAAGTCAGAAAGGTTCAGATATGACAGGTGTAACTACCGGTTTTACTGAGCTGGATAAGATGACCAATGGATGGCAACCTTCAGATTTGATCATTATGGCAGCTCGTCCCGGTATGGGAAAGACTGCATTTACCTTATCATTGGCTAAAAATGCTGCTGAAGCTGGAAAGGGAATTGCATTTTTTTCATTGGAGATGGCCAGCATTCAGTTGGTACAGAGATTGATATCCATGGAAGCCGAAATTAATTCAAGTAAACTTAGAAATGGTCAGTTGGAAGAATTTGAATGGCGAAAATTGCACGCAGCAGTGGATAAATTGTCGCAGATCCCAATTTTTATTGACGATACCCCAGGCATAAACATATTTGAATTGAGGGCTAAATGTCGCCGACTGAAACAGAATCACAACATCAGCATGATTGTGATTGACTACCTGCAATTGATGGCTGGACCACCAAATGGAAAAAATGGAAACAGGGAACAGGAAATTTCCGCTATCTCTAGAGCTTTAAAGGGATTGGCTAAAGAATTACATGTGCCGGTCATAGCCCTTTCGCAATTGTCAAGGGCTGTAGAAAGTAGGGGAGGGGAAAAACGCCCAATGCTTTCAGACTTAAGGGAATCCGGAGCCATAGAACAGGATGCAGATATAGTTACGTTCATTTATCGTCCGGGATATTATGGTGTGGGCGAAGGTGAACTGGATACACCCAATGATCTGACAGAAATTATTCTGGCTAAACATCGTAACGGTGGACTAGGTACGGTCAATCTTCGATTCGTACCTCATTTTGTTAAATTTGAAGACCCGGGAGAAGGTGGTTTTAATAATGATCTTAATGATGTTTTTAATGTCAATCCATTCGGTGCAGGTGGAATAATAACCCGTCCATCCAAAATGAACAGTGATACTCCAAATATTGCCACTGCATTGGATGCTAACGATGAAATGGAAATTCCTTTTTAATAAATATTTCCAATCCTTATCCAAGAATGTATGAATAATCATGAAGTTGTAATCAGACTTAATAAATATATTGCTCATTGTGGCATTTGTAACCGCAAACAAGCTGTAGAACTTGTAAAAAAAGGAGAAATTCTGGTAAATGATAAGGTGGAAACAAATCCATTTCTTGACCTGAAGGAAAATGATCAAGTTGTGTATAAAGGGAAATTGCTGGTAATTGAAGAAAAAAAAGTATATATTCTGTTGAATAAACCCAAAGATACTCCGTATGTAGATATTGAAGGGCTCAAAAAACCAAGCGTTTCGACGTTGATACAAAAAACTACAGAGGTAAAAGTATTTCCTGCAAACCCTTTGGAAGAAAGTACTTCTGGACTTTTAGTGCTTACGAATGACAAGGAAGTCATTTCTAAGCTTTCAGAGACAGACAGGAAAATGAAATCTGTTTACGAATTGCAGATGAATCAAGTCATTAAGGAAGAAGAATTACTGAGTTTGAAAAGTGAATATTGCGATAAGATCCCAATGATTACAGGAATAAATGTTATTAATGATCGCGAATTTCCAACGGTTGGTATTGAAATATTAAAAGGCACTGATTCATCTATCAAGGCTGTTTTTAAGGGTAAAGGGTATGAAGTTACCAGAGCAGACCGTACTTTTTTTATGGGTTTGACCAAAAAAGATTTGAAAAGAGGTTGGAGCCGTCATCTGACTGAAAAAGAAGTTATTTTTTTGAAATATTTTAACTGAGGCTTTATAATTCAAAAACTTTGTTGAGCTTTTGTATCTGTAGAGTATTACCTAAAACTATGATTCTGCCATCCGTTTTTACCTGAAGATCACTATCAGGATTTACAATATATTCGCCATTCGCCATTTTATATCCGATTACGGTACAACCGGTATTTTCTCGTATATGAAGATCGCGGATTGTTTTAATTTGTGGGAGATGAGTAAGCATGATTTCCTGAACATTCATTGTTCCTGAAGTAGATGCCGATAAATTATCAAGAAATTCAATGAGATCCGGAGCGACGATCAATGATGCCATATGATCACCACCTATTTTATCAGGCATAATGACATGATCCGCTCCTGCTATTTTGAGTTTTTTCAAACTTGACTCTTCACTAGCCCTGCTATAGATGCTCATTTTACTATTCAATTGTTTAGCTGTCAAGGTAATAAATACATTGTCTGAGTCAGAAGGAAGCGAGGTGATTAGATATGATGCGTTTAGAATACCTGCTTTTATCAATGTTTCATCATCTGTAGCATTTCCTTCTACATTTAGTAAACCTTCCAGGTTTAGGTTTTGTATGATTTCTTTATTTTGTTCGATGATCACAAAATGTCTGTTGTAAGACCTAAGCTTGACTGCAGCTTGTTTGCCATTCCTTCCGTACCCACAGATAATTACATGATTTTTTAATGTATTAATTTTTTGTTGCATCTTTCTTTTTTTAAAATCTAGAATTGAATTTATTGACACCAGATATGCCGAAATAGTGGTAACAGCATAGGCAAATATAAAAATACTGAACAAAATCAGCAATGATGTGAATATTTTTCCAAAATCGTCCAAAGGGGATACTTCTCCGAAGCCGACGGTACCTACTGTGATAATAGTCATATAGAAAGCATCAATTATACTGTATCCGAAAAAGAAATAATATCCTAATATCCCGATTAGAATTAAACCAGAGATTAATAGCAACGATTTCCAAAGACCCGATCTAAGGTATTCGTTTTGATGTTCAATACTTTTTGACATCAGACAATATTTAAGGGGCTAGTCTTTCTATTTTCCATTTTGTTTTATTAGCAGAAAACAACAATCTGTCATGAAGTCTGTTTGGCCTACCTTGCCAGAACTCAATTTGTAATGGTTGCAGTCTGTATCCTCCCCAATAATCAGGCAAAGGAATGACTTCTGATTCTTTAAATTTTTCCTGTTGTATGATCAGGTTTTTTTCCAAAACTTCTCTGGAAAGAATGATCTGACTCTGTGGAGAAACCCATGCGCCAATCTGGCTTTCTCTGGGCCGGGAATGGAAATATATTTCAGACTCTTCACGAGACACTTTAGACACAGTACCATTTATTCGAACTTGTCTCTCCAACTCCAGCCAAAGGAAAACCATCGACCCAACCGGTATCTCATTCAGGTCGCGGCCTTTGTCACTGTTGTAATTAGAATAAAATACAAAACCATTTTCATCTACTCCTTTCAACAAAAGCACACGGGCTGAGGGAGTACCACTGCTGGAGACTGTGGCCAGTGTAAACGCATTGGGTTCCATAACCCCTGCTTCCAATGCCTCGTGAAACCATAAACGAAACTGTTCTAAAGGATCTGTCAAAATATTATCCTCTGAAAGTTGATGTTTTTTGTACTCTTGTCTTAAATCTGCAAATTTGCTCATATAATATTTTCACTACTTTAAAGAGAGGTTTATCATTTGTCATGATTACCTGTTTTCATTTTAAAGCCTAAAGTTAAATTTATTTTGTGGAAGATTACAATGATTATGATCATAGATAAGAGAAACCTACCTCTTAGGCAGCCAGATATCTTGGACATGTGAAAATTTACAAGTAAATACTATTTGAAGAATAATCCACCGATTTGGTCAAATTGTTGTCAACTTTAAAGTATAAAAAAATTACTCTTGTTAATCATTTCATTTGTTGTAGAATGATCTTTATCCAGAGTATAGGTTTTGTCTAATTATCTCTAAATTTGGGAAAATTTAACTTCGAGGGTATTAATTTTTTTAAAAAGGTCTACCTTCAATATCTTTAAATAGTATATGTTTTAATAATATTTAATACATAGATTGTTAGTAATATACGCATTATTCAGCATCAAATGGAAAGTATTTTTTGTAAAACATATTAATTCAAACATGAGGCATAATATATTAATTCATAATAGGTTAATTTTCAATTAAATATCATCATTCTCAAGGGATAGATAAACCAACTATTCATATTAAAAAAAAAATATATAAAAAATATTCCATATTATGTTTTTTTGTAATATGTTTTTATTATGTTTGCATCGTCTTACGACAATAAAATTGAAGTTTTTTATTTTGAGATCCTAGTTTTAAGAACTGTAAGCCTGAAAACACGAGTAATATAAGATCCCCAAGAGGTCATCCCAATAACCGAAGATTGATGGTGACTAGGATTTATGCCGACTCGTACTCTGAATCATAAACACATAAATGAAACATGAGTAAGGTTTGCAGTTCTTTTTCCCTTAAGATAAAAACGCATAACCAGCTAAAAACAATCAATTTCTGCTAGCTTGGAATATTTTTATGTATTTTTACACAAAAAATACAATTGAGCTCTAATCCTTATAGTGGCTTGAACGAGCTTCAGGTTACAGAAAGCAAAAAAAAATTTGGTAATAATATCCTTCAATCAACTGAAAAGAGCAACATTCTGACTAATTTCAGAGATGTAATTACAGAGCCCTTGTTTGTTTTATTATTTTTTACTGCTTTAATTTATTTTGGCGTTGGTCAGACCCAGGAGGGCTTGATTATGCTTTGTGCATTGTTTTTTGTCGCAGGTATATCCTTTTATCAAGAGCAACGAAGTAAAAGTGCTGTTGATTCATTAAAAAAGCTTTCCATTCCCA
>Ga0105048_10010431_pt1 | contig 14719 bp, 14 predicted proteins | sample MAT05_FD_78382 | JGI IMG/M metagenome (GOLD analysis project Ga0105048, IMG submission 78382) | Freshwater microbial communities from Lake Fryxell liftoff mats and glacier meltwater in Antarctica - MAT-05 | ecosystem: Environmental > Aquatic > Freshwater > Ice > Liftoff microbial mat | place... | reverse complement strand
GGGTAGCCTGACTTCGGACGGATGGCGTTGAAGAGACCGTAAAGGTCAATCTTTCCCTGACTGTATCCCACATACGCATCACAAAGAGTGATTGCTTTCGCGACTGGCACAATCGATGGCATGGGATCTCCGAAAGTGGAACTTCCGCACGCAGCATCCTCGACGTTCGGAAACCCTCACGTCGGGGCTTGCTTCCTCTTTCATTCCGAATTCCGCAATCGGAGTTACACGGGCGCTTTCAACAACTCCGCCGCTCCGCCGGCCAGCAGCCGGGCGGCCAACTCGTTGCCGAGGTTCAGCGGCTTGTCGGCGGGGCCCTTCAGCGTATCGACGATCCGGCGTTTGCCGTCCTGCGACAGCACGGTGCCGCGCAGGGTTGTGGTTCCGTTCACGCCGCTCGTGTGGGCACCGATCGGTACCAGGCAGCCACCGCCCAGGGCATAGAGCATTGCCCGCTCGGCCTGCACGGCGTTCCATGTCGCCGGGTCGTTGATCGCTTCGACGGCATCGCGTGATTCCACATCGTCGACCCGGCATTCCAGGCCGATCGCCCCCTGGCCAACGGCCGGCAGCATCCACTTCGGGTCGAGCACTTCCGTGATGCGGTCATCGAGACCGAGCCGATGCAGGCCCGCTTCCGCGAGAATGATCGCATCGAGGCTCTGCTCGCCCAACTTGCGCAAGCGTGTCTCGACATTCCCTCGCAGGTCGACCGCGACGAGATCAGGGCGTTCGTTGAGCAACTGCGCCCGGCGACGCAGACTGCTGGTGCCAACGACCGCCCTCTCAGGCAAGTCGGCGAAACACTGATGACGTATCGACACAAACACATCGCCATTCGGCCCGCGCGGCGGCACGGCGGCAAGTGCAAGCCGGGGCTCGGGAATCGTCGGCAGGTCCTTCAAGCTGTGTACGGCCACGTCAACGCGCCCGTCGAGCAGCGCCTGCTGGATCGCCTTGGTGAACACACCAAAGCCGCCCATCTGCGAGAGCGGCTTGTCCTGAACCTGGTCGCCGATCGTTTCGATCAGCACCAGTTCGACGGCGCGCGGAGCAACGACCGGCCGCAACCGGTCGGCCACGTGGTTCGCCTGCCACAGTGCCAGCGGACTGCTTCGTGTGCCCAGCCGCAGAGGTGGAATGTTGGCCATGCCGTTACCCCCGCCGGCCGCGATAGTGGCGGATCAGGGCATTGGTGGAGCCGTCGTGCCCCAAGGCAAGATCTTCCTTCGATTCCAATTCGGGCACGATCCGCATTGCCAGCACCTTGCCGAGTTCAACGCCCCATTGATCGAATGAGTCGATGTCCCAGATCACGCCCTGGGTGAACACGGCATGCTCGTAGAGGGCGATCAGCTTGCCGAGCGCCGACGGCGTCAATTCGTCCATCAACATTGTGTTCGACGGCCGATTGCCATTAAACGTGCGGTGCGGGATCAGCCAGTCGGGCGTCTTCTCGGCCTTCAACTGCTCGGCAGTCTTGCCGAACGCCAGTGCCTCGGCCTGAGCGAACACGTTGGCCATCAACAGATCGTGGTGCCGGCCAAGCGTGTTGTGCGACTTGGCGAAGCCGATGAAGTCGCAGGGGATCACCTTCGTGCCCTGATGAATCATCTGGTAGAACGAGTGCTGGCCGTTGGTGCCCGGCTCGCCCCAGTAGATCGGCCCGGTCTGGTAGCTGATCGCATGGCCTTCCATCGTCACCTGCTTGCCGTTGCTTTCCATCGTCAACTGCTGGAGATAGGCGGGGAACCGCTTCAGGTACTGGTCGTACGGCAGCACGGCGACGGTCTGCGCGCCGAAGAAGTTGTTGTACCACAGCCCCAGCAGGCCCAGCAGCACCGGAAGGTTGCGGCTGAACGGCGCGGTGCGGAAGTGTTCGTCCATCTGCCGGAAGCCATCGAGCATTGCCTGAAAGTTCGCTGGGCCGACAGAGATCATCGTCGACAACCCGATGGCCGATTCCATCGAGTAACGGCCGCCGACCCAGTCCCAGAAGCCGAACATGTTGGCGGTGTCGATACCGAACTTCGATACTTCCCCTGCGTTGGTCGAGATGGCAACGAAGTGTTTCGCGACGGCTGATTGATCCGCCCCGAGGCCCTTCAGCAGCCAGTCGCGCGCGGTCGTCGCGTTGGTCATCGTTTCGAGTGTCGTGAATGTCTTCGACGCGACGAGGAACAGCGTCTCCGCGGGGTCCAAACCGTGCACGGCCTCGGCAAAGTCGGTACCATCGACGTTTGAGATGAAGCGGAAGGTCAGGTTGCGGTCGCTGTAGGATTTCAGCGCTTCGTAGGCCATGACGGGGCCCAGGTCGCTGCCGCCGATGCCGATGTTCAGCACGTTGCGGATGCGTTTGCCGGTGTGCCCCTTCCACGATCCATCGCGGACTTTCGTGGCAAAGGCACTCATCTTGTCGAGCACGGCATGAACTTCGGGAACGACATCGGTGCCATCGACGACGATCGATGCACCCCGCGGGGCGCGCAGGGCGGTGTGCAGCACTGCCCGGTTCTCAGTGATGTTGATCTTCTCGCCGCGCATCATGGCGTCGATCTTCGCCTTGAGATCGGCTTCTTCCGCCAGCTTGATCAACAGCGGGATCGTTTCATCGGTGATGCGGTTCTTCGAATAGTCGAAGTAGATGCCCAGGTCCTGTACGACGAGTCGCTCGCCGCGCTTCGCATCGTCGGCAAACAGTTTCCGCAAGTGGGTATCGCGGATGGCGGCAAAGTGCGACTGCAGCGCCTTCCAGGCGGGTCGATCCGTCAGCGACACAGGGCTGTTGGCCATTGCGGGGACTCCCAGGGGACTGTAGTTTCGACATTCCTCAGTGTGATGTAGTCGTTTCGCCAGCCGATGCCAGCGGGATTTCGGTGTAAGTGGGGTTCGCGTTTGTCGTCGGCTGTCGCGATCGCGCGTTGTGCTTGCACTTGCGACGTTCAGTTGGGAAGATAGGCTTGCTGAGGTTCAGGCGAAAGACTGCTTGTGTTGAAGGAGACGTGCGATGCCCGGAATATCGTACACGATCGCGCGAAAAAGAGTGCGGGTCGTCGAAGAAGCCGTCGATCAATGGCAGATCGAACACGGAACGGCAATGCTCGCGTGCGATATCGAAGATCTCGTGTTCGCGACGGCGGACCTGATCGAACCCGTGGAACGGGTTGCGAACTTCATTCAACATGGCCCTTCCGCCCATGGCGGCACCGACCAGTTTGTTCAGCCGCACATGATCGGGTCATTGATCGAGAAGGCGTTAGCGCTATTCGAAAAGATGGCCGGGTTGGTGGCCGATTCCGAAAGACTGGAATTCGAAATCACAGGACTCGATCGATTTCGTGATTCCCGGCAGCGGATCGAATTGATCCGCGACAGGCTGTCGCGCCAATGGATGCTGCCCGACCGAGATCGAGTCAGGGCCGCACTCGCCGAGTTCGCCGCCGGTGAGTATCGGGTACTTGAAGGAACATGAATCCGTGAGTGCCGCGTATCACATCTTTGTTCCCAAGTTGATCAACGACCGAATGGCGGAGTGGAATCTGCCGTCCGACTTGATGAAGCTGGTCGAACAGCAGCTTCACGAAGAGCTTGCGGCCGATCCTTACAAGCATCTACGTTCGGTGAATGCCGCCTGGGGTGATCGCCTGAACCTGTTCTCGTTTACCCGGCCTGACCCCGCCGACGCCCGCCGAAGCTATCTCTTCATGTTCCAATTCGTGTTCAGTGAAGACGAAACATCGCTGATCATGGTCGATTGTGGCTTGCAGATCCACGAGGCAAAGCCTGATGGCCCGCATCTTCCGTCATGAGTCGCGCGGTTGTCTTTGGAGTGCTGCGTCGTCTTACACAAACCGCCCCCGCGTCTCAATCAGCGGTACTTTCGGGTTCTGGATGAACAGTTCGATCGCGGCGGCGGCGCGCAGGCGCTGGCGCTCGTTGCTGACAACATGCTGAAGCCACGGCACTGTCAGCGGTTTGCCGAGCAGAAGTCGCGTACCTTTCGGGAACTTCCCCTGATGGGCGGTCCACCAGCCGGCAATGCGTTTCGTGTCGGGCCAGGGCAGGCCGTCGTCGGGGTCCATCGAAACGTCTTCGTCGAGCGCGTCTTCGTTCGGGCCGGGCTCGAAGTCGGCCGGGCGGTCGCCTTCCAGATCGTTCGCGGGCAGTTCGATACCGGTGATCATCGTGAACGTCTCGCCGGCCAATCGGGCAAGGGCGGGTTGTTCCATCAGCGTCAGCACCTGCGGCATCTGGGCCGGGTCGCCGAGCGCCGCGATCGCCTGCAGGGCCACGCGTTCACTGCCGGGCATCTTCAACAGCGTCTTGAGCCAGTTTGTCGCGGCGTTCGCATCGAGCCGGCGTATGGCGAGCTCGGCACCGCGCTGGCGGTAGCCAGATTCTGTGAGCGCGATCGCCTGAAGCTCGGCCACGGCGGCGGGATCGCCTGCCAGCAGCACCGCTGCGCGAGCGGCCTGGAATCGGCATGGAAGGTCGGCGATCTTCAGGTGCTTCTTCAACAGCGGCAGCCAGACGGCATAGGCCATTTCACCGGCCATCTTCAACGCACGTGAACGCAGAAACAAGTCAGTGTCATTGAGAGCCTTCTCGAGTGCCGTGCCCGGATTCAGCCGGCGGATCGCATGGGCGGCCAAGCCGATCCGACGGACGGCCGGCAACGGATGGCTCATCAGGGATGCCAAGGGGGCCGTCGGCACCCAGCCGAGAGCGGAGGTGACCGCGCGACCCAGTACCGGCTTGGTCGCGGCTTTTGTCAGAACGTCTTCGATGCGTACCGCATCCCCGGCCTCGAACGCGAGGACGGCCACGGTAAATGCTTCCCCCGGTTCCGCATGTTCCTTGAACTGTTCCCAGGCGATCGACCAACCATCGGGGCCGGCAATGCGCAGACCATCAAGGTGCGCTTCGACGCGGTCATCGAGCCGCTTCTGATCGCTGGGCTTGTAGTGCGGCGCATGCACCGACTGATCGCGCAGCACCCACAGGAAGGCCGCCTCTTCGGCATGTTGATCGACGATGGTGGAGATGATCGGCAATGCAATTCCCTTCATTCAATCCGCGACCATTCGCTACCGTCGTAAGCCATCACGTCTTTCGTGCCGATCGACCAGAGGACGCCATCGGCGGCGCTCAGGTGGTAGAACGATCCGGGGATGTCGTCCTCGAAGCGCACCACCTTCAGCTTGTCCTTTTTATTCAGTGTGAACAGGGCGGTTCGGGTGGCAACGTACAGAGTATCCTGATACCAGGCGAGGCCCCAAATGTCCTTGTCGATGCTATCGTGTTCGATCACTTCCCACTCGTCGCCGCGACCGCGGAGTAGCGTGCCGACCCGGCCGCAGGCGTAGACTTTGCCGTCGCCCGCGCAGCAGATGTTGGTCAGGATGATGTTGGTGGGGCTTTCGATCTGCCGCCAGCGTTTGCCGTCGTAGTGCCAGATTTCGCCGTTCCAGCCGACAGCGTAGATATCGTTCGCAGCGAAGCCGTCGATCCCCTCGAAGCCAGTCACTGTGTCTTCGTTCGACTTCTTCGGCTTCGCACCCTGATCACAGGCGACCCAGTTATTGCGTTCGTCGCGGCGGTACACCTGCCGGTCCATGCCGGCGGCATAGACCTTGCCGGCGATGCTTCGGGCACAGCGGAGCGGACCACGCATCTTGGGGCCGGAGATTTGCTCCCAGTGCTCCTCGCCGCTACCGATACAGAAGACCTTTCCAGCCAGGCCGACGAACACGCCCTGCTCCGTCGGCTGTTGCGCGATGGCAATCGCAACGCATTGGTCTTCAATTTCGATCGCGCTGAACTTGCCTTGATACCAAATGACGCCGAACGAAAGTCCGACGCCTTCATCCGCGTGCTGGTCAAGGGCGGCGGAAAGGTATACCAAGTCTACTTTGCGTACAGCGCCTGTCAGAAAGGAACTGTCGTCAGTCCACACTGCCATGATCGATGCTCCTGTTTGACATCAGACCGTCGGTCGCGGACCCAGTAGGCCTCGATCCATCATGCTCTGCATCTTGTCTTTTGCCGCCTTCTTCGCCCCGTCGGAAGCTTCCTCGCTGGCATCGCCCGTCGAGACTGCCTTCACCTTGGTGCGGGCGTTCAGGTCTTCGCAGTTTGTGCGATGGTAGTTGTCGAGTTGGGCCTTGATGCAGGCCGGGTTGCATTTTGACTCGGGAAAGACGGCATTCGTGGCAGTCGTGGCTGTATTCGTCGCTTGCTGGAAGCTCTGCTTGCCGCCATCGCCCTTCTTGCCCGAAAGGTGACTTTGCACCGAGTGCATCAGCCCGTGGCTGCCGATGTTCTGCGAGTTGCCTTCCACACAGATGCACGGCGCGGCATCCGTATCGTAGCCTTTGCAGCCCGGTTGCCGACGGGCACCTGCCGTGTTTCCCCGGCCGCGGGTGAAGAAGCTGCTCGCCTCGACAAGGTGATGGCCGGTCTGCTTGCCTTCGCAGCAACCGGTCTGCTTGCCTTCCGGCTTGAACGGCACCAGCATGCAGCGGCGGGCTCGCAGGCATGGGTCTTCGGACGATTTTTTCTCCATGTTGTCGTAATACTTCTCGACGTCTCTCCGATGCGCTTTGTACTTGTCCGACTTTTTGTACTTCTTCTTGAGTTCATCCACTCGGTCTTTGGAAAGCCGGCCGGTATCAGTCCTCGCCATGCTCGGCAGCTTCACATTGTTGCTCAACAGCCCGATGTCAGCCTGGTTCAGGTCGGGGGAACAGTCGGCGAAGTCCGGCGGCACGGGCTTCGGGTCATCCAGTGCGTCGCAGGCATCCTTCCCGTCGGCTTTGTGCGGCTTCTTGTCCTTGCACGCTTCGTATTCCTTTTTCTGGTCCGCCACACACGGCCCGTCCATGTCGGTTGCCAGCATGTCCAGGTACGGCCAGGTCGGCGTGTCGCCGGGCATCGACATATGGTTATGCGTCGTGATGTCGAAGTGCCGGGTGACGTTCTTACCTTCGACCTTCACATCCATCGACCAGGCCTGGAAGTAGACCTTGCCCGACAGTGCGTGTGTGACAACGCCTTTGGGCAGGCCCTGCGTGGCCGCTTCGTCGCCCGTACACTTCGACAGGTACGACTGATTCTTGAGCAGAATTTCCTTACCGCTGATCTGCACTGATGTGCTGCCGTTGGTGGTGTCCTTCGCGAACCCCGTGACCGGGTATGGCAGCGGCACCGGCCCGGCCGGCGGCGTCGGCGGGCTGAGGCAGACGTCCGGGAAGGCACAGACCGACTGGCCCGCGGCCGCCTTGCAGGCGACCTCCAACCCGTTGGCGTAGACTTCGTTGGCCATGTCAGGCTCCCCGTTTCGATGTCTGTCGCACGATCAATGCCGCGCGGGTGCCATCGTCGTTGCCGAAGTGGCAGAGAACTCCCGGTCCCGCGGCGTAGCCTTTCTTCGCCGCGGCCATCGCCACCGCGAGTACGGCGGGGCCGATGGCGGCACCAATCTCGCCGATGCAGTCGGCCGGGTGCCACAGGTCAAACTCTTTCTTCACGTTGCGGATCGTTCGAGCAATCGCCAGGGCCGCTTCCTTGAACCAGTATTGCTCCCCGTTCAAATCCGTGATGCGGTAGTCGACGTCGTCCATGGTCGCACCGCCATCCTTGCACGCGGCACGGATGGCGTTGGCCATTCCTTCGCCGCGCAGCGGGTCGCCCGATTCGAGCGTTGCTTTCTCGATCGCGATGCCAATACCCTGAACCATCAAGCCGCCGCTGCCGGTGTCCGGCCCGACGAGGATGGCCGTGCCCGCCTCACCGGGGATGAAGCCATCCGAGTTGTCGGGCACCAGCAGTCGGCCCTTTTCGAAGTAGGCGTTGATCGAGGCCGCAGTCAGTAGCGTATCGACCCCGGCGATCAGTACGGCGGGCACTCGCCCGCCCTGAATCAGGCCACGTGCCTGCATCAGCGCCTGCGCGATGCCGGCCTTGCCGAGCGGCAACATCGCGGACTTTGGATGAAACGCCCCCATCTCCGCTTCGATGGCGGCCCAAAGACTGTCGTCGATGTCATCCATGCGGCCGGGCCGATCGGGCTCAGCCACAATCAACACTAACGGAATCTGTGCCTGCTTTGTCGTGATGGCCGCGAGGCATTCGCGGATGGCGGGAACAACCATGCGCGCGAGGCGAACCACGCCGCGCGGCGAACCATCCAGCGGCACCAGACTGCCCATGACCCACTCGCCGCGAATCATGAAGCGAGTTTCGACGACGCGCGTGATGGCGCACCGCATGGCCGCGCATGCTGCGGGGGAGTTCAGGCCGACGCCCGTGACCATGCCGCTGGCGAGGAGGCAAAGGTTCATGCCTCACCCCCTGTCGGTCGGCCCAGTTGCAGGAGTGAGGGGAAGTAATCCTTGCCCATTTCGCGGGCGCGGAAGTAGCCGGGCGACATCGGGCCGACAACCGCCTGTTCCAGTTCGATCATGTTCTTCTTCAGCGGACAAGTCGCCCGCCAGACCATCATGAATCGGCACAGGTCGGGCTCGATGATCAGTGTGTCACACACCGCTTCGGTGTCGTACCGGGTGTAGTCTTTCCGCAGAAACACGACGGGCGTTTCGATCGCAGGGATGCGGAACGCCGTGCGCCCGGCCGGGGTCAGGTTCGTCAGGTCCACGACTTCGTTGCCGCACAGGAATTCGGTCTGCTGGTCTTCCGGGGCGGCCTGGTAGTAGCGGTTGTCGTAGTCGGCCGGCAGAAACGGAAACGTCTCGTCGAGCCACTTCTGGTCGTAGGTGCCGGCCAACTTCGCACGCGGCTGCCAGGCCCGGCCCAGCGACCCGAATGCCATCGGGCGGTAGCTGCCCTTGGGGTTGGTGATCGGCTTGCCGGTTTCTTCCGTATGCGGGAGCGACTGCCCGGCCACGGCCTGCGGATTGCCGCCGTCGTGATAGCCGATGCCGACGTGATTGAGCAGGTACGTCTTCTGCTTCGCCGGCTCGGTGACGGTCTTGTCCGTGCCACCGAAAGCGACGTTGTAGCTGATCGGCTGCACGGTGAACTTCTCGGTCGGACTGACCGACAGGCCCATCAGCCCGCCCTTGTAGACGCGCTTGCCGACCACATCAAACGACTTATTCACCCCGCCGACGCTGAGTCGCACGGTGATGCGCTCGACTGCCGCTCCGCGCGGTCCATACGCGCTGCCGTTGAGGATCACGTCGCAGCGAGGTTTGATGGCGGCGAAGTCCGTTTCGTACAGCGGCGCGGAGAAGCCCGGCTCGCCGGTAAACGTGTCGGCCGTGATGATTTCGGCGGGGGGGCCGAGCTTCGGCGTTTCCTTCTCGCCTTTCGGTATCAGGAACGTGCCCTTGATAACGACGACGGCCGACTCGCGCCCGTCGGGCGCAAGGCCCATCGTGTACTGGGCGGGCATGCCGGTGATGTTGACGATTTTCATGGCTGTGGCCGATCAGTTGATCTGGACGGAACCGCCCTTGATGCGGTTCACGCCGCTCGATCGGCTCAAAAGATAATCGCCGCGGATGATCACTTTGCCCGCTTTGGTCAGCGTGATGCTCGACTTGCCGCAGCGCAGTTCGATCTCTTCCTCGGCGGCTAGGACAATCCGCTTCTGGTCCTGCTTCACCTCGGCGATCGGCACGGGATGATGAATCAATCCCATGATGATCGGCCGCGAGGCGTCACCCGCTTCGAACATCAGGGCGACGTCCCGGCCTTCGTCCTCCGGGGTGATCGCCACCGTGGAGCGTGCGGGCGTCGGCATCCGGCCCGGGAAGGCAACCAGCGGTTGCCCCGCATCACTGAAACCATGCAGCGTGCCGACGACAATGCCGTCGATGCGGGCCGGGGTCGGCCCGGCATCGAGCATCTGGTCGGTCAACGGGTAAACGTGCAGATCGCTGACTTCACGGAGCATGACAGGCATCCCTCGCTGGAGAGTTTCGCTGTCAGGATATGCGAAACTGATGAAGCGGGCGGACAATTTGCCCGCAGGTTGCCAACAGAGCCCGAGCGCGCGTGGGTTCGGTGTGCCGCCCCCGCACACGCTGAGGCTCAATCGGGGTGTCGAATTGTGATGCACTCGCAGTGAAACGGTTGACCGCAAACGAAAACAGGTCGGCGATCAGTAACCTGATCGCCGACCTGCCAGAAGTTTTCACTCACCGTATCAGTCGTTCGACGATGACAACTGCATCATCAGGCGGACGATGTAGTAGAACAGCATCGCCAAGGTGCTGAACAGGGCCAGCGATGCGGCCACGTGCGAACGGGTGTCGTAGTGGTGCAACACATTCGAGGTATCATATAGCACGTAGCCGCACATCAGGGCGATCATCCCTACGCTGAACCAGATGCCCAGCGAGAAACCGAAGACCACCGAGGTGATGATCAGCCCCAGCGCGATGAGTGCCAATACCGGCAATGCATAGCCCAGGAACGAGAAGTCTCGCTTCGAGACAAACACAACCGCCGACAGGCCGCCAAAGACGATCAGCGTCATCAGGCCCGCCTGCTGCGGAATGTGCTTGAACTGCGGGATCGTGGTGCACAGCGTCAGGATCGGCAGAAACATGATCGTGTACAGACCGACGAAGAGTCCCAATCCCAAGTACTGGATAGCAGGCGACGAATCAGAGCGTGCCATGTACTGGGCACCAATGCTGCCGCCGATGAAGACGACCATCATGCCGATCCACGCGGCAGTGCCGATGGACGACATCATTTTGAACATCGCGATGCCGGCACCGGCCTGAAGCAACAGAGCCGTCATTCCGGCGAACAGCAGAACCGCCCCGCACAGGTGCAGGTACGTGCGGCGGATGAACGCCACGCGTTCGTTCACCGGTGCATCGGCCGCCGATTGTCCGTAGTAGCCGTCTGTCAGATACTGACTCATGGACGAAACTCCTTCCACGATTACGGGCGGGACGCCCAAGGTACATGTGCCGGGAGAATATGTCTTCCGGGTTATTCGTTGTTCACGTTGTACCATTTTACGCAGGCTGTCCAGAGAAAACCATCCATAATCGGTTTCCCGGACAAACTCAGCGCACCGCAAGGCCATGACTCTGCCCGGCGTATGGGTAACGCCGGGGACAGAGTCACGGCCTCGTTGACTGCTTCAGCTGCCTAACGACGCCAGCCGCCGCGGCCGCCACCTCCGATAAACACGCCGCCGCCCCATGTCCGACCGCCGCCGTTGTAGTAGCCACGGTTTCCGTAGTAGGCACGATTCGGGGCATAATAGCCTGACGAATAGTAGCGGGTCGTGGGGACGTAGCCATAGCTGTAGTTCGGATAGCTGTAGTAGTTCGTGGCAGGGTAGCTGTAGTAGGGATAGCTGCTAACACCCGCGCCGACGCCTACACCGGGGCGACCGGCGCCGACTCCGAAATACTGGGCATTCGAGTTGTTCGCTTCAATGAGGGCCAGACCACTGACGAGCAGGGCGATCACCATAAATCGACGCATGAATCACCTCTCTGCTGCAATCGCAGCGCCTTCGGGCGATGGAATCCGTGCTTCAACGCTGCAAGTTGTGTGCCTTGCAGCGGCCAGCGAAGATTTAACGAGGAATGGATGCTTCACGCGGAGTGCATGCACGGTTGGCCGCAATACCGCTCAATTTTGAGCGATGCCGTTCGTACTCAGTTGAACGCAGGCATGCAGTTGTTCATTTTGACCACAGATGTCACGGAGAACACGGATAAAACCGGATGGATCAAACTCGATACACGAAGCTGAGCAGGCACTTCTCGGGTCTTATCCGTTGTCGGTGTCATCCGTGGTTAAATTCTTCCACTACTGTCGAGCGGTATTGCGGTTAGCCGCGACGCGGAGGGTTGCCGCAGCGGAGCGCGGGGCTCGCGGAACGCGCTCCCCTTCGCAAAGCCTTCAGGTCGCGGCTAACAAAAGTGATTGCTCTCTACTTCAGCCGCGCCAGGCTCTCCACCAAGCCCGTCACGCTCGGTTCCACCCAGGACAGCAGCAGGAACTGGGGGAAGATGCCCAGAGCGACTGCCAGCAGCACGAACACCAGCAGTACCACCGCTTCGCGGACCGTCAGGTCGCGCAGCGGTGCCCATGCCGGGTTGGTGCCGAGGAAGACGCGCTGCCACGTCCAGAGCAGGTAGCCCGCGGTCAGTACCGTTGCAAGGATGGCGGTGATCGCCAGCACGGGGCTGAAGTTCCATGCGGCCAGCACCACGAACACTTCGCCGACGAAACCGCACAGACCCGGCAGACCCATTGACGCGAAGAACAGGATGGCCGCCAGACCGCCGAGAAGGGGCATCGGTTCCATCAGGCCGCCCAGCTTCGCGATTTCGCGAGTGTGCGTTCGCTCGTAGATGACGCCGACGACGAAGAACAGCCCTGCGGCCGTAATGCCGTGGGCAATCATCTGGAACATGGCCCCGTTCGTACCCCAGGACCAGTACTGCGACTTCGCCTGCACCGACCAGACGGAGATGCCGAGAATCACGTAACCCATGTGGCTGATCGAACTGTAGGCCAGCAGCTTCTTGAAGTCCTGCTGCCCCATGGCGAGCAATGCCCCGTAGACGATCGCGAACGCGCCGAGCATTCCCACCCACATCGCCAGCTGTTCCGCTGCCCATGGGCAGATCGGGTACGCCAGCCGGATGATGCCGTAGCCGCCCAGTTTCAGCAGTACCCCCGCCAGCACCATGCTGATTGGCGTCGGCGCTTCGACATGCGCATCGGGCAGCCAACTGTGCAGCGGCGGAATCGGCACTTTGACCGCGAAGCCGATGAACAGCAGCAGGAACAACAGGTACTGATACGCCGGCCGGAAGAAGGGCTGCCGCAGCCGGCCCTGTGCTTCGGTGAGCGATTGGCCGCGACCCAGGAGCGGCACACGCCTGTCGGCCTTCTGCAGGGCGCGATCGTCCGCATCCTCGCCGACAACCGCACCCGGGCGTTCGACCCGCTTGCGTTCCGCCAGGCGGTCGCTTTGCCCGTTGATCACGAGCATGGCAGCCTGACCCGCGCGCTGCAGGGTGACCATGTCGAAGGTGTGAAACTCCTCCGCTTCGTCGGCAGTCAGCTTCGGGTTCTCGCGCAGCCGCTCCGAGGCGCGTGTTTCGACCGCGCCGCGATCGACGAAGTCCCGCACATCTGTGAAGTACAGACCGATGAAGGCGACCAGAATCAGCACGCTGCCCAGCAGGGTGTAGATGACGAACTTGATGGCCGCGTACTTGCGACGGCCTCCCCCCCACATGCCGATGAGGAAGTACATCGGCAGCAGCATCACTTCGTAGAAGACGTAGAAGAGGAACAGATCGAGCGACATGAACGCGCCGATCACGCCTGTTTCCAGGATCAACAGCAGCATGAAGTAGGCCTTCACGTGCTTGTCGATCGACCAACTCGCCAGCACGGCCAGGAACATGATGACCGTTGTCAACATGATGAGCGGCATTGAGATGCCGTCAACGCCGATCGAGTAGTAGATGTCGAATCGCGAGATCCAGGGCCGCTTGACGACCATGTCGCGCCCGAGTTGTGCTTCGGGCACCTCGCCGGAGGCACGCCGGGCCGACTCATCGAGCCTTGCGTCGAGCAGCGTGTCGGGGTGATGCAGCGAGCGCAACCCGCGATCGGAGCGCGAGTCGATCATCGCGTAGTAATCGATGAACAGGCAGATGCTCAGCACCAGAGCGGCAGCCGAGCCGAACAGTGCCCACCAGCGGACCGCCTCGGTCCATGCCCGTGGGAAAAGCAGCATACTCAGCCCGAATGCTGCCGGCGTGAAGATGACCAGCGACATCAAGATCATGTCGTATTCGACGAACATCATGTCCCCGTTCGGTGCTTACCGTGCACGTGTCAATCAACGTTCAAGCAATGAGGATGGACAGGATGGCGAACATGACGACTGTAGTCAAGATCAACACCAGCACGTAGCGCCGCAACAGGCCTGACTGCACTTCGCGCAGTCGCAACCCGGCCCGGTGCATCAGCAGGCCGACGGCGCTGAACGCGCCGTCCAGTGACGATGGATCAACGCGCCGATCGGCCGCGTCCGCATCGCCTGGCGCGGCCGTACGCTTGTCGAAACGGCTCAGCGCGAATGCCAGCATCACGGTCGACCGAACAAGCAGAACGTTGTAGAGTTCATCGAAGTACCATTTGCGTTCGAGAAAGCGATGCACGCCGGGCAGAGCCGCCTGCCAGCGGGCAATATCGAACTTCCGCAGCGAATAGGCCGCCAACGCGATGCCGACGCCGACCAGCGCTGCCGCCAGCGCCAGCCCCCCGGCCAGCAGATGATGCTCGTGCGCGGCATGGATCGCCTTGCCGAAGCCCAGCACCACGGCATCCGGTTCCGACTTCTCGATCAACTGGCCGACATAGCTGCCTTCCGGACTCCAGAATTGCGGGCCCCAGGCAATGCCCAGGCTGAAGATCGCGAGGACGCACAGCGGCAGCGTCATCACCCAGGGTGATTCATGGGCATGCTCATACGCATGGGCATCGCGCGGCGTGCCGGTGAACACCAGCAGCCACAGGCGGAACATGTAGAAGCCGGTCAGCCCCGCGCCGACGATCGGCAGCACGGCCAGCAGCAGATGCCCCGGGTAGGTCAGCCCGAAGCCGAGCGCCTGGCCGATGATCTGGTCCTTGCTGTACCAGCCGCTGAAGAACGGCGTACCGACGATCGCCAGCACCCCGATGAGCATGGTGAATG
>Ga0105048_10010430_pt1 | contig 14720 bp, 14 predicted proteins | sample MAT05_FD_78382 | JGI IMG/M metagenome (GOLD analysis project Ga0105048, IMG submission 78382) | Freshwater microbial communities from Lake Fryxell liftoff mats and glacier meltwater in Antarctica - MAT-05 | ecosystem: Environmental > Aquatic > Freshwater > Ice > Liftoff microbial mat | place... | reverse complement strand
ATTGTCTCAGTTCGGCCCATGAACAAAATTTTCTATACAGCAGCCATTCGCATCTTCCTGGCGTATGCTTCTCAGCTATTCACTGGTACCAGAAAGATATTTCACATGGCGAACTTTTGCAAATCTCTGGCGGTGTTAATACTCAGTCACTTAGCCGATACAGCCAGATTATTGGCCAGTCTAATAATCTGTTTACTTCCCGTTTTGTGTTCTACCTCACGTTAGGCTTTTGACATGAACCGCAGTCGTCTTCGAGAATTTCAGCGTCGTGAGTTCCGCGACCCTGCGCAGTTTCTCTCTGGGCTTAGAGCGGTTGAACTAGAAATCTCCGAGTCCCCACTTTCGCCTCACGCCAAGCATCTGCGTACCAACGGTCTCAAGGAATGGCGAGAGGCAAGAGAAGCTGCTCTGTTCTGTCATGGCATGGCTCAGAGAATTGGCCAGCCAATCCATACGTCTCGCGGAGAGTCACAAGATTACGATTTCGTGGCAACTTGGGCCGTCGATGGAACACAACACTTTGCGCCGGTCCAACTGAAAGAGGTTGTCCCTGAATCTCTGAACCTGAATGCAAGCGTAGAGCAAATCGTCCAGTCCCTCACCCAATACGTCGACTCCGAAGACCTAACCGTTGCCATTCACCTTAATCGCCAAGTGCATTTCGATCCAAAGGCTTTGTCCGTACCACCGCTGCGATTTGCGGCACTTTGGGTCTTCGCCTCGATTTCCCCCGATCAATCTGAGTGGGGGCTTTGGGGTAACTTTCTTGAGCAACCCGAGGGTTCCCGTTTTGCATACCCGGCTTAACCCATCGTTCGAGAGGGAACCAAAATGCTGCGCATTTTGGTTCCCTCCGCTTCGCTCCGGCTGCCCCTCAACTCAGACCTTGAATCTGTAAAAAACTCCGTTTTGGAAATTGCATATGGACGAACGAATAAATCCGCCCACCAGAATGGCCGCCATCGAGCGATCGCCGAGCGAGGAATGGTTTTGTCACCCACAGAAGTGTAGGGTCAAGACCCCTCAGCTACTTTTTCTACAGCATCGTTAGAAAACAGGAGTTGCCTTGGTATCCCCACGATTAATCGCCAAAATTGAAGCTGAAGAGCCGACCCTTCGTTTAGCGGTTCTCATTGACGCCGACAATGCACAAGCTGCAGTTATTGAGGGACTGCTTGCCGAAATTGCACGGTTCGGAGAGGCAACCGTAAAACGCATATACGGTGACTTCACCGCTCCTACAAGCTCTTCTTGGAAGAAGGTGCTTCAACAATATGCCATCAAACCCGTTCAACAATTTGCATATTCGACTGGCAAGAACGCCACGGACAGCACTCTTATCATCGATGCAATGGACTTGCTCTACACGCGAAAATTCGATGGGTTTTGTCTGATTACGAGCGACAGTGATTTCACTGGTCTTGCAATGCGCTTACGGGAAGAGGGCCTCATTGTTCTCGGCTTCGGCGAAAAGAAAACGCCAGATGCCTTTCGCAATGCCTGCCATAAATTTGTGTTTACTGAAGTTCTTCGTTCAAGTGCCACAATCGAACACACTGCATCGGCGAAGAAGGCCGAAAACGATTCGACTCCAGCTCAACTTCCTGTTGAGGTTGCGGAAACAAAACAAGAATTCCCTAAGAAATTCGTACTAGCCGCACTTGAACAATCAAGTGACGACGCTGGATGGGCACATTTGGGCACTTTCGGTAGCTACCTTACCAAGTTGCAACCCGATTTTGACTCCAGACTTTACGGTTACAAGAAGCTCTCCGATCTTGTCAAAGCCAAGACAGAGATATTTGTAACCGAAGAACGACAAGCACCGGGGTCAACACAAAAGGTTCTATATCTTCGTGCGAAATAGTTTTCTAAACCGACAGTCCACACGGACGCTGCGCGCTAAAACCGCGCAGCGCCAATGACTTCTACGGCGAACGTCCGCCTAGGCTCAACCTAACCGTCCCTTATGGGTCGATCTGATACCTTCCTTGCCATGGGTACTGAGTCGAATTGATCCCAAGTGCCTGAAATTTGACTCGGCACCGCTGGTGTTCTGCGGCGCGAGGCGCGCGCGTCTCAAGCGGCATTTTGACTTGTCGTACAGAAATTTGTATTGTCGAGTCATGAATCAATTGGCCGCCAATGATGTTTCAGACGCATGGCTCGCGACAGTAGTTATTCAACTCGGCGAACACCTGGTTACGTTCGACGCCGATTTCAAGAAACTGTTAAGACGTACCCAAGTGACCGTGCTCATTGATGTTTCCGGAATTCATGACAAACATCGTTCGGGATGATGGTGAGTGTCACGAGTTATGGAAAGCTCAATAATTTAAAACTGAATTTGCGCTTCGTGAATTTTTCTAAGCAACCGAAATGACCACTTACCCCCATCTACTCGCCCCGCTAGACCTCGGCTTCACCACCCTAAAGAACCGCGCCCTCATGGGCTCCATGCATACCGGCCTGGAAGAGGCGCCGGATGGATTCCAGCGCATGGCTGTGTTTTTTGCTGAGCGTGCGCGCGGCGGTGTCGGCCTGATGGTGACGGGCGGCTTCTCGCCCAATCTCGCGGGACGCAGCTCGCCCAAGGCCTCGCAGCTCACTTTTCCCTGGCAAGTGGGCAAGCATCGCTTGATCACTGAAGCCGTGCATGAGGCGGGCGGCAAGATTTGTTTGCAGATTTTGCACACCGGCCGCTACGCCTATCATCCGTTGGCGGTGGCGCCTTCCGCCATCAAGTCGCCCATCAGCCCTTTCAAGCCGCGCGCGCTCTCTGCTTGGGGCGTGAGGAAAACCATTGGCGACTACGCGCGTTGCGCGCGGCTGGCGCAGAAGGCGGGCTATGACGGCGTGGAGATCATGGGTTCCGAGGGCTATCTCATCAATCAATTCATCGCGCCCGGCACAAATCAGCGCGACGACGAATGGGGCGGGCCTTTCGAGAACCGCATCCGTTTCGCTGTCGAGATCGTGCGCCGCGTGCGCGAGAAGGTGGGGGCTAACTTCATCATCATCTTTCGTTTGTCGATGATCGATCTGGTCGAAGGCGGTAGCACTTGGGATGAGGTGGTGAAGCTGGCGCAGGCCATCGAGGCAGCCGGCGCATCGATCATCAATACCGGCATAGGCTGGCACGAAGCGCGCATCCCCACCATCGCCACCATGGTGCCGCGTGCGGCGTTTACCTGGGTAACGCGCCGCTTGAAAGGCGCGGTGAAGATTCCACTCATCACCACCAATCGCATCAATGCGCCGGACGTGGCCGAAGAAGTGCTGGCGCGCGGCGATGCCGACATGGTGTCGATGGCGCGGCCTTTCCTCGCCGATGCGGATTTCGTAAACAAGGCGGCGGCCGGGCGCGCCGACGAGATCAACACCTGCATCGCCTGCAATCAGGCTTGCCTCGACCACATTTTCGTGCAGAAGTTGTGCACCTGCCTTGTCAATCCGCGCGCTTGTCGCGAAACCGAACTGGTCGCCGCACCCGCCCTCACAGTGAAAAAACTCGCCGTGGTCGGCGCCGGTCCGGCAGGGCTCTCTTGCGCCGTGACGGCTGCGGAGCGGGGCCATGAAGTGACGCTGTTCGAAGCGTCTGATCGCATCGGCGGCCAGTTCAATCTCGCTAAGCGCATCCCCGGCAAGGAAGAGTTCGGTGAAACCTTGCGCTACTTCCAGCGCCGCATCGAGACTACTGGCGTCAAGTTGAAACTCAACCATCGCGCCACAGCGGTGGAGTTGGCCGCAGGCGGATTCGATGAAATCGTACTTGCCGCCGGCATTGTGCCGCGCGTACCGGATATTGCCGGCATAGAACATCCCAAAGTTGCACGCTATGTCGACGTCATTGAAGGGCGCCGCGAAGTCGGGCGTCGCGTCGCCATCTTGGGCGCGGGCGGCATCGGCTTCGATGTGGCCGAGCTGTTAAGTCACGGCGGCAGCGCCGCCGACGACATCGCGCATTTCCGCAACGAGTGGGGCATCGACAGCAACTTCACGCAACGCGGTGGCCTCAAGCCGCCGGCCGACGATCCGCCCGTGCGTGAAATCTGGCTGCTCCAGCGCAAGACCAGCAAGGTGGGCGAAGGTCTGGCCAAAACCACCGGCTGGATACGCCGCGCGCTGCTCAAGCGACGCGGCGTGCACACGTTGGCCGGCGTGAGCTACGAAAAAATCGACGACGCAGGGCTGCATATCAAGCTGGGCGACGAGGGCAAATTGCTCGATGTCGACACCATTGTGCTGTGCGCCGGCCAGTTGCCGCGACGTGAACTCCTTGACGACTTGCAAGCGGCGGGCGCCAGGGTTACGCTGATCGGCGGCGCGGATGTCGCGGCGGAACTGGACGCCAAGCGCGCCATTGAACAAGGCGTGCAATACGCCGTGGCGCTTTAAACGCCATGTCCGTTACGGCGCTTGTAGTGTCGAGTTAGTCTCAAGACGGCTTGAGCGATTTAGAGTATATTCACTTGCCATTTTGTTCTCGGGGGGGGACTGCCATGCATAGTGCAATACGTTACACGCGATTGTTTCTGTCTTTTGGATTTCTTGTTGGTTCGCTTATCTGGCCATTAGCGCCGGCCCACGCCGGGGTGCAGATATTCAAGTCCTTCGCCACCGACGTCCTCAAACAAAAATTCGAAATCAGCGCTGGCGACTCCAAGGTTATTTCGCTGCCGACCGCTGAACCGGGCGATGTGTTCTTTGTTCAGGTGGCGCTGAACAGCAACATCTTCAAAGATGTTAGCGCCTTTATCGTCGATGAATCCGGCTATGACCGCCTGAAAAAGAAGCTGCCTTACGAAATGCAGGGCAAGGTGAAGGGCATTGCCCCTTTTAACTTTCAGGCCACCATTAGCTCGACGGGTAAGTATTACTTGGTGCTGGATAACAGCTACGCCACCTTAATCAAGAAGCAGCCCACCGTGGAGATCAAGAAGCTCACCACCCTGCCGGAGGATGGTGTGGACCGATTGCAATCCACATTGCAGACTGGCTTGGCCGGCGTGAAGACCATGTTCGGCTTGCCCAGGGATTACAACGTCCGCGTGCAGCCTTGCGGCCAGGATGCGCCCGCCGCCGGCTCTGGCGAGCTCGTGTTGTGCACTGAAACCGTTGGGCGCATGTATGACAAGCCCGGCGCCGCGCTGGGTGCGCTGTTCCACGCCATGGCCCATGCCGTGACCAAAAGCTGGCCGCTCGCCAACGGCGAGAAGGAAGAGGTCGCCGATGAGTTCGCCGCACTGCTGTTGCTGCAATTGGCCGACGGCCCGCGCCTGGTGGGCGAATGGGCGACGAGCTATGAAAATCGCGACTTCGCCAGTATCGACAAACACGCGCTGACGCCGCCGCGCATCGCGACCGTGCATGGCTATGCCACCAAGCCGGCTGAGTTGATACAGCGCTGGAGCAAGGATTTGTATCCGCGCATGAAAGATGACGCGCTGCTACGCATCGTCAGCAACCCCGAGCCTTACGACGACGTCGAGCTCGCCAAGACCGAGTACGAAAAGCGCCACCCGACTGCACCCGGCAAGAAAGTAAAAGGCAAGAAGTAAGGCGCTACGGCTGGTCGTGGCTGAGCGTTTTGCGCTAAGCTACGAGCATGCTCTTCGCCCTGTCCTTGCTCATCCCCCTGTTGGGATTTTTCTTCTGGTTGTTCTGGCGCATGACGCCGAAGCGGCGTGACTCGCGTTCGGTACGCTGGTTCAATTTCGCCGCAATGGCTGTTGCCCTGGTTGCGACGCTGGTCATCACCTATTTAGTACGTGCACGTATGGCGGCAGCGCCGGATCATGTGTGGTGGCCGATAGTCGCGTCCTTCTACGTCTTGGTGTTGGCGCCCCTGCTGTTACTGGCGGCGGGCGCATTGCGTCAGGCCTGGTTTCCGCCCGATACGCCCGCGGCCCCACTGCCCGATGAAGCGCCACGCGATCTTTCCAAGACGCGGTTTTAAGCAGCGCCTAATTAGTTGCACAGGAAAACGCGGTTAGCAAAATCCACTACCGCGTCCGGCTGCAAATAAGCGCGAAACGCCCAGCCAGTGGCGAAAGCGGCCAAGGCCGTTAATGCAATGAGCAACAGCAGGCGCACCCGCTTCATGTCGCCGGCGCCATGGTGGCGCGTTGCACTGGGCGTTCGTCAATCGGTAGATTGAGCAGCGCGGCGACGACGCCCAGTGCGATGCAGATCAGCCAAACGAGGTTGTAGGAGCCGGTGCGGTCGAACAGCACGCCGCCCAGCCACACGCCCAGAAAGCTGCCGACCTGGTGGCTGAAAAATACGAAACCTGAGAGCATGGCCAGATAGCGTACGCCGAAAATTTGCGCCACCAGCCCGTTGGTGAGCGGCACCGTGCCCAGCCAGAGAAAACCCATGGCGGCGGCGAATAGTCCAACGGACAGCGGCGTCAGCGGCAACAGCAGAAAAATCACGATCACCACACTGCGCGAAAAATAGATGGTGCTGAGCAGATATTTCTTGCTGAGGCGCCCGCCCAGCGCACCGAAGCCGTAAGTCCCGAAAATATTGAACAGCCCGATTAGCGCCAGCGCCAGCATGCCAACATTGGCGCTCAAGCCTTTGTCGAGCACGTAGGAAGGCAGATGCGCGCCGATGAATACCATTTGGAAACCACAAACGAAAAACCCCAGCGTCAGCAGCCAGAAGCTGCGCTGCGAGAAGGCTTCGCGCAGCGCCTCGGCGGTGGACTGCGCCGGCCCGAAGTTCGGATTGGCATCGCGCCGTTCCGCCACACCGGCCGCCAGCGGCGCTATCAGCGCGGCAGCCAAGGCCAGCACCAGCAGGCTTTGCAGCCAGCCCATGCTGCTTATCATGCTCTGGCCCAGCGGCACCAGCATGAATTGACCGAAGGAACCGGCCGCGCCCACCACCGCCAGCGCATTGGCGCGCTTCTCCGGGCTGACGGCGCGGCCCACCGCGCCATACACCACCGAGAACGACGTGCCGCTCATGCCCAACCCAATCAATACGCCGGCCGAGAGATTAAGGCTGAGGGGCTCGGTCGAGTAAGCCATCACCACCAGGCCCAGCGTGTAGGCCAGGCCGCCAGCGACGATGACGCGGCCCGCGCCATAGCGATCGGCCAGCCAACCGGCATAGGGCTGGGCGATGCCCCAGACGAGATTTTGCAGAGCAAGTGCCAGTGAAAAAGTGCCGCGCGTCCAGCCCAAGTCCTGCGACATCGGTTGCAAGAACAAGCCGAAGGTATGTCGTATGCCCAGAGAAAGCGTGACGACCAGGCTGCCGCAAAGGAGCAACAATTTGGCGCGCCGGGTCATGGCGTCTTTCATCGTGCAATCCACGTCGCGAAGTTGCATTCGACTATACACGCGCCCAGTGGCGGATCAACCAAGTCGCCATCAGACTTTTCTCTCTCAGTCGTGACGATTACACTGGGTTTTGCGCTCACTCCGGTACCTCACCATGCAGTTTGACGACCCCACGCTGTTTCGCACCCATTGCCCCATTGGCGCCGACTGGTGCGATGCTGATAGCGGCGCCATTTTCGAGGTTCGCAATCCCGCCAGCGGCGTGCTACTGGCGAGCGTGCCGGATATGGGTGCGACAGAAACGCAGCGCGCTATCGCCGCTGCCGATGCGGCACTACCTGCTTGGCGTGCGCTGCCCGGCAAGGCGCGCGCTGCCGTGCTGCGGCGCTGGTATGACTTAATCATGGCCAGCGTGGAAGACTTGGCGCGGCTGATGACGGCCGAGCAGGGCAAACCGTTGGCCGAAGCTAGGAGCGAAGTAATCTATGGCGCGAGCTTTGTCGAGTGGTTTGCCGAGGAAGCCAAGCGGGTTTATGGTGATGTCATCCCCAGCCCGACGGCCGACAAGCGGCTCTTGGTGCTCAAGCAGCCGGTGGGTGTTTGCGCCGCCATCACGCCCTGGAATTTCCCGGCGGCGATGATTACGCGCAAGGTCGCGCCGGCGCTCGCCGCCGGTTGCACGGTGGTGGTCAAGCCGGCCGAGCAAACGCCGCTCACCGCCTTGGCGCTGGCCGATCTGGCCGAACGCGCAGGGTTTCCGCCTGGTGTATTCAACGTCATTACCGGCAGTGCGCAAAGTGCGCCTAGCATCGGTGCGGAACTCACCGCCAATCCCATCGTGCGCAAACTCTCTTTCACTGGTTCGACGCAAGTGGGGCGGCTGCTCATGGCCCAATGCGCACCGACCGTGAAAAAGCTCTCGTTGGAACTGGGCGGCAACGCGCCCTTCCTCGTTTTCGACGATGCCGATCTGGATGCAGCGGTCGAAGGCGCCATGCTGTCCAAGTACCGCAACACTGGCCAGACCTGTGTTTGCGCCAATCGTCTGCTGGTGCAGGACGGCATCTACGAGGCCTTCGCCACCCGACTGGCCGCCAAGGTACAGGCGCTGCGCGTGGGCGACGGGAGTGAGGCGGATATTACGCAAGGGCCGCTCATCGACGCACAAGCGCTGGCCAAAGTGGAGGAGCATGTCGCCGACGCCGTCGCGAAGGGCGCGCGCGTGCTTACCGGTGGTCGACGTCATGCGCTGGGCGGCACCTTCTACGAACCGACTGTGATCGTCGATGTCACACCCGACATGAAGTGCGCGCGCGAGGAAACCTTCGGCCCGGTGGCGCCGCTGTTCCGCTTCAAGACGGAAGCCGAAGCCATACAACTTGCCAACGACACCGAGTTCGGCCTCGCCGCCTACTTTTACAGCCGCGATCTGGCGCGCTGCTTTCGTGTCGGCGAAGCGCTGGAATATGGCATCGTCGGCATCAACACCGGCATCATTTCGAATGAAGTGGCGCCCTTTGGCGGCATCAAACAATCCGGCGTCGGACGTGAAGGGTCGAGATACGGCATCGAGGATTATCTCGAGATCAAGTACCTTTGTTTGGGCGGCATGAGCTGATCGTCCGCCGATTTGCCTGACATTTCTCCCCCTATTCCACTTATCGGCCCGAAGGCGGTAACATGACAATTGCCACAAAGACTATCGGGGATGCTATGACAAAATCAAGCTGGGTTGTCTTGGTTGGTGTGCTGGTGTGCGCGCAGGGCGCTTGGGCCGGGGCGGGGGAAGATATCAAGTCGCTGCTGGAGCAAGGCAAGGCCGACGAAGCCTATCAACTGGGTCGTGGACAGCCCGAGCAACTGGGCGATCCGGTATTCGATTTCTATTATGGCGTCGCGGCGATCAACGCCGGACATGCCGGCGAAGGTGTGCTGGCGCTGGAGCGCTACCTGCTCAATTATCCGGAGAACCGCGCTGCCCGACTGGAACTGGCGCGCGGCTACTTTGTGCTCGGCGAAGATGCGCGCGCCCGCGATGAGTTTCAAAGCGTACTCGCCGCCGGCTCCTCGGACGCTGAGAAGACGACTATAGGCCGCTATCTCGACGCCATCCGCGCGCGCGAATCACGCTACCTGCCCAGCGCGGCTGGCTATGTGGAATTGGGCCTGGGGGTGGACAGCAATATCAACGGCGGCGCCAAGAGCAACGATCTCGGTGTGCTGGGCGCGATCAACACGCGTTCGACGGCGCTGCACGCCAGCGATACCTTCACCTCTCTCGCGGCGGGCGTACAAGGCACCTATCCTCTAGCGCCAGGCGTGGCGCTTTTCGGCGGCCTATCTTTCGATACCAAGCTGCATCACAAAAACAACCACGATATTTTTGATCTGGGCAGCTTCACCGGCCTGGGCGGCGTGTCTTACATCAAGAACAGTGAGCTTTTTCGCGCCTATGCCGGGCGCAGTCTGATTGAAGTCGATGATCAGATTTTTCTCGCCAACACCAACGTCAACGGCGAGTGGCAGCATCAGGTTGATGATGCCAATCGCTACAGCCTCGGTCTCCAATACGCTTGGCTACGCTACCGCGACACGAATGCAGTGACGATGCTGGGCGCGCCGCCGGTGTTGTCTATCAACACTGCGCGCAATGCCGATTTTGCCGCTATCAGCACCGGCTGGACTCATAGCTTTGCGCATCCCATGCAACCCACGCTGGCGCTGGGCGCGAGCTATGGGGAGGAGCGTAACGACGGGCATCGCCGTGGCGTGGCCAACGACGAATTGACGCGTAAGCGATTATCGCGCGACGTCTATGGTCTGCGCGCGATGTTGAGCTTGGCACCGTGGCCGCAATGGGGCGCCAGCGTCGGCTACTTCTATCAGCAGAGCGACTACCAGGCTAACTTTGGTGTCGGCATAGGTGAACCGCGCAAGGATCGTTACCAGAGCGTCGACGCGGCGCTGTCTTATTTTTACAGCAAGAATCTAAGTGTTCGTGGCGAGCTGATGTACGCCGATCAGCAATCGAATGTCCCTATCTACATTTATGATCGCAGCCTGTTTGCTTTAAAACTGCGCTACGACTTCAAATAAAGGCTGTCATGCATATCGCGAGAATTGCGCAGTTATCAACTGTCCTGCTGCTTGCTTCATCGGTGGCGTTGGCGGAACCAGCCGGACGCGTGCTGGTGTCGGTGGGCGATGCAGTCGCCGTTCGCGGCGGGCAGGAAGTCAAGCTCACTCGTGGCACCGAGGTGGAAAAGGGCGATTTGTTGCGCGTCGGCGAGGCCAGCAACGTGCAGGTGCGCTTCACCGACGAATCTGTCGTAGCCTTGCGCCCCAATACGCAGTTCAGCATCGACGACTACAAGTTTACGCGGGAAGCCGGCAACGACAAATCGATCTTCAGCTTGATTAAAGGTGGGCTGCGCACCATCACCGGCTTGATCGGCAAAAACAGTCGCTCCAACTATGCGGTGAAATCAGTTACGGCGACCATAGGCATACGCGGCACGCATTTTTCGCTGGTTACTTGCAATAACGATTGCAATAACGCCGATGGCTCGCTCGCGCCTAACGGCACTTATGGCGGCGTCAGCGATGGCCGCGTGATTGCTTCCAATCAGGCCGGCGAAAAAGACTTCGGCCGCGACGAATATTTCCATGTCGCCACGATCAACTCGCTGCCGCAGCCCTTGCTGGCGCCGCCGCCCTTTCTGCGCGATCGCCTTGAAGCAGCGGGCCGCGGCAAAGACAGAGGTGGTCAGCGTCTCGCACAAGGCGGGGCGACCGCATCGCGTGTGGCGGCGAGTAAAGCCACAGGCGGGACAGCAGAAGGTGGCGGTGGCGCGAGCAGAGAGTTGGGGGCGAGAGACAGGATCATGACCCTCGCTGAACTAAAAGCAGCAGCGTCCAAGACGGCCGATCCGGCAGCACAACCGCCCGGCTCGCAATTGCAGGCCGTCGCCGATAGTGTCGCCGCCGTGTCTTGGGTGTCGTCGGGTTCAAGTAGCGACGCCGCTAGCGTCGTGTACATTTGGGCCAACAATGGCAGTAGTTCGCTAGCCGCGGAAATCGGCGAGCATCAGGCACTCGCCAGCGGCTTCAGCGCAGCGGCGGGCAACGTCTATTGGGGTTTAGACAAGTTCAATCCTGGCGGCCCCGATCACTTCGCGTTCGGCGACACCGCCACGGCCATTCCCACCTCGGGTATTGCCACGTATAGCCATATCGGCGGCACCAAGCCTTCGGACAACCTGGGGCAAGGCGGTTCTCTATTGTCGGGCGGCACCCTGGTACTGAACTTCGGCAGCCAAACCGCAACCATGGCGACCCCTATCGTTTATTCGATGCCCGCCCCGCCGACCACTTTGTCGGGTAGCGGGCAATACACCGTTACCTTCACGGATGTACCTTTCAATCAGGGCGCGCAAGCCGCCTCGGTTAGTTATAGCGGCATGGGATCTTTCTCGTCTGGGCAGGCCATCGTGAATGGCACTTTTACCGGCAAGAATGCCGAAGGCGCGATTCTGAGCGTTGCTACCAAAGGCAAGATCAGCTATTCCGGCTCTGCCGAGCAGGGCACGGCGACAGTACAGGTCTACCAGAAATAGGCGGCAACCGCGGTCGTGCGTCTGGGGCAATTGGTCGTCGCTGTTGGTATGGAGCAGGTTGTTGCTCCCGTTGCCTGTAAGCAATGTGCCCAAGTATTTGTTAGCATGAATTCCTCAACGTGTTAACGTGATTGGATTCCTGGTCATGACCGAGTTTGATATTGCCGCCATGCCCACGGCGGAAAGGCTACAGTTGATGGAATCGCTCTGGGATTCCTTTTGCCGGCAAACGTCCGGCGCCGAAAATGTTCCGGCATGGCACGGAGACGTTCTCGTCGAGCGGCTGCGCCGGCTCGATGGTGGCGAAGAGTCTGTTTCCGCTTGGAGCGACGCCAAGCAACGCATTCGTAAGCAAACGGAAAAGGGCTGATGCGGGTTTTGATTACCCGCTCAGCTGAAATAGACCTTCTGGAAGGTTTTGTATTTTACGAGCGGCAGCAAACTGGAGTTGGAAGCTATTTTCTGGATAGCCTCTATGCCGATATCGACTCTTTGCTGCTGTACGGCGGCATACATCCGAAGCCCGATGGCCGTCTTTACCGGATTCTCGCAACACGCTTTCCTTTCGCCATTTACTAAGACATGCAGGAAGATGCGGTGACTGTGGTTGCCGTGTTGGACTGTCGTCAAAATCCGGCGTCCATCACTGAACGGCTCAAGCAAGGTTGAGCCTCAGCAACAGCATTAATCTCCGGCTGTAAGAAGTTCACGCAACGTGAGTGCGTCAAAGCTTGCGATAAACCTCCGCACCGGTTTTCACGAACTCCACCGCCTTGACCTCCATACCCTTCTTCAGCGCTTCTTCTGCCGAGACGCCTTGCGCGGCAGCATAGTCGCGCACGTCCTGGGTGATTTTCATGGAGCAAAAATGTGGGCCGCACATGGAGCAGAAGTGCGCCAGCTTGGCGCCTTCTTGCGGCAGGGTTTCGTCATGGAATTCGCGCGCCTTGTCGGGATCGAGGCCGAGATTGAATTGATCGTCCCAGCGGAATTCGAAGCGCGCCTTGGATAGCGCGTTGTCGCGCACTTGCGCGCCGGGGTGGCCCTTGGCCAGATCGGCGGCGTGGGCGGCGATCTTGTAGGCGATGATGCCGTCCTTCACATCGTCCTTGTCGGGCAGACCCAGGTGTTCCTTGGGCGTCACGTAGCACAGCATAGCCGTGCCGTACCAACCGATCATGGCCGCACCGATGGCGCTGGTGATGTGGTCGTAGCCGGGCGCGATGTCGGTGGTCAGCGGCCCCAGCGTGTAGAAGGGCGCCTCGCCGCAATACTTCAACTGCAGATCCATGTTCTCCTTGATGAGATGCATGGGCACATGGCCGGGGCCTTCGATGATGGTCTGCACATCGTGCTTCCAGGCGATCTGCGTGAGTTCGCCCAGCGTCTGCAATTCGCCCAGTTGCGCTTCGTCGTTGGCGTCGTGGATGGAGCCGGGGCGCAAGCCGTCGCCGAGCGAAAAACTCACGTCGTAGGCCTTCATGATTTCGCAGATTTCCTCGAAGTGCGTGTAGAGGAAATTTTCCTTGTGATGTGAGAGGCACCACTTGGCGAGGATGGAGCCGCCGCGCGAGACGATGCCGGTCATGCGCTTGGCAGTCATGGGCACATAGCGCAGCAACACGCCGGCATGGATGGTGAAGTAATCCACGCCTTGTTCGGCCTGCTCGATCAGCGTGTCGCGGAAGATTTCCCAGGTGAGATCTTCGGCCTTGCCATCAACTTTTTCCAGCGCCTGATAAATCGGCACCGTGCCGATGGGCACCGGCGAATTACGCACGATCCACTCGCGTGTTTCATGGATGTTCTTGCCGGTGGACAAATCCATCACCGTATCGCCGCCCCAGCGTATGGCCCAGGTCATTTTCTCGACTTCTTCCTGGATGCTGGAACCCAGCGCCGAGTTGCCGATGTTGGCGTTGATCTTCACCAGAAAGTTGCGGCCTATGATCATGGGCTCGACTTCCGGGTGATTGATGTTCACCGGGATGACGGCGCGGCCGCGCGCCACTTCCGAACGCACGAATTCCGGCGTGATGATCTTCGGTATCGACGCGCCGAAATCCTGGCCCGGATGCTGGCGCAATAGCATTTCGCTCAAGCCTTCACGCTTCTGGTTTTCGCGGATAGCGATGAATTCCATTTCCGGCGTGATGATGCCTTTGCGGGCGTAATGCATCTGCGAGACATTGTGGCCGGCCTTGGCGCGGCGCGGTTGGCGCTTGAGATCGAAGCGCATTTCCGCCAGTTGCGGATCGGCCTCGCGCTCGCGACCATAGGCTGAGGACAAACCCGGCAAAGCTTCGGTATCGCTACGCTCATCTACCCAGCCCTGGCGCATGGCCGGCAAGCCTTTGCGGATGTCGATTTTCACCGTCGGGTCGGTATAGGGGCCGGAGCAGTCATAGACGCAGAGGGAAGGATTCTTTTCCGCACCCATTCCTGCAGGCGTATCCGATTGCGAGATCTCGCGCATGGGCACGCGAATATCGGGCCGGCTGCCGGCGATATAAACCTTGCGCGAATTCGGCAGCGACTTGACGGCGGCCTCATCGACATGGGCCGTCGAGGCGATGAATTTTTCGTTGGCGTTCATTAGTGGCGCTCCAGTCTTGAAAGCGGGCGACGCGAAGTGGAAAGAGACTGGAAGATAAAGCAGGACTTCTAGCGGCTTCCCTACGACGGCATTACCCGTACAGGTTCAAAGGGTGTTATCTCAGCCAGGCGTTTAACCGCCCAGCACCCCTACATGTGTGGAAGACAAACTAACGGAAAGCGCCGGCAAAGGCAAGCCGCTCCCCGCCTGATT
>Ga0105048_10010429_pt1 | contig 14720 bp, 7 predicted proteins | sample MAT05_FD_78382 | JGI IMG/M metagenome (GOLD analysis project Ga0105048, IMG submission 78382) | Freshwater microbial communities from Lake Fryxell liftoff mats and glacier meltwater in Antarctica - MAT-05 | ecosystem: Environmental > Aquatic > Freshwater > Ice > Liftoff microbial mat | place... | reverse complement strand
CGTAGTACAGGTACGCGCGGCTGGCCGGCCCGCGATACTCGCCGGGCGTCTCGGCGATCAGGTCCAGGCTGAACGTCACCGCCTGCTTGGGCGACATCCCCCGCCAGTACAGCACCAACTCGCGGCCCTTGATCTCGAAGAAGCTGACCGTCGGTTCGGTGTCGTCCACCGGCCGTCGGGTCAGCGCCTTCAACTGCTTCATGTCCTGCGGCAGGCTGACCCCGGCGGGCAGGCCGATGATGGCCACCGCCATTCCCTGGCCTTTGTCCTGCAAGTTCGTCATCGTCACATCCAGCCGAACGCTGGCGGCCTCCGCGACTTCGGCCGTCGTCAACTTGGTGGTCAACGACACCGCGCACTTGTCGGAGCTGAGCGGCTGACGGGTGCGGGCCTCGTAACCCGCCGTCACCGGGTACGCCTGCTTCGCGGAGGTCTCGACGGTCAACTCGGCTTCGCCGGACGCCAGCAACTTCTCGGCGTCCGGCAGGTCCAGCACGATCGGCCCCGCCTGCTCGGTGGTGAAGTCCTTCCGGGCGATCTCCTTCCCGCCGACGCTGACTTTCACCCACCCGCTCTCGGCCGGCCGCTTGCTGGCGCGGGCGTAGTTGATGAGCGCCTTCAGCGCCAGAATCGTCGATTGGGTGGAGCCGAAGCCGCCGTACCCGCCGCGCTGGCTGCCGATCCACTTGGCGGCGGTGTCCACGTTCTTGCGGTAGGTGCCGGTATCGTTCGCCTTCAGCCAACCCAACACGGCCAACCCGGTCGTCTCGATGAGCAGCGCCTGGCCGCTGCTGGCGGTCACGCTGGTGGTCGCGCCGGCGACGCTGCCGTCGGCCACTTGCATCCCGCCGACTTTGGCCAGCAGTTTCTCGGCCTCGGCCCGCTCGCCGACGTTCATCAGCGAGTTGGCCAGCAGGGACAGGAAGTACGGGTCCTTGGAGTCCTCGGCCGCCTTGCGGAGCGCGGCGAACTCCTTCGTCAGGTCGGTCTTCTCGGCATCCTTCTTCTCGGACTCGGTCAGCGCCCACACGATGTAGGCGTTGGTGATGTGGTCCGGGGCGCGGCCGAAGGTGTCGAGGGCGCGGGCGTTCCGCTTGAACCCGCCGTTGCCATCCCGTTGGTCGAGCAGGTACGTCTTCGTGCGGGCCATCATCGCGGCATCGACCGGGTGTACGCGGCTCATGTCGGTGAACTGGAGCAGGCCGTAGGCGGTCAGCGCCTCGTGCGGCGGGGCGGTGCCGCCGAACCACTCGTACCCCTTCTTCGTCGGGTCCACTGGCGACCGGCACTCGAAGCTGGTCAGCTTGGCGTACCCGCTGTCGAGTAGCGCCTTCGCCCGCTTGGCGACTTCCGGCTTGGCCTGGTTCGTCTCGGTCAGGTAGTCCAGCACCAGCACGTTCGGGTAGTTGGTGGTGCTGGTCTGCTCGAAGCAGCCGGAGGGTTCGCGGAGCAACCCGTCGAGGCCGGCTTGAATCTCCGAAAGGGTGTTCGGGTACACGGTAACACGGGCCTTGAGCGAGCCGGGGATGATTTGCTTCGGCGCGGTTAATTTCAGCGTGACGTTCTTCTCCAAAACGTCGGACTTCTCGCCGGTTGCCGGGTAGCCGTCGGGCACGACGACGATGGGCCGGTGGGTGAAGCTGTCCGTGTCCGAGCCGGCGACGCCCGCTAACTTCAGGCCGAGGATGCCGTCGGTCTTGGTCGGGGTGAGGCGGACGAACTTCCGGCCGCCGCTGCCCGCGCCGAGTTGGAGCGTCACCTTATCCGGCCCTTCGATCTTCAACCCGTCGCCGGTGATGGTCACGTCGCCGGTGCGGACGGCATCCATTTCGTTCACTCCCACGATGGGCAGGTCGATCTTGTCCGACGAGCCGATCTCGGCCGGCAACCGGGTGCCGACGCTGAACGCCTTGCGGACTTCGAGGATGCCTTTGACGGACCCCAACCGGCCGTCCAGGGTGTGGCCGGCGATCAGCACCTCATACGGGTTCACTTGGTCCGACAGGGCGAACGACACGCTGGTCTTGCCGTTGGACGGCGTCACCAACACCGGCTGCCAGAGCAGCGTTTCGGTGAAGTCCGTCCGCTCGCCGTTGGCCGGCGCGGTGCGGGCGTGGGCGTACTCGCGGACGGGCAGCGGCGACAGGCGCGGCAACAGGTTCTCCATCATCGCGGCGGCTTCCAGGTTCATCTGCTGAAGCTTGACCATCACGTCCTTGCCGGCGGCGTTCTTCGACAACTCTTCGACCAGGATTTGCTTGCGACGCTGGCGGAAGGCCATCTTCGCCCCGTCGAACGCGCCGTTCGCCTGGGCCTGTTGGCGTTCCAATGCGAAGCCGAACCCGCCCGGTTGGGCACCGCCTCCGGGCATTCCGGGCATCCCCATTTCGCCGGGCATCCCCGGAGCCATCGGCCTCCCGGCCGGAGCCGGGCCGCCCATCGGTTTGGCGGCGGGCAGGGCAAAGCCGTTGGCGACCTCACGCTGACCCTCGCCCTTAAACTTGGCGTCGGCGAGCTTTTTCTCATCCGCTTTGGCTTCCTTCTTGGCGGGGTCGGCGTTCTTATCGCGCGCCGCACCGCGCACGGGTATCGCGGCCATCGGGGGCGGGGCCGCTACGGGGAGCGGGATGCCGCCGGGGGCGGCGGGCATTCCGGGCGGGGCGAACTCCGGCCGCGCGCCACCGAAGCCGCCATTGCCGCCCTGGAAGCCGCCTTCACCGAACCCGGCACCTCCCTGCATCGGGACGAACCGGTCCTCGTTCCCTTCGCGGCGCTCGACGAGTGCCCGTTGGTCGCGCGGGGCCATGCCGTCGGCCCGGTTCATTACCATCGCGTCGCCGGCGGCATCTTCCGCCAACGGGGGGGGGAAGCCGGGCGCTTCCGCCTTTATCGCCGCGTAACCGTAGGAGTAGCGGTCCCCGCGTTGCGGCTTCGGCGCGATCTTGGCGTACTCCCGCCAGCCGGCGTTGTCGCCGCTCACCAGCGTGGTGCCGGCGGTGAACGCGGCGAGGCACAGCAGCCCGACGGCCCCGATCAGCAGCGGCCGGCGGGCCGGTTCGGTCGGCTTTAAACCGTAGCCGCGAACGAAGAATAGCCCGATGGCGGCCAGCACCAAGAACGTGGCGATGAGCGGCAGGTAGTTGGTGCGGCGGACGATGGACCGGTCATACGGCTCCAGGTCCACGACCACGTTGCCGAACTTCGAGAGCTTCTGTTGGTAGTCGGCCGACGCCAGCCGAACGTCCTCGTCCGGGTTGCCGGTGCGCTGGTACTCCCACTGCGCTTGCGCGGCGGCCTCCTGTTCGATGAGCGAGGCTTCGTACTTCGGCCAGTATTCGTCGAACACGCGGCGGAAGCTCGGCTGCCAGCCGGTCGGGATCGGCCCGCTGCTCGCCGACACCAGTTGCAGTTGCTCCTTCACGTCGGCGGCGATCGCCTTCTGCCGGAACTCGGCGTTCGGCTGCTCGGCGAACCGCCGCCAGCCCTGGGTGCCGAGGAGCAAATCCAACCCCTGCTCCGCCTTCGGGTGGCTGGTCAGCAAGAAGTCGGAGTGCTCCAGTTCGTCGCCCTTTTGCACTTCGCCGGTCAGCAGGAAGTGCGTGGGCAGGCTGTGCCGCTCCTTCTCGTCGGCGTCCACGATGACGCTGTTGTTCACGACCGCCGCCCACAGGATGGCCGGCTTGTCCGCCCCGGTTTCGTCCGTGCTGGCGATGTCCAGTTCCACCGCCGCGCCGGGGGTGAGGGCCTCGCCCTTCCTCAGCGCCTTGCCGTTCCGCTTGACGGTGTAGCTCAGGTCCAGCCGTTCGCCGGGCTGCCGGAAGACGAGCCGCTCGACGAGCGGTTTCAGGTCGTCGCGGCCGATGGCGTCCTCGGTCGGCAGGTCGAACACCGTCACCCGCGTGACGCCGCCCAGCTTCACCGCGCCGGGGTCGAGCGTGATGTCGCACGCCTTGCCGGGGGTGAGGGTGGCGGTTGCGTGGGCGATGGGTTGGCCTCGGCAGTACGCCCCGACGAAGACAATCTTCGAGGTCTTGCCGGCCGGGTGCAGCGTTACCTTGATCGGCTCGCCCGGCTTGGTGACGCCGGTCGGGATGGTCATGGCGATGCCGTCGGCCTTGGCGTCCGGCAGCGGGTAGCCGGTGGTTTCCTTCTTCAGTTCGACTTTGGGCTGAATGATCCCGGTCGGGGTGACGAGCCGCACGGCGTACTTGGTGCCCGGTTGCGGGGTGAAGTCGAACGCGCCCATCCCCTGGTTGACGCCGGGGTGATCCGGATCGGTGAGGGTGGCGACGCGGGCGATGTCCTTCTCCCCGTCGGTCAGGGTGCCGATGATGTCGGCCGGTTTGCCGGCGGTGGTGGTCGCGCGGAAGTAGACGCGGTTCGGCACGCCCGCAATCAGGTCGCCGCCTTCGGGGAAGAACTCGACGGCCAGCCGCCGGGTGACGAGCGGCACCGATTTGACCAGCGTCTCGGCTTTCACCACCTGGTCGCCGTTCATCTTGGAGACGATGAACGTGACGCTGGCGTGCTTGATTTCGTCCACGCCGGCGGGCAGTTTGAACTCGACGAACGTCTTGCCGTACTGGTCCGTCTTGGCCGGCAGGCGGGTCGGCGTGATGGCTTTCCCGTCGGCTTCGACCATCACTTGCACCGGCGCGTCGATCATCGGGTTGGCCTGGTCGGTGCATTCGACGGTGAAGCCGACCACGTCGCCGGGGCCGAACGACTTGCCGACCCACTCCAGCTTCTTCTGGAAGGTGGGCGGGGTGAAGTTGTTGACGAGGAACTTGCGGACGGCCAACGGCTTCGAGTTGGCCGGGTCGGCGGGGCGGCCGGGGCGGGGCAGTTCCCACGCTTGCAGGGTGTACTCGCCACCCGGCAGGCCGGCGGGGATGGCGACGACGCCGGTGCCGACGCCGCGAACGGGCTTGCCGTCCGGCCCCAACACCGGGTCGATGAGTCCGTCCTTGGCCTTGGCGGTCGGCTTGGCGAGGCCGGCGGTCTGGCTGCCGGGCAACTCGGTGCCGTCCGGCTTCAGCACGACGAACTTGAGCGGCAGTTCGGTCGTCGGCGGCAGGAAGCGGAAGCGGTCCAGCGTGAGCGAGCGGAAGTAGACCGTCTCGCCCGGCCGGTACATCGGCTTATCGGTGGTCAGGAAGGTGGTGAACGTCGGCCGCAGCATCCGCAGGTTTTCGGTCAGGTCCGACCGCGCGCCGGTCTTGGCGTCGGTGGCGGAGATGGCGAGGAACAACTCGGTGCCGGTGGGCACTTGGTCCCACACGCCGGGCGGCAGGCGGAAGGTGTTGCCGTCGGCGTTCTTCGCCGGGTCCAGCTTGCGGGCGAAGATTTCCTTGCCCTTCCCGTCCTTCACCGCCACTTCGACGGTGGCCGGGAACGGCTTGTTGGCTTTGTCGGTGACGGCGATGGTGTACTCGTTCGCCGCGCCGGGGATGGCCGTGGTCGGGCCGCTGACGCTGCACACGAACGGTTGGGCCGCGCCCTGGTTCACCGCCGCGACTTCGGCCGCGATCCACTTCGCTTCCAACTCTTCGCGGGTGGCGTTCGCCTCCGCCAGTCGGTCGGCCACCCGCGCGCGCGCCGCATCGCGGGCGGCGGTCGCGGCTTCCTTCTTATTCTTCGCGGCCGAAAGTTCGGCCAACTCGCGGTCCACCGCGCCGCGGTTCGCCTTGTAGCCGATGGCGTCGATCAGCGCCGGCCCGCCGAACCCGGCGAACGCCAGCAGCAGGCTCGCGGCGACGGCCCACTTGGTCCACACCGACAGCATGGACGCGCGAACCGCCGTCTGCTTCCGGGCGGGGGTCGCCACCGGGTCGGCCGGCGGCTTGAACGTGACGGCCGGGAAGGCCGACTTGGCGGCGACGGCCATCAGCCCTTGGGCCTTGGTCACGCGGTCGCGGGCGGCGGCCCACTCCGGATCGGCGGCCACGTTCGCGGCCACGGCGGCGGCCTCGGCCGGGTCCAGCAGGCCGTACAGCCAGTCCATCACTGTCGGGTCGAGTTCATCGGGTCGGGGCATGACTGGTACTCCTCCCGATGGGGCGCATCGGGCGGGGGCAAGGGCGGCGGGCGGCCGTCCGAGGTGGTTGGGGTGAATCGTCGCGGCACGGTGCCGGTGGTTCGGGGGCGGTCTTTCCACCTCTCCCCGTTGGGGAGAGGTCGGCAACGCAGTTGCCGGGTGAGGGGTCTTCTCTGGAAAATCAAGACGAAACCCCTCACCCGGTTGCTCCGCAACCGACCTCTCCCCAACGGGGAGAGGTGTTTGGGTGGCTGGACTTCCAACCACCCGGTTCGGAACGGCTCACGGCTCTCAACTCTCGGCCGGCACCAGCACCTTCCGCAGCTTGATGAGGGCGGAGCGCATCTGCGTCTTCACGGTGCCGACGGGGGCGTTGCGGATCTCGGCGATCTGCTCGTAGGTGAGGTCGCCGTTCTGCCGCAGCAAAAACACTTCCTTTTCATCCGGCCGCAACTCGACGAGCGCGGCTTTCAGTCGGTCCACGGCTTCCCGGTCTTCCAGGGCGGTTTCGGGGGCGATGTCGGGGGACGCAAGCATGGTGTCCTCGGAGATCAGCGGTTTAACGCGGCGGGACCAGGCGCTGCGCTGCATGTCCTTGGCGGTGTTCAGGCCGACGCGGAAGATCCACGCGCGGAGGTTGTCCACCGTCGCGGCCGTGTCCCTGGCCCGCCAGCACTTGAGGAACGCTTCCTGGGCGGCGTCCTGGGCGTCGTCCCGGTTGCCCAACACGTACAGCAGTGTGGACACCAGTTCGTCCCGCAGGGCGGTGAACGCGGCCACGACGGGATGTTCGGGCGGCCCGTCGCCCCCGCAGTGTGGGGAGGGGGTCGCGTCCGGTGGTCGTCGGCCGATGGCAGTAGCCCCGCGATTGCCCATGTTCCTTCTCACCGTATTCGACGACGGATGTGCGGCGGCGGATTGGGAAAAACCCGAACCGCCCGCCGTGGGGGGAATGCTACGCCGGGGAACGGGCCGCGAACAACGGAAATGACAATGCCGTTACAGGGGACGGCGTCCGCTTCACCGGTCCTTCTTCTCGAACGTCACGCTCGCGGTCAGCCCCATGGTGTTCTCCTTCACCTTCGGCACCGGGGCGGCTTTCCCGATACCAAAAGTGAAGAGGGCGACCGCCACGGGCAGGAGTTTGAGGAAGAGGCGCATTCGCGGTTCCCCGGATTCGGCGGGTGGTAGTACCACAATACGCGAGCCGGACCCGCCAATCCAGCCGACCGCCGCGCGGCCGTTACCGGACAGTGACCGGCGCGCGGCGGCGGGTTCGTGTCCGGGGTCCGCCTCGCCGAGTGGCCCGCCGGTTGCGACAATATCCCGGCCCGCCGGGCGAACTCCCAGTCAGAGAGTCCGCCACCTCCCCCGGATCGCGCCATGGCCCTGAGTTGCCCCCGTTGCGAGCGCACCCTGGCCGATTCCGTCGATGCGGCCCCGCCGCTGTTCTGCATGTACTGCGGGCAGAAGCTCCGCAGCAGCGGAGACGACGACCTGACGCTGCCGCCGATCGTCATGCCGGACCCGCCGTCGGCGGACCCGGACGAGGGGGTCGTCACCCGCTCGCAGGGGTCCGCCGGCGGGTCCACCGTCACGGAGAGCGAGACCGCCCCGGCGCGGGTGGCCGGGTTCCGCCTGCTGCGGTTCCTGGGCGCGGGCGGGATGGGCACCGTGTACGAGGCCGAGGCCGACGGCAGCGGGCAGAAGGTGGCGGTGAAACTGCTCGCGCGGCGGCTGGCGTCGAACCCGGCGTCGGTCGAGCGGTTCCGCCAGGAGGGGCGGCTCGCCAGCCAGATCAGCCATCCGCGGTGCGTGTTCGTGTTGCGCGCGGACACCGACGCCGGGCGGCCGTTCATCGTCATGGAACTGATGCCGGGGAAGACGCTCAAGGACGAGATCGACGAGACCGGGCCGATGCCGGTGGAGGTGGCCGTCGGGCACATTTTGGATGTCATCGACGGGTTGATCGAGGCGCACCGGCTGGGGGTGATCCACCGGGACGTGAAGCCGAGTAACTGCTTTTTGACCGACGACGGGCGGGTGAAGGTGGGCGACTTCGGGCTGTCCAAGTCGCTCGGCCCGGACGCGGCCAACCCGAAGCACCAGACCGGCAGTGGGGCGTTTCTGGGCACCGTGTTGTTCGCCTCGCCGGAGCAAATCCGGGGTGAGGCGGTGGGGTACGACTCGGACGTGTACGCCGTCTCGGCCACCCTGTATTACCTGCTCATCGGCCGCGCCCCGCACCAGCACGACAGCCTCACGGCGGCGCTGGCGCGGGCCATTTCCGAGGCCGCCCCGCCGCTCCGCCCGAAGCGGCCGGACGTGTCGGTCGAACTGGAACGGGCGGTGCTGCGGGGGCTGGACCGGGACCGCGGCCGGCGGTTCACGGTGTTGGAAGAGCTCCGGGACGCCCTGGTCGCGGTGCTGCCCGCGCGGCAAATCCCGGCCCGCCCACAAAGCCTGTTCCTGGCGTACCTGATCGACACCCTGCTATTGCAACTGGTCGTCATCCCCGCACAGGTGATCCATCAATCGGCCCGCGACCCGGAGTCGGTGCGGGTCTCGCTGTTCGACCTGTCGTGGGTCGGGCTGATCGTCACGGTCGTGTACTTCTGGCTGGCCGAAGGGCTGTTCGGCACGACCCTGGGCAAGCGGTCGATGCGGCTACGGGTAGTGAAGTTGGGCGAGACCGGCCCGCCGGGGCTGCCGACGTCGGCCGCCCGTATTGCCGCGTATACGGCCGTCTGGCTGTTCATGTTCAACCTGCCGGGGGTGCTGTTCGAGCAGGTCGGCGGGTGGTTCGCCGGGGTGTCCGGGTTGACCTTCATCGGCATCGGGCTGGCGGTATTGTGCCGTCAACTGTGGCGGTCCCAGCACGGGTATCGGGGCGTCCACGACTTCGCCTCCGGCACCCGCACCGTGCAACTGCCCCGCCCGCCCCACCGCCTGCGACTGGTGTCGCACTTCCCCAACCCGCTCGACCAACCGGCGGCGGCGGATCGCGCCGCGCCGGAAGCGGTCGGCGGGTTCGCCATCGGCGGATTGGTGTGCCAAATCGGAGACGGGAGCGAATTGTGGGTGGGGGAAGACGGCACGCTCGGCCGACGGGTGCTGATCCGCGTTCAACCGGTCGGGGCCGCCGAATACCATTTCGACTCCCTGCCGGAGCCGCGCGCGTACCGGCTACGGGTGATCGGGTACGGGGTGACGGCGTGGGGGCCGGATCGGCGGCCGTGGATCGCCTACGTCGCCCCGGCCGGCGCGCCGCTGCCGGACGTGGTGTCGCCGGCCGCCCCGCTGGGGTGGGCGGAGAGCCGGCCGGTGCTGGAACAGGTGGTGGCCGAGTTGGTCGCGGCCGAGGCCGACGGGGACGACGCGCCGCTTAGCCCGGAGCAAATCTGGGTGGAGCCGAACGGCCGCGTGCAGGTGTTGGACTTCCCCCTGCCGACCGGCCGCGAACTGGCCGAGGACCGCACGAAATCCCGCTATCCGTTGGGGGTGGCCGCCCCGCTCGACGGCGTCCGTGCGGTGGCGACTTTAATGCTGGAAGGGACGGCCCGCACCACCGGCGGGCGGGTCGCCGCGCCGCTGCCGCCGCACGCCTCCGCCATCACGGATCGGCTGATGACCGACGGGCGGGCCGGGTATCCGAAATTGTCTCACTTGGCGCGCGATCTGGCGGAGAACCACGCCCTGCCGCCGCAGGTGACGGCCGGACTCCGCGCCGGCCATCTGACGGTGCAGGCGATGCTGTGCGCGTTCGGCCTGCTGGTGATGTTCCTGTTCGCCGGCTTCTACTCGTTCTCCAACGCCCTGGTGACGATGGAGGAAGCCCGCCTGCCGGCGCGGGTGAAGTCGGCCGTCGCCGACCCGGCCCAGAGGGCGGCGGCGGTGGACGCGCTGCGGACCAACCCGTCCACCGACCCGAAGGTGTTGGCACGGGTGGAGGCGCTGCTCGCGCCGGACCAACTGGACGACACCCTCCGCAAACTGGACGAATGGGCGGCGGCGGCCGACCGGCGGTTGCGGAGTACCGACCCGCACCTGAACGACCCGGAGCGGCGGTTGATCGAGCAGATCGCGCGGGTCGAACCCGGCCCGGACGAGGCACCCGCGCCGCGGGTCATCGCCTTCGCGGTGACGGCGGTCGGCAGCCCACGACCGCCCGACCTGGCCTTGCGGGTGAACGCCGTCTCGGTCTGGTGGGTGTTCGGCGTCATCGCCGTCTTCCCGCTGCTGGTCTGGCCGCTGTTCGCGGTGATCTTCCGGGGGGGGCTGTCGATGATCGTCACCGGCATCGCGGCGGTCACGACCGACGGCCGGCCGGCCGCCCGCTGGCGGTGCGCGGTGCGGGAGGCGGTCGGCTGGCTGCCCCTGTTGGCGGTCCTGCTGGCGGCCGCGTGGGTCCAATACGCGGTGCCGCAATATGTGTTCGCCCGCACCTTCCTTTGGCTGCTGGCGGTGGCGGTATTGCCGCTGTCGGTGGCCGTCGCCGTCCGCGACCCGCGCCGCGCCCCGCACGACCGCCTCCTGAGGACGCACCTGGTGCCCCGGTGACGCGCTGAAGCGCGGCGGCGGATTTCGCCCTTCCCTTGGCGGCGGCGGGCGGGTATACCTCGCGCCGTCCGGTCATCCCTTCGGGAGAGATAACCCATGCGCCGCGCCGGGTTCGCCCTCGCTTCGTTCCTGACCACGTCCCTCGCCCTCGCTCAGCCGCCGGTGCCCGGCGCGCCGCAACCGCCGGTCGCCCGACCGGTCGGTCAGCCGCAGCCGCCCGCCCCACAACCGGCTCCCGCCGCCCCGGTCGATGCCGTCACGATGGCCCATCTGAAAGGGTGGGAGAAGGCGATGGCGGACGTGAAGACGTTCGCCGTGAAGGCCACCATGACGTTGACCGACAAGGCGACCGAGCGGTCGGAGAAATTCACCGGTGACATCTGGTGCATGGCCCCGAACCGCACCCGCCTGAACTTGGTCAAGGAGTTGCCGCCGAACGTGAAGCCGACCGGCGAGGAGTTCACCGCGTACATCTGCAACGGCAAACTGGGGTACTACTACGACGGCGCGGCGAAGACGGTGACGGTGGCCAAGTTGGGGCCGAACGGGGCCGGCAACAACCTGCTGCTGGACATCATGGCCGGCATGACGGCCGAAAACGCCCTGGCCCGGTTCGACATCCGCGCGATGAAGCCGAACGACCCGAAGGATCAGTACCTGTACCTGGAACTGAAGCCGAAGTTCAAGGAGGACGCCGGCGAGTTCGAGGTGATGCAACTGATCCTGATCCCGCCGACGGTGCCGGGCGGCCGGGCGTACCTGCCCCGCCGGGTGAAGGTGACGAAGCCGGGCGGTCAGAAGATCGAGATGTGGGACTTCCCCGACCCGCAGGTGAATCCGAAGGGGATTGAGGAGAAGGACTTCCTGGGGGTGAAGCCGCCGGCCGGCTGGAAGGTGCAACAGGTGGACGTTCCCACCGCGCAGCCGCCCAAGGCGTCCGTCGCCCCGGTGAAGAAGTGAGTCGGGAACTGACGTGACTCGCCGAGCCGCCACCGACAACGGGGCGGCTCTTCTTTTTTGATGCGCTCGCCCGCCCGTCCCGTTTTTCTTCTGCCCGACGCTTCTTACTCTGAACGTGTCTGGCCCGCGCGAGTCGCGCGGCGGCCCCTTTCGGAACTCACTCTCATGACCATAAATACCGCGTTCGCCATTCTGTTCCTGTCGGCGTCCGGTCTCCGTGCCGCCGAGCCGGGCGCGCTCGAAGTCGCCGTCCGCAAAGTCGCGGCCGCTCACGCGGGCAAGGTCGCGGTGGCGGTGAAGAATCTGGACACCGGGGAAGGCTTCCACATCGACGGCGACGCGGTGATGCCGACCGCCAGCCTCATCAAGGTGGCGGTGATGGTGGAGGCGTACCGGCAGGCCGACGCGAAGAAACTCGACCTGACCAAGAGCGTCACGCTGACGAAGGCCGACAAGGTGCCGGGGGCCGGCATCCTGACGACGCACTTTTCCGACGGGGCCACGTTCCCGGTGCGGGACGCCGTCCGCCTGATGATTGTGTACAGCGACAACACCGCGACGAACCTGGTGCTGGATCAGGTCGGCATCAAGAACGTGAACGACACCACGAAGGCGTTCGGCCTGCCGGACACGCGGGTGAACGCCAAGGTGTATAAGGGCAGCACCACCAGCGTCGATCCGGATCGCACGAAGAAGTACGGCCTCGGCAGCACCACCGCGAACGAGACGGTGAAGCTGTTCAAGTTGATTCACGCGGAGAAGGCGGCCTCGGCGGAGGCGTGCCGGGCGATGCTAAGCCACCTGAAAGCGAACGACGACAGGGAGCAGTTGGTGCGGTTCCTGCCGGCCGGGACGGTCGTCGCGCACAAGTCCGGGGCGGTCAGCAACGCCCGCACCGACGCCGGGATTATGTACATTCCGGACCCGGCCGACGCCGCCAAGAAGAAGACGATCCCGGTGGCGGTGTGCGTGCTGACCAACGAGAACGCGGACAAGCGGTGGGTGATCGACAACGCCGCGCAGGTGACGATCGGCAAGATCGGCAAAGCCGTGTACGACAAGTATGCTGGAAAGAAGTAGCCGCGGATAACGGACTGGATCGGTTTTCTCTTCGCCCCGGAGGGGCCGTCGGATGTAGCCAGGGGCGGAAGCCCCTGGAAACTTTTCCAAGTCCCAGGGGCTTCCGCCCCTGGCTACATCCGACGGCCCCTCCGGGGCGAAGAGAAGATTTCGGAGGAACCACCTGCCAGATATTTTTGCGACACCGTCCTAACGCGCGACGGTTTTTCTTCGACTTGCATTTCCTTACTCTGATCGTGTCTTGTCCGCGGCTACTCTTTCCCTCTTCTTCCTCTTCGGAAACCTCTCTCATGGCCAAGAAGCAGCTCCGCGTCGGGATGGTCGGGTACGGGTTCATGGGCCGCGCGCACACGAACGCATACAAGCAGGTCGGGCAGTTCTTCCCGTCCGATTACGAAGTGGTGTTGCAGGCGTGCTGCGCCCGCGATGCCGGCAAAATCAAGGCGTTCGCCGACCAGTGGGGGTACGCCCACACCGAGACCGACTGGAAGAAGCTGGTCGCCCGCCCGGACATCGACGTGGTGGACATCTGCGTGCCGAACAACCTGCACGCCGAGATCGCCAAGGCCGCCGCCGCCGCCGGCAAGGGCATCCTGTGCGAGAAGCCGCTGGCGATGGACGCCGCCGAGGGGCGGACGATGATCGCGGCTGTGGAGGCGGCAAAGGTGCCGAACATGGTGTGGTATAACTACCGCCGCATCCCGGCGGTGACGCTGGCCAAGCGGCTCATCGACTCCGGCAAACTCGGCCGCATCTTCCACTACCGCGCCAAGTTCCTACAAGACTGGACCATCAAGGCCGACCTGCCGCAGGGCGGGCAGGGGCTGTGGCGTTTGGACGCCGCCGCCGCCGGGGCCGGGGTGTCGGGCGACCTGCTGGCCCACTGCATCGATACGGCCTTGTGGTTCAACGGCGGGCTGGACAGCGTGTGCGCGATGACCGAGACGTTCGTGAAGGAGCGGATGCACTCCGGCACCGGCAAGATGGAGCCGGTGAGCATCGACGACGCCTGCATCTTCTTCGGCAAATTCGCCAACGGGTCGCTCGCCAACTTTGAAAGCACCCGCTACGCCCGCGGGCACAAGGCGCAATACACGCTGGAAATCAACGGCGAGAACATGAGCCTGTTCTGGGACTTGCACGACCTGCACCGGCTGCAAGTCTTCGACTATCGAGACGAGAGCGCGACGCGCGGGTGGAAGTCGGTCCACGTCACCGACAACAGCCCGGACCACCCGTACATGGCCAACTGGTGGGTGCCCGGCTTGGCCGTCGGGTACGACACCAGCTTCACCCACCAGGTGGCGGACTTCATCGAAGGGTTGAGCACCGGCAAGCCGGCCGCCCCCACCTTCCGCGACGCGCTGGAGACGCAACTGGTGCTGGACGCCATCCTCGACTCGGCCAAGAAGAAGCAGTGGGTGAACGTCGGCAAATCGTAGAATAATGGGAACACCCGGAGGGGCACGCATGACGACCGTGGCGACCAAGACGATGACCGCCGAGGAGTTCTTCCACACCGAGGAACCCCAAGACGGCAAGTACGAACTCATCAACGGGGAGGTCGTGTTCATGCCACCACCGGGATTCCGGCACGGCGAAGTGCAGTTGGCGATTGGTTTCGCCATCAAAACGTATCTGCTGACGAACCGCATTGGCCGGGTCGTCACCGAGAGCGGCGCGATCACCGAGCGCGACCCGGATTCGGTGCGCGGGCCGGACGTCAGCTACTACAGCCAGGAGCGGCTGCCCTTCGGCACGCAGGTGGTGACGTACCACACCCAACCGCCGGACCTCGTCGCCGAAGTGCTGTCACCGGACGACTCGAAGAAGGAGCTGAGGGCGAAGGTGCGCGAGTACCTCGCCGCCGGCGTTCGGGTAGTGTGGGTCGTCGATCCGGACGACCAAACGGTGACGGTGTACACCGAGCCGCCCCGCGCGACGGTGCTGGAAGCCGACGCCATTCTCACGGCCGAGGACGTACTACCGGGTTTCTCGTGCCGGGCGGCGGACTTGTTCGCGTGACCGGGTTCCCCTCGACACGCCCGGTCCCGGTGCCGTAAACTCTCGACTCACCCGGACT
>Ga0105048_10010424_pt1 | contig 14724 bp, 12 predicted proteins | sample MAT05_FD_78382 | JGI IMG/M metagenome (GOLD analysis project Ga0105048, IMG submission 78382) | Freshwater microbial communities from Lake Fryxell liftoff mats and glacier meltwater in Antarctica - MAT-05 | ecosystem: Environmental > Aquatic > Freshwater > Ice > Liftoff microbial mat | place... | reverse complement strand
GATACACTGTGAATGTTAATAACATACAGGATGTATGTATGCAAGAACATCGAGCCAAGAACGTGTTGAGAGGCGACGAAACGCGCCGCCGGCTGATCGAAATCGGTCAGCGCCTATTTTCGGTTCAGGGCTTCGCGGCGACGGGGACCGAGGAAATCGTAGCCGCCGCTGGCGTGACGCGTGGTGCGCTTTATTTTCATTTTGCCGACAAATCCGCGCTTTTTGCGGCAGTCTTTGAAGCGGTGGCGCGCGAAATCGCCGACGCCATCGCTGCCGCCTCGGACGGTGCCCCCAGCCCGCGCGAGGCCCTGCGCCGCGGCGCGGCCGCCTATGTCAATGCCGCTGCCGATCCAGCACGCCGGCGCATTTATCTCATCGACGGTCCGGCAGTGCTGGGCGGCATCCAATGGTTCGAGATGGAGAACCGCCATTCGCGTCCGCTGCTAATGGAAGGCCTCACCGCACTCGGCCTTCCCGACGCCATGGCGATGGCCCATCTTCTCAGCGGCGCTATGGTCGAGGCGGCGCACTGGCAGGCACTTCAACCAGATGTAGCGCCCCGTCTTGCGGCCGCGCTCGACACGATTCTCACAGCGCTCGGCTGACTACTCGGCTGCGAGCGCCGCTGCGGGGCCTAGCGGATGGGCAAGACGGGTCAGCATCTCCTTGGGGCAGACCTGCCAGAAGCGCGGCAATTCCAGATCCCAGTTGGAGAGCATCGTCGCCGCGTATTTCGACGCCGTCTCGCGGGCATGCTCAGTGACGAGATCGCGCAGCACGCTTTCCCAATAGGCAGAATTCACGCGCTGCCACACCACACTGTCCGGGTTGACATGATTCTCGAACGCGCCATCGGCGTCATAGACGAAGGCCATACCTCCCGTCATGCCGGCCGCGAAATTGTCGCCGATCTGTCCCAGGATCACCGCCGTCCCGCCGGTCATGTATTCGCAGCCATTCGAGCCGCAGCCTTCGATCACCGTCGTCGCTCCGGAGTTGCGCACCCCGAAGCGCTCGCCGGCTTGGCCGGCCGCAAATAATTTGCCCGCCGTCGCACCGTAAAGAACGGTATTGCCGATGATCGAATTGTCCTGGCTCGCGAGGCGCGACGAGGCGAGCGGCCGCACCACGATGGTCGCGCCGCTCAGGCCCTTGCCGACATAGTCATTGGCATCGCCGAAGAGTTCGATCTTCAGCCCCTGCACGCCGAACGCCGCCAGCGATTGCCCCGCCGTGCCGCGCAGGCGCAGCGTCAGATGGCCGGGCGCCAGGCCAGTCATGCCGTATTTGCGCACTATGTGGCTCGAGGTCCGCGTGCCGATCGCCCGGTCGGTGTTCCGCACGTTATAGGCGAGCTGCATCTTCTCGCCCTCTTCCAGCATCCGCGCCGCATCGACCACGATGCGCGCATCCAGCGTATCGGGCACCTCATTGCGGCGGCCAAGATCGCTATAGCGGTTGTGCGGCCCCGGGTCGGCCTGCACGAGCAGCGGATTGAGATCGAGATCGTCGAGCGATTCCGCGCCGCGGCTCACCTGCATTAAGAGATCGGTGCGGCCGATGACCTCGGTCAGCTTGCGGAAGCCGAGGCTCGCCAGAATTTCGCGCACTTCTTCGGCTATGAAGCTGAAGAGGTTCACCACCTTGTCCGGCGTGCCGGTAAACTTGGCGCGCAGGCTTTCATCCTGCGTACACACACCGACCGGACAGGTGTTGGAATGGCACTGGCGCACCATGATGCAGCCCATCGCGATCAGCGATGCGGTGCCGATGCCGAACTCCTCCGCCCCCATCATCGCCGCCATGACGATATCCTTGCCCGTCCTCAGGCCGCCATCGGTGCGCAGTGTCACGCGGTGGCGGAGGTTGTTGAGGGTCAGTACCTGATTGGCCTCTGTGAGGCCCATCTCCCACGGGATGCCGGCATATTTGATCGAGGTTTGCGGCGAGGCGCCCGTGCCGCCGACCTGTCCCGCGATGAGGATGATATCGGCATGGGCTTTGGCCACGCCCGCCGCGATGGTGCCGATGCCGCTTGAGGCGACCAGCTTCACGCACACCCGGGCGATCGGATTGATCTGCTTCAGATCGTAAATCAGCTGCGCCAGATCCTCTATCGAATAGATGTCGTGATGTGGCGGCGGCGAGATCAGCATCACGCCGGGCGTCGCATGGCGCAGCCTGGCGATCAGCTCCGTCACTTTGAAGCCGGGCAACTGGCCGCCTTCACCCGGCTTTGCGCCCTGCGCCACTTTGATCTCGATCTCGCGGCACTGGTTGAGATATTCTGCCGTCACGCCGAAGCGGCCGCTTGCCACCTGCTTCACCGCCGAGTTCATGTTGTCGCCATTGGCCATCGGCTTGAAGCGGGCGGGGTCTTCGCCGCCCTCGCCTGAAACCGACTTCGCGCCGATCCGGTTCATAGCGATGTTGAGCGCGCCATGCGCCTCCGGCGACAGCGCGCCAAGGCTCATACCCGGCGTCACAAAGCGCTTCCGGATTTCGGTGATGCTCTCGACGTCTTCCAGCTTCACGGCGGCCAGCGCCGGGCGGAAATCCATCAGATGGCGCGGCGCGACGGGCTTCTCGTCCCACACGATTTTCGAATAGCGCTTGTAGAGCTGATAGCTGTCGCTGCCGACCGCCTCCTGCAGCATGTGGATCGCCTGCGCCGAATGGCTATGCGTCTCCGCGCCCTTGCGATAGCGATAGAGTCCGCCGATCGGCAACACCGCCGCGTCGGTGGCAAAGGCGCGGGCATGCTGGCGCACGCACTTGTCCTGGATGCCGGCAAGGCCAAGACCGGAGATGCGGCTCGGCATGCCGGGGAAGAACTCCGCCACCAGTGCGCGCGAAAGGCCGATGGCCTCGAAATTATACCCGCCGCGATACGACGAGATGACGCTGATCCCCATCTTGGAGATGATCTTCAACAATCCCGCATGCACTGCATCGATATAGGATTTGACGCACGGCCCCAGTTTCCGGTCGCCGAACAGATTGCGCCCGTGCCGGTCCGCGATGGAGTCCTGCGCGAGGTATGAGTTCACCACTGTCGCGCCGACGCCGATAAGGCAGGCGAAGTAGTGCGTGTCGAGACACTCCGCCGAGCGCACGATGATTGACGAAAAGGTCCGCAGGCCCTTCGAGACCAGATGCGCATGCACCCCGCCGACCGCCAGGATCATCGGAACGGCGGCAAAGCTCTTGCCGATACGTTCGTCCGTGAGGATGAGATGACTATAGCCTTGGCGCACCGCGTCCTCGCCCTCGGCGCGGATGCGGTCGAGCGCCGCCTTCAGCGCGCCCGGCTTGGCCGTGCCGTCGCCATTCGTCTCGAACACACAGTCGATCTCGTAGAACCGCCCCTCAAGGTGGTCCTTCATGCGTTGATACATGCCCGTCGAAATGCACGGGCCTTCCAGCACATAGACTTCCGTCTGGCTTTCATCGGTCGCCAGTACGTTGCCCAGATTACGGAAGCGCGTCTTCAGGCTCATCACCCGCTCTTCGCGGAGCGAGTCGATCGGCGGGTTTGTGACCTGGCTGAAATTCTGCCGGAAGAAATGCGACAGCGGCCGGTACTGGTCCGACAAGACAGCGAGCGGCGCGTCGTCGCCCATCGAGCCGATGGCCTCCTTCGCGTCCTCCACCATCGGCGAAAGGATCATCTCCAGCTCTTCCAGCGTCGTGCCGGCCGCAACCTGGCGGCGGCGCAGTTCTTCGCGCTCGAACAAGCGCGGCTCCGGGCCAGGGCCGACGATCGGCTCCAGCTCGACGATGTTTTGAACCCAGTCCTGATAATCATGCTCGGCGGCCAGCATGTCTTTCAGCGCACGGTCTTCGAAGAACTTGCCGGTCTTCAAATCCACTGCGATCGTCTGGCCCGGACCGACGCGGCCCTTGCGAACAATCTTTGCCTCGTCCAGCACCACCATGCCGGTTTCCGAGCCGACATAGAGAAGGTTGTCGTCGGTGATCGTAAAGCGCAGGGGCCTGAGCCCGTTGCGGTCGAGCCCGGCAATGACCCAGCGCCCGTCCGTCGCGCAAATCGCTGCCGGCCCGTCCCACGGCTCCATCACCGAGTTGGCATAGGAATACATCGCCCGGTGCGCCTCGGGGATCGAAGACCCCTTCTTCGCCCACGCTTCGGGGATCATCAGGATTTTCGCAAGCGGTGCCGAACGCCCGGCGCGCACGATGGTCTCGAACACTGCGTCCAGCGCAGCGCTGTCGGAAGACCCCGGCTGGATGATCGGCTTAATGTCGTCCTCATGGCCCTCGAACGCATCGGAGGCCATGCGGATCTCGTGGCTCTTCATCCAGTTGGTGTTGCCCTTCACCGTGTTGATCTCGCCGTTATGGGCGAGCATCCGGAACGGGTGAGCGAGACGCCAGGTGGGGAAGGTGTTGGTCGAATAGCGCTGATGGAAAATCGCCATCGGGCTGACGAAGCGCGCATCCTGCAGATCGGGATAAAAAATCGGCAGGCTCGCCGCCAGGAACATGCCCTTGTAGATCAGCGAGCGCGTCGAGAACGAGCAGATATAGAAGTCGAGAATCGAAGCCTCGCGCACCCGCTTTTCGATGCGGCGGCGCACGATGAAAAGCTCGCGCTCGATCTCTTCGATGTCGGCTTCGTTGGGATTGTCGAACATGATCTGTTCGATCTCGGGGCGCGTCGCATTCGCCTTCTCGCCGATCACCGAGATATCGACCGGCACCTGCCGCCAGCCATAGATGTAAAAGCCGAAATTCAGCAGCTCGCTTTCGATGATCGTGCGGCAGGTCTCCTGCGCCGCATAATCGGTGCGCGGCAGAAAGATCATGCCGATGCCCAGATGTCCCGGCCGCAGGCGGTGGCCGGTGCGGATCACATGGTCTTCAAAGAAGGCGCGCGGCACCTGGACATGAATGCCCGCCCCGTCGCCGGTCTTGCCGTCCGCATCCACCGCGCCGCGATGCCACACAGCCTTCAGCGCGGCGATGGCGGCTTCCACCACCTCGCGCCGCGCAATGCCGTCGATCGAGGCAACAAGCCCGACGCCGCAGGCATCGTGCTCATCGGCGGGGTTATAGACGTGCCCGGATTCCAGAACCTCGCGGTTCGCCAGGAACCGTTCGATCGCGATCTCGCCTTCGTTGCGGGGGTCGTTCATCGCCTCTACTCCGCCGCCATCTTTGCGAGAGCCGCTTTGGCCTCAACATAGGATGCGATCTGCGCTGCCGCATCCCGCCCGTCCTTGATCGCCCAAACGACGAGGGACGCGCCGCGCACGATGTCGCCCGCCCCGAACACGCCTTCGATGTTCGTCATCTGCGTGCGGAAGTCGCAGGCGAGCGTGCCCCAGCGCGAAACCTTCAGTTCCGGCGCGCCGAACAAGGCCGGCAGGTCCTCGGGATCAAACCCCAGCGCTTCGATCACGATGTTGGCAGGGAGATCGAAGGTCGCATCGGCAATCGCTTCCGGCGCGCGGCGGCCGGATGAATCCGGCAGGCCGAGCCGCATGCGTTGCGCCCGCACCGAGGTTGCCGCCGCTTCGCCCAGCACCGCCTTCGGCGCGGCAAGCCACTCGAACCGCACGCCTTCTTCCTCGGCATTAGCGACTTCGCGCATCGAGCCCGGCATGTTCTCGCGGTCGCGGCGATAAAGACAGGTAACGCTCTTCGCGCCCTGACGCACGGCAGTCCTCACACAGTCCATCGCCGTATCGCCGCCGCCGATCACCACGACATGTCTGCCCTCGGCGTTCAGCGTGCCGTCATCGAACTCAGGCACATCGTCGCCCAGTCCCTTGCGGTTCGAGGCGGTGAGATAACGCATCGCCGCAAAGACGCCTTTCAGCCCCGCGCCCGGCGTCTCCATCAGCCGCGCCTTGTAGACGCCGGTGGCGATCAGGATCGCGTCATGCTGTGCGCGCAATTCACCCAGCGTCGCATCCCGGCCCACCTCGAAGTCCTGCTTCAGCGCGATGCCGCTCTGGCTCAGGCGCTCTGTGCGCCGCGTAACGATGTCCTTCTCCAGCTTGAAGTTCGGAATGCCGTAAATGAGAAGCCCGCCCGCCCGGTCGTAACGGTCATAGATCGTCACCTGAAAGCCCAGCTTCCTTAGCTCCTCCGCCGCAGCGAGGCCGGCCGGCCCGGCGCCGATAATCCCGATGCTCTCAGGCCTTTCGCGTGCCGGGGCAATCGGCTTCACCCAGCCCATCTCCCATGCCGTGTCGGTGATGTATTTTTCGACCGCGCCGATCGTCACCGCCCCATGGGTCGACTGCTCGATGACGCAATTGCCTTCGCACAGCCGGTCCTGCGGGCAGATGCGGCCGCAGACTTCCGGCATGTTGTTGGTGGCGCTGGAGACCTCATAGGCCTCCTCCAGCCGCCCCTCGGCGGTCAGCTTCAGCCAGTCGGGGATGTTGTTCTGCAGCGGGCAGTGGACCTGGCAGAACGGCACGCCGCACTGGCTGCACCGGCTCGCCTGCTCCTCGGCCTTGGCGGTAATGTAGCCGGCGTAAATCTCATGGAAATCATCCCGCCGCGCGCCTGCCGCGCGCTTTTCGGGGGTCGCCGGGCCGACGCTGACAAAGCGCAGCATTTTGGTGGTCGCCATGGTTCAGCCCGCCTGCGCGCATAAGATCGGCCGGCTTTATAGAAGCCCAAAACCCCACCGAAAAGAGGGAAAAGGGATAATAGGACATAAATAGTGACTAAATATTATGGGCACGGGTTCGATTTCAGGCATCTCGCGGACAATTCTCGGCTTTAAAGAGCCGAATCGGACATATATCCCAGCAATTACTTGATCCTGTTGAGACCTCTCTGCATCCTCTTGGCCTTAGCTTCACCGCGTGGTCATGTGAGATTTATCGCACCCGATTTTGGCCGCCCATGTCCGATCTGATCATCGCCATCGTTCTTGGCATTATCGAGGGCCTCACCGAGTTCCTGCCCGTCTCCTCCACCGCCCACCAGATCCTGGCAGCCGACCTGCTGGGCTTTCGGGTCGCCGGCTGGGACGCCTTCGTGGTGATGATCCAGCTCGGCGCCATCCTTGCCATCGTCGTGCTCTATTTCAGCAAGCTCTGGAACGTGCTCGTCACCCTGCCGAGCGAGCGCCGGTCGCAGCTGTTCGCGGCCGGCATCATCGTCGCCTTCCTGCCCGCCGTGGCGCTTGGCGTGCTGTTCCATTCGCAGATCAAGGAGCTGCTGTTCGCGCCGCTCCCCATCGCCATCGCGCTCATCGCCGGCGGCATCGTCATCATCGTGGTTGAGCGCAACCTGCCGCGCGTGAAATTCACCGAAAGCGACACGCTGCCGCTCAGCGTCTGTCTCAAGATCGGCGTGCTGCAATGCCTCGCCATGATCCCCGGCACCTCGCGCTCGGGCGCCACCATCGTCGGCGCATTGTTGCTGGGCGTCGAACGCAGGGCGGCGGCGGAGTTCTCGTTCTTCCTCGCCATCCCCACCATGCTCGGGGCCTTCGTCTACGATCTCTACAAGAACTGGTCGATTTTCACCCCCGATACGGCCTTGCTGATCGGCGTCGGCTCATTCGCCGCCTTCATCGCCGCCATGCTGGTGGTGCGCTGGGCGCTCGGCTTCATCGCCCGTCACGGTTTCACCCCCTTTGCCTGGTATCGCATCGCGCTCGGCAGCCTCATTCTCGTCGCCCTCGCCGTCCGCTAGACTGCGCGCGGCAAGACCCAAAAGGGAGTTCAGATTTGCGCCGCATCCTTCTTATCGCCGCTGCTGCCGCCATCGCCGTTTCGGCACATGCCGAAGAGCGCTTCAAGGTTTCGCCCATCGGAATCTACGGCATCTGGCTGGGCGCTCAGGGCAAGCTGCCCGAGACCTGCAAATCCGACGGCTTCGTCATGTCGTTCGGCGCGGTCAACGACAAAGCCTTCCGTCTGGTCGTCGGCCAGCGCGTCAACGGCGTGAAGACCAGCGAAGTCATCACCGACTACAAGGTCGTCGAACCGCCCGCCACCGCGCCGATCAAGCTGGAGATTTTCCTTTCCTCCGAGAAGGGCGATCTCGGGATCGACTATATCAACGGCTCGACGCTGGAGATCGTGCCGGCCGGACCCGACAAGACTTACCCCACGACCACGCTCTATCTGCGCCGCTGCCAGTCCGGCTGAGCCGCCATGCGCAACCGCAATCCGGTCATCCTCGCGCTCGCTGCGCTGATCGTCGCGCTGGCTGGCTGGCTCGGCTTCGATCTCGCGTCGCTGCAGGGCGACGCGCCACGCACGACGGCGACGCAGAGCGCGCCCGCGCCCTCACCGGCGCGCACCGCCACCGCCGAGCCGCCGCCCGCCATTCCCAATGGCGATTTCGACAGCTATCTCCTCGCGCTCTCCTGGTCGCCCTCCTATTGCGAGACCGAGGCGACAGATCGCGATCGCCTGCAATGCGGCGGCCGGCCATTTCATTTTATCGTCCACGGTCTCTGGCCGCAGAACGAGCGCGGCTATCCCGAAGACTGCCCGACCGACAATGCGCGCGTCCCCGATGCGCTGATCGACGAGATGCTCGACATCATGCCGTCACGCGGCCTGATCGGGCATGAATGGCGCGCTCACGGCGCCTGCACGGGCGCGAGCCAGGAAGACTATTTTGCCGCCGTACGCGCCGCCTGGCAGAAAGTTTTCATCCCAGCGAAGTTCGAACAACTCGACACCGTGCTCACCATTTCACCGCGCGACATCGTTTCGGCATTCGTCGCGGCCAATCCGATGCTGAAGCCCGACCAGATCTCCGTCACCTGCTCCAGCAATGCACTCGACGAGGTCCGCATCTGCATGACCAAGGAGCTGCAGTTCGCCACCTGCGGCGCGCAGGCCAAACGCTCCATGTGCCGGCAGGACAAAATCCGCATGCCGCCTGTCCGTTACAGCCGGTGAACAGAGGAGAGGTTCGCGCGTCCCTGATCGCCGCCCAGCACGGACGCTGCTGCTGGTGCGGCCTCTCCATGGATCGCACCGGCCAAGGCGGTCGCGGCGCCACCCTCGATCACATCGTCCCACTCGCCAAAGGCGGCGCGGACGCCGAGCCCAACCTCGCCGCCGCCTGCCGCCTATGCAACGCCGCACGCGGCGACAGGGATGTCGAAGCCTTCCGCTTGGAACGCACCGGCCATAGCGGGCGCGGCCTCCCGCCTGCACCTATCCGGCATTCAAAACCAAAGCGATTCCCACGAGCAAAATGAGAATGCCGGCAATCTCGCGCCGCCGTGGCCGCTCCTTGAACAGCAGCCGCGAGATCGCAATTGTGCCGAGTATCTCAACCAGCCCCAGCGTCCGCACATAAGCGACCTGCTGCAGCCCCAGCGCCAGAAACCAGCAGATCGAGCCGACCCCACCCGCCGCGCCCGCAAACAGCGCAGGCTTCCAGCTCCGCCCGATGGCCGCAAACGTGCCCGGCTCGCGCCACAGCAAAAACGCGCCCATGAACACCACCTGCAATGTCAGCACCGTCAGCAGCGCCGACACTGCCGCCCCGGCCAGCGGCACATCGGCGGGATAGTGCAGCACCGCGGCCCGCACCATCACGCCCGAGATCGCAAAGCTTGCGCCCGATAACAGCCCATAGATCGCGGTCTTTTCAGTGACGCCCGCCAGCATCGCCTCCAGCGGTTTCGCGCCCGACTTCAACGACATCAGCATCACCGCGAATGTCGCAATCGCGATGCCCACCGCCGCGCCCCAGGTCACGGCCGCGCCCAGCACCAGCGCCTCGAACACCGCCGCCTGCACGACGTCTGTTTTTGAATAGGCAACGCCCACCGCAAAATTGCGTGACTGCAGCGCCATCAGCAAAAACGCGGTCCCCGCAATCTGCGTCCCGGCATTCGCCGCCGCATAGGCAAACGATTCCGCGCCCGGCAGCGGCACCTCGATATCGAAAACAATTACGAGGATCAGTGCCCACGCCGCCGCAAACGGCAGGGCAAAGAGATAGCGCACATAGGTCGCAGCCCCGGTGGTGAGCGTGCCCCCCAGCCATTTCTGCGCCGCCGTGCGAAACGCCTGCAGCGTCGCGGCGGTCAGCGTAAAGGCGATCCAGGCCCAGGCGGGAAAACTTGCGGTCAAACCTTATTGCGCAGCCGGCTCGAACTGGCCGGTCCGGCGGAAGCGCCACAGATATCCCGGCACGATGGCCTCCGGCGCCTCCGGGCTGATCCCCAGGTCGGCAAACCCCTTCGCGCCTTCCGAAACGATACTGTCGCCCTTCAGCATCTCCACCTGATCGGGGGTGATCGGCGGATTGGGCAGCAGCATCGCCGGATAGGCGCCCAGCTTGGCCAGGAAGAACGGCACCGGCGCAAACAGGCGGCGGCGGGCGATCACCTTGACGATCAACTCCAGCACTTGGCGGAAGCTCATCACCTCCGGCCCGCCCAGCTCATACGTCACGCCCTTGGCCGTATCGCTGTCCAACGCCACCGTGGCGGCTTGGGCAATGTCGCTCACGAACACCGGCTGGAATTTCGTCGCCCCCCCGCCGATCAGCGGCAGCACCCAGGTGTAGCGCGCCATATTGGCAAAGCGATTGAAGAACTGGTCCTCCTGCCCGAACACCACCGAGGGGCGGAAGATCGTCGCCCCCGGAAACGCCTCGCGCACCGCAGCTTCACCGGCGAGCTTCGAAGCGGCGTACTTCGCCTTGCTCGTGGCGCTGATCCCCAGCGCCGAGACATGCAGAAAATGCTTCACCCCGGCCTCGGCCGCCGCCCGGGCGATCAGCCCCGCGCCGTCACTATGGGTCGATGTGAACGCTTTGCCGCGCAGGCCGCCATGCAAAACGCCTGCAAGATTGATCACCGCATCCGCCCCGGTCACCGCGCGGCGCACTTCGGCCTCATCGGTCACATTCGCTTTGAAGGGCTGGATTTGCCCGACCGTGCCATAGGGCCGCAGGAATTCGGCGAGCTGCGGGCGGCGCGAGCAGGCCCTGATGCGCCAACCGTCCTTGGCCAGCGCCCGCACCATATGGCGGCCCAGAAACCCCGATGCTCCGAAGATGGTGACGATGCGCTGCGACATGGCGGCCCCTTGGCTAAGGCGGTGATAACCGATCCGCCGCACCGCGTTAAGCGCACAATTGACAAGGCGGGCGTGGACCCTTAGTCACCCGCCTCCGATCCGTGCCCAGATGGCGGAATTGGTAGACGCACTGCTTTCAGGTAGCAGCGCCGCGAGGCGTGGAGGTTCGAGTCCTCTTCTGGGCACCACTCCGGCTTGGGCCGGATCAGAGAATTTCAAACATCGTCACGCTTCGTTGCCCCGCACCGCTGCCAGCGGCCCCGGCGTTTTGGTGCGCAGCGCGACGATCAGCACGCCGAGGAACGCCAGCCCCGCGCCCACGATCATCCGCGTGTCGAGCTGGTCGTCGGTCAGCCACACGCCAAAGCCGATGGTCGCCAGCGGCGTCATCAGCGTCAGCGACGACAGCAGGTTCGCCTCATACTTGCCGATCAGCCAGTAATAGAGGCTGTGCCCGATCACCGAAACGACCAGCGCCGCAAACAGCAGCGCCGCGACAAAGCTCCACCCGGCGGCGGTGGCGCTGCCCCACTGGTTCGTCTCAAACAGCGCCGAGGCGAGCGCCAGCGGCACAAACGAGATCAGCCCCACCCAGGCCTGAAAGCGTAAGGGCGCCACGCTGTCGGTCCGCTTCATCAGCACCGCGCCCAGAGATCCCGCAAACGCCGCCGCGACCACGAACCACAGGCCCAGCGCCAGCGTCAGCCCCTCCGGCTTCCACACCACCAGCACAGCCCCGGCCAGCGTCAGCGCAATGCCGAGGCCCCGCCGCCAGTGAATGCGCTCGCCCAGCATGACGATCGACAGCAGCGTCGTGAACGGCACGCCCACCTGCACCACCACCGCGACGGATGACGGCGAGGATGTTTGCAGGCCCAGAAACAACAGCGCAAAATTCCCCGCGCCCATCAAAATCGCGATGGCGATAATCCGCAGCGCCGGCTTCGGCATCGGCAACAGCCAGGGCAGGGTCACCAGCGCCACGATGGCAAACCGCGCCGCCGCAAAGAACAACGGCGGCACCTCCCACTCGCCGATCACGATCTTCGAGAGCACAGTCGAATAGCCCCACACGAGGCAGATCAGCACGAGGACGAGGAAGTCCCTGAGACGCATGGGATGGGGTCAGCCGGAATGACGATGGTGCGGGCGGCGTAGCGCACCTCATGCTGCCATGCACGCAGAAAGGCCGCCAACCCACCGCACAACTCTATCGGGATCAAGGCCTTCCCCCGGTCGGGGGAAGGTGGGCAAAGCCCGGAAGGGGGCCGGCCCCAAGCTCCCTCCTCTCAGCGGACCGCGTCACCAAGGACGCACCGGCGTAGGAGGTGCCTACGGTGCTGCTACCGGATGCCCTGGCAGGGCTTGGCCGCCCATAAGCATTGCGTATAACTTTGCCCGAACTCAACGGTTCGATCATCGAAAATGGCTAAACGCATTCTGCCCGACCTGTCTGCACTCAAAGCCAAAGGTTTTGAGGTCGAATTTCACGCTCATGCTCAGGCAATACTGGGCGTCGATTTTCCCGCTGCGCTGGCGGAACTTGAAGATGCGCTTCTCGGGCTGACGATTCCGATCGAAGAGATCATCGCGTCTGGCGGGGGTGAGGCCAAAGCCACCCAACGCCTGCGACGGGCGTTGGCTGCGAAGAACTGGAACAAGGTAAAGTTTGAGATCAACAAGACCATTAACGGGAGGCCGCGCGAGTCGATCTCGCACGAAGTGGATCATGTCCGTCAGTTCGGCGAGAAAATGGTTGCGCTCGAAATTGAGTGGAACAACAAGGATCCGTTTTTTGATCGCGATCTTGAGAACTTCAAGCGCCTGCATGCCGAGGGCGCAATTTCAGTCGGCGTCATCATCACGCGCGGTGAGTCGCTTCAGAACGAGATGGATTCGCTGGTCGGTCGATTTGTGACCGAGAGAAAAATTTCCAGCTTCGACGATCTTGAGAAGTACGGATACATTCCAACTCCCAAGCAGAAGCTTGCGATTGGCACGCGCACTGGCCGGGCGAAAGATCCGGTTGCCTTTGGCGCTGCATTTGTCTGCAAATTTGTCAGCGATAAATTCGGCCAAGCGACCACGCACTGGAAGAAACTCGAAGCGCGCATTGACCGGGGCGTCGGCAACCCGTGCCCGCTGCTCCTGATCGGGCTGCCGGCGCAGATCGTTACCTATAATGAAACGAGCGCTGCACTCGCAGAACTCGACGAACCGGATGCCACCGAAATGTAACTACTCAGCGGCGATTAGATGTGACTGCGAGTGGTTGGCGTACGTGTCCCACGTCGGCTGATAAGTTTCATCGGCCTGATTCCCCCAAACGCTCCAGCCCGGGCGAGCACCACGCGCGAACATTTCCAAATACGGGCCATTCGAGCAAGACTCGATCAACGGATATTGCTCATCGGGCTTGCGGCTATGCTCTCGCTTTCGCGTCGCGAGGAAGTTGACTTGTCGTCGCCCAGCTTCGCGCGTGCGCGCGTTTTTGCCGCGAACGCCAAACAAAAGAACCTCTGTGACGTTGCGAAAATAGAACCCGACGCCGCGACCGTCCGGCCCGCCATCCTTCCGCACTTTGTGCCAGATCAAGTTGGATTTGTAGTTGAAGCCCCAAGCCGAGAGGACTGCCAGTCCCTCCGGCAGCAATGCATTCGGCACCCAAAGATAAAGATGCGCCGTATCCGCCGCGACGTCTTTAACCGGCAACTCCATGATCTGCGAAAGCGTCATCGTCGAGTAGCGGTTAAGACGCCGGTGTTCGGGCGCGATCTTGCCGGTCTTGTTCTGAAACTGCCAAGGCGGATCGGCTAGAATCGTGCCGAAACGCTGCCGTCCGATTGACCTCAAGAATTCCTCTGAGACATCGGTCATGCGATTGGAATCCCAACGAAGCAGATAAGAACAGAACGGTAACAGGCGAGCTTGGCTTCGGCCACAAAAATGTTGTGAGTCACCCAATGGTCGCCGCCCACACCGCCTCCCTGTCACATTGACTCCCCGCCCAAACCCCGGCACCTCCCGCCCATGACCGTTCACCTCCACCACGGCGATCTTCCAGGCGGGCTCGATCTTGGCCCGCTCGTTGCCATCGACACCGAAACGCTGGGCCTGAAACCGCAGCGCGACCGGCTCTGCCTCATCCAGCTTTCGGCCGGTGACGGCGATGCCCATCTGGTCAAGTTCGCCAGCCGTGAGGACTACGGCGCGCCGAAATTGAAGGCGATGCTGGCAGATCCTGCGGTCACCAAAATCTTCCACTACGCAAGATTCGATGTCGGCGTGCTGAAAGCCTATCTCGGCGTCGATGTCGCGCCGATCTTCTGCACGAAAATCGCCTCCAAACTCTGCCGCACCTATACCGACCGCCACGGCTTGAAAGACCTCGTGAAGGAGCTGCTCGGCGTCGATCTCTCCAAGGCCTCGCAAAGCTCCGACTGGGCCGCCACTACGCTCTCGAAAGACCAGCTCGATTACGCGGCGTCCGACGTGCTGCATCTTCACAAGCTGAAATCCATCCTCGACATGATGCTGGCCCGCGAAGGCCGCGCTCCTCTCGCCGAGGCCGCCTTCAAATTCCTGCCCACCCGCTCCCAGCTCGATCTTCTCGGCTGGGGCGAGGACGACATCTTTGCCCACTAGCAAACGCCGGGTCCGCCCCAATAAGGCG
>Ga0105048_10010421_pt1 | contig 14727 bp, 13 predicted proteins | sample MAT05_FD_78382 | JGI IMG/M metagenome (GOLD analysis project Ga0105048, IMG submission 78382) | Freshwater microbial communities from Lake Fryxell liftoff mats and glacier meltwater in Antarctica - MAT-05 | ecosystem: Environmental > Aquatic > Freshwater > Ice > Liftoff microbial mat | place... | reverse complement strand
GATGCGCCGTGGAAATACGTGGCTGCGCTCGCTGGCTCGGACATCCAAACCAATCCACCTGACACCAATTCAGCCGTGGCCAAGAGTAGCGAGATCTTCACTCGGCAAGTCGACACGCAGTTTAGCAGCACCAATGCTAGGGAACTGGACGCAGCCGTCGATGTCCCACACATGGAAAGTACGCTGATGGAACAAGGTGTTGCAAAGTTTGTTGCTCCGCAAAAGCAGCTGCTGGACATTGTTCGGGAGAAACGTGCCCTGTTGACTCGCGCTTAGTTCGTTCGCTCACAATCCCATTGAATCCATCCGTCATTTTCAAGCTATAGAAACATGCTCCGAAGCCAGCTGATCCATCCAGGCATTTCCCGAATTCTGGCCGAAGCTGGTCATCATGCGACGATACTCATTGCCGATGGGAACTATCCCGCGTCCAGCAAGCGTGGGCCTCGTAGCGAATTGGTCTCTTTGAACCTCATGCCAGGATTGGTGAGTTGCAATCAAGTGCTCGAAGCCGTCTTGTCGGCAGTTTGCATCGAAGCGATCCAGACGATGATGACCGAAACGAGCGGTCCGTACGCGTTGGATGGTGATCCGCCAGTCTGGGCCGAGTATCGAGAAACGATTCGGAAAGCCGGAATCAGCGTGCCGCTTGAACCGATCGAAAAGTGGGAGTTTTACGAACGCGTTTCGACCGTCGATCACGTACTGACAGTGCAAACGGGAGATGTTCAACGCTATGCTAATATCCTTCTCACCGTTGGCGTCCGCATGTTTTAAGCTGCCAAAGGCGAGCGGCAGAATGAAAAGACACCATAGGACGGGACCGTTATCCCGTTGGCTGGTTAGTTCGGGAAACTGGTCCCAAACTAAAAAGGGTAACTCTCAGCCTGCCGATCACCTAAGTTAGGGTCCATGGTTCATCCGAGATGAAGACGTTTAGAGACGCCGCCACGGGTATCGTGAACTGGCGAGATCACGATAAAGGCTGCTGGATTGAAACCCCCGTGACCCCGCCGTCCACGAAATGATTGGGAAGGAGGAAACTGTTCAATCCCAGCGCGGCGACGAAAATACCGCTTAGCAAAAAGGCGACACTTGGGAGCTTGCCGGTCATCTGCATTCCTCTTTCCTCAAAGGGCCCTCATCCAGTTATCTTTTGACGACAATTTTCCCGCACTTTATCGCAAATGGCCCCGAGCGACTTCACGGTTGGAAGTCAGCCTGCTCCAAAATCGGTTTAGTTGCTATAATCCTGTTCGCCCTTACCTTTGGCGGGCGAGCGCAACCTACTATGCCATGTGGATTTTGAATGCAGCAAAGAGTCTTTGAACATCGATTGTCAAACGGGATGGTCGTTCTTGGTGAGCCCATGCCTTGGTTGGAGTCGGTGGCATTTTCGCTTTTGCTTCCGGCGGGGACACAGAACGAACCTGAGGACCGTCTGGGGCTCGCCGGGCTGACGCTGGAGATGTGTCAGCGAGGGGCGGGGAAATACAGCAGCCGAGACGTAGTGGAGCGATTGGATTTCTTGGGTGTGGATCGTTCCAGTTCGGTGACCACGTTTCACACATCGATGAGTATGGCAGCGATGTCGCGTGTGCTTGAACCCACTCTTGAGATAGCCGCGGCCATCGTCTTGGAACCTCATTTTCCAGAGGACGAGTTGGAAGAGGCCCGTCAGTCCGCCTTGCTGGAGTTGGCTTCGATCGAGGACGATCCCGCACAAAAGTGCTTTAAAGAACTGAAGCGTTTGCGGTTTGGTGAAGTGTTTGGCCGTTCTGCGTTGGGTAGCGAAACGGGCCTCACCGAAGCGTCGCTTGAGGATTGCAAGACATTCCATCGCCAATCGTACCATCCTGACCATGCGATCTTGAGCCTGGCTGGGAACTTTGATTGGGATGGATTCCTTAAACTGACAGAGCGGCTGTTCGGCAAATGGTCCGGGCCGGCGTACCGGCCACCGACATCAGTCCTTTCCATTCCAGGCAACTCGCATTTGCCTCACGACAGCCAGCAAACGCACATTGCGTTAGCTTACGACGCAGTGCCCTACAATCACCCCGCATACTATCAGGGGCGTGGACTGGTTGGGATTCTAAGCGACGGGATGAGTTCCAGATTGTTTGCAGAGGTGCGAGAGAAACGCGGATTGGTTTATTCCGTTTCGGCTTCATCACATTCCTTGCATGACTGTGGAAGTGTGCTTTGCTATGCGGGCACTACGGCTCCCAGAGCCCAAGAAACACTCGACGTCACCATGCAAACGATTCGATCTTTAGAGTCCGGTATTGAGCCGGATGAGCTCAAGCGTTTGAAGACTCGTGTCCGTACTTCCTTGGTGATGGAACAGGAGAGCAGCTCCTCGCGCAGTTCGCAAATGGCGCACGATTGGGCATATTTGGGACGAGTGCCATCGCGAAAGGAATTGCTCGCGACCATTGACGCTCTCACGTGTGAAAGTCTGCTTGCGCACTATGTCAGTTATCCGCCCAGCCGCTGGTCGTTGGTGACTATCGGACCTGATCCTTTGGAGTTCCACGATGCAGTTTCGTAGTGAAAAGCTGGCCAACGGCTTGGAGGTTATCGCTGAGGTCAATCCGGAGGCGTTCAGCATGTCGTTGGGCTATTTCGTCAAAACCGGAGCTCGCGACGAGACGCCTGAAATGGCGGGTGTTAGCCATTTCTTAGAACATATGATGTTTAAGGGAACCGCTCGAAGAACGGCGGAGGATGTCAACCAGGAGCTCGATGATCTAGGTTCGCAATCCAACGCCTATACGAGCGAGGAGCAAACCGTTTACTACATGAGCGTTTTGCCTGAATACCAGCATGCTGCGCTCGACTTGTTAACGGACATGATGCGGCCTGCGTTGCGGGATGAGGACTTCCAAACGGAGCGCCAAGTTATCTTGGAGGAGATTGCCATGTATGACGATCAGCCTCCGTATGGTGCGATGGAACGAGCCATGGAGCAGTACTTCGGCGATCATCCTTTGGCAAGACGCGTGCTGGGGACGCGAGAAACCGTTTCGGTGCTCGATCCAGAGGCGATGCGAGCGTACCATCAAGCTCGTTATGCACCCAACAATTTGACCTTGGTCGCGTCCGGGGCGGTGGACTATGAGCAATTGCTAAAGTCGGCAGAAGCGCTCACCGGCCATTGGAAAGCATCGCAGGCAAATCGTTCTTTGATATCGCCCAAGCTAAACAGCGAAGAGCTGGTGATGGTCCATCCACCAGCGACTCAACAATATACGCTTCAGTACTCGCCAGGGCCAAGCTATTCGGATGACGAGCGCTATGTTTCCAGGGTTCTAGGAACGATCTTGGGTGACGATTCCGGAAGTCGATTGTTTTGGGAATTGGTGGACACCGGCATGGCGGAGTCCGCAGCTACCTTCACGCAAGAGTTTCAAGATTGTGGCCTTTTCTGCACGTTCCTGGCTTGTGCTCCCGATCAGCACGTAGAAAACTGGCAGATTATCCAACAAGTATTGTCGCAAGGAAAAGAGATCCCGATTACCGAATTGGAATTGGAACTTGCGAAGAACAAGATCTGCTCGGGAATGATTCTGGGCTCCGAACGACCAAGCAATCGCTTGTTCTCGATTGGAAACGCGTGGACGATTCGCCGCAAGTACGAGACGATTCAGAGCGCGGCCGAGAACTATAGACAAGTGACCCTCGAATCGGTTCAGCGCGCCTTCGAGTCACTGGCAAATCGAACCGGCGTGACAGTTAGCGTGGGTCCGGCGGCTCCAAGTTGAACGGAGCGAAGCGACAATGCATACCGTGCTGTTTTTCTCGGCAACGAATGCTGTCAACTCACGAACGCAGTCGGATCACCATTCGCCAAAACGACTGGCGTCGATGCCGAGCGATTTCAGTTTGCTGCGGAGGGTGACGCGAGAGATTCCTAACACTCCAGCTGCCTTGAGTTGGTTGCCGTGCGTGTGCTCTAGAACTTGACTGATCAGTTTGCGTTCCGTAGCGGAGATTGCCTCCGCGTACAAGTTCTTACTGCCAGCATCCAATCGCTGGGCGATAAAACTGGTCGAGAGATACTCGTCGTATGCTTTGGCGGAAAGGCTAGATGCCTCACGCATAGCCAGAGGCGGAACGAACTCGGGGAGCAGGATGTTTCCTCGGGCGGTGAGCAACGACTGCTTCATTACACTTTCTAGCTCGCGAACATTGCCGGGCCATGAGTATTGTTCGAGCATTTGTAACGTTTCGGGCGCCAGTGTTCGGATGTCTCTACCAAATTCGTTGCTATATTTCCTCAAAAAGTACTCGGCCAAAATACGCAGATCCCCCTCGCGATCGCGAAGCGGTGGCAGATGGATGGAAACGACGCTTAACCGAAAGTAGAGGTCCAAGCGAAACAACCCTTCGGATACCAACTGCTTGAGATCATGGTTTGTTGCTGCAATGATGCGAGTATCGACTTGGATGGCCGTGTTGCTCCCGACTCTTTCAAAGGTTTGATCTTGGAGAACTCGCAGGAGTTTCGCTTGGGTCATGGGTGACATATCTCCGACCTCGTCCAGAAACAAAGTCCCCCCATCCGCTTGCTCAAGCTTTCCGATCCGCTGTCGGTGCGCGTCGGTGAACGCCCCCTTTTCGTGTCCAAACATCTCGCTCTCTAAGAGAGAATCTGGGATCGCAGCACAATTAATCGCTTGAAAGGGACCGTTCGACCTGGTGCTGTGATGGTAGATCGCTTGAGCTACGACTTCTTTTCCGGTCCCGCTTTCTCCCATTAGGAGCACGGTGAGATTTTGTGAAGCGACGCGACCGATCGCCTTATAAACTTCTTTCATGGCTCGGCAACGCCCTACGATAGCATCGGCCAGAGTATCGTCCTCGTCAGCCAAAAGGGGCTGCACGCGTACCATTCGGCTCAAGTTAAAGGCCTTCTCGAGTAATTGGCCTATCTCTTCCAACTCCAACGGCTTGAACAAGTAATCGTAGGCTCCCAGCTTCGTGGCTTCGATGGCTGTCTCGACGGTTCCATGGCCCGTGATGAATATGAAGGGAACACGTGGGTCGATGACTCGCAATCGCTTGAAACAATCCAGTCCCGACGCATCCGGCAAACTAAGATCGATAACGACTACGTCAGGTTTCATGCTTTCAAACAGTAGCTCACCTTCACGACCTGTTTTGGCCGTCAAGACGGTGGTGGTTTCGTTTGCAAAGGCTCGTTCGAACGCGCGTAGAATCGAGACTTCGTCATCGATAACTAAGAGACTCTGCATATTTCATCCGACGTAAGTAACAACTGGGTTGCTTCTGAACTGGGAACGGGCAGTTTCAGCAAGAATTGAGCTCCACCGGTAGGTCGATTCGAGCCGTTCAAGCTGCCATGATGCGATTCCACAATACGCCGGCAAATGCCCAATCCTAATCCGACTCCGTTGGGCTTGTTCGTCACAAACGGAGTAAAAAGATTGTCCATCATGTTGGCTTCGATACCCGGTCCCGAATCGCGAACCGCAATCTCGATTTCGGAGTCGTTCAGGGTAGTCTCGAGTTCGAGATTGCCACCGTTGGGCATAGCGTCGAGTGAATTCAAAACGAGATTCAATAGCAGCTGCTGGATCTGTGCAGGATCTCCGAGAAGTTGGATGGCTTGGCTAGGAGCCACGACCGTCAGCTGTACCTTTTGCAATTCGCACCGACAAGAAATCAGCTGCACCGTGCGCCGCGTTACCTCTTGAATCGCAAACTGGGTCAACTCGCTTTTTTCGGGTCTGGCATAATCGAGCAAACTGCTGACGGATCTCTCCATTCTTCGGATCTCCTGCTCCACCAATTCCAGGTCATCCGTTGGTAGCCCTGCTTTGGCAAACGACGCCAGATTGACTTGGATCAACATTTTGATAGAGGTAAGCGGGTTTCGGATTTCATGAGCAACACCGGTCGCCAGTTGCGCCAACGTAGCCATCTGCTGAGTCCGCATCGCCTCTGTTTCACGCACCCTCGCGATGCGTTCCTGTTCAGCCTGCTCAGACCACGTGAGATCGCGAACGATGGCGATTCGAAGATTTTGAGAAGCCGACCGGTACTCGCTCACGGAGACTTGAACAGGGAACGGTAGGCCGTCACTGCGAACTGCCGTTAGTCGAAGTTCCATGGGAAATCGATTGAACTCTCGGGGTAGCTCGGGGATTGCGGTTTGCATCTGCGTCCCAATCAGTTTCTCGGCAGATATTCCAAACAAATCCGAAGTCGAACGATTGCAAGACAAAATCTTACCGTTCTGATCGAAGGTCAAAATGCTCTCGCTCGCGTTTGCGACGATGGTCTCGCTTCGCAGATGTTCTTGGATGGCAATCCTCCGCAGCGGACCGATAATGACCCACCACAGGGCCGGCGCGCACACGATCGTCAACAGGAAGGCGTCCAGAACAGCCCGAGCTGCCTCTCCCATAATCATGGGAGTAATCAGCGGGAGCACTATCATGACCGCGACTTCGACCGTGAAGACCAGCATCAAAACGAGCGCCAGAATCCTCACGGGTGAACGAAGGCCACTTGACACCGAAGGTGCACGAAACATTCCAAATCCAAATACTGTTGCTTGACTGCTTGCTCGATTTGCTCGATGGGTTCCCAGCATTGTAACCTAAGGTCATTGCCAGGTATTGCCAAAGCAAAGTGGCAAGAAAGCCCAACCGTCGATGGATTCCTGCGTCTCCAAAGTGTTGCTGCCAAATTGGGGTTATCCCACGGGCAGTTCCAGAACAAAGGTTGCACCCGTGCCCAGAGCCTCTTCGGCCACAGAAATGTAGCCGCCGTGCGCCTCCATGATCCGCTGACTGATCGCCATGCCTAAACCCGTCCCTTTCGTTTTGGTAGTAAAAAACGGCTCGAAGACCCTTTCGCGTTGTTCTCGATTGAGTCCTGGCCCCTGATCGCTAAAACAGATCTGAACAGCGGGACCGAGCTCCCGTTGGAGCGGACTGCAACAGACCGAAATCTGACCGCCGCTCGGCGAGACCGACAACGCATTTTCAAAAATATTACGAATCACTTGGCCGATCCGATGCTTGTCGCAATACACCTCGGGGCACGGATCATTGCTTAGTATCAATTGGACCCGGAGCGATCGCCATTGATCGGCCAGATTGCCCCAAGTTTCATTGCAGAGGCGATAGATGCTTTCTCGCGAGCGTTCGAGTTGAATCGGAGCCGCGTAACTTCGAACCTCTTCATAAAGAGTCTGTAACTCCACGATTGCCGATCGAGATCTCCGGACTAGGTCCTGCTGCTCGGGAACAGATTCGAGATCCAGGTTTAGCATGTCCAAACAGGCCCTTGAACGCTGCAAGGCATTGCGGCTCTCGTGGGCCAAGCCAGTCATCATTTGACCGATGGCGGCCAGTCGTTCGCTCTGAATGAGCCGTTGCTGAGTGACTAGCAACTCCGCTTCCGATTGCTTCCTTTCGGTCATGTCTCGCATGATTCCTGCGTAGAGTCTGCGATCACCGATATTCACCTCGCTCACAGCGAGATCGATTGGCATAAGAGAGCCGTCCTTTTTCTGTCCCAAGACTTGGCGACCAGTGCCGATAATGGCAGCCTTGCCAGTGCGTTGGTATCGATCGATGTAACCCGCATGTGCAGAACGATCGGGTTCCGGCATGAGCATCGAAATGTTGCCTCCGATGACTTCTTCGGGTGTATAGCCAAAAAGTCGCTGGAACGATCGGTTGACGTGCAGAACAGTACCGCGATCATCAATCGTGACGATGGCGTCAACAGCTGTATTTAAAATCGCAGCCAACAACGCAGCATCTTGCGTGAGGTGGTCTGTCGATGGCAGCTCACCCGGTTGCAGATCCGACATAGAATCGACTCACAGTCTTCGTGGCAGCATGGCCCGCAAGCGGGAGAAAACCAAAAACAACCTGTTATAGTCTCCAAAACGGATTCCGACTACGTTCTCGACGCCATCTTGCAAGATCGAGGAAGTAAGGCATATTTTGCGGGTTGATCTTTTTGCTCCTCTCGCCTCAGCGACATTATCATGGGTTCCAAGTCGACAGTCTACAAAGCGGAAATTGAGATCAGCGATATTGATCGCGGCTATTACGCCAAACACAACTTGACGCTAGCTCAGCATCCTTCCGAGAACGATAGACGCCTGATGGCTAGGCTGATTGCGTTTGTCTTGTTCGCCGATGAACGTCTGGAGTTTGGCCGTGGATTGAGCAACGAAGAGGATCCTGACCTATGGCAACGTGATTTGGCTGGCAATATTCAGACGTGGATCGAACTTGGGCAGCCGGACGAATCGGCGGTGCGAAGAGCTTGTGGCAAGGCTCAGCAGGTGATCCTGGTAAGCTACAGCGGGAATCCAGCCGAAGTCTGGTGGAACAAAAACGCGATTTCATTCGCTCGATCCAAGAATTTGACGGTCATCGACCTCGATACCGGGGAAGTGGACGCAGCCTCGCAGTTTCTCGAGCGAACCATACGTTTGCAGGCCATGATTCAGGAGGGTGGCTGCCAAATAATCCGGGGAGCGGATTCGGTTTGGGTACGTCCGCGTATTCGAATGGCCGCAAATGGTTCAGGTTTCGGAGTCTAGGCTGTTCTTCGCAAACGCTGGTACGTAAGCAACACATCGTACAAATCCTTCGAGATCACGACAGGATCGTCAGCGAAATCGTTGACCCATGCCAAACCCTTGGCGGCCGAGTTGCGAAGAGCGGGCAGAATATCCTTCAGCCGGACGGTAACGGTGGCTGGGGTTAAAATGGCCGGGGTGACTGCGGCTGGCACGTCTTCGACAGAAAAAACCGAGAGTTTTGGTTGTTCTCGGTTTTCGGGCTTGGATTGGGTGATGGTCTCCGCTCCAAAGTATGCGCCTTCACAGGTGGCGCTATCCAAACCGACAACGCGAAAAACTGGCTTGTTCATAGGCGGTGGACTTCATCAATTAGAGTGAGCCGAAGGTGGCTTTCGGGCAGTTCCGTGTCGCTTTAGATCGTCTGGGCAGACTTTAACGCTTGAGCCGTTTTCAACAAATATTCAAAAATAGGGGCTGTTCGCCGGAATCTCCTCGATTCCCCGCGTCGGTTTGACTCAATGACGCGCTAGTACCAATGGAAAGCTTGACAATCCGCGGTAACTCCCCTAGATTCCCACTCTTCGTTTGCTTGCATGCACTGAGCGGAAACTCGGTGCTCGACGACTCCCATTTAACATGAAGGACTTCAAACTTCGATTTCGGCCTCCAAGCGCTCGTTTGACGAAGCCGCTTTGAGCCAACTTGATTCGTAGAATGAACCGGTTTGACATATGAAAGATCTCCAAGCGATCGCGCGTTACATGCGCCTTCCAGAAGACCAACTCAAATTCCCAATCGAGTTGCTCAACCAAGGATATGAACCGAATTATCTCGCAAACTATCGGCCCGACGAATTGGGCAATATCGACGAGCAAACGCTTTCCATTCTACGACGGGCACTCAACTATTCGGCCGCATTAAAAGCCCACAAAGAAAAGGTTCAGCAGACGCTGGACCGCGAACAGCAATGGAACGAGACGGTCGCGTCGGTTATCTCCCAGGCCAACACGATGTCCCAGGTCGATACGGTCACTCGACATCTTCGCGCTCGGCGAAACTCCCGGACTGTCTCCGAAAAATGCCCGCAGGTGGAGGCGGTGGGCCAAGCTATCTTGACCATGCAAGGCGATGCTCCCAAGGATTTGCTTCCATGGGTCGCCGAGGTTTCTGGCGTTCCGCTGGAGCAAGCAGCCGATGTGCTGGAGCAAACCAAGCGATGGATGGTCTACTTGCTCAGCGAAGATGTTCGCCTCATGCAAGACCTTCAGAAAACGCTTTTACGCAAAGCCAGCGTTTCCGTCAAAATTTTGCCCGACCCACCCAAGGGTAGCGACGCCGAAAAGCAACTGGACAAGGCCGAGTCGAATCCGAGCCCGCAACCGGTCCCAATCGAACGGGCTTCGGCAATGGAACAATCTGCTGCACCCGAGAACAGCACTGCATCCGAGAACAGCACTGCGGGCGAGCTTGCGGTTGTAACTGACGTCATGCCCGACCAGATTGCACCCATCGTCTCAATGGGTGCGGATGGAGTAGTCGCTGAGTCTTCGCCCCCCGAACCAGAAGTGGGAACAAGCGAAACTGTCGAGATCACGAAAGCTGTCGAGATCAGCGAAGTGGTGGCGGACAAAACTGCCGCGGCAACCGAAGTTGTATCGGCCGCGCCGGACGCAGTTGCACCGATGATTGCCGAGTTCCATCAAGGTCGAAAGCAAGGCAAAGGTCTGAAGACGAAAACCCTTTCCGACAAGCAGCTGTCCCCTCGACAACGCCGCCGCAAATGGTTGCGAAGCATTTTGGAATCCTACGCGAGACTCAAAAAACCGCTGGCCGCGTTGACTCCTTACCAGATCCTGATGCTGTCTCGAGGTCAACGTTCTCAGATCGTCGCCTTGCAATTTCATTACGAGGAAAAACCGTTGGTTCTAGCGTGTCGAGAATCCCTGTCTCCAGGACGTCACCCTTTGCATCATTGGCTCATGGAAGTGGCTGAAGACGGGCTCTACAACCATATTTTGCCGAGGCTACATCAAGACGTCATCAGCATTCTCGAAGAGGATGCCCACACCGATTTAACCGAATCCGCTGTGGTTCATTTGCAAGCGTCGCTCCTGCAACGCCCGGTTCGTGGACACCGAATCTTGATCATCGATTCGATCGGACCGAAGATGGCTGCAATCGCCATCGTCAATGCGACTGGCAAAGTGGTTTTCACCAACGAAATACCTTGCAATAGCAATCGCGCAGACGTGGTCGCTCAGAATGTAGTTTCCCTTGGGCAATGGATTCACGAACATAAGGTAACCCTGCTGGCCATTTCCAACGGCCCTGCTCGCCGTTATTTGATCCATACCGTGTCAGAACTGCTCAAGCAGTCTTCCGAAGGGTCGCTCTACTGGACGATGGTAGATCGCGCCGGCGCCGACGGATACTGTATGTCGCGAGGTTGCTTGGTCGAACTACCCAATATCTCACGCCGTCATCGAGCGGCCGTTTGGTTGGCACTACGCCTGCAGGATCCTCTCAAGCAAATCCTCAAGGTCGATCCCGTTCGCCTCAGGTTGGGCTCCTACCAGCGAGAGCTTCCGCAACGCGAGCTGGAGTCCGCCCTTCAAGACGCGGTCTCGACGGCCATTACTCTAGCCGGAGTGGATGTATTTCATGCGGACATGGATGTCCTGAAACGCATTCCCGGTATGACAGCCGACGCAGCCAAAGCCGTCGTCAAGGCTTGCCACGACGATAAGATCACCAATCGTGAAGTCTTGATGGGAGTGCTGCGGGAACATCTCAGCGAAGTTCAGGCTAGACAAGCCATCGGATTTTTGAAGGTTTACGGTAGTACACAAGTTTTGGATGGGACAACCATCCATCCCGACGATTATCGGCTGGCAGAAAGGCTGATTGAGCACGCCAGCCTCGCTCTGCCCACAGACAGGCCGGCGGACTGGCACAAACCCGATTATGCACAATTGGCGGTTGCAACCGCTGCCGCAATCGAGGAACACGCAAAGCAGGAGGTGGAGCAGCCCTTCGGTGAATCGATCGACTCGTCCGATGCTTCGGCGGATCACCTGACCACCGAAGATGCGACAGGAAGCGAATCGGTAGCGGACTCGGGGATTGATATGTCCCCTCCTGATGAAGAGGGTTTGGCGTCCCCCGAGCCCCAAGAACCATCTGCCTCCATCTCTCCTGCGGAAACGGTGTCGTCCGAGTCTCCTGCGGAAACGGTGTCGTCCGAGTCTCCTGCGGAAACGGTGTCGTCGACGGAGGTTTTGGCGGGTTCCGCGGTGGCGGTAGTCGCGCCTCGAGCCAATGTACCTATGCCGATGATCCCTTCTGGTCCGATGGAACGACCTACGCTTTCCATCGATGTGGAGCGCCTCGCGCGCAGCTGGCAAGTGGGTCGAGAAAAAATGAAGCGAGTGGCAAACTGCTTGCAGTTTGCATTCACAGACAGCCGCGACTTCCAGTATCCGATGCCTTTGTTGAGCAAAGTCCCCAAGATGGACTCTTTGCAGAATGGTACGATGCTACAAGCTTTGGTGATCGGTGTCGCTGATTTCGGAGTGTTCGTTGACTTGGGGCCCGAATGTAGTGGGTTGATCCATATCAGCCGTTTGGCCCCGGATTTCATTGAGGATCCTCACCAGTTCGTTCAGGTGGGAGATTTGGTTTCCGTTTGGGTCTTGAACGTCGACGAGAAAAAGAAACGAGTTTCGCTCACAGCCATTCCCCCGGGAACACCCTCGCGCCGAAACGATGGCCAGCATTCCGGGGATCAGTTCGACGGTGGACGGGACAACCGCAATCAGCGCGGTCCAGGCCCGCAGAACCAAAGTGGTGACAAAAATTCGACCGGCTCTCAGGAAAGACGTCCCCCAGCCAATCGAACGGGACCACCCGCTGGTGCAGGAGGTGACCGAAATCGCGGCCCTTCGAGTGACAACCGATCCGGTGGAGGCAATCGAGGCGACAACCGAGCGGGCGGAAATCGCGGTGGCAGACCTGGCGGTCGGGACCAAAACCGAGATCGCAATCGGAGCAACGATCGTTCGGAGGATTCAAGCCCGCGTCGTCAGACCCGAGTCGATCCACCCAAGCCGGTAACGCCGATCACGGACGCGATGCAAACAGGAAAGGAGCCGCTCCGTTCCTTCTCGGACTTGCTTCAGTTCATGAAGAAGGATCGTGACGAACCCGTGGCTGCACCGAAGCTTTCCTCTCCGAAACCCGCGGTGGATGCAGGTTCCGAGGGGATGGCTGCATCGGTTGAGTCGATTCCAGACCAAGTCGAATCCACGGATCGCGGTGACGCATCCGACGCCCCCGCTTGAGAACGTCATGTCAGAATTCGACGATAAATTGAGGCAGGCCGCTGCACGTGGCGCTAGCCGAGCCAACGTTTCGCAATCCGAAGCTGATCGCAAGCGTGCGGAGTTGGAAGAGTTCCGCAGCATGCATAGCAAACTCCGTCTTGAGCTGTCGGAACGGATCGAGTCCGTCACTAAAAAGGTGGCTGACCTTTTCCCTGGTTTTCGGTATCAATCCGTTTTCGGGGAAGCGGGTTGGGGCGGTGCTATTCTACGCGATGATCTAATCATTGAACGCGGGCAGCGGACCAACAGATACAGCCGATTCGAAATGGCGGTTCGGCCCTCCAACGAGTTCAATATCTTGGATCTGCAAGCGAAGGGAACAATCGCGAACAAGGAACTGCTGACCCGCAGCTTCTACCAACCGCTGGGAGAAGTCGACGTCAATAAATTCCGTGAGCTTATCGACGCATGGGCGTTGACCTACGCAGAGCTTTACGCCGCCAATCGTTGACGCCGTAAAGGTTTTGGAAGCCGCTTATGCAGTGCAAGTCACACCCGGCAGGAGTGACCCACCGTGCAAGTCACACCCGGCAGGAGTGACCCACCGTGGGTCACACCTGCCGGGTGTGACCGCAAAGTGAAAGCAACGTTACACCGTCGTTCCCAAGCTCCAGCTTGGGAACGACGGCTGTTTCATCTTCGTTTCGATTCGTGAAAAGGGAGCTTGCGTGTTGACACTCAGTTGAGGCCGAACCAGCGGCAGAAAACACCTTTTTTTAAAAAATCGACCGTACGCTCTGCGTAGAAGACGCAGCCGACCCAAATGGTGTCACGCCTGTTCGCGGCAAATCCAGAACCACATCCCCTGTACGTCCAACGACTCCTTTCAAAGTCTCCGATTCAAAGTCCACCAACGTTCCGATGGATCACTCGTTGTGAGTCGGCGGAGCAATTCAGGATGGTTTGCTGCGGCTGTGTCGATGGGCAATTCGCCCGTGTCGCCGGGTTTGACGAGCTCATCGAAGGTGTCGATTCGATATCCCCCTCCGGCTTTCTTGGGGCCATGGCGCGCAACGCAATTGTCTAACAAGATCGATGCCACTTCGTTCTTGAAGCTCGCTGCGGGGACGTCGGATTCCGAGGCGAGCACCAACGCAAGCCCGCATTGCCAGTGGCTGAGAGCGGTTAATAGCAGGCGGGTCTTGTATATCATGAGATCGAACTCTCAATGCTGGAATAAAAATTCGTCGGTATTGAGCAGTACCCAACAAAGATCTTCGTACCCCGACACGAGGTCACTCGCCGTTTGACAATGATCCATCGAAGACTTGAGCGCCGCGTTCGTCGACGGTCGCGACGATGCAGCCATGTAGAGTTCTCGAACCACTTCCCCACAATCTTAGCCTGCGCTATGCAATTTCCTGAATCGGTTATTCGAATCGCGAAGTTTCTCATGAACGATTGGCCCATTGAACAGTTCGATCGCCATTCCTAAATTGGAATCCTCGTCACGTTCGCAGGCACACACGGTGGCCCTTTCTGGTTGGCCGAAGACCTTCAGGAATGCTGACTTCGCAATATCCGGTGCAGGCAACTGTGTCGCTTTCATGTCCGATGGCAGCCCTGCAAACGATTGACTCAGACCAGTCAATTGATTGATCGCATCCAGTAGTTGTTCCGCGCTTAGAATTCGCGGCGACTGGTGCGAAAAATACATCTTATCTCTCTCGTTCCATTGCGACGCCTGACTACTCGCTTGGTACGACGCACTATTTAGAATCGTTCGCAGCAAGTGCTTGCGATTGAATCCGCTTTCCACGAAAT
>Ga0105048_10010418_pt1 | contig 14729 bp, 11 predicted proteins | sample MAT05_FD_78382 | JGI IMG/M metagenome (GOLD analysis project Ga0105048, IMG submission 78382) | Freshwater microbial communities from Lake Fryxell liftoff mats and glacier meltwater in Antarctica - MAT-05 | ecosystem: Environmental > Aquatic > Freshwater > Ice > Liftoff microbial mat | place... | reverse complement strand
CTACCACCTGACGGCAGTAGGCTGAAAACGACGGCTGCAGCGCTTCGTGGAACGCGACCGCTTTGCCGGCGATCACGTGCTCGAGCGGACCGCCCTGCATGCCGGGGAACATCGCCTTGTCGATCGCCTTGGCGTATTCGGCCTTGCAAAGAATGATGCCGCCGCGCGGACCGCGCAACGTTTTGTGCGTCGTGCTGGTCACCACATCGGCGAACGCCACGGGTGACGGATACACGCCCGTGGCTGCAAGACCGGCGAAGTGCGCCATGTCGACCATGAAGATCGCGCCGACTTCCTTGGCGACATCGGCAAACGCCTGCCAGTCGATCGTACGCGAGTACGCGCTGTAGCCGGCGATAATCATTTTCGGCTTGTGCTCGCGCGCCTGCGCCCGCATCTGCTCGTAATCGATGATGCCGTCTTCAGTCACGCCGTACGATACGGCGTTGTACAGCAGCCCCGAGAAGTTCACCGGCGAGCCGTGCGTGAGGTGCCCGCCCTGCGACAGATCCATCCCGAGAAACGTGTCGCCCGGCTTCAGGAACGCGAGAAACACCGCCGCGTTCGCCGACGCACCACTGTGCGGCTGCACGTTGGCGTGATCGGCCCCGAACAGCTGCTTGAGGCGGTCGATCGCCAGCTGCTCGATCTTGTCCACGACTTCACAGCCGCCGTAGTAGCGCTTGCCCGGCAATCCTTCGGCGTACTTGTTGGTGAGCGTCGACCCGACCGCTTCCATGACCGCCGGCGACACGAAATTCTCGCTGGCAATCAGTTCGAGGCCGTCGCTCTGGCGCTGCGTTTCCTCATCGATCAGATGCGCGATCTCCGGATCCGCCTGCGACAGGGCATCCCCCGGCGGCAAGCGATCCCACTCCGACCAGTTCGCGCTGGCTCCTTCACTCATGTCGTGCTCCCCGAGGCGTCGGCCTCATTGTCGTCCCGTTCAATCTTCGCCACGCGACTCTGGTGGCGGCCCCCTTCGAACGGCGTGTCGAGCCAGGCGTGCAAAATCGCCAACGCGTCTTCGTCGGAGACGAATCGCGCCGGTAACACCAGCACGTTCGCGTCGTTGTGTTTACGAGCGAGCGCAGCCACCTCAGGGTTCCACGCCACGGCGGCGCGCACGCCCGGATACCGGTTGGCGACGTACGACATCCCCAATCCCGTCCCGCAGAGGAGGATGCCGCGGGCAGCCTGCCCGTCGGACACCTCCTGCGCCAAGGGATGGGCGTAGTCGGGATAATCGGTGCTCGCCGTACTGTGCGTGCCGATGTCCTCGACGTCATAGCCCATTTCGCCGAGTGCCAGACGCAGGCGCTCCTTCAGCTCGAAGCCGGCGTGATCGGACGCGATGGGGATTCGCTCCCCCGGCTTTGCCACATCCACCATGGTCAGCTTGCTCCGTGAACTGCTCAGGATTCCTTGTTGGGATACTGCGGCCACGTCTTGATCATACCGCGAACGGCGTGGATGCGCTGCTCCGCGACCCGATCGGCCGCCATATAGGTCGGAATGCCCGTGTCCTTCGCCAGCCGGAAGACGCTGAGCACGGTCTGGTAGATCTCGTCGGACTTGCGCAGCGATCGCTCCCGGCTCCATCCGGTGAGCTCGCTGTACACGTTGATCACGCCACCGGCGTTGGCGACGTAATCGGGCGCATACAAAATACCTTTGGCTTCGAGCGCGTCGCCATGACGGTCTTCGAGCAGCTGATTATTGGCGGCACCGGCCACGATCTCGACGTTGAGATGCGGGATGGTGTCGTCATTGATCACGCCGCCAAGCGCACACGGCGCAAAGATGTCCGCCTTCGCGCCGTAGATCTCGTCGAGCGCGACGGCGGTGGCCCCCAGCTCGTCGACGACCCGCTTGATGCGCCCCGCGTCGATGTCGGTGACCACGAGCTTCGCCCCCGCGGCATGCAACTCCCTGGCGAGGTGGGAGCCCACGTTGCCAAGTCCCTGGATCGCGACCGTGCGGCCTTCGAGGTTGTCGCTGCCCCACTTCTGACACGCCGACGCCTGAATGGCACGGAACACACCGTGTGCCGTCACGCTCGACGGGTCGCCCGACCTGGAGCCGATGCCGGCCACATGCTTCGTTTCCATATGCACGAAGTCCATGTCTTCCACCGTCGTCCCGACGTCTTCCGCCGTGACGTAACGGCCGCCAAGGGAATCCACGAAGCGACCGTGCGCGCGGAACAGCATCTCGCGACTGGTCGTCTTGTTGTCGCCGATGATGACCGACTTGCCGCCGCCGAGGTTGAGACCGGCGACGGCGTTCTTGTACGTCATGCCGCGCGCGAGACGCAGCGCGTCGACCACCGCCGCGTCTTCGGAGGCGTAGTTCCAGAATCGACACCCGCCCAGGGCGGGACCAAGCGTCGTGTCGTGAATCGCGATGATGCCGCGGTAGCCGGAGGCCTTGTCATGGCAGAATACGACCTGCTCATGTCCCATCTCGGCAATCGTTTCGAAGTAACGCATAAGTAGGAACCGGAAGATCAGTCTGGGAGAGATCCGTCGTTCGCGGCCGCCGCGGCCAGCGTCTCACGGGCGATCACGATGCGCTGAATCTCGGACGTGCCTTCATAGATTTCAGTCACTTTCGCATCGCGGAAGAAGCGTTCGACGGGGTAGTCGGTCACGTAGCCGTAGCCGCCGAACACCTGCACGGCCTGCGTCGTGACCCACATGGCGGTCTCGGTGGCAAAGAGCTTCGCCATGCTGCTGAAGCGCGTGATTTTCTCGCCGCGCTGCTTGGCCGCCGCGGCCGCATGCAACAGCGTGCGGGCGGCGGTGATACGGGTCGCCATGTCGGCAAGCTTGAACTGAATCGCCTGGAACTCGGCGATCGGCTTATTGAACTGCTTGCGCTCGCCGGCATAGCGCACCGCGGCTTCGAGCGCGGCACGGGCGATACCGATGGCCTGCGCCGCAATGCCGAGTCGTCCGTGATCGAGCGACCCGAGCGCGTAGACCAATCCCATCCCTTGTTCGCCCAGCAGCCGGTCCGCCGGTACACGGCAATTGTCGAGAATGATCTGCAGCGTCGGTGACGCGCGCAGCCCCATCTTGTTTTCCTTCTTGGCCAGATGAAAGCCAGGCAGATCGGGCGTGAGGATGAACGTCGAGATGCCCTTGCTGCCTTTACGCGCGTCTGGGGAATCGGTGCGCGCCATACACAGGATCACGCCGGCCTCGCTGCCATGCGACACCCAGGCCTTCGTGCCACTCAGCAACCAGTCGTCGCCATCGCGCACCGCCTGACAGCGCAAGGCGGCGGCATCGGATCCAGCCTCCGGCTCCGACAGCGCGAAGGCACCGAGTAACTCGCCACGCGCCATGGGCGGTAGAAAGCGCTGCTGCTGCGCCTCGGTGCCGAACTCGAGGATCATCTGCGTGGGCAGCGAGTTGTGCACGCTGAGTAACACGGCCGCCGACGCGTCACCGACCGCGATCTCTTCGAGCGCGAGCAGGTAGCTCTGCGCGTCGAGATCGAGTCCGTCGAAGCGTTCCGGTGTGAGCATGCCAAAGAACCCCAGCTCGGCCATCTGCGTGACCATCTCGCGGTCAAAGCGCGATTCCTGATCGCGCTCACCGGCGAGCGGGACGAGTTCGCGTTGCGCATAGGCGCGCGCGAGCGACTGGATTTCGTGCTGCGTTTCGTTGAGATCGAGGAGCGACATGGCGGGTCAGTACTGGTAAAAGCCACGGCCGGACTTGCGTCCGTACCAGCCGGCGGCAACGTACTTCCGAAGCAACGGGCACGGACGGTACTTCGGATCGCCGAGTCCGTTGTGGAGCACTTCGAGAATGGCGAGGCAGGTGTCGAGGCCGATGAAGTCGGCGAGCGCGAGCGGTCCCATGGGATGATTCATGCCGAGCTTCATCACCGTGTCGATCGCTTCGGGCGACCCGACGCCCTCCATGACGCAGTAGATGGCCTCATTGATCATCGGCATCAGGATACGATTCGCCACAAAACCCGGGAAGTCATTGACTTCCACCGGCGTCTTGCCGAGCCCCTTGGCGAGACTCATGACCGTCTCGGTGGTGGCATCACTGGTGGCGAGGCCACGAATGACTTCCACCAGCTGCATGACGGGCACCGGGTTCATGAAGTGCATGCCGATGACCTGTTCGGGACGCTTCGTGCGGGCCGCGATTTCGGTGATGGAGATCGAACTGGTATTGCTGGCGAGGATCGCGCCCGCCGGAGCGAGTCGATCGAGATCTTCGAAAATCCGAAACTTGAGATCAGTGCGTTCGGTCGCGGCTTCCACGATGATCGCGGCATCGGCTACGGCATCGAGCGACGTGGACGTCGCAATGCGAGCCAGCGCGGCTTCTGCGGCACTCGCCCCGATCGCCCCCTTTTTCACCTGACGATCGAGATTCCTGGCGATCGTATCGCGACCCTTCGCCAGCGCGTCGGCGTTCACGTCGATCAACGTGACGGCATGTCCGCTGGTTGCGAACACATGGGCGATGCCGTTGCCCATCTGCCCCGCGCCGACGACCGCGGCGCGCTCCAATACTGCCTGCATAGGATCCTGCATATCGTTCCGACTCCGAAAAGTTAGGTCTGCGTCAGTGATGCGCGGCGGCGCAGTCCGACCGCCAGCGATCCACCCAACACCAGCATCGCCACCAGCCCACCTTCAGGGCCCCAGGCGCCGCCAGTGATCCACTCCGACCCGCGCAGCGCGGCGCGGTAGCCCGGCGTCGCGAACGGCAATCCGCTCACCGGCACGTGCAACACGGCAGCCATCACCCAATTCCACGCGAGATGCGCAGTCCACGCCGCCGGCAAACTGTTGGTGCGTTCACGTACGAGACAAAGACAGAGTCCGGCGAGCATGACCACCAACGTGGTGCGCACATTCGCGCCAGGATTCATCACGTGTACCGCCCCGAACGCCACACTCGAACTCAACCGCGCCACCCATCGGCCCGCGACGTCGTCTGCCACGGCGTACAAGTAGCCACGGAACACCAACTCTTCCCACAGCGCGGCCGGTCCCAGCAACAACAGAAGCCGCAACGCCGTCCCCCACCAGCTGTCTTCGACGAACGCGGCACCGTCCACACCCGAGGTTGGCATCCTCTCGAAACGCAAAGCGCCCATTCCCCAGAGGATCGCCGCCGTACCGAGAATCGCCGCGGTGCCGACCAGCGCCCCAACCGCGAGCCGCCGCCACTGCCACGCCCCCTCGCCAAGCGCCATCACCGTCCACGGCACATCGTCTACGAAGCGCAGCGCCACGTAACATGCCGCGACCACTCCAACCAGCGAACCCCACGGGTACATCGGCACCGACTCGCCGACGCTCCGGGAAATCGCGCCGAACAACGGGCCAAGCACCGACTCCGCTATGCCCTGCGCCAGGATCCAGGCGACGCCGAAGCTGAGCAGCCGCCAAGGAACCCGCAGTGCGTTATTCATGAGCCGTGCGTGCGAAGAACGTGGCTTAGTCGACGCGCTCCACCGACAATGCGACGGCGTCGCCACCGCCCAAGCAGAGCGTGGCGATGCCGGTTTTCTTGCCACGATCAGCCAGTGCGTGCAGCAACGTGACGAGCACGCGCGCACCGCTGGCCCCGATGGGATGGCCGAGGGCGATCGCACCACCGTGCACATTGACACGGGCATCGTCCCACGAGAGACCGAGTCCGTCGGCCAGCGCCTGCGAGGCGAACGCTTCGTTGGCTTCGATGAGGTCGTAGTCGGCGATGGTGGTGCCCGCCTTCGCCATCAGATTCTTCACCGCCGTGATCGGCGCGAAGAACAGATCCTGCGGCTCACCGGCGCCCATGGCGTAGGCGGTGATGCGGGCCAAGATCGTGAGGCCATGCTCGCGCGCGTAGGCTTCCGAGGTGACGACCACAGCGGCCGCGCCATCGTTCAGCGACGACGCATTGCCCGCGGTCACGGACAGGGTGCTGTTGTCACCCTTGCTCGGGAACGCCGGACGGAGACCCGCCAGCGAAGCTTCGGTGGTATCAGCGCGAGGGCCTTCGTCAGCCGAGATGACGGTCGGTCCCTTTCGGCCGGGGATCTCGACGGGCACGATTTCCGCCGTGAACTTACCAGCCTGCTGCGCGGCGATCGCCTTCGCGTGCGAGCCCGCGGCAAAGGCATCCTGCTGTTCCCGAGACACGCCGGCCTTGGCAGCCGTGTACTCGGCGTGCACACCCATATGCACGTTGCAGGTGGGACACCACAAACCATCCTTGATCATGCCGTCGACCATCGTCTGGTCGCCAATCTTCACACCGCCACGCATGCCGAACACGTAGTGCGGCGCGTTGCTCATGCTTTCCTGGCCGCCGGCCACGATCACCTGCGCGTCACCGGCCTTGATGGCCTGCGCAGCGAGCATGACGGCCTTGAGTCCGGAGCCACACACTTTGTTGATCGTGAGCGCCGATGCGGTGGCGGGCACGCCCGCCTTCAGCATGGCCTGACGACCGGGCGCCTGGCCCGTGCCGCCCTGCAGCACGTGACCCATGATGACTTCCTGCACCGCATCGGGTGCAACTCCGCTGCGCTGGAGCGCGGCGCGGATCGCGATGGCGCCAAGCTCCGGCGCAGAAAGGGGCGAGAGGCCCCCGAGATACCGCCCGATCGGCGTGCGCGCGGCGCCGACGATGACAGGCTGGCGAGTCAGGTCGCTCATGTAGGGCTCAGGAGAAGCAGGAACGTGCAAGTGCAGCCCTTAAAAATAACCGATCTCACGGCAAAATCGGCGAAATCCGGAGCCACAGCAGCCCTCGATTTCGCCGATTTCGTTTCGTCCCAGCCTAGTGGCCGGTCACCCCTTGGATCTGCTTCACGGCATCGTCCACCTTCATCTCAAAAAGCTTCTCGTCGAGTTCCTTGCTGGCTTTCCGGGCGATGTCGGTGATGCCGTTGGCCTTGCGGGGCGGCGCGTTGCGGTTGGGGGCGGAACCGCGCGGGCCCGTCGGTGCCGGATCGCCCATCAGCAAGACGGTCTTGAAGCCCGTGGCAATCGACCGCTCATTGAGGCGTTCGAGGACGCCTGTCAGCAGCTCCGGCGTGAAGCCGACAGTCCCGGGCAGCGTGGCACTCGCGTTGTTCGGCGTGTATGGCAGCACCGGCATCGCAATGGCATCACTGAGCTTCTCGGCGATCGTGCGCACGATGACCCGACCGAGGAGATTGTGGCCGCCGTTCACGTTCTGCGGCCCCCGCTGCTCGGTGCCGCCGGTGTAGAACAACGCGGTGGTCCTGCCGGCGGCGAACAGCGCGACAAGGGTGAGGCGAGTGGGCATGGCGGGGGGTCGCGAGCGGGGACTACTCGTCCGGCACGGCGGCGTATGGGGTTCGCTGGGCGAGAACCCGGTACTCGGAACTCAAACTCGATACCCGAGACTCACGTGAGTGTCGGGTCATGAGTTCACGTTCGGAGTCGTGAGTTGTCCGGCCGCCGACTAGTCGTCGTACCCGACCACGAGATTCATGCCCGCCTGCTGGGCCCGCTGGACCGCCGTCCCCGTGGCCGTGAGCAGCCCGTCCACGCTTATGACCGAGTCCGTCACCTCGGCCACCCCCACCGACAACGTACAGCGCACCCCCTGCACCTCGCCGCTGAACACATGACGCTGCATGCGCTCGCGGATACGCTCGGCCAACACCAGGCCGCCCGAGAGTTCCGTGCTCGGCAACAGCACCGCGAACGCTTCACCGCCCACGCGACCGACCACGTCGGTGGTACGCGATTCCTGACGGCATACCCACGCGATAGCACGCAGCCATTCGTTGCCGAAGGCTTCGCCGTGCTGCTCATTGATCTCGCGGAAGCTGTCGGGGTCGACCAGCAGCATCGAGAGCGGCTGTCCGTAGCGGCGCGCGCGCGCCACCTCGGACGAGGCCACGTCGAAGAAGGCGCGACGGGCCGAGACGCCGGTGAGATAGTCGGTCGCGCTCGAGGCATCGTCGCGCAGGCTCTCCTCGAGCCGGCGACGTTCCGACACATCGTGAGTGACCACCGAGAAGCCGTTGGCGGCGCCGTCGGTGGCACGCAGCGCCGTGACGACGGTGCTGGCCCAGAACAGCGATCCGTCCTGTCGCTGACGATGACCTTCTTCCTCGCACCAGCCATTGCGCGCCGCCAGCGCCAACGTGTCGTGCACGTACGCCTCACCGCCGCTGTCCGGCGGCAGCAGCAGCGTGATCGACTGTCCGAGCACGGCGGCCGCCGGCCACTGGTGCACGCGTTCCGCCGCTTCACTCCACGAGTCGACGACACCATTGACGTCGACCGTGAAGATCGCGTAGTCGCGCACAGCGCCCTCGACGGCACGCAGCCGTTGATCGGCGCGCGACAAGTGCCCACGAGCCGCAGCCAGCGAACCGGCGTCATTCACGACGGCCACGATGCGGCCCGGCGCGACCTTCACCAACGAGAGCAGCACACCGCGCTGCTCACCGGGGGCGAGCAGTTCGTGCGCGTCGACGATCACCCCGCGCGGTGCGTCGAACCCACGCACCCGAGCCGCGAGGTCGGGAGCCACCGCCCCCAACGCCACGAACAGGTCATCGAGCGAACCCGCACGCGTGAACGGCGTGAGCAGCGTGCGCGCCGCGAGATTGGCGACCTCGACGCGCCCCTCTTCGTCCACCTCCACGAGGCCGACAGGCGCCAGCACGAACAGGTCGAGCAGCGCCTCGGGGGTCACGTGGTCGCCTCCAGCTGGTCCGGCGTTTCCGCGGCCGCGTTCGTCGCCGCGGCCACGACATCAGCCGGGATGGCCAGCGTGCGGTCGACGATTTCATGCAGCACGCGCGCGATGAACGCGTCGACCGACATGATGTCCTGCTTCTTGCCGGCGCCGCGCGAACGCAGCGCCACCGTGTTTTCGTCCGCCTCGCGACGGCCGATCACACACATGTACGGCACCTTCTGCACTTCGCCTTCGCGTACCCGATAGTTGAGCGTCTCGTTGCGCGCGTCGAGCGTGGCGCGAATGCCCGCCGCCTTCATGCGGGCCACCAGCGCCGCGGCGTGCTCGTTGTAGTCGATCGCGATCGGAATCACGCGCACCTGCTCGGGCGACAGCCACACTGGGAACACACCGGCGAAGTGCTCGATGAGGATGGCGATGAACCGTTCGAACGATCCGCTCACGGCACGGTGGATCACCACCGGACGATGCGGAGCGTTGTCGTCACCAGTGTAGGTGAGATCGAAGCGCTCCGGTGCGTTGTAATCCAATTGGATCGTGCCCAGCTGCCAGGCGCGACCGATGCTGTCCATGACGTCGAAGTCGATCTTGGGGCCGTAGAACGCCCCGTCGCCTTCCTTCAGCTCGTACTCGCGCCCGGTGCCGTCGAGGGCGGCACGCAGCGCGGCCTCGGCGCGATCCCACAGCTCGTCGGATCCGATACGCTGCTCGGGACGCGTGGCGAACTTGAGCTTCGCCGTGAGTCCGAACGTGTCGTAATAGCCGAGGATGAAGTCCATCAGGAACTTCACTTCGTCGGCGATCTGATCTTCACGCAGATACACATGACAGTCGTCTTGCGCGAACTGCCGCACGCGCGTGAGTCCCGACAGCGCGCCCGACAGCTCGTTGCGGTGCAGCACGTCGAACGTGACGTAGCGCATCGGCAGGTCCCTGTACGAATGCTTGCTCGACGCAAAATACAGATGGTGCGACGGGCAGTTCATCGGCTTGAGCGACATGTCGTGCTCGCCCGTCTCGTTGTCGAGGACGAGGAACATGTTCTCCTTGTACTTGCCCCAATGCCCCGACTGCTCCCACAGGGCCTTGTTGTACAGCAGTGGCGTCTTGATTTCCTTGAACGCTTCCTGCTGACGCTCGCGCACGAATGCTTCGAGCGTGTTGTACAACGTCGTACCCTTGGGCGTCCAGAACACGGCGCCGGGCGCAACGGAAAACAGCTGAAAGAGATCGAGTGCCTTGCCGAGCACGCGGTGGTCACGCTTCTTCGCCTCCTCGAGATTGTGCAGATGCTGCTCGAGTTCGTCCTTCTTGAAGAAGGCCGTGGCATAGATGCGCTGCAGCATTTGACGCTTCACGTCGCCGCGCCAGTAGGCGCCCGCAGTGGTGAGCAGCTTGAAATGCTTGAGATACGACGTATCCGGCACGTGCGGTCCGCGACACAGGTCGATGAACGGACCGTCGGTGTACGTGGAGATGACTTCGTCGCTGCCCTCGAAATCATCGAGGCGCTCGAGCTTGAGCGGATCGTCGACGAAGCGGACGCGCGCCTCGCTGAGCGAGACCTCTTCGCGCAGGAACGGATACTTCTCGGCCACGACCTTCTTCATCTCGGCTTCGAAGGCGGCGAGATCGTCGGGCGTGAACGGCTTGTCGACGTCGAAGTCGTAATAGAAGCCGTCGTCGATGGCGGGACCGAACCCGATCTTGGCGTCGGGGCGCAAGCGGCGCACGGCGGTGGCCAGGATATGGGCACCGGAGTGGCGCAAAACCTGCAGTGCACGCGGATCCTTTTCCGTGATCACCACGAAGGAACCCGATGCCCGCAATGGGGTCATGAGGTCGAGCACTTCTCCGTCTACGGCGACCGCCAGCGACGCCTGCAGCAGGCGCGCCCCGATCGAGAGTACCACATCGCGCGCCAGCGTCCCGGGCGGGACCTCGCGAGTGGAACCATCGGGGAGAGTCAGGACGATGTGCCCGTGGGCAGCAGCGTCAGCAGCAGATTGCAAACCGGCAGTCATCAGGAGCGGGCAGAAAGGTGAACGCCCTCGCTGAGCGAGGACGGTCAAGTTATCCTTGCACAAGGAGTCACGCCAAGATCAGCCGAGATCCTCTTCCCGATCGCGGCGGCTGGCGTGGGGTCACGGAGGTGGCATCATGGCACAATCCCCATTCAGGAAACGTCCGACACGGACCTCGTCGGTGCTGTGGGTGGCACTCGGCGCGGTGGCCGGTGTCGCCCTCGGTATGCTCGTAGCCGATCGGGTCGGCGGTGTGGACGGCCTGCTCCGCCGCGGTGGACGCGGCCTGCGTCGTCAACCTGGACCCGAGGGCTGGCGTGGCGACGAGCGTCGCACCGATGCCTTCGATCAGCTCGCGGATGACGATTCGGAGCTCGCCGCCGAGTCGATCGCCCATATGCACGTCCGGCGTCGTGGGGATGAGCAGGCCGCACAGCCTGAGTCGTTGCCCGACCGGCACTCCACGCGCGAGCGCCTCCGGGATCGTATGCGCGACCGTCGTACGCGATCGATAGAGCCCGATATCGCCATCGCGGGCCCAACTGGCCCGTCGGTGCCCTCGCATGAGGAACTGGAATCCCGCGTCCTCGAAGCCTTTCGCCACGATCCCGTGCTCGAGGCGCGGGCCATCGACATCGGCGCCGTCGGAGCCGGTACCATCGAACTCACCGGTTGGGTGGACAGCACTGGGGAGATCGCGCACGCCCTCACGATCGCTCGGGGCGTCCCCGACGTGCTCGCGGTGGTCGATCATCTGGCCGTTCGAGGGCCGGGATCGGTCCAGAGCCACCGGACCGCGCAGTACGAGACCCACCACCGAGGGTGAGGCCGGCGTGGGTCAGTCGCCAGCCGGTCCATGTTATCTTGGGCCATGACTGCGCCCGACACGAATCCACTGCCCACGACCTACGACGCTACCGCCACTGAGTCTACCTGGTACGCCCGGTGGACTGAACACGGCGTGTTCACTGCCGATGCCGAACGCGCCGCCACGCGCGAGCCGTTCGTGATCGTGATCCCGCCGCCCAACGTGACGGCGGTGCTGCACATGGGGCACGGCCTCAACAATACAGTGCAAGATGTGCTCATCCGCTGGCGCCGCATGGCCGGTGATGAAGCACTCTGGTTGCCAGGCACCGACCACGCCGGCATTGCCACGCAGAACGTGGTCGAAAAGCAGCTCGCCGCCAACGGACAGACGCGCTTCGACCTCGGCCGTGGACCGTTCGTGGAAAAGGTGGCCGAGTTTGTCGAGCACACCGGCGGCGAGATCCTGAATCAGCTCAAGGCGATCGGATCGAGCGCCGACTGGTCGCGTACGGCCTACACGTTCTCCCCCGCCCTCTCGAAGTCCGTGCGCGAAGCGTTCGTGCGTCTGCATGAGGATGGGCTCGTGTACAAGGGTCACCGGGTGATCCACTGGTGCCCGCGCTGCGGCACGTCGCTGTCGGATGAGGAGGCCGAGTTCACCGACACGACGGGCAAGCTGTATCATCTCAAGTACACGCTCGCCGACGACCCGACGCAGTCGATTTCCGTGGCCACGACGCGACCGGAAACGATGCTCGGCGACGTGGCCGTGGCCGTGAATCCCGAAGATGAACGGTATCAGGCCATGATCGGTAAGGAGGTCGTGCTGCCGATCAACGGCATGCGCATTCCGATCATTGCCGACACGTACACCGACGCCGCCTTCGGCACCGGTGCCGTCAAGATCACGCCGGCACATGACGCCAACGACTTCGACGTCGGCAAGCGCCATGGCCTGACGATGCCGGTCGTGATCGATGCCGAAGGCATCGTGCGTGAAGTCGAAGACGCCGCCGGGCGGGTGCCAGCAGCCTTGTCGGGTCTCGATCGCACCTTGGCGCGTACCGCCATTGTGGCGATGCTCGATGCGGCTGGTGCCCTCGTGAAGGTCGAGCCGCACGCGCATGCGGTGCGTCATTGCTACCGCTGCGATACGGTGGTCGAGCCGCGCCTCTCGGATCAGTGGTTCGTGCGCATGCGTCCACTCGCCGACAAGGCGTTGAGCGCGTTGCGCGGCGGACAGCTACGCATTTTGCCGGATCGCTGGGAAGCGGTGTATGTGAACTGGCTGGAAGGCATTCGCGATTGGAATATCTCGCGACAGATCTGGTGGGGCCATCGCGTGCCCGTGTGGTACTGCGACAACGCGGCGTGCGCGCAGGAGCCGATCGTCTCACGCACCGACGTGGCCACGTGTCCGTCCTGTCACGGCGATGTGCGTCAAGACGAGGACGTGCTCGATACCTGGTTCTCGTCGTGGCTGTGGCCCTTCTCCACGCTCGGCTGGCCCGACGAGACGCCGGATCTCAAGGCGTTCTATCCGGGCGATGTGCTGGTCACCGCACCCGAGATTCTGTTTTTCTGGGTGTCGCGCATGGTGATGTCGGGCTGCTGGTTCCTGGATCAGACGCCGTTTCATACCGTGTATTTGCACGGAACGGTGCGCGACATGCAGCACAAGAAGATGTCGAAGTCGTTGGGCAACGGGATCGATCCACTCGACGTGGTGAAGCTGTACGGCGCCGACGCGCTGCGGTGGACGATGGTGGCCGGCCTCGGGCTCGGCGTCGACGTCATGCTCGACCCCAACGATCTCGACAAGTCGTTCGCGCCGGGTCGCAACTTCTGCACGAAGCTCTGGAACATCGGCCGCTTCCTGTTGTCGCGCGTAGGCACCGAACCGCTGCAGCCGTTGTCGTCGATCGCGCCTGAGCGGCTCACTGCCGCCGACCAGTGGATTCTCGATCGTCTCGATCAGGCCATTCTCGACTGCAATGCGGCGCTGGGTCCGCCGCGCCCGGCCAATGGGCACACGTGGACCGACGCGGAACGCGGTCGCGGGTTGCGGTTGTCGGAGTACGCTGAAGCGGCGCGCCGGTTCGTGTGGAACGAACTGGCCGACTGGTATCTGGAAGCGCTCAAGCCACGCCTGTACGCCACCGAGGGTGAGGATCGCGACGTGGCGCGGACCGTACTCGCGCACGCCTTCGACGGGGCCCTGCGGTTGTTACAGCCGATGGTGCCCTTCATTACCGAAGCGCTCTGGCAGCAGCTGCCGAATACGCCGCAGGGGGCGTTTCTCGCACAGGCCGCCTGGCCGGTCGCCCGCCGGGCTGATGGCGCGGCAGCGACTGCAGCGCAGGCGTTCGAATACGCCCGTGATGCCGTCCAGGCGATCCGCAGCGTGCGTTCGGAGTACAACGTGAATCCGGGCGCGTGGGTGGACGCGATACTGGTGGCCCCCGCAGGCATTGCGGAGCTATTGGATGCGCAGCGCGAAACGATCGGCTCGCTGGCGCGTGCACGCGCAGTAATGGCGTCGGAGAACCCCGGGGGCGCGTCGGCGCAGCTGCTTCTGCGTGACGGCGTGGAATTGGTCGTGCCGCTGGCCGGCATGGTCGACCTCGAAAAGGAAAAGCAGCGATTGCAGGCAGAACTCACGCAACTCGAAACGCAGCTGAACGCGCTCGACGGACGCCTCGCCAACGACAAGTTCGTGGCGAAGGCCCCGCCGGCGCTGGTGGAGGCGGAGCGCGCCAAGGCCGAGGAGTGGCGGGCGCGCTGTGCGCTGATGCACTCCAAGCTCGGAACGTTCGGCGCGTGAAGTCCGTGATGCAGTCCGTCAGGCTGCGGGCGGCCGCGCTGCTCCTGCTCGCCGGTTGCGCCAATCAGGCGGCGCCGCCGGGTGGTCCACCCGATCAGGCGCCGCCGCTGGTGTTGAAGGTGACACCAGAGGACAAATCGGTCGGCGCCAAACCGAAGGCGGTGGTGCTGCAGTTCGACGAGGTCATCAGCGAAACGCCGGTCGGCGCGAAGGACCTCTCGGACCTGGTGTTCATCAGTCCCCAGAGTGGAATACCCGAGGTGAATTGGGGGCGATCGAAGATCGAAATCCGTCCGTCGAAGGGCTGGAAGTCGAACACCGTGTATTCGGTGGTGATCAAGCGTGGCTTGCAGG
>Ga0105048_10010415_pt1 | contig 14731 bp, 13 predicted proteins | sample MAT05_FD_78382 | JGI IMG/M metagenome (GOLD analysis project Ga0105048, IMG submission 78382) | Freshwater microbial communities from Lake Fryxell liftoff mats and glacier meltwater in Antarctica - MAT-05 | ecosystem: Environmental > Aquatic > Freshwater > Ice > Liftoff microbial mat | place... | reverse complement strand
TAGACCGCAAAAAAGTGGCCGTCGGTGGACACTCCTACGGCGCTTTTATGACGGCCAACCTGCTCACGCACTCCAACCTCTTTGCCTGTGGCATCGCGCGCAGCGGCGCCTACAACCGCACGCTCACACCTTTCGGTTTCCAGGGCGAACAACGCAATTACTGGGACGTACCGGGCGTGTACAACGGCATGTCGCCGTTTATGAATGCCGAAAAAATGAAAACGCCCATCCTGCTCATCCACGGTGAAGCCGATAACAACCCCGGCACCTTCACGCTGCAAACGGAGCGTTATTTTCAGGCACTCAAAGGCCTGGGCGCACCGGCTCGTATGGTTATTTTACCGAAAGAAAGTCACGGCTACGCCGCCAAAGAAAACATCCTGCACCTGCTTTGGGAACAGGACCAGTTTTTGGAGAAATACCTAAAAGGGTCAACAGGGGAATAAAAAACACGAGGGGGCCGTACCTACCTTGCCGTACGGCAGGGTAGGTACGGCCCCTCTCGTGTTTTTTATTTCAAGATTGGATTATGGGAAGCCTGTGTTGATTGGGGAAAACACAACGTTGTTTGCGTTACCTTTGGAAATTGCATATCCAAATCCTAAATCCATCATAAACCCATTCCTGCTTTTTTCCACGCTGCTGCTTTTCCTGTTTGTCCACCCGAACCGCAGGCCTGTGTCGTTGCTTCTGAACAATGTACCTTGCTTTCCAATTTTAAAGTACAAGCCATGAAACTCCATCTACTCCTTCTACTGTGCATGTTCAGCTTCACGCTTTTTGCCCAAACCCCCGCGCCCCTCTACAAATCCAACGCCTTTACCTTGTACCCCGACCGGGTGGTGCAGGGCAAAAACGAAGCGCGGGTTTTGACCCGGATAGATCTTATGTCGAACTACCAGAGTCCGGCCAGTGAGAACTTCTCACGCCTGATCTCATTCAAGTTCAGCATCAATCAGAAGGACAATGAAGCGGCGCCCGGCAACGACCACTGGATCCTTATCGGCAATGAACACGAATCGCCGGTTCTTCCGTTTGGTGGGCCCACACAGCCGCTGCCAGCCATGGCGCCAGGCTTTTTGCCGGTAAATTATGAGTACACGTTTCAGGTGGACATGAACCCTGTTTTAACCCAATTCAAAGAAAAAGGTTACTACGAAGCGTTCGACGGCTCGCGCGTTGCTGCCGCCGATTTTAAAGGTTTTTACATCGCCGGGGGCAGCGAACCACTTACGTGGGATTTTGTAAACCTTGAAAGCCAAGGACTTAAACTTACCGATCCCGACGGCGATGGCATCCATACGCTTACGGTGAAACTCAATCCGTACGACCCCGAATCGGCCAAACCGAAGACCTGGAGGCTGGAAAAAGACCTGTCGAACAAGCCCAAATACACCTCCGACCAGCCCATTGTGGACGCGTTGTTTAACCTTTCGCTCGAAGAAGCCATCAAAAACATTGAGCCCGACAGCACCTTCCGCACGGGCGCCAAATGGGGCGGCGTTTGGACGCGCGACATCAGCTACAGCATCCTGCTCGCCTTTGCCTACCACGAACCAGAGGTGGCAAAAATCAGTCTGATGAAAAAAGTCAAACACGGCCGCATCATCCAGGATACAGGCTCGGGTGGTGCTTGGCCCGTATCGTCGGACCGCACCACATGGGCCCTTGCGGCGTGGGAAATTTACAAAACCACAGGCGACAAGGCGTGGCTGCGGCAGTCGTTCGACATCATCCAAAACACACTGGAAGACGATTACCTGGTAATCCGCGACCCTGTGACGGGTTTGTATTCGGGCGAATCGTCGTTCCTAGACTGGCGCGAACAAACCTATCCAAAATGGATGAACAATGCAGACATCTACCAGTCGCAGAACCTCGGTACCAACGCCGTACACTACCGTGTGCACCGCATCATGGCGCAAATGGCCGAGATCCTGGGTGAGTCCGGAACCAGGTACAACGACCGGGCTGAGGCCATCAGAAAAGGCATCAACGAGCAGTTGTGGATGTCCGATTCGGGTTATTATGCCCAGTATTTGTACGGCAGAGGATCCCAAATGGTTTCGCCGCGTTTTGAAGCCCTGGGCGAAGCTTTGTGTGTATTGTTCAGCGTAGCAGACAACGAACAGGCGCGCAGCATTTTCGCAAATTCACCCGTGACGCCGTTCGGGGTGACGTGCATTTACCCACAAATTCCCGGCATACCGCCATACCACAACAACGGCATTTGGCCTTTCGTGCAGTCTTTCTGGAACCTGGCCGCCGCTCGCGCGGGCAACGAACGCGCTTTGAACCATGGATTGGCGGCACTTTACCGGGCGGGCGCCTTATTTTTGACCAATTACGAAAATTTCGTGGCCGAGACGGGCGATTTTATGGGCACGGAAATCAATTCCGACCGCATGTTGTGGAGCATGGCCGGCAACCTCTCCATGGTACACCATTTGTTTATGGGCATGCAGTTCGAAGCCAATGGCATCAAATTTTCGCCGAAAGTTCCTTCAGGTTATACGGGTAAAAAAACCTTGTCGAACTTCCGTTACCGCGACGCCATACTCACCATCGACGTCATTGGTACGGGCAACAAGATCAAATCCATCACCCTCGACGGCGAGCCGCTCCCCGATGCGTACTTTCCTGGAACTTCGAAGGGAGCGCACAACATCCGCATAGAGCTCGACAACCAGCCGTGGGGCTCGGCGTCGATCAACATGGTTTCCAACCACTTTTCGCTACCCACGCCGCAGGTTACCCTGAACAACAACCGACTAGAATGGCCCGCCATCGAGGGCGCCATGGGTTACATGGTGTACGAAAACAGCCGGTTGGTGGGCATCATCCCAAACAACGGTTTCACCGTTTCGCCCAGCGCTTACGTGGAATACCAGATCGTCGCTGGCGACAAAAACCTGTCGCCCTCGTTTGCCAGCGAACCCATTGCTGTGTATGGAAAAAATCGTGTGGTGTTGATTGATTTTGAAAATATTGCGACGGCATCTTCGCTGCCTTATACAGGTTTCGAAGGCAAAGGTTTTGTGGAAACAAACAACGATCAAAACACCGACATCGAGTTCTCTGTCGTCGCCGATAAACCGGGCGATTTCCTCATCGACATGCGGTACTCAAACGGCAGCGGCCCGTGGAATACCGATAACAAATGTGCTTTGCGCAGCCTGTACGTGAACGACAAACACGTTGGCGCCATGGTGTTCCCGCAACGCGGAACAGACGAGTGGTCGGATTGGGGCTGGTCCAACCGCCGCACCGTAACGCTCAAAGCAGGACTCAACAAACTTCATCTAAAACTCGAACCCTGGAATACCAATATGAACGTGGATGTGAACAGGGCCATGCTGGATCAGGTAAGGGTGATTAAGGAGGATTGAGCTTGGAGGGTGGGCTTTAGCTCGCCCTCCAAGCTCAATTCTCCGAGAAATACAAACGATGAAACACCAACTTTTTTTGCTTTTCTACATTTTTACCGTATCCCTCAACGCCCAAACCGCCTGCGACACCATTTATGGCAGTCCGGAAACCCATCCGCATTACGGCCATGATTTCCTAGCGTTTTACACGTATTTCGACAAAAACATAGCGCCGGTTTTGCAGGAATGTATGAAAACGGAGGGTACCGTCATCAGCAGTCTGGTGGTGCGATTTACTTTGGATTGCGACGGGAAAATTCTGGACGTGGATTTTATCCGCATCAACGCGGGGGAGGCTTGTAAAAAACGTTTGCGGGAGCAATTTTTGGTCATGGGGGACTGGATTCCCGGGATGGTTTGCGGGGAGCCGGTTTGTTCGTATGCTGTTTGGCCGATTCGTTGTTTGAAGTGGGAGTGAGGGTTAACAAAAAACTACCTTTACCGTGTAAATTGCCCCATGGGAAAACAACCATAAAACCTCCTCATTCTAAACCGAATACAATGCTTTCTTCTTTAAAAACCAACGGAACGACGTTTTTATGGATCTTTGCCGGAGGCATATTGCTTTGTTATTCAGGCTGTTACAATGGTTTTCCCATTGTTTATCCGGATACCGGAACGTACATCTTTTCCGGTTTTGAAGGTTATGTTCCCAGGGACAGACCGTTGACTTATGGGATGTTTTTACGCCATTCGAGTATGGCAGAAAGCCTGTTTTGGGTAATTCTTGCCCAGGGCTTTCTTTGTAGTCTTGCCATTTATTTGTTTACCAGCCAGTTGCTGACCCGCTTTTCGAAACCCGTATTCATTGCTCTGGTACTCGCCCTAATGATGTGTACCAACCTTTCCATTTACGTTTCGTACCTGACGCCAGATGTATTCACCGGAATATTTTGGAGTTCCGTGATGTTGCTTTTGGTTTGCGACCTGACCAAAAAAGTTCGGATCACCACCTTTGCTCTGGCATGGATCAGTTGTAGCATGCACAATTCCAACCTGTTGGAATGTTTGTTGTTGTTGTTGTTGTTCCCCTTAGTATTCCTCGTGCCCAGGTATAGGACCAAAAACATGGTAAAAAAAGGTGTCCTTCTCGCTGGCCTTACCGCGTTTTCGTGGCTTGCCGTTTTGGGATTGCATTTCGCACATGGGAGGGTAGCCTCGGTGCAACAGTCTTCGCACATCTTTTTTCTGGCCCGATTGCATGAAATGGAATTGTTGAAACCGTATTTGGAAACCCACTGCCAGGAGGGCTCAACCTGGCAATTGTGTGGGTACAAGGATAAATTACCGAACGATTTTATCTGGAATCAGGATAGTCCGGCAAATAAGGATGGAGACTGGGCGGCCCACAAAACCGAATACGACAAGGTGATCAACGGCATTTTAACGACGCCTTTCTTGTTGAAAAAATTCATTGTCGGCGCAATCAACGGTACGATTTCGCAATTCTTCTTTTTCAGGGTGGAAGACTTGCAAAACATCAGTGAAGAGGCTTCTGCCTGCATTGCCATCAAAACCCATTTTCCTACCGAAATGGGCATGTTGAGAGCTTCGCACCAACAACATCGGAACCATTTCCTGGACTTTGAGGATCAAAACAACACGCAAGAGATTTTATTTTTCCTGTTCCTATTGCTGGTCGCGTTCCTTGCAACGGGCCAACAAAGCATACTTTTACCAAACCAACAAGTACGTACAATCATCCTTTTGACCCTGGTGGCTTTGGTACTGAATGCCGCTGTTTGTGCAACTTTGTCAACCGTTGTATCACGTTACCAGGGGCGCATGATTTGGTTGCCGGCGTGCCTTGTCCTTATGTTTTTGGTTGAACAAATTTACCGCCTCCCTCAAATTCTTGTTGGGAAAAACGTTTCATGAAAATACCTTGTCGTATTGTTTTAAACGACTGAAAAAAACTATGCCAGACTTTCGTGTGATTGAAAAAAACAATCTCGACATTATCCTGCCGCTGTTGCAAATGATCAACCCACAGACGGAGTTGTCCGTGGTCGCCGAACGCCTCGAAGCCATTAAATCGACCGACTACCAATGCCTCGGGGTGTTCGACGGCGATCGGCTCATCGGCATCTGCGGCTTTTGGATACTCATTAAAATATACGTCGGCAAACACATCGAACCCGACAACGTGGTCATTTTGCCCGAATACCGCGGACAAGGCATCGGCGAACAAATTATGGCATGGATTTTTGAATACGGACGCCTACACGGTTGTATTGCCTCTGAACTAAATGTGTATGTGCAAAACAGTCCGGGCGTAAAATTCTGGATGAACCAGGGGTACGATATTATTGGGTTCCACATGCAGAAAAACCTGTCAACTTTCGAAGTGCTGCCCTAACTAAACTGTGGTCATTGTTGAAAAACCAAATAAAGGACTTTTCGCAGCTGACCTCCTATTTTCCTTGATACACCACCCCGCTCGTCGGCGTTTCGTGCAATTCTATCCGTGTTAGCAACGGAAGCTCGGGTTTGATGTGGTTCCAGATCCACACGGCGATGAGCTCGCAGGTGGGGTTATCCAGACCTTCGATGTTGTTCAACACTTTGTGGTCGATGGTTTTGACGATGGGGTCCACGACCATTTTCACCACGGCAAAATCCATCACCCAGCCGATGTGCGGGTCGGGTTCACCTTCGAGGTACACCACGAGGCGGTAGGTATGGCCATGCATTTCTTTGCATTTGTGCCCCACAGGAACGTTGGGCAGGAAGTGGGCCGAATCAAAGGTGAAGGATTTGAATATTTCCATAGCGATCAAAAGTGCATTTGCGGCTCAACGTTTTGTAGCCGGCGCAAAGTTCGTGACTACTGCGCTAAAACCTGCAAATCACAGGGAAAAAGCTTTCACCGTGATTTGCAGTTCTTCTATGGGTAATATTCTACACCAGCAACCCAAGTGTACAGGTAGTTTATTTCAACTTTTCAAACCTTGCCTGAAAGAATCGAAGGAATTTTGGCCCGACCAACCAACCAACCGACTTACCTCGGATAAACGTACCGCTGAATATCCCCTGTATGTACCGTTTGGTCGCACAAAATCGTGAGGCGTTCCACCACATTGGCCAGTTCGCGGATGTTGCCCGTCCAATTGTAGTTCTGCAGGGCTTCCATGGCTTCGGGGGTATAAATTTTGGGTGGGTGCCCGTAATCGTCGGCGATGCGGCGATTGAAATGTTCCACGAGCAGCGGGATGTCTTCGCGGCGTTCGTTGAGCGAGGGTACCGTAACCACGATCACGGCGAGGCGGTGGTAAAGGTCTTCGCGGAAACGGCCTTGGCTGATTTCCTTGCGTAGGTCTTTGTTGGTGGCAGCGAGCACACGCACATCCACTTTTATTTCCTTGTTATCACCCACGCGGGTAATGCGGCTTTCCTGAAGGGCGCGCAGCACTTTGGCTTGTGCGTCGAGGCTCATGTCGCCGATTTCGTCGAGGAATAGGGTACCGCCGTTGGCTTGTTCAAATTTGCCGGGGCGGTCGGCGATGGCGCCGGTAAACGATCCTTTTTTGTGACCGAACAGTTCGCTTTCGATGAGCTCGGCGGGAATGGCGGCGCAGTTTACCTCCACAATGGATCCGTCTGCCCGGTTGCTTTTTTCGTGGATCCAGCGGGCCACGAGTTCTTTGCCCGTACCATTTTGTCCGGTGATGAGCACACGGCTGTCGGTGGGCGCTACACGTTCGAGCAGGCGTTTGATCTCGATGATGGGGGCGCTGTCGCCGATCATGGTCACGCCTTTGCTGGTTTTTACCTGTTTGCGCAGGATTTGGGTGGTGTTCACCAGTTCAGAACGCTCGAGAGCATTGCGCACGGTGATGAGCATGCGGTTGAGGTCAGGCGGTTTGGATATGAAGTCAAAAGCGCCTTTTTTCACGGCTTCTACGGCGGTATCGATGGTGCCGTGGCCGCTCACCATGATGACCGGCGTTTCCGGGCTCAGGATCTGCAAGCGCTCAAGAGCTTCGATGCCGTCCATTTTTGGCATCTTTATGTCCATAATCACCACATCAAACTTATCTTTTTGTATTTTCGACACACATTCCAGACCGTCGCTGGCTTCGTCCACGTCGTACCCTTCAAATTCGAGGATCTCGCGAAGCGTTCTGCGGATCGGCATTTCATCATCAACAATCAAAATCTTGGCCATTCGTATGGTGGTGTATTTACATTTATGTCAAAAGGGGCTACAAAGAAAATCCGCTTATTTCATTTTCCATGCATAAACTTCGATTTTTGCAGCGTGTTGTTTTTAAAGTCATCAAATTTGTAAAAAAACAAACAAACATTCATTCAATTAAAAGTACAAAAACCATGACAAACCGCTTAATTATCCTTTTCTGCCTGATCTTTTTTACTTTTTCTACGGTTGATGCCCAAAATCAACGCGTGTATGAATCCCAAAAACAAATGTCGCTTGGAATAAAACCCTGCTTCACCATGGATGTTCGCGGAGCCGAGACGAAAGCCCTGGAAAATTCGTGGGAGACGTTTGCCAAGCAAAAATTTGGTACCAAACTGAAACGCGACCGTAAAACGGGCGAATGGTCGGCCACCGATGTACAATCCAAAGCCACAGGCAAAGATCCGGGCAACCTGTATGCCAATGTGGAAAAAACTTCCAGCGGCGCGGCACTCAATCTCTGGTTCGACTACGGCAACGAATTCCTCAGCCGCGATACCCGACCCAACCAAACGGAAGAAACCATCCAGGTACTCGAAGAATTTGATGTTCATGCCCGCCGGGACATGATCGCTGCTGAACTGGCTGCCGAAAACAAAATACTGAAAAACAACGAAAGCGAACTGGTCAAACTCCAGAAAGAAGACGCGAAACTCCGCGAATCCATTGCTGATTACCAGGAAAAAATCAAACAGGCGGAAGAAAAACTTATTATGAACGCCGAAAGCCAAAAAGCCGCCCAAGGCAAAGTTGAAACCCAAAAACAACGCACCAAATCCGTTCAGGATAGGTTGGATAGCTTGAATTAAATAAGTCGACAGTCGGGCATCGTCAACTGCCAACTGTCCCGACTGCCGACTGTTTCGACTTACCCCTTACTCCAGCTGACGCCTTCTTTTCCGTCTTTTACGGTAATTCCGGTATCGGCGAGTACGTCGCGGATTTTATCGCTTGTTGGCCAGTCCTTTTGGGTTCGGGCCTGCATGCGGATGTCGAGAATGAGGTTCATGAGTTTGTCCATGGTACCGTCGTCGGCTGCGCCGTTGGCGTCGTCGTAAAGGCCCAGAATGTCGCCGATGAAGGCATCAAACACCGTTTTGAGGCGTTCGATGACCCATGGCGACAACTCGCCCGCATCAATTTGTTTGTTCACGTATTTGTGTACGTAGCTGCCCACTTCGTTGAGCGAAGCCATGGCGATGGCGGTGTTGAAGTCGTCGTCCATGCCCCGGTACGCATCTTCGATGAGCTGCAGAACGGCGCGGTCGGTGGCGCTTTCGGAACCGTCGTAAGGCGCCGAACCGGCGTCGATGCCTTTCAGGATGCGCCAGGTTTCCATCAGTTTGCGGTAGCCTTTTTCGGCGGCAAGCAGGGCATCATCGGTGATGTCGAGCGTACTGCGGTAGTGGGCCATGAGCATGAAAAAGCGGATCACCATGGGTGAGTAACCTTTGCTGATGAAAGGACTGTCGCCGGTGAACAGTTGTTCGGGCATGATGGTATTGCCTTCGCTTTTGCTCATTTTTCGGCCGTTGAGCAGCAGCATGTTGGCGTGCATCCAATAACGCGCGGGAATGCAATTGCAGGCGCCTACGTTTTGGGCCAGCTCGTTTTCGTGGTGCGGAAACTTGAGGTCAGAACCTCCACCGTGGATGTCGAATTGTTTGCCGAGGTATTTGGTGCTCATGGCCGAGCATTCGAGGTGCCAACCCGGAAAACCGACTGACCACGGACTTTTCCAGCGCATGATGTGTTCATCGGATGCTTTCATCCAAATAGCGAAGTCGGCCGGATTGTTTTTTTCGTCCTGTTTTTTGAGGTTTTCACGGCTTTCGGAAATGAGGTCTTCGAGGATACGGCCCGAAACCTGTCCATAAACACCCGGATTGGCGGCGGCGAATTTAGCGACATCAAAATACACCGAGCCATTTTTTTCGTAGCCGTAACCGTTTTTCAGAATGTCCTCCACCATTTCGATCTGCTCCGGAATGTGTCCTGTAGCCCGGGGTTCGATGCTGGGTGGCAGGGTATTGAAAATGCGCATCATGTCGTGGAAGCCCACCGTGTATTTTTGGGCAACTTCCATGGGTTCCAGGTGGGACATGCGGGCTCCTTTCGACATGCGGTCTTCGCCGTCGTCCAATAAGTGGCCTACGTCGGTGATGTTGCGAACGTAACGGACCGTATATCCGAGATTGAGCAGGTACCGGTAAATGACGTCGAAGCTGGTGAACGTACGGCAGTTTCCGAGATGCACATCGCTGTAAACGGTAGGACCGCAAACGTACATGCCGATGTGTCCGGCATGCAATGGTTCGAAATTTTCTTTTTTACCGCTGAGGGTGTTGTAGATTCTAAGGGTACGCTGTTCGTTATTCATGAGGGTAAAGGTAAAGCATGTTTGTGATGCAACTAAGTTTCAGGCATGGCGTTATACCCAAAAAGTGATTGGTATGTTACACAACCCAGTGGGGTTTGATGAAAAAAAGGATCTTAACATCCAAAAAAATCCAACTTGTTGATTTTTAAATCCTGCATATCCTGATCTATGGCGCAAATCGGGTGGGTTTACTTGGACAACAGCGGCGGACGCCACCGCGTTGGTCTTTACCACGGCGATCGGAGTGGTCACGTGGTCATACACGTCAACACGCGTATTGTACAAATTGACTTTTCGGTGCTGCAATCAAAAACGTATTCTTTTTTCATCGAGGATGAGTTTTGCGAAATAGTCATCGAAAAACGTGCCGATCATTTTGAGTACGGTTTTGAAGTGAATAAAACCGTGGATACGCCTCGCAACCGCGAACGCCGAGTGGAAGAGGGCCGCAACAGGAAACACATGGCCATCTTCATCAGTTCCATTGTTGCGCTCACCTTATTTGCCTTGTTTGTTTTCCGCCGGTACGACAAACAACAGGAACAACGCGGAAGCGCCTCCATCGGCAGCAACCTGTCCGATCTGAACATACAACGGCTCGCCGCCGAAGGTTTGAGCGCCACGGCTACCCTTCTCATCGTGCGTGAGGCGCAAAGCCGAAAAGTTTATTACGGTTTCCGCACCACCGACAGCACGCAAATATCAGGCTCTTTTCCTGTGTCCGATACCGGGCAAATCCTGCTGCCCAACGGTTTCCCGCTTACCGACCGCGATGCCTACTCCATTACCTACCTACCCTCTGATCCACAGGCACACCGCCTCAATTTTTACCAGCCCAGTCCCGCCACCCTCGACGCCTACCAACAACGCGCCGCAGCCGCGGAAGCACGCAATCATCCCAACCAAAGCGTTGCATTCAACGCCTGTGTAGTGGCTATGGCTATGCGACAAAAAGGTTGGGTGAGTATGGGGCATTTCATAAACCAGCAAGTTTCGCCCGACCAAAACGTACGCTTCAACCTCGATACCTACGGAAGGTTCAAGCGGGATGCGGCATTTGAAAAAGAGTTGAAAGCGTCGTGTTGGGATAAATAGCGGGCAGCTGGCAGCAGGCAGTGCTCCTGAGCCTACAGCCTCGGGAGGGTTTAAAAATCTGACACTGTTGTTTGAACACGCCACGGTAAATTGCGAATATGCCCAAAAATATTTATTGAAATGTAGAAATAATTGCGAATTTTGAAGTTATAGCCCGCTAACTGCTAACCATTAAACACTACCCATGATCAAAAGAATAGTTAGAATGACATTTCGCCCCGACGGGGTAGAACCGTTCCTTAAAGAAGTTTTTGAAGAAAGCAAAGATAGAATCCGCGCTTTCCCCGGCTGCCAACACATGGAACTGCTGCAACAAATCAACAATCCAACCGTGCTCTACACCCTCAGCTATTGGGATGATGAAGCGGCAATTGAACGCTACCGCGACTCCGACCTTTTCAAAACTACCTGGATTCGCACCAAAGTACTTTTTGAAGAAAAAGCGCACGCCTGGACGGTAAAGGTTGTTGATGGGCAAGTGTAGTCGGCAGTCGACTACCTTAAAACTTTCTAACCAGCAGGCCGCTTTTCAGCCTGGGTTCGAAAAACGTGCTTTTGGGCGGAAGGATGTCGCCTGCGTCGGCGGTGTCCATAAGGTCGGAAATGGAGACTGGGTACAACAGGAATCCTACGCGGTGTTCGTTCACGTGCACGGCTTTGCGCACGCCAGAGAGGCCTTTGGTGCCTTCAACGTACACGATGCGTGCATCGTTTCGCACATCGCGAATGCCCAGGATGTCGCGCAAAACGCGTTCGTTGAGCAAGGTGGCGTCGAGCGAAGGACGGTCGTCGGGATAAGCGTCAAGCACTTCTTTTTTCCACCGCAGGCGGTACCAGTCGTCCTGTAAAAACAACACGACATCGTGTTTGGCGGCAGGTTTGCCGGGTTTTTCGAGCGGTTCGATGTCGAAAAGTTTCGAAAGGCTGGCCATAAATCTGGCTGGAGTGATTTCCTGCAATCCTTCCACCACGCGGTTGTAGTCGCGGATATCGAGTTGGTCGGCGGCGAAATAGGCGCAAAAAAGCTGTGAAAAGTCGTATTCCGGGTGTTTTTCCTGCAAGCGCTCATGCATAAGCGCTGTGGTGGTGGTGCGATGGTGGCCGTCGGCAATGTAGGAGACCTCCACTTCCTTTTTCATCAACCCTATGATGTAACCGATGTCGCTCGGATCGGTAACAGCCCAGATGCGGTGGGTCTGTTTGTCTTTTTTAAAATAGGTTTCGAACAACAGCGGCAGCTCCCTGGCGAGTTCATAGAGTTTTTTGTTCAGCCCGGCCACGGGCGGAAACGTGAGCAAAACAGGTTTAAGGACTGCCTGCCAGCGCAGGAAAAGCTGCAGTTGTTGCTGTTCTTTTTCACTCAGGGTTTCCTCGTGTTTTTTGATTTTCCCCTGGTTGTAATCGGCAATGTCGTTTAATGCTACAAAGCCGATGTGCTTCCGCGAACCAGTATCAATTTCATAAATGTACAGGGCTTCTTCGTCCGCATTTTCGAAAAAACCGTTTTTTACAAATTCATGGTAGGCATTTTTCATTTCGCTGCAAAACGAATCGGGCGAAGCAACATATTTTACGTTGGGATACTTGGCAGCAAGTGGTTTGATAAGCATGGGCGAGGGCTTAGAAAATGCAAAAGTAGGTCCTTGCGCCAATAAAATTTTAACCAAGGTTCAATAGGGCTTTGGATGGAAGCAAATTTCTTCGACCTTTGAGCAATCCCTTAGAAACTTTTAAGAAAAAAATTACTGAAAATCCGTCTAAAACACGCTAATGGACAGGTTTTCTGCGTTTTTGCCAAAATGTTTTTCCCTTCGAACAATCCACCCGAAGGGATAGTCTTAACCGCCTTATGAATAAATCTGCCGCCATTGTCTTGCTGGCATTGCTTTTTGCTCCATTTTTCGCTGCTTCTCAATCGGTTGCCGAACTCGAAAGCCGGCTCCGCAAAGCCACCACAAAAAAGGAGCGGATGGACCTTAGCTACAGCATCGCTGAAAAATCACTGGTCACCAACCCCGCCAAAACAGTCGATTACGCACACCGCGCAAGTTTGCTCGCCTCCGAACTTGGCGACAAACGCCGCGAATGTGAGGCCATCAACCTCAGTGCCGAAGGTCTTTACCGCCGGAAACAATACACCGAAGCCACCAACAGGTACAACCAGGCATGGCAAACCGCCCGCACCGCCGGACTCCGCGACCAAGCCCTGAAGTCGGTGGAACGCATGAAAGAAATCGCCGAAAAACAAAACGACCTGAAAGGCGCCCTGGGTTGGAGCAACGAGCTGATTGGTTACCTCAAGGAAAACAGCAGCGCAGGTGGCGCCCGCGACGGCGGCGATGCCATGCGGCGTATGGAAAACCGTCTCAGCGAGGCTGAAGCAGAAAACCGGGCTTTCCGCGAACAAATAGCCAGCCTCACAGGACAAAGCCAGGTGCTTGAAACCTCCAACCGAACCACCGAAGCGCAACTCAAAGAGGTCCAGGAAAAAACGCAGGAAGAACTTTCCAAACGCGACCTGACCATCACGCAAATAGCGCAGGAAAAACAAAAAATTGATTCGGTGGCGCGTATGAGAACGCGTCAGGTGGAAACCATGAGCCGCGACCAAATCGTGAACGAGCTCCTTGTTTCCGATCAGAAACTCCAGCTTGAAGCACAAAAATCCAAAGTCGCCGAAGCCGAACTGGCCCAGAAAAAAAGCGAAAACCTGCGCAATTTCGCAGGACTGCTCGCCGCGTTCATTTTCGTTATCGCCGTTTTGTTTTACATGCGCTTCCGCGCAAAAAAACGCACGGCCAACGAACTTTCAAGCAAAAACGCCCTCATCGAAGAAGAACAAAAACGCAGCAATGCCCTGCTGCTTAACATCCTGCCACCCGCCATCGCCGACGAGCTGAAAGCCAACAACAAAGTCGCTCCCCGCAAATACGAACAGGCCACCGTCATGTTCATCGATTTTACCGGGTTCACCGGCGTGTCGGAAAAATTAACGCCCGAACAACTTGTGGAGGAGATAGACTTCTGCTTCTCTAATTTCGACCGCATCATTGCCCAATACCGCATCGAAAAAATAAAAACCGTAGGCGATGCCTACATTTGCGCCAGCGGCCTTTCGGATATGAACGCCAGCCCGTCCGACATGGTGAAGGCCGCCCTCGAAATCCAAGACTTCCTCCAGCACGTCAAAGCCCAGCGGCAGGGCACAGGAATACCTTCCTTCGAAGCCCGTGCAGGCATCCATACCGGCCCTGTGGTAGCTGGGGTGGTGGGCAAAAGAAAATTTGCCTACGACATCTGGGGCGACACCGTGAACACCGCCGCCCGCATGGAAGAAGCCTGCGAACCAGGCCGTGTCAACTTAAGCGAAAATACCTACTGGCTTGCCAAATATGAGTTCGAATGGCAGTCCCGAGGCAAAATCGCCGCCAAAAACAAAGGGCTGATGGACATGTATTATGTGACGGCGGTGAAGGTTTAATGCGGAATATTTGATTGACGAGATACGATATTCACATTTCAAAAATCGTATTTCGTATCTCGTCAATCATTTTACCCTGATTTCTACCCTTCTGTTTTGCTGCTGCTGCTCTTCCGTTCCTCCTTTGGGAGACAACATTTCCTTGT
>Ga0105048_10010414_pt1 | contig 14731 bp, 9 predicted proteins | sample MAT05_FD_78382 | JGI IMG/M metagenome (GOLD analysis project Ga0105048, IMG submission 78382) | Freshwater microbial communities from Lake Fryxell liftoff mats and glacier meltwater in Antarctica - MAT-05 | ecosystem: Environmental > Aquatic > Freshwater > Ice > Liftoff microbial mat | place... | reverse complement strand
TAGTCGTGGATCGCTCCGCGATCCAGCGTTGGATCGCGGAGCGATCCACGACTATGAAACATGCGCGCACCGTGCGCTTAAAAAACAGAGTAAGACTCTAACCCGAAAAGTGAAAAGGGGACGCATCTCATATCGTCCCCTATTCATTGTTCAAGTCGGAATCCGTGCCTCAGCGGTGTGCATGCTTGCCAGGCCGGAACTTGCGAAGGCGGCGGCGTTCTTCTCTGTTCGCTGGTACGTCAAAGGCGGAGGGATCGAATGCTGTTTTGGATGCAGTGGAATCACTTCCGTACATTGTTCGACAGGGACCAGGTCGCGAATTGTTTGCTTGTGTCCTTTCTGTCCGCCACGCGGCTTTTTCGTTTTCGACTTCGGCTTTGCTGCGGGCCGAGCCTGCGGATGCTGCGTTGATGGCGGCACCCAGGAATTCTTCGGCGTGGGTCGCTTGACTTGAGCCTTCGATTCGTCAATCTTCGCCTGCATCTCAGCCATCTGAATCAATAATGACTCGACAAACGCCCGCAAAGCAGGAGTGATTTCCGCTAACAATTCCGGCGGTATGTCAGACATCCGTGTCGTGCACGTGATGTCTCAGATTCTCAATTTTCTGTACAGACCAATCCCAGGCCGTGACCGGTTACAAAAGGCTGTCGACGATGTCGAAATCGCAACGAGAAAGCTGGAAGGAATCTGACGCCGAGCTTTTCCGCCTGCTGGTCGAAAGCGTCACCGACTACGCCATTTTCATTTTGGACCCGCAGGGGAATGTCGCCACCTGGAATCCGGGAGCGGAGCGGATTAAGCAATATAAGGCCGACGAAATCATCGGCCAGCACTTCTCCACGTTCTACACGCAGGACGACATGGAACGGGGGTGGCCCGCACACGAACTCAAGATCGCTCTGACCGAAGGCCATTTTGAGGACGAAGGCTGGCGGGTCCGTAAAGACGGATCGCAGTTTTGGGCCAACGTCGTCATCGCGGTACTTCGAGATGAGGCAGGGAACTTCCGTGGCTTCTCGAAAATCACCAGGGATTTGACCCAACGGAGGCGGGCCAATGAAAACGCTCGTCGCCTCGTGGAAGAGACGACCGCCCGTCGTGTGGCCGAAGATAGCGCCTGGCTCATTCAGGACCAGCGGGAGAGGTTACACGTCACGTTGGCGAGCATCGGTGATGCCGTTATCACCACCAATGCCGAGGGGCGCATTACCTTCGTCAATTCGGTCGCCGAGAATCTTACCGGATGGAAGTTGGAAGAAGCCTCCCTGCGCAACCTCGATGACGTGTTCTGCATCATCAACGAGGCGACACGCCACTCGGTAGAAAGTCCGGCATTGCGGGCGCTCAAGGAGGGAGTCATCGTCGGGCTGGCGAACCACACCTTGCTCATCTCGAAAGACGGGACCGAGCGCCCCATTGACGATTCCGCCGCTCCCATTCGAGACGCCACAGGCAGCGTTATAGGGTGCGTTCTGGTCTTTCGAGATGTGACCGAATCTCGCCGGGCAGCCCAGGAGATTCGGATTGTTGAGGCCCGCAAGAGTGCGATACTTGAGTCTGCCCTCGACTGCATCATCACGATGGACCACGAAGGCAAGGTGGTCGAGTTTAACCCGGCAGCGGAGAAGACGTTCGGCTACAGCCGTGGAGTAGTCGTCGGGCGGGACCTTGCGGACTTCATTATTCCACCGTCCTTGCGGGAGCGGCATCACCGGGGAATGGCTCACTATCTCGCCACGGGCGAAGGCCCCGTCCTTGGCAAGCGGCTCGAACTCCCGGCGCTGCGTGAGGACGGGACCGAGTTCCCGGTCGAGTTAGCCATCACTCGTATTCCGACTGATGGCCCGCCGCTGTTCACTGCCTACCTGCGGGACATCAGCGAACAAAAGCGGGCAGAACAGCACCGCAGCGCCCGGCTCGCCGTGACGCACGTTCTGAGCGAAGCCGCCAGTGTGGAGGACGGGGCCAGCGGCGTCCTCCAGGCGGTATGCGAAAACCTTGGCTGGGACGTGGGCTTTTTCTGGACGGTGAACGAAGCAGGCACGGCGCTCGTCTGCATGAAAAGCTGGCACAGGCCCGAAGTGGCGGTGCAGGCATTCGAGACGACCAGTTGCAGCCGCACGTTTGAAAAGGGAGAAGGTCTTCCGGGTCGAGTGTGGGCCAGCGGTAAGCGGGTCTGGATACTCGATGTGATGCAGGATGGAAACTTTCCACGACTTGCATTTGCCGCCAGGCACGACCTGCATAGCGCCTTCGGCTGTCCGATCGTCGTCGGGGACCGAACGCTCGGCGTCATCGAATTCTTCACCAAGCGCCTCCGAGAGCCGGACAATGACCTCCTGGAAATGATGGGGACTGTGGCAGGAAGCGTCGGTCAGTTCCTTGAACGGAAATCCGCCGAGGCGGCGCTCCTCGACGCCCACGGTCAGTTGGAGGATCGGGTCGCCGAACGCACCGCCGAACTGGTGCGGGCCAACGAGTTCCTGGATGCACTCCTGGAGAACGTCCAAACTGGCGTCGTCGCTTGCGATCCGGCGGGCGTGCTGACCCTGTTCAACGGCGTCACCCGTGCGCTGCACGGCCTGCCGGAAGAACCTATTCCACCTGAGCAGTGGGCCGAGCGCTATCGCCTGTACCGGCCAGACGGTGAGACGCCGATGGCGAAGGAAGACGTCCCTCTTTATCGGGCGCTCCAGGGAGAACGGGTGCAGGACGCCGAGATGGTCATCGCTCCTTTGGGTGTCCCGCCTCGAACTGTACAGGTGAGCGGGCAAGCGTTTCACGACGATCAGGGTACGAAGCTGGGAGCCGTCGTCTCGATGCAGGACATCACGGCCCGCAAACACGCCGAGGTGGAGTTACGGCAGGCGCATGAAGAGCTTGAGCGAAGGGTCGAGGAGCGCACCGAACAGTTGGGGCGTGCGAATGCCGCATTGCGGGAGAGCGAGGAAAAGCTGCGGCTGCTCGCCGACACCATTCCACAACTGGCGTGGATGGCCCGACCCGACGGCCACATCTTCTGGTACAACCGCCGCTGGTACGAATACACCGGCACGACGCCGGAGCAGATGGCAGGCTGGGGTTGGCAATCGGTCCACGACCCGGATGTCTTGCCGAAGGTGGTCGAGCGATGGAATCGTTCCATTACCACCGGCGAACCATTTGACATGGTGTTCCCGCTCAAGGCGGCGGATGGGCAATATCACCCCTTCCTGACACGGGTCAATCCGCTGCGAGACGAAACCGGCAGCATCCTCTACTGGTTTGGCACCAACACGGACATTACCGAACTCCGGCAGACACGGGAGGCGCTCGTCACCAGCGAGGAGCGACTGCGACTGGCACTCGACGCCGGACGCATGGGAGTGTGGGACTGGAACATTCGTACTGGCGAACTCAAGTGGTCGGATAGCCTGGAGCCGCTGCACGGACTCGCCCATGGCACGTTTGGCGGGACGTTCGATCATTTTCAACAACTCATCCACTCCGAAGATCGGGAGATGGTGACTGCCGCCATCCAGCAAGCCCTCGAAAGCGGCGGCGAGTTTTACATCGAGTTTCGCAACGTATGGTCGAATGGCGGCATCCATTGGATCGCAGGCAGCGGCAAGGTGTTTCCCGGCGACGACGGCCAGCCGCTCCGCATGATCGGCATCGGTCTGGATGTCACGCAGCGGAAGCGAACCGAGCAGACCGCTCGATTCCTTGCCGACGCCAGCGCCGCACTCGCTGTGCTGGTGGACTTCGACAGCACGCTTCAAAAAGTGGCGTCCCTTGCCGTGCCGTCCTTCGCTGAAATCATTTCCAGCACTCCTGCGGCTTCGGCGATTTCCTCTGGTCGCGGAGAAAATTATGGGGAATCGCATTTACTTCGCCGCTTTCAGGCGAGTCAGCCACCAATGGGCGCGGACCTGTTCGGGGTTTTGCTCCACATCGGCCAGTTTGAGCACCGTGATCGCGTCAGCGATATTGGCGTGTGCGATGAGTGCATCGGCTTCATTCATCATCGACGAAAACACCGACGGACCGTCCGGATACTGAATTCGATAGTTACGTAATGTGGCAATCGCAGCACCGACGTCATCTCGAGACAATTGCAGCATGGAGGTCCAATAGAGCGTGTCGCCCAGTGCGCTCTGCTGCACCGTCCTGATCATTTCCGGCAGCGGAATTGCACTGCGCCTGACTCGCTTGCCGTCGGGCACTTCCACTTCAATCACGGTCTGCATACTCGCCTGGCGAATCTGCTGCAAATCCTGAATCATGTCGATATCAAGTAACCCGGAAATCTGTTCCACACGGATTTGCAACAAACGCTTTGACGGTTTGCCAAACAGTTCATCGCTGGACGCTCCCACGCGCGACCAGCGTTCTTCCAGAGCCATAATGCGCCGTTGCAGACGCTGTTCGTCGGTCAGTTCTTCCTGATTGATACTGGGATCATCCAGCGCATCGCCCACGCTGATGGATTCCCGCTCGAAAGGGCTGTCGAGCGGCCTCATCAGCAACGTGTATTCCTCCTTCTGTTGTTCGCTCAACGCTGCCGCTGCTGCGATTTGCTGTTCCGGCATGTCCCAGACTTTGAAAGTTTCGGCTGGCCATGTGGCTCCAAGTGCCGCCGCAAGTCGCTGCACCAGTGGACGAATTTCACTGGTGCCACCAGCCAGTTCTTCGTACAACGTGGCGGCGTTCTGAGCTTCCATTCGCTGCTGCAGCAGAAACATTCGAGGAGCGAACGCGGATGGATTGGCAACGACGAACGGTGTTGCTGTCTTCCAGCGATCCTTCTCCGCAATCAGAGTCGCATCTGCAGGATCCGTCACGATGATCGATGTGTCACCGTCCTGAGGGACGGCTGTGCATCGCACCGGATCAAACAACAACGCTTTCTCTTCAATAATCACCACCAGCAGCAGATCCGCTGCATCGACAAAACTCGTTGCCATTGGGTCTCCTGGTGTAGACGCCTGCAACAGCACTGAATCAATTTGCCGCTGCCGCAATGCTTCGGCAAGAATCCAGATGCGGTCTTCAACAGAACCGCGTCCGGTGAGCATGACTTCATACAGTCCCAGCGGAAGTCGAGTTTCATTGACGTTCAGCGGGGATACATTTCTGATCACGTGCTGGAACAGACGCTGCACGCGTTCAAGATCGGAACTGACCCGCCCGCCGCTTTCTTCATCCGCCTGTTTCCAGAGTGATTCTGTGAGCTGACTCAGCAACAGACAATCGCGAATATAATTGACGTCGCTTTCCGTGAAGCGATTCTGACTGGCCGCACGCTGGACACCGGGATTCAGCATGGCGGCATTGACTTCGCTGAGTGCCAGTCTGCGATCTACGTCTGAGACACATGAGGACATCCACGAATTCAGGCCACCCGCAATTGACGCTTTGCGCGTTTGTGTGGCCATCGATTTCGGCTGCATCCGGTCGATCACAGAATCCAGCTTATTGCGGCATTCATCGGCGACACTCTCCTTCGCCTGGTTGCTGGTGTCAATGACCGGAGTAGGAGGACCGTTGCAGCCAGCCAATGCCCCGCTGATCAGACACAGCGTCAGCAACGAGACAATCGAACAGCCGGACCCTGAAACGGACCCTGAATTTGATAACTTACAGAACGAGAGCCACATTCGGAGGTGCTTATGTCTGGAAGGGAATTGGGAGTGATGCGCTGCGCTTTTTGCTGCGACAGCGGCTCTCGGCCTGACGACGGACATGAATGTCCATTCTACTACAAACCTACTACGAACAGTGGCAAAAATCGTTGGATGAATCAATGCATGGCACAGGACAACTCCCGCAAATTTCCGGCGAGAACCTGTTGTGGGCATGACCAGACCAGAAAAAACATGCTTTCGCGAACAGCCCGTTCCGCAGGATGACCGGCGGCATAGCCTGCTCCTTTGGTCGCCGCCAGCCATGCCTGAGCCGACCGAAGAGCCAGGGAATTCGCTCGCTGGCGTATTTCTTCCGCGCTGGGAGCGTTCGAATCGCTGCCTGAATTCGAGGAAGCCCGCAGCATCTGTGTCAGTTGTGTCGCCTCATCCTGCATTGGTTCAACGAATTCCGCAAGTTCCGGTCGCCGATCCACTTCTTCACGAAACATTCGCAATGTGCCCTGTGCTGTTCCGATTGCCACGGCGGACGTTCCCAATGATCCCGCGCCACCGCCTGCTCCGGACGACATGACTCGATCGATCGGTCCATGCAGAATTTCATGTTGGCTGACAAGCACGTCGTGCAGATCCACAATTGAGGTCTGCGATGAGCTCAAACCCATCAGAGCGACGGGAGGATGCACAAGAATTCCCTGACGCGACGTCGGAATGGCGACCAGAATCTGTCGACCGTCGGCCAGCGTTCCACCGGTCACCAGAATGTCCGCGGCCATCACACCGGTGGCCCATGGCACAGAACCTGTCAACCGCATGCCTCGCGAGCTTTTGTCCGGAACAACGACGACCTGCGGCGAACTCAGATGCTGTCGGGACGTTGTCAGATGCGAAATGCCGACAGTGGCAAAGAGTTCGCCGCTGCACAGTGCGGGCAGGAGCAGTGACTTCGCCGCGACGTTGGCTGAAGTTTCGATCCGCTGACACGCTGCGTTACGTTGAGTCAGAATGAAGGTTGTCAGCAGACTGCCGCCTGCAAGTTCGCGGTAAACTTCCAGCATCTCACTACCGTCTGCACCTTCACCACCAAATTCAATCGGAATGTTCCAGCGGTTGCCGCCTGTTTCCGCCAGCAATTCCAGTTGTGCGGTTGGCCAGAGATCCGCAGAATCGGGTTCCGGGATTTCGCGCAATGTGCGGACCAGTGTTTGAAATGCGTCGCGCGAAACGATCAGCGACATGGATACCTCCATTCCTCAAAGCAACGCTGCCAGTCTTTGGCGATGCGTTGGCGTCGTTCGTCCGGAAGATCGGGAAACGAATTCTTGCGATAGTCGGCAATCGAACTCACGTACGACTGCAATTCCGAATGCACCTCGCTGAAATCCGGCAGTTTAAGCGCTTCGTAGATCCCACGAATCTGGCCGATGGGATCCTGTTCCAGTTGTTCAAAGCCTACGTCACAGAACTGCGCCGCCGGAATCAGGCTGCGTTCCTCAAAGTAAGCGTCATACATTTTACAATACATTCGCAGAATCCAGTCATCCAGATCTTCCGCCGCTGGCGCAAGTTGGAGCCGATGCAGTTCAGCGACCGCTCTCAGCATCTTGCGAGTGGAATGAAACACGTCATACGGATTGCGGTGAATATGTACAAACCTGGCGTCGGGGAACATCTGGAGCAGTAGTTTAATGCGGGCGGTGTGCGGTGGCGACTTCAGAATCAACGGTCGTCCATAGAGCAGAGCCATCTTCTTCAGGAATAGCAGGAATGCCGTCTTCCATTCTTCGACTTCGCCATTTGAAATGTCCCGCATGGTGAGGTATTTGTCGTAGTAGTCTCGCTGCCGAGGAAAGATCCAGCCCATGCACGGTGATTTGAAGCTTGTCTGACACATCGCGAACTCGTCTTCTTGGGGCGACCCCATTCTCCACTCGACGTTGTCCATCGGTCGTTTTTGGGGCAGAAAGAAATTAATCGCTTTCGAATGCAGCTTCTCGGCGGTAAGAAACGAATTTGGATAAAGGCACTGATAGTTGTTGGGGAAAGCAAATCGTTGGTCGATCGTCAGCAGATTGTGCAGATGAGTCGTGCCATGTCTCCAGTGTCCCAGCAGAAATAGAGGTGGCGGCACAGTCAAATCGCGGAACTGCCTGCCAAATCGTATTTCATCCGCCCAATGCACCAGGCTGTTCGGAACGCTCTGGAGTGAGATTGTCAGGGCTCGCGGCCAATACGATGGCGATACGGGAAAGCGATTTTCAAGGAGCAATTGCACCCATTTCCCAAATGTAATCCCACCTAGCAGTCCGGGGCCAAATGATTGCAGAAGCATATCGCGCCAGGCCATTTTATGAATCCGATTTTGCGACTTAGGATCGCTCGATCAATACGTGAGCGGCAAGGCGCTAGCCGCCGGTGATATAGATTGACTGCAGTGTACCAGCGGCTAGCGCTTTGCCGCTCACTTCAGATCGGACAGAAATTTATCGAGCGATCCGCATGTGTTTGCTGATACCCGTGTGATGTGTACCCGGGATGTTCGTCACTGAATCAGCTTCTGAATCGATGCAAAGTCAGTCCTCAGAGATTGATACAACTGCTGATAGACCGGATAGGCCGCGTTATAGATCTTTGTTGCCGCAGCTTTGTTCGGCGTTCGTGTCACCACGGAAATCGTAGCCTGGCAGGCTTCGACGACATTTTTGTAGGCACCGGTGCCGGAAGCAGCGAGCAGCGCGACACCATAGGCCGGGCCTTCAGACGCATTGATCGTGACGACTTGCTGACCATAAATGTCGGCCTGCAATTGTCGCCAGAACGGACTGCGAGCACCTCCGCCGGACAGGCGAATTTCTTTGACCGGGATACTCATCGACTTGATGATCTCGAGTGTGTCGCGCATAGCATAGGTTGCGCCTTCCATCACGGAACGTGCCATATGGTTCTTGCCATGACGCAGACTCAAACCAATCCACGACGCGCGTGCGTTCGGATCTGCATGAGGCGTTCGTTCTCCGGTGAGGTATGGCAGAAAAAACAGCCCCTCGCTGCCGGCAGGTGCCGTCGCCGCTTCGGCCGTGATCAGTTCATACGGATCGATCTTCTGCTTTTTGGCCGCCGCGATTTCCGTCTGACACAATTGATTTCGAAACCACTGCAGACTGCCGCCAGCTGATAATACGCATCCCATGACGTGCCACTTGCCGCGTACTGCGTGGCAGAACGTGTGGAGTCGCCCTTCCGGATCCACCTGCACGTCGTCGCTGTGCGCAAACACTACTCCGCTGGTGCCCATGGTGGCAGAAACCACGCCACAACCGACAATCCCGTTTCCAATCGCGCTCGCTGCCTGGTCACCGCCACCACCCACGACCGGCGTGCGAGGCTTGAGCCCCATTTCCCTGGCGGCGATGTCAGAGAGGACTCCTGTGATGTCTTCTGATTCGTAAACTTCCGGCAACAGCTTCGCATCCAGATCGAGCTTCTGCAGCAGTGTTGTTGACCACCGACGATTCACCACATCCAGCAATAAAGTCCCGGAAGCGTCACTGACCTCCGTCGCAAAGTCGCCCGTCAGGCGATATCGAACATAATCTTTGGGCAACAAAACCTGTACGGTCTTGTCGAAGTTCTTCTTTTCCTTATTCCGCAGCCACAGAATCTTCGGCGCTGTGAAGCCCGTGAGAGCGGGATTGGCGACCATCTGAATCAGCTTGCTGCGACCTCCAGCCCGCTTTTCAATCTCTTCGCATTCTGCAGCCGTGCGTTGATCATTCCAGAGTAACGCGGGGCGGATCACACCACCGGATTTATCCAGAAAAACGCTTCCGTGCATCTGCCCGCTGAGGCCGATGCCCCCGATATCGGCTGACTTCAGTTTGGCGGCTTTCATCACACGCTTGACGGAATTCACCGACGCTGTCCACCAATCGACCGGCTCCTGCTCGGACCAGCCGGGTTTTGGACTGCTCAAAGGGTATTCTTCAGTTGCCGACGCAAGGATTTCGCCGTCCTCTCGCATCGCAAGCGTCTTCGTGCCACTGGTTCCGATATCGATTCCAAGGAAGACGGGCATTTAAGAGTGCTCCAGGGGATCTGGGGAAAGGCGTTGTTTTTGAGAATCAATACTTCACAAGGCACTGGAATCTGGTGATGTACGAATCGACCTTCACAATACTAGCGGATTTCACTGATTTCGCGAACGAACGCCAAATGTTCCTTTCTCCGATTCACAAACTCTGCAGCAGTACCCTATTTGTTGCAACTTACCAGGATTCAAATCATGAACTGAGTACTTGAGTTCGAGAGCGACTGCGGGTAAAGTTCTGCTCAGGTTCGTTGATGTCTCAAAACGTCTCTCTCTCCATCAACGAACAAAACTTCAGTCAAGCCACCGCATTGATTTCAACAAGGATTGTTGAAGCGGCTGACCAGTGTTATTTTTCTGTCCTCGATCTTGTGTTTCATGGAGGAACCACGATGAACAGCTTTCGCCTGCGTTTGTTTTCGCCGAACGAAGATAGTCTTGGCAATATCGAATCGTCCCGCAAGGATGTGCCTCAGAACCGTCTTCCCGAAGGCGCGTTTGAAGACATCATTCCGATTGATCGGGCTCGTCGATCCGTGGTGATCAGTGGTCGGTTCATGGAACCCGCCGACCGGGCTCGCATCATACAGCAGAACAACTGCTGCCCAGCTTGTTCGCTGCACGATATTGAACTACTTGAACTGGCGGATGCCCTCATCAGCCCCAAGAATCGACTTCCAGTCCCCGGTACGGCCACCATCGTGGGTTTCCATTGCAACGATTGCGGAACCGAATGGCCAGTCTATGAACTGTCCCGCCGCAAAGTCTGATTATCTGATGTGCTCGACCGCGACAACATTGGACATGCGCTGAATCACGCTTTGGCTTTTTTCGTACGGCTGCGTCGTCAGAATCACGCACCATCGGGAAGTTTCCGGTTCGATCCACATCATCGTTCCGGTCGCTCCCCAATGTCCGATGGCGTCTGCAGTCAGGAAGTCGCTGAACGTGGCGGAGTGACCTTGCCAGTTTTGGCGCCACCCGAATCCCCACGCGCGCTGGACTCGGTCGGCTTCGGAGAGTCCAGCGATGTGCTGAGTCTGATTCGAAAGGCAGGCGCGCACGACGGCGCTGTTCCAGATGATGTTTGTCGCCAGACCCGGCGATTCAGATTGACCATTGTTCAGCAGGCATGTTGCCAGTCTCCCCAGATCTTCGGCGGTTGAGATCATGCCTCCCCACGCAGCGCCCAGAGTCCGCCAGTATCGACTGTTCCAGCTCCACCCGGAATTTGCCGTCTGCCAGATCGGCAAGTCACACGGAAGCACGGTTGGCAGGAGTTCATCGACGGCATCAGATGGCAGGCCAAGCCATGTGCTGTTCATTTCGGCGGGCTGCAACACATTGCGAAGCAGATGGTCGGCACACGTTGATTGCGTGATCGATTCAATGATCGCGGCAAGAACCGCAAATCCCATGCTGGAATATCGGCAATCCGTGCCTGCCGCAAAGTCCGGCGTTACTTCGGCTGTAGCGTTCACAAAATCCTGAGTCGTTGCAGAGGCTGCTCGCAGTTCCGTATTTTGCGGCAGCATGTCTGGCAGGCCGGACGTATGAGTCAGCAGATGCCGGATCGTGATCTGACGCAAAGGTGCGCGATGAAATCCCGGAAGATGATCACGGACAGCATCGTTGAGTGCAAGATGTCCATCGGCCGCCAGGTGGACGGCCGTCATGGCCACGATTGGCTTTGTGATTGAAGCAATCAGATACCGTCTGTCCGGACGTTCGGCCGCAGGCAATGGTGAAACGCTTTCAACGGTCGGTCCTGAATCGGGCGCTGTGTACTTCATTCGCAGCTTCAACCCGCTGGCATCACCTGCTGCCACGTCTGCGTACTTCAAGCTGGATTTCGCCGCGATGTCGCGGAGTGTCTTTTCGATTTTCATGACTTTGAAGTCCCTGGGGCTTACTCTGATGACGTGGATTCAAGGCTATTCCCCGTAAGCGGCACAGTGCGCTGGCTGAGAATTGATTCAGGACCAACCCGTCGGACATCATATTTCGTGAAATCGCCATTTCTTGTCAACTCTATGGCACTGAGATCGTCGTGAGAAGATTCCTTCGGCGAGCGGGATGCGTCAGCTTCCCGGTACGTTGCGATTCTTCGCCGCGTCTGAGTCAGGTGAATCGCAGACCAGTGGGCTGACACCCACCGCTCGCCTGGGTTGCAGGCGAAGCCCGCGCCTTGATTCACACGCTGTACTATAAATGGACAAATTTGTCGGCGATGCATCAAGTCAACGCAGTCCTTCCTCGCCGGTCGCAGACAGGTTACAATACTTCGAGGTTTGATTGGATCACTTCAGCGAGAATTCACGATGAACAGATCAAACGGCTTTCCGGCACTGACATTCGCACTGGGCTGCGTGATTGGTGTGCAGGCAACGGTCGTCGCGGATGATTGGCCGCAGTTGCAGGGCAATGCACAACATTCGGGCGATGCGTCGCATGTGTTGCTGCCAACGTCACTCGGCCTTGTCGCAGCCATTCCGCTGACTGACGCCGTTCTGGCCGCGCCGGTTGTGAGCGCCGGTAAGGCAATTGTCGTGGATGCTTCGGGAGTCGTGTTTGCGATTGACACGCAAACGCTGAAAGTTGTCTGGAAGTTTGCCACGCCCGGAGGTGCCGGTAACTGTAACAACGTCGCTGCGCCGGCAGTGATCGGCAAGTACGTGCATGTCGGCACGATGGCCGGGCACTACTATGTGCTGGACCGTGACAGCGGTGCCGTCGTGAAGGAAATCGACTGTGCCGAGCCGGTATTCACTTCGCCGGTGGTGGGCGAAGATCGTGTCTACTTTGCGACGCTCGGTGCGCGGGTGTACGCGGTCACACCGGCTGGCGACCTTGTCTGGACATGGGACTTCGTGAAGGAGGTTGTCGGCTTTAACGGCGATCGCTGGAAAGGCGAAGAATGGCTGGCCTTTCGTGGTGATCGTGTCACATGGCGAGATCATTTTGTCTGCTCGCGGGATATCTGCCTCGTGGGAAAAACGGTGGTCATGCCCGCTGGCGGACGAACTGTTTTTCTGGATGATGCCGGGGACAGCCCGAAACTGCGGGCCATCGGGGAGATCCCTGCGTATGCCGGCGACGAGTTCCCCGCGACGTTTGGCCAAAGTGCCGATGCGGCTGGAAACGTCTACGTGCAATGGCACCGCCGCGACAACGCGGGCCGCGTTGAGATTCTGCGACTCGCAGACGACAAGGTAGAAACAAGCTTCCTGCCAGGAACCGAAACATCCATCGACCTGCATGGGCTGTTGAGTTTTGCTTCGGTCAGCATTCGCGGTGGCGATGTTTACCGGGTTCGTCCGGAACACGGAGTTGGTCTCTGCCGCCACAGCCCCGGTCAGAAAGAACCAGAAGTGCTGAACGTGGCCGGTTCCATCTGCCCGCCGGTGCTGACTCGCGACCATGCTGTTTATGGTGGGCTCGATGGCAAGCTGTACATCGTGCCGCTGCACAAAGGAGAAACGACTTCATTCGCCACCGCGTTTGGTGCGCCGATCACAGCTCCGGTGGCAGTCGCTGAGGGTCGAGTCTACGTTCCCTGCGAGGACGGCTATCTGTACGTTCTGGGGCAGAACGGCACAGCTCCGCTGCCGGAACAGGATCTGGCTGTTTGGAAGATCCGCAGCCCGCTCACGGGACCTCTGGCTGACGAGAAGTTTGATTGGTACACGAACTACGGCGACTTCAGCGGCACCAATGCCAATGATCAGGGACTGAAGCCGCCCCTGCGAATGCGATGGGCGCGGCGGCTGGAAGGCACCGTCAAGCACCTGCCGGTCTGCGGCGGCGGGCGTTTGTACATGCACACCGCCGAAGGCCAGATCATTGCTGTCGAGCAGGACACCGGTCGATTGCTGTGGAGAAGATACTGGCCCGACGTTTATTTGTCGTTCACATCGCCTTTATACATCGACGGCAAGCTGATTGTGCCGCAGGGAGGACTCGGCCAATCGCAGATGCGTTGCCTTGACGCGGCGACCGGCAAGCTGCTGTGGGAAGCCCCATTCACCGGTTCGCCCAGCTGGAGTCGTCAATTTCCGCCGGTCGTCCATGGCAATGTGGCCATCTATGCGTCGGGTTCGGGCGAGTATGCCGCTCAGGGAACTGAAAAACCGTTCATCTTTCGCGGCGACCCGGTGAATCGCGAAGGCCGCGAGGTGATGAGCTGGATTTACTCAAACGACAATCCGTATTACCCGAAAGACCATCATCCGCGAGATTGGGCGTGGCACATGGACACGGGCAAGGTCGTCTGGGAAAAGGACTTCTCCGAGTACGGGCGTGGCGGCAACGATTGTGGCATCTGTCTGCTCGACGGCAAACTCTATTACTCGTCGTTCTTCGGCTATGCCGGCAGCCAGCGCAAGCGTCGCGGACTGCCCGAGAAGAACAACGGGCTGACCGCCTGTCTGGACCCCAAAACAGGCGACGTCGTCTGGCTGACGACCGATTATTATGTCACCTCGAAGTGTACGCTCAGCGCCCGTGACGGACGCCTTTACATTGGCGGTTTCAACCGCGCTAAGGAAGGAACGGACGATCGCTTTGTCTGGTGCCTCAATGCCAAAGACGGCACACTCGTATGGCAATCAGATCCGGTGACATCGGCCTTGAACGTCGTGACCGTTGGAGAGAAATTCATCTTTTCGAACGCACTTCGCGGCAAAGGCAATGTCTTCGACCGACAGACCGGAAAAGTCGTTGACAGCATCGGACACAACTATGCGTGCTGCCGTTTCACGCTTTCGGAACCGTATGTTCTGGGCGCGAACATGGACATGATTGATCTGTCCGACGGTGGCAAGCTGGTCTCAACGGGGCCGGCGATCGACTCCCGCGAATGCCTCGGAGCGGTGGTCTCCAACGGCCGTATTTTCTACATGTCGCAGGCCAGTGGCTTTGTGGTTTCGCAGACCTATGGCCCGGCGTCGGAGATGCTGCCGGCGGTTTGGAATCGTGAGTAATGCCGATTCAGGGGACGCAGCTCGATCATGGAGAT
>Ga0105048_10010413_pt1 | contig 14732 bp, 13 predicted proteins | sample MAT05_FD_78382 | JGI IMG/M metagenome (GOLD analysis project Ga0105048, IMG submission 78382) | Freshwater microbial communities from Lake Fryxell liftoff mats and glacier meltwater in Antarctica - MAT-05 | ecosystem: Environmental > Aquatic > Freshwater > Ice > Liftoff microbial mat | place... | reverse complement strand
TGAAGGCGACGACGAGCGTGAAGGTCACGATCAACCTCGTCGTCAGCGATCGCGCAAACTATGTCGTCGTCGACGATCCGCTGCCCGGCGGCTTCGAGGGACAAAATCCGAAGTTCGTCACGTCCGTCGGCGCGACCTCGTCGAGCACGGGGGCGCGCGGTGGCGGCGAGTACGACGGCTGGTGGTGGGGCGGGTGGTACACGTTCAGCCACACCGATCTGCGCGACGATCGCATGCTGCTGTTCGCGGATCAGCTGCCGGCCGGCGTGTACACGTACAGCTACACGGCCCGCGCGACGACGATCGGCGATTTCCTCCTGCCGCCCGTGAAGGCCGAGGAGATGTACGAGCCCGAGCGCTTCGGCCACGGCTCGAGCGCCCGTGTCACTGTCGTCGAGTGAGGCGTAACCACGGGCGCGTGTCCGACGAACCACAGCACGTGCACCGTCGCGGCTTCATCGGCGCGCTGGGCGGCACCGTGCTCGTCGGGTGCGGTCCGCTCGGCTCGCCGTCGGTACCCGTGCCCGAGGCCGCGTCACCGCCGGCCGACGAGAACCACCGCCGCGCCCTCGTCGGTGGCTCGGTGCTCGATGTCGTGCGCGACGGACGATCGTCGGTGTCGATCGACGACCTCGCGACGTGGGCCCGTGACTCCGCGACCATGATCGCCGACTACTACGGCGGCACGTTCCCGGTGCCAGGCCTCGAGATCACGCTCGTCGCATCGAGGGGCTCGCGGGTCGGCTTCGGCCAGCATCAAGACGGGCGGTGGATCCGGATCCGCTACGGTCGCGAGATCACTACCGCGACGCTCGCGAACGACTGGGTGATGGTGCACGAGATGCTGCACGCGACATTCCCCGATCTGCCCGACGGGCAGCGGTGGATGCAAGAAGGCCTGTCGACGTACCTCGAGCCGATCGTGCGTGCGCGCGGCGGTGCGACGACCGCTGCCGAGGTGTGGCGCCGCTGGACCGCGAACATGCATCACGGGCGCCCCGACGCCGGCGATCGCGGGCTCGATCACACCCACTCGTGGGGCAGCACCTACTGGGGTGGCACGCTGTTCTGGTTCGTCGTCGACGTGCGTCTGCGCGAAGCGACCGCGGGCAAGCGATCGATCCGCGACGTCGTCACGCACATCGCGAAGATGGGTGGCAACGGCCGCGCGAACTGGTCGACCGCAAAAGTCGTCGAGCAGGGCGATCGCGCGACCGGTACGACGATCGTCTCGGCGGCTTACGAGGAGCTCGCGCGCGCCCGGGGTGACGTCGATCTCGAGGCGCTGTGGGCCCGCCTCGGGGTGATCCGCGACGGCGAAGCGGTGCGTCTCGACGACGGTGCGCCGGGTGCGGCGCTACGCCGCGCGATCACGTCGGCGTAGGCGCGAGATCGCGCGCGGTGATCGGGTAGGCTGAATCGCCGACCGAAATGCGCATGCGCTCGACATCAGGTCATGGACTCGGCGTTGCGCTGCTCGTCACGGCCGCGTGTGCAGACGACGTGACCAACGCTGCGACGGCCGCGGAAGGTGATGAGTCGACGAGCGCGGACACGACGTCGTCGCCGGGACGCGATTCCGCAGCGACGTCGTCGACGACCACTGCGACGTCGTCGACGACCGCTGCACCGGGATCGGACGGCACCACCGATCCCGTCACTGCCGCAGACGACGGCACGTCGACATCGCCCGCGACGAGCGTCGACGACACGACCGAGGCGTCGAGCGGTGATCCGCCCGGCGGTGGATCGACGAGCGCCGACGGTGCATCGACCGGTGGATCAGACGAGACGACCGCAGGCGTCGGGTCACAGGCAGAGTCGAGCAGCACCGGTGCGACCGAAGATGCATCGACGACCGCCGAAGGACCGTCGCTACCGTTCGTCGAGGTCGCGCAGGCGGCGGGGTTCGACCACGCGCTCGACGTGATGGCGCCGGCACCGAACTGCCTGATCGACGCCACCGACCCCGCGGTGCCCGGGCTGTTCTGCTCGCCCGAGCGCTACGCCGGCGGTGTCGCGATCGTGGACATCGACGACGACGGCGATCTCGACGCGTTCATCACGCGACCGTACAGCGAGGATCTGCTGTACCTCAACGACGGCGCCGGCAACTTCGAGGACGCCGCTGCGCAGTTCGGCATCGTCGACACGCTGGGCACGAGTGGCGTCGCGTTCGGCGACATCGACAACGACGGCGATCAGGATCTCTACATCACGACGCTCGGCGAGCTGCGCCACTACCTGTTCGTCAACGAGGGTGGTGTGTTCGTCGAGGACGGCGTGAGCCGAGGCGCAGCGATCCTCACGGAGTACCAGCACGCCGGATCGACGCCGACGTTCGCGGACTACGACCTCGACGGCGACCTCGACCTCTATGTCGGCGAGTGGCGAACCTACGCGCTCGGATCCCATCAATCGCACGCGAGACTGCTGCGCAACCTCGGCCCGCAGGCGCCGGGCTTCTTCGAGGACGTGACCCTCGCCGCGGGTCTCGACATCGATCTCGTGCACGAGCAGGTCGGCGGGAACATCCAGGGCACGTTCGTGCTGTCGGCGGGCTGGGCCGACATGGACGCGGACGGCTACCCCGACCTGTTGCTCGCGTGCGACTTCGCCACGTCGCGCCTGTTCTGGAACAACGGCGACGGGACCTTCCTCGACGGCACCACCGCGGCCGGTGTCGGCACCGACGAGAACGGCATGGGTGCGTCGGTCGCGGACTACGACGCCGACGGCGACCTCGATTGGTTCGTCACGTCGATCCTCGGCGAGACGAAGACCGGCAACCGCCTCTACCAGTACGTGGGCGGGCGCGAGTTCGTCGACGCGACCGACGCCGCCGGCGTCCGCGACGATCAGTGGGGTTGGGGCACCGCGTTCTTCGATCACGATCTCGACACCGATCTCGATCTCGTCGCGACCAACGGCTGGTACGCGACGCTGTATCTCGAGGATCCGATGTTCGCGTGGACCAACGACGGCACCGGCGTGTTCACGCCCGCTGCGAACGAGCTCGGCTTCGACGACGACGGGCAGGGCCGTGCGCTCGTCACCTTCGATGCCGATGGCGACGGTGACCTCGAGGTCCTCCTCGTGAACAACGGCGGCGAAGTGAAGCTCTATCGCAATGACACGCCACGCGAGGACAAGCACTGGCTGCGCGTGCGCACGCCGGGTACCGCGTCGAACAGCGATGGCATCGGTGCCATCGTCACGGTGGACACCAGCGCCGGTCCACGCGTCGCCGAGGTCGGCGGCACCAGCCACTACCTCGGGCACGGCCCCCGCGAGGCTCACTTCGGCCTCGGTACCGACGAACTGGTCGACGTGCACGTGACGTGGCCAGCGACGGGGCAAACCGAAGACCTGATCGACGTCGCCGCCGATCAGGTCTTGGTGGTGCCGGAGCCCTGAGCGCAAGGGCGCTCAGGGCTGTCTCAGTCGCGCGTCACAGCGCGGTGATGTTCAGGATCCAGTTACCGGTCTGGCCGTTGAAGCCCGACACTGCGATCACGATCGACTGACCGGCTTGGAGGTCGAGCGTGAGCTGCGACGCCGCACCGATCGCATCGTCATTGCATCCCAGGGCCGTGTCTTGGTTGCAGTTCGAGTTGATCGACAGGACCGTGTCGTAGCCCGAGCCGACGGTGTCGAACACGTAGGTACCGGCTTGCGGCACGATGAAGCGGATCGTGCGGTCGACACCACCGAGCCCGCAGGACTGCGTGATGTCCTCGTCCTCACCCGCGAGGTTGCCGCTCGCGACCGCCGGACCGGTCGCGCTGCCGATGTCCTGCTCGACGCACGTCGGCAGGTTCTGGGCGCAGCCCGAAGTGTCGAAGCTGTCGCACCCGTCGCAGCCGAGGACCGCCGGGTTGCACACCGCGCCGCAGTTGGCGATGGCTTCCTCGCCGCAGAGGCTGTCCCACTGGTTGTTGCAGCAGAACGGGTCGATCGCACAGACCGTGGCCTCGCACGTGTCGTTGTCGCAGCCGGGCGCGCCGTTCGCGGCGCAGCAGTTCGTCGATGGCGGGTCGACGTAGCCGAGCGCGCCACAACTCTGCCCATTCAGCTGGCCGTCCTCGCACACCTCGTCGCCGTTGACCGTGCCGTCGCCGCAGACCGACCCCGGACAGGTCGGCACGTCGAGGCACGCGTCGTTCGCAGCCGCAGCGTCGGCGCACTCCTGATCCCACACGTCGCTGCAGCAGGTCGGATCGATCGCGCAGACCGCCGCCTCGCAAGCGTCGTCGGTACACTCCGGCGAGCCGTTCGCGGTGCAGCAGGTCCCCGGCGGATCGTTGCACTCGGTCGTGTCGAAGTTGCACGAGACATCGCACGCGAGCGTGCCCGAGAAGAACCCGAGAGCGCCGCAGCTGGAGTTCTCGAGATCGGCGCCGTCGCACTGCTCGGCGCCGCTCGTGATGCCGTCGCCACACTCGGTCTCGCACAGCGCGGGGCACAGATCGAAGCTCGCGTCGGTGCAGAACGAGTCCCACTGGTTGTCGCAGCAGAAGGAATCCGCGGCGCAGACCGTCGCCTCGCACGCGTCGTCATCGCAGCCCGCCTCGGGGTGGACCTCGCAGCAGTTGCTGTTGGTGCAGGCGGAGGTGTCGAAGAGATTGCACGACACATCGCAGCCGAGCACGCCGGCGTCGAAGCCCTGGGTGGCGCAGGTCTCGGCGCCGACATCCATGCCGTCACAGGTCTCCATGCCTTCGAGCACGCCGTTGCCGCAGTTCATGCTGATGCAGCCGGTCGTATCGAGCTCGCAGGTGTCCGAGCAGCCGAGCTCACCGGCGTCGAAGCCCTCCGAGACGCAGTCTGCGCCGGCGAAGTCGTCCGTGTCGCACGCCTCGGGATCCTCGACCGTGCCGTTGCCGCAGTTGAGCGAGCACTCGGTGGTGTCGAGCTCGCAGTTGGCGTCGCACGACAGCGTGCCGGCGTCGAAGCCCTGCGACGCACAGTCCTCGCTGCCGAGATCCTCGCCGTCGCACACCTCGCGGCCGTTCACGACGTCGTCGCCACACACCGGGCCCGGGCCGTCATCGCTGCTCGACGAATCGTCCGTCGGATCGTCGGTGGTCGTGTCGTCGGTTGGATCGACCGTCGTGTCAGCAGTTGGATCGACCGTCGTGTCAGCAGTTGGATCGTCCGTCGTCGTGTCGGCCATCGTGGCCGACATGCTGGTCGTCGGATCGGAGTCCGACGTGTCATTGGTCGTCGGACCATCGCCTGACTCCGACGTGTCGGTGTCGGTGTCGGATGTCGATGTCACGTTGACGCCGTCGTCACCACAGGCCGCGACCGCGGCGATGAACAAGATGGTTGCTCGAGAAAAGCTCATTCGTGTCTTCATGGGTTTTGGGGACGCGGTTGCAGGCGCGTCGTGAGTGGACGGGACACTGGCACGATGCACGAGGCGACACACGCACGTTCTTCTCGCGTTGCCCCGAGCGCGCGATTGCGCGCGAGGCGCAATCCTCGCGAGACTGTTCTTCCTCGTCGCTGATGATCGCTCAGCGCCGGAATAGCGCGGTACGTCGGCGAGATCGCGCGAGCGATCGGAACCCGTGCGGAGACGATCACGTGCATCGCTCACACACGGTTGCGCGGATACGGAATGCCTCAGCCGCGCTCGGGGCACTCGAGCTGCACGCCGAGCACGCGGACCGGCACGTCGAGATCGAAGTACACGTCGGTGCCGGTCGCGACGATCTGCACCGAGTACGCGAGATGCGGCCCGCGGCTGCCGACCGTGAGGGTGTCGAGCTTCGCCTGTACACCGGCACCGACCGCGAGCGCGCCGACCGGGTGCTCGCGCAGCATGGTGAGGGGCTTGCCCTGACAACCCTCGTAGTGCACGACAATGGCAACGTCGGTGAGTGCGATGGGCACGGGATTGCGGAAGTCGATCACGAGCTGCGTGCCGTCTTGCCGCGCAGTGAGCTCGGCGAGCGGCCGCAGCGAGTCGCGCACGAAGAACTGCGCCGGCTTGCCGCCGCTGCGACGAACCCTCGTGCCGCGCGGCGTGAGCTCCCAGTCCGATCGCGCCTGCGGCGTCGGGCACTCGGCGGTCACCGTCGACCTCGTGCGCGGCGTCGGTGGCTCGCCCGCGAGACCGTGGGCGACGACCGGCTGATCGAGCCACTTCGATTCCGCATCGGCGAGCGGCTGCGTCGGCGTCGAGCCGAGCGTCGGCTCGACGTCGATCCACGTCTGCTCGCCGCGCGGACAGTCGGGCGTGCCGCGCTGTCCGAGCACGCCGACGTACCAATCACCGCCCTCGGGCACCGCCGCGACCGAGTCGGTCGGCTCGGGCTTCGTCGTCGCGGTGTCGGTGGTTTGCGGCGGCGCCGTGGTGGGTGTGCACGCGCTCGCGAACAGGATCGCGACCAGCGATCGCGTCACCGTGCACCTGCGCGATGCGTCGCGATCGCGGCGTTCACCTCGTCGTCGGTCAGCACGTGCCGCGTGCTCTTCGCGAGCTCGAAGATGTGCTTCACGAGCCGTGCGTCGGGCTCGATGCCGCGTTGCTGCAGCCAGAACACGACGTTGCTCTCGCCGGACATGAAGCCGATCTCGATCGCCTGCTGCTTGCCGAACCATCCCGCCGGGACGCCGGAGTAGATGCGATCGGCGAGCTCGACGTCGCCCTTGCGGATCGCCTTGATCACCGCCGCCGCGTGCACGCCGGTCGCGGTGCGAAATGCATCGTCGCCGACCAGCGGATACTGGCCCGGGATCGTCACGCCGAGCGCGGCAGCGACCTTGCGACACCACGGGACCAAGTTGGTGAGATCGCGACCCTCGAGCTCGCCCATGATCTTCAGGTTCATGAGCGTCTGATCGAGCGCCGCATTGCCGACGCGCTCGCCGACGCCGAGCGCGGTGCCGTGGATCCGATCCGCACCCGCCGCGATCGCGCGCAGGTTGTTCACGACCCCGAGGCCGCGATCGTTGTGGCCGTGCCAGTCGACGCCGACATGGGTCGCACCGATCGACTCGAGCACAGTGCGCGCGAAGCCGACGAGCTCGCCGACACCCTCGGGGGTGACGTGCCCGACGGTGTCGCACAGGCACAGGCGCGCGACCCCGTGATCGACGGCCGCGCGGAACAACCGATCGAGGATCGCCGGTGGCGTGCGCGTCGTGTCCTCGGTGACGAACGTCATCGGCAACCCGTGGCTCTTGCACAGGTCGGCCGCCATCACCGTGCGCTCGACGAGCAGCTCGACGTTCCAGTCCTCGGCGTACTGGCGGATCGGGCTCGAGCCGAGGAACGCATACACGTTGATCGACTTGCCGGTGCGCTGCGCGACCTCGGCGACAGCGTCGATGTCGGCCTTGTGCGTCCGAGCGGCGCACGCGTACTCGATGCCGAGCTTTTCCGTCTCGGCATACTCGATGAGCGCGGCGACGTCCTTCACCGCGTGTGGGCCGGCGCCGGGCAGACCGAGATCGAACGCATCGATGCCGAGGCTCGCACCGAGCCGCAGGATCTCGCGCTTGTCCTCGATGCTCGGGTCGAGCACGCTCGGCGATTGCAGGCCGTCACGCAGGGTCTCGTCGAAGAACGAGACCTTGCGATCCACGAGGGGACTGAGCGGCCCCCGACGCCCGCGGGTGTTCCAGTCGTAGATCAGTGCGGCCATCGCCGCAGGCTGATGCGAGGGTTCGGTGGCCGTCGTCATGGTCACGCCCTCTCGATCACGATCGCGATGCCTTGACCGCCACCGATGCACGCCGAGCCGACCGCATAGCGGCCACTGCGACGGCGCAGCTCGTGGACGAGGTGCGTGGTGATGCGCGCACCCGAGGCGGCGAGCGGATGGCCGAGTGCGATCGCACCGCCGTCGACGTTCGTGCGCTCGCGATCGAGGCCGAGCTCCTTCTCGCAGGCGAGAAACTGCGGCGCGAAGGCCTCGTTGATCTCGAACAGATCGACGTCGCCCTGGGCGATGCCGGCGCGCTCGAGCGCCCCACGGATCGCCGGCACCGGACCGATGCCCATGATCGTCGGGTCGACGCCGGCCGTGTGCCACTGCACGACGCGGGCGAGCGGCGTGAGGCCATGGCGCTTGATCGCGTCTTCGGTCGCGAGGATCAACGCACCCGCACCGTCGCAGATGCCTGACGCGTTGCCGGCCGACACGACGCCATCTTTCTTGAAGACGGGCGGCAGCTTCGCCATGCCCTCGAGCGTCGTCTCGCGCGGATGCTCGTCGGTCTCGAACAGCTCGGGGCCCTTGCGACCCTTGAGCTCGACCGGCGCGAGCTCGTCCTTGAATCGACCGGCCGCATGCGCGGCGGCCCACGCTTGCTGGCTGCGCAGGCCATACGCATCGCACTGCTCGCGCGTGAGGCCGTGCTTCTCGGCGAGGTTCTCGGCGGTCACCGCCATCGCGCAGCCGGCGTAGGGATCGAACAGCGACGACCACAGCGTGTCCTCGAGCTTCGGATCGGTGCCGAACTTCGTGCCCCAGCGCAGGCCACGTGCGGCGTACGGCGCCTGGCTCATGTTCTCGGTGCCACCGACGAGGACGATCTCGGCATCACCGGCGAGGATCTCGTGGGCGCCGCTGATGATCGCCTGGAAGCCCGAGCCGCACAGGCGATTGACGGTGAGCGCCGGCACTGACACCGGCACGCCCGCCTTGAGCCCGATGTGGCGCGCCATGTAGAGCGCGTCGGCCGACGTCTGCGACACGTTGCCGAACACCACGTGATCGATCGCGTCGGCGGGCACGTTGCCGGCAGCGAGCGCAGCCTTCGTCGCGACGACACCGAGGTCGATCGCGCTTTGGTCCTTCAGCTTGCCGCCGAAGGTGCCGAAGGGCGTGCGCTTCGCAGCGACGATGTAGATCGGACGGGAGAGGTTCTTTGCCGGCATGCTCGACATAGCGTAGTGCATTGGTTTTTCAGGGGAAGCGGCCCGCTTCCCCCTCGGCGTCGGCGGAGCCGTCACGGCGCCTCCCCCTTTCCATCGCTTCGCTCCCTTTGATTTTCCTCACTCGCTCGAACGAGCCTATGCTTCGCACGGGTGACCTCCTTCGGCGCCATCGCACTCGCGACGTACGCGCTGCTCTTCGCGCCCGAGCAGTCCCGCAGTCCGCGGCTGCATCGCTACCTGACGCGCGACCTCGCGAGCAGCGCGCGCTTCCTCGATCACGGCGTGATCGAGACCTCGCTCGCCGGTGGCTACCCGCATCGATATCGCATCGGCCTCGCGATCGGGCTGTTCGATCACCTCACGCTCGGCGCGAAGGTCCACTGGCTACCCGGGCAGGTCTACCCGCGCGTCGCACCGCAGCTCGCGATCGCGTTCTATCGCTGGCATGCGTTCGAGGTCGGCGCGGTCTACGATCGGACGCTGCATCCGCCGCCGAAGGTCGACGTCGATCCGGCGACGGTCTCGTTCCAGCGCGATGAGCACTGGATGCTGGCGGCGTTCGCCGTGTCGCAGGCGTGGCTTTCGGGTGGGTTCGAGGTCGGTGCGGTGCTCGGCCGCCAACGCGATCCGGCGCGCGAGGATCCCGACGACGGCAGCAACTTCGCGGCGTGGCGACTGCGACCGGGCGGTGGCGTGTTCCTGCGCGGGGGCACGCGGCGATGGGGCTTCACCGCGAACATGCGTGCGCCGTGGGTGTTCGCCGAGCTGGCGTTCGATCTGCGGTTCGGCGCGTTCGAGCAGCGCACACGTGGTGGCTGGCGACCGCGCGGCTTCGCGGTGGATCGCGATCGTCGCGCCCCGACGAGGTGAGTCGCGAACCTACGGCAGCGTGTCGACGGAGGTCGCGACGAATCTCATGGTGGGTCGCTCCTCGAGCGCGTCCGCGGTCTCGTCGAATGCGAACTGGCCGACGACCGCAGCATGGTTCGCACCCTGGGACTCGCGTGTGCCGTCGCTGGCGATCGCCGCGAGTGCGCGGGACATCTCGCGCACGTCGGCATAGCCGTTGTTGCCGAGCGCGCGGATGAGCACGTTGCCGAGCACGCCGGTCTCGGTCTTGTTGCTCCCGCCGCCACCGAGCGCGTGGACGATCATCGCGATCGCAGGCGCGTCGGTCTCGGGTAGTCGGGCCGAGTCGAGGACGAACAGCTCGCCGAGACGGATGTCGCCACCGTCGACACCGTCGCGAACGCGCAAGCAACCGTCGAGATCGAGGTTGCGCGGCGCGAGGCCTCGGCGGCGGGCGGCCTCCACTGCGCTACACAGTCGAAGCGCGATCGTTCGCACCTGCGGCCAGGGCAATCGGCGGCGCTGCGCGATCCAGGTCGAGAACGATTCGGTCGGGGGGCGCTCGACGACCGCGAACGGACGACCGTCGTGCAGGAGGCCGGCCTCGAGCGTGCGCAGAACGTACGGGTGGCGCAGGCGTCGCGCCTCGCGTGCGATCTGCACGAACGGCATCGCGTTCATGAACTTGTGCCAGCTGGCGCCGTCGGGGATCACGATGGACACGGGCATGTCATCGGATCGACGAGTCGCGCGGTGACTGGTGCAGCCTCCCGGTCGCGGCGACGAGCCCTCGACCCAGTAGCGTGCGCCGAGCGAGGTACTCGCGAGGTCGCAGGAGCCTGCGCCGCCAGCCGAGTGCGTGCGTGGCGAGTCGTTCGCGCTGCGGCCGAGCCACGGCCAGACGGGGGTGATCGCGACCGTTCGGCTGGAATGCGACATCGAGCACGCCTCAGTGCACGGGGCGTTCCAAGCGACGACGAGCCGCTGGTAGGGCGTCGACGTGCAATGGCACGGGGCGTGTCGTTCGTTCGCGTGTGGCGCGACCGCTCAGCGTGCGGGCGTTGCTGCGGAACCGGCGGTCAGGGCGTCGGCGTAGACGTCGCCGTCGTCTGCCGACGCATCGATGTCGTCCGGCGCCGGTGGGGGCGCGGCGGTGGGCGCGGCGGTGGGCGCGGCGTCGTCGATTGCCGATAGATCCGCGAAGCGGCGTCACTGTTGTTCGTCGACGCGCATCGTGACCGTGAACGAGGTGCGGCCACCTTCGGGTGGCGGCGGCAGGTTCATCGCGAGCGAGCTCTCGCGCACGCACTCGAGCAGCTCGGGGTCGTGCAGCTCGTTGGCCTCGGGGAACTCGACCGACTCGACGACGGCACCGACATCCTCGTCGCCGATCGCCGAGACGTCGATCGCGAGCATGCCTCGCGGCGCAGGGCCGCGCGCGGTCGCGAGCTCGATGCACTCCTCGGTGAGCGGGATCAGCTCGGCGTTGATCGCCTTCGTGAGCGCTTCGTGCTCGGGGCCGAGGCGGTTGGTCAGCCCGGTGTCGCCGTCGTCGTTCGCGGTCGGCGGGTCGCGCTCGCCTGCACGAGCGCGTGCTCTGCCCGGTTCGCATCCGCGGCCGTCGAAGGCTCGCGAAACCCGAGCGGCGTCGTCGCGCGCGCCGACGTGTCCGCGAGCCGATCGGTGCTCGCGGAACACCAGGCGACCGCGAGGAGCATCACCACGGCCAGCACCGCCGCGACCCGCATCAGCTTGCCGGCGTTCATGGCTTCATGGTGCTACCACGGCGTCGCGCACCGTCTGACGCGATCGTCAGGAGCAGTGGATGGCACTGCCGGCGCTCACGCACGCCGGCATGACGGCGATTTATCGCGGTCGCGAGGCGGTCGCGAGGCGGTCGCGAGGCGGTCGTGCCGATCGTGTCCGTCGTCGCGAACACCGACGCGATCGATCTCGCTGCGCTGCGCCGCCACGGCCACCTCGTGCGCTACGACCTCGCCGATCCGTCGTCGATCGTCCGCGACGACTCGATGACCGACGTCGGCATCTGATACGCTCGGTGCGTTGGATCTCGAGGGCCGACTGCAGCGCTGGGTGAGCGCGGGGCTGGTGACGCCCGAGCAGGCGGCGCGCATCCGTGGGTTCGAGACCACCGAGCACCGCCCGACGCTGCTGTACGCGATCGCCGGTCTCGGCGGGCTCGCGATCGCGGTCGGGCTGGTGTCGATCGTCGCCGCGAACTGGGACGACATCCCCGGCCGCATGAAGATCGCGATCGATCTCGTGCTCGTCGCCGGTCTCGGCGGCGGGGTGTGGTGGCTCGAGGATCGCGGCCCCGACTGGGCCCGCGAGACGGCGATCGGCGTGCTCTTCGGCCTCGTGCTCGCCTCGATCGCGCTCGTCGGGCAGGTGTATCAGCTCGGTGGTCGGGCGCACGAGGCGATGGCGACGTGGACCGTGCTCACGGCGGTGCTGATGACGCGTGCGCGCTCGAGCTTCGCGGCGGTCATGTGGATCTTCGGGATCCAAGCGACGTGGATCGTCTGGGCGGTGTGGATCGCGGACGACTGGGACGCGCCCCAGCTCGCGCTCGCGTCGATCTACGTGGCGCCGCTGGTGTGCCTCGCGCTCGGTCGGCTCACGTCGATCCAGCGCGTGCGTCCTGCGCTCGCCAACACGCTGGAGTCGATCGGCTGGAGCGAGCTGGTGCTGTGCGGCACGTTCGGGGGCTTCGTGTTCTACACCGACACGAGGAACGAGCACTTCGATGCGGCGTATCCGATGATCGCGGTGTCGACGGTGCTGACGATCGCGATCGGTGCGGCGCTGTTGCGCGGCGTGCCGCAGCGCGTGCTGCTCGTCGCGTGCCTGCTTTTGTCGCACGTGCCGATCCTCGTCTCGCCCGGCGATCTCGATCTGCTCGCGGCGGCGAGCTTCATCGGGTTGTGGCTGCTCGTCGCGTGGGCGGCCTACGACACCCGCGAGGCGCGGCTCGTGAGTCTCGCGACCGCGTTCGCGGGGCTGCGGATCGTCGCGATCTACTTCGAGGTGTTCGGCACGCTACTCGACACCGGACTGGCCCTCGTGAGCGGTGGTGGGCTCACACTCGGGCTCGTGTGGCTGTGGGCACGCAAGCGCAAGCAGTTCGAGCGCGAGCTCGGGGCAGGTGACGCGTGAAGCGTTGGACGATCATCGCCGTCGTCGTGCCGGTGCTCGGGCTGCTCGCGCTCGTCGGTCGATCGGAGTACGCGACGCGTCACGGGCTCGCGTGGACGATTCCGATCCAGGGCTATGATCCGCGCGACCTGTTGCATGGGCACTACCTGCTCTACCGCTATCGATTCCAGTGGGACGGCGTCGACACGTGTGGCGACACCGGTGCGATCGAGCGAGCGCCGGCGGCGGGGTGTTGTCTGTGTCTGTCGAGTGTCGGGGTCAGCGGCTACGATCCGCGGGTGCGGCAGCTGCACTGCGACGAGGCCGAGAAGATCTGTGATGGTTCGTTGCGCGCGGACTCTGTGCTGGGGCCGCAGCAGTACTTCGTACCGGAGGATCGTGCGCTCGACCTGGAAAATGCGCTGCGCCAGCGCGAGGCGGCGATCGAGCTGGCGATCGATCCGCAGGGCAACGCGGCGGTGCGCGAGCTGCTGCTGGATCGCCGACCGTGGCGCGAGGCGCTGTGAGGCTTGCTAGCATCGCAGGCGATGACGAGCTCGCTTCGAGCCGCTGCTGCTGCGTGCGCCCTGCTTGCGTGTGACTCGTCTTCGCCAACGCCGGTCGCCAAGAGCGAGGTGAAGGGCGCACGAAGAAGGAGCACGACTTCGAGTACCAGGAGGAGCGCTTGATGAACCTGCGCGGCGGCGACCGGTGGGTGCCGCAAAAGTACGGCATGAACGAGCAGTGGTTCCACTGTGGACGCTCGAGGACATCACGCGCGTCGCGGGCAAGCACGACGAACCGCTGATCGGGCCCCATCGCGGGCAGCCGGAGGATTTCTTCGAGACCGGCGCCGGCAAGATCTACGTCATCACCTCCGACACCGATGCCTGGTATGCGCAGACGGAGTGCGAGGACGATGCATGCGTCGCGACGGCCGCGAAGAAGCTACCGCTGCCGCAGTGGAAGTTCGGTCGCAGAGTGTCACGCGGCAAGTACAAGCGTGAGCGTCATTGCGACGAGCGGCGCACGCACCTTCATCTTGCATCACCGCGGCAAGTCGGATGGATGGTTGCTCGAGGAGCTGCCGGCCGGCGAGAAGCCGAACGGCATGTGGAACAGCGAGGAAGGTGGCCTGTGGACGCTGACCGGCGAGACGCTGCGGTGGCGCGACACCGAGAGCGCGTGGCGAGACGTTGCGGTGCCCGAAGGGATGACGAAGCCGAGCGTCGCGCTGTCGGCGGATCGCAAGACGGTGTGGCTCGCGGGCGAGGTCGGTGGCGCCGGCAAGGTGTTCACGACGCCCGCGAACGCGGTGGCGCCAGCGGGGTGATTCACTCGCCGTTGCGTTGCGCCTCGTGAGTAGCTCGCTCGCCTCGAAACGCCCCACGATGTCGTTTCGAGTCGCGCGAGTGCTTCGCTCGTCGCGAAACCGCGGCCTACGGCGTTTCGAGTTTCGACGTCAGCGAGTGCGTGGCGCTTCGCGAATCGGCGCACGCTCACCGACAGAGATCGCCGCGGTCGCTCAGTCCCTCACCGTTGATCGTGAACACCGCCGGCGGTCCTTGCTTCGCCCCCGGCTTCGGCTCCGGCTCCGGCTTCGGCATCGGCTCCGGCTCCGGCTCCGGCTTCACTTCCGCCGGCTTCGGCTCTTCCGCCTTCGGCGCTTCACCCTCCGGCTCCTTGCCTTCCCACTCGCCGCCTTCCTCCGCGCCTTCCCAACCATCATCCCCCCCCCCCCCCCCCCCCCCCCCCACCCCCCCCCCCCCCCCCCCCACCCCCCCCCCGGCTGGCCCGCCCCCCACCTCCCCGGCGGACACCATTTCCAAAC
>Ga0105048_10010412_pt1 | contig 14732 bp, 9 predicted proteins | sample MAT05_FD_78382 | JGI IMG/M metagenome (GOLD analysis project Ga0105048, IMG submission 78382) | Freshwater microbial communities from Lake Fryxell liftoff mats and glacier meltwater in Antarctica - MAT-05 | ecosystem: Environmental > Aquatic > Freshwater > Ice > Liftoff microbial mat | place... | reverse complement strand
CAGGGGCTCGTGACCTTGTTGGTGCAAAGGTCACGGCGATCTCGACGCGCGACCCAAAGAAGCTGGCCGGGGACTGGACGTCCATCAAGGGCAACTTCGGGCCACCGGGCGGGCACGTGGATGTTTCGCAGTTGAAATGTTGTACCGACTACCGCCAGCTTCTGGCCGATCCGGAAATTGACCTGATTGATGTCTGTCTTCCAACCGACAAGCATTTCACCGTCGTGATGGAATCGCTGCAGGCTGGCAAACCGACGCTGGTTGAAAAGCCGATCTCTGTGGATCTGGCTCAGGCCGAGCAGATGGTCAAAGCCGCGAAAACGGCCAACGTGCCTCTGCTGGTCGGGCACGTCCTGCCATTCTTCCCTGAATTTCGCTTCGCCGCTGAAGCCATTCAGGACGGACGGTTTGGAACGTTGAAAGCCGCCCATTTCAGGCGCGTGATCAGCCCGCCGGACTGGTCAAGTGAAATGTCAGACTTTCGAAAGCTCGGAGGCTGGGGAATCGATCTCCATATACACGATAACCACTTTATCGCACATGCCTTCGGCCGACCCGACGGAGTCTTCTCGCGTGGACTGTTGCAGGATGGGTTTGTGAATCATGTTCACACGTCATATCTGTATTCCGAGGGACCGGCCGTATCGTGCGTAAGTGGCGGAATCGCCGCAAAAGGGCTGCAATTTGCCCATGGTTACGAATTGTATTTCGAAAATGCCACGGTGCTGTTTGATGCAGGGACTCTGGCGGGCGAATGGACCGTAAGCCGCCCGCTGAGCGTGATCACCAACGACGGCAAAATGACCCACCCGGACCTTGGCGGAAGTGGAAAATGGTGCAGTGCCTTCACTGATGAACTGCAGGTTGCCGTGAATGTGATCGGCGGCAAACAAACCGCAGGCCCATTGTCGAGCGATACCGCGCTGGCGGCATTGCAACTCTGCTGGGCCGAAGCTGCCAGCATCGAATCCGGAGCTGTCGTGCCACTGTGATATCCAACAAATCGCCCGGAAAAACGCTTTGAATTGCTGTTTCAGATTCACATCCAGCCGTGGCTTTGGTAAACCACCACTATATCTGAGGGATTTGAGCTTTTAAAAAGCCAGGCCATCCTCAAAGACAAGGACGTGTTGGATGACATCTGTCTTACTGTTTCTTTTCATGTTCCTGACGTGTCTGATGTTTCTCGGCATGCTCTGGGGTGATCGGCTGATTTTTCCTGGGCTGTTCGAAGGCAATTGGCTCAACCCCATCACCGGCCTGATCAACCTGGTCTCACGAACTTTAGGTGAATTCCTTGAAGTGTCGGTCGGGTTTATTGTTGGCCACTTGTCGTGGGTTGTCGCTGCGGTTTCCGGAACTGCCGGATTGATTCTTGTCGCGTTTCTCATGGGAGGCGGACTGGCGACTGACGCAGAAGCATACTATCGTGACACTGTCGCGCCGCTTTATGCTGGAGGCGTTGTGGATCGTGTGAATGAGGTCAGGTCGGCGGAACCAATTCAGGAAATCGCGAACGGCATCGTTCTGGCACGAGCCGACATGGACAAATCGAACCTTGTCGTTCAGGAAAAGGGGGGCTCATACCTGTTGTTCGGCAGGCCTGAATACCGGCCTGCACATGTGCGAACTCGCCGTCCGATCGATGGTTCCATCGCCGCCGCGCCGACGTCAAGACCATTGCTCGCACGTCCCAAGCTCGACGTTCGTTTTGAGCGATTATCTTCTGAAACGCTGATCCCGGATCGTGAGCGACCGGTGCTGACAGAAGGACGACTGCTGAACGATCTTGCCAATGTGCAGTTTGTAGATCGAGCCGTTCGGAATCTGTTGCGTGACGATTGGCGTGCCGGGCTCGGTCTGCCGAATTCATTCGGAGGCATTGGAGAGTCGGATGGTCTGGTCCCCGAATCGCCACTTGCGGTCGTGCGTGACCTGGAATCCCGGATCAGTGTGACGCCGAGTGTGATGGTTTCCAGGCAGGATCTGCGCATTGAAAAAACGGTGCCGCAAAGATCAGCAACGGGCGAAGTCGTCATGCAGGTGGCGATTACGAATCTGGCCAGAAACGTGATCGATGGACTGCTGGTACGGGAACTGCTTCCATACGGTACGAAAGTGCGCGGGCATAGTCCGGCAGGCGCCCTCCGTGATGCGACACTGACATGGCTGGTGAGCGACCTGCAGCCACAGGAAGAACAGATCCTCCGCTTCACGGTCATTCCTGCCGACGATCCGATCGGAGGCCGCGACACATTGTTTGAATCTCAAACCGAAGTTTCAGCGCTCACGGCAGTCACGACGCGCACCGTCGTGACAGAAGAAATGTTTCAGCCGGCACCCGTGCGCCCGACAAGTGGGACACGCCCTCCGAAAATTGTTCGCGCACCAAAACTGCGCCTGCGGATTGCCGGACCTGAATCAGAATCGACTGCCGGGGCCTGGACAACGGTGATGTTTCGCATCAGCAATATCGGCAACACCAGTGCCGAGGAGGTCCGACTGCGACTGAACCTGGATGAAGTCCTTGATCATCATGCGCTATCCGGCGAAGACCTCGACCGTCAGCTCGACGCCCCCATCGCACGTGTTGCGCCGGGTGAAACACGCGACTTTGAGCTTGTCGTCAGGCCTCGACGAAGCGGTGAAGCAGTATCGACCGCCGAATTGCTCTTTGGCGACCAACACCTTGACCTGCAAACCTTTCGCCTCAACACCCGTGCCGCCAACTCATCCACGTCTGCACCAACCCGAATCCGTCCGTAACGCCGATCAGTCTGCATGCCTTCAATTGATGAAATCCTCAATGCCTGCGAGTCTCGTATTGGCTATCAATTTCGCGACCGGGCTCTGCTGCGCCGCTGCCTGACGCATAGCTCCTCAGCGGAGACGCGTCTCGATTCCAACGAGCGTCTGGAGTTCCTTGGTGATTCCGTGCTGGGGGTCGTCATCTGTGAGTACCTGTTTCAGAATTTCCCCGAACAACGCGAAGGCCAGATGACTCAGATGAAGTCCTGGCTCGTCAGTCGCCAGACGTGTGCTCGAGTGGCCCGATTATTAAACGTCGAAGAATTGATTCTCGTGGGACGCGGTCTGCAGAGTATTCCGGACTCCATCCTGTCTGCGGTTGTGGAGTCGTTGATCGCCGGTGTTTACTTTGATGGTGGCCTGGAAGCGGCTCGTCAGTTAATCCACACTTCGTTCCGCGAGGAACTTGCGCTCTGTCGCCCGGAGGATGCTGAAAACTTCAAGAGTCAGCTCCAGGAAATCACGCAGCGGGATATGGGCAAGACACCGGAATATGTCGTCGTCGAAGAAACCGGTCCGGATCATGCGCGTGTGTTCTGCATTGTGGCACGAGTCGGGGAAACCGTCTTTGAATCTGGCAGTGGCAAGACCAAAAAAGAAGCCGAACAGCAAGCTGCCCGGAACGCTGTGATCTCACTGCAACGCCCCGGAGCGGAGTAAGCACTTGTTCACAAATAAGTTGGTTTTACCGCAGGAATCGCAATCAGGGGACTGACGTCCCCGCTCGCCTGGACAAGGCGAGCCGTGAGACGTCAGTCTCCGGTTTGGGCGTTCCCAAGCCACTGTTATGCACCCAAACGTGTCCTTGGGTGCTTACGAGCGAAGTTAATTGTGCCATGAGAGTCGTTCGACAATGCGAAGGTGTCTGGCCAATATCTCGGACATGAATGTCCAAGCTACAGAAATCACAGTTGCCGTGCCGGGAGGAACGGGATTTCGATGCACGCGGCTTCGATTTCACTTCGGACGAGAAGTTTGTCACCGGTCAGACACAGCGTGTTCCAGCAAACACCGTCGATGGTCTTCAGAGTCCCGAGTTCGCGGTATTCATCCGGTGTGGCTTCCAGCAGGTACAGTTCGCCGGATTCGCTGTGAAGCAGAATGACGCTGCCAACCATGAGTATCTGACCGTGACCAAAGCGACCACGGCGTTTCCACATTTGTTCGCCGTCCGACAGGCGCGCACATTCCATGAAGCCGTTCGAAAGAGAGTACGCATAACCATCGTGAATGACGGGGCTGGTCAGTTTGGTTTTCAGAACCTTCGGACTGCTCCAGACCGACACAGCGACCAGCTTGCCGCCCTGTTGTGCCAGATGAATGCGTTCGCCTCCACCGTCCGGATATCCCTTGGTTGTCAAGACGTCCGTTTCTGAAACGACAGAAATCTGCGACGTGTTGGCACCACCGTCCGATTCACCGGGGCGAGCGTGCGTCCACAGGATCTCACCGGTTGACGGGTTGAATCCCAGCGCCTGAGATTCGCACGTCAACAGAATTTGACGCTGTCCCGCCACGTCGGCGAGCACAGGCGAACCGTAGGCAATCATGGCATCGCCGCCCTTCCACCTCAGTTCTCCGGTGTTCCGGTCAAACGCCAGCAGAGTCGCGCGCGTTTCGCCGTCCGGTCCTCCTCCGGCGACAACGACTGTTTCATCCACAATCAATGGAGCGCCAGACCGAGCCCATGCCAGTCTGGTGTTTTCTTCAAACTGTGTTTTGAAGCCGTCGGAGTCTTCAACTTCGGTCAGCCTGATGCCAAGGATTGCGTTCAAATCCTTCTGCCAGACCACCGAGCCATCAGATCCGTTCAAACAAACAAGATTTCCCACAGCACCGACGGCATAGACCAGGTTCTGATGAATCGTTGGCGTGGAACGAGGTCCGATTCGGCCCAATCCCATCTTGTCTTTGTGACGTGCGGCGTGACTGTAAATCCACTTGAGTTCGCCGTTGCTGATATCGTAACACGTCACGCATTCCTGATCTCCGCGCTGCTCCATCGTGACGGCGTAACCGTTACGGGCTGAGAACCCGGACCAGCCTGCTCCGATCGGCTGCTTCCAGATGATACGCGCGTTCTGCGCGAATGCTGCAGCGTCAATCTGCTGCCCATTCGTGACAATGCCGTTTTGTCCCGGGCCAAGAAACCGGGGGAAATCTGTCACGGATTCAACCGACAAATCAACGTTGGTTTTCAAGGGTGCATCGGTTATCAGGATTTCACGACGTTGAGCCCAGATCGGTTCGAATCGAAGCAGATTGACGTCTCCGCCGTGAACCGGCCGGAAGACTTTCAGCGACGCAAAAGTCAACAACATCAACAGAGTTGCACCGACAATTCTTTTCCACCATCGCCAGCGGCTGAACAACAGAATCCACGCCAGCCAGAGTACGATCAAACCACCAGCCGTGAAGACAGTCGCCACCATAATGACGTCGAGCCCCAGATGCATGGCGTCGTCGATTTCGCTGACAAACACCTGAGCCAGTACGGCTGCAGCCGCAATGAGCGTGGTCAGAATCGTCAGCTTGACAGGAAATCGAGGACGACTGGCTGCGAATTCTGGTTTAACAGGATGAGGCTGGCTGCCGGATGCAATAGCCATAATCAGTTCTTAAGTGGACGAAAGGATGCGTTAAGCACCCATTCATAAGTTTCTTCGTTTAACCGCGTGGGCATCGCCCCGCGCTTTCTTGAGTAAAACGCGGCCCGATGGGCACGCTGTTAAACAAATTGTATGCGAAAACTTGTGCATGGTTAAGTTAGGCACGTACTGTCGTCAATGGTTCGCCGACATTCCAGTCGCGACCGTTGCGGATGACTTTGCGGTATAAAGTATCGCGTTCGACAGGGATGCGGCCCGCTTCCCGAATCAACCGATGGAGTTGTTCCACCGTCATGCCTTCCGGAGTTTTCGCACCCGCGTCGTGATAGATCAATTCATGAACGACCGTTCCGTCAATGTCGTCCGCTCCGTATCCGAGCGCCAACTGAGCTGTCTGCTCACCGAGCATGATCCAGTACGCCTTGATGTGGTCAAAATTGTCCAGCATCAGTCGAGACAAAGCCACCATCCGTAAATCAAACACGCCGTCCGCTTTCCGGATCGACGAAAGTTCTGTGTTCTCAGGATGAAACGCCAACGGGATGAACGTCTGAAATCCAGATGTTTCATCCTGCAGCGTTCGCAGACGAATCAGGTGATCTACTCGATGCGGCGCCTTTTCGATGTGACCGTACAGCATTGTTGCATTGGAACGCAACCCAAGCTGATGAGCCGTTCGATGCACATCGAACCACACATCGCTGTCGGCCTTGTGCTCGCAGATCTGGCGTCGCACTTCCTCGTCAAAGATCTCAGCCCCTCCCCCCGGCATGCTGCCGAGGCCGGCTTCGATCATCTGCTCCAGTATCCATTGAATGGGTTTTTTGGTAATGAAGCTGAACCAACTGATCTCAACGGGCGTCCAGGCCTTGATATGTACTTCGGGGCAGGTTGCGTGAATGATGCGGACAACATCCAGATACCAGTCGAAACTTTTCTTATGATGCAGACCGCCGACAACGTGAATTTCCGTGGCCCCCGCGGCGCGGCCTTCGAGAACTCGCTCACGGAGCATGTCGTCGGTAAATGTATACGCTTTCTCATCTTTCAGGTCTGCTCGAAACGCACAGAAACGGCATCGGTAAACGCAAACGTTTGTCGGGTTCAAATGGATGTTCGTGTTGTAAAAAGCAAAGTTTCCATTTATTCGTTCGCGGACTGAATTTGCAAGCTGCCCCAGCACATGCAGGTCAGCACGCTCATCCAGCAGGACGCCATCGTCAAAACTTAAACGCTCGCCCGCCAGTACTTTATCAGCGACGGCACGAAGATCCGAATCATTGATGGACAGAGACATGGTTGTGACTTTGCATGGAACGGATTTCAAAACACCCAGATATCCAGACATCCAAGGATCAGGACGCCGAAACTAATAATGGCGTTGACATTGAAAAAGGCGAGGTTGATTCGATTCAAATCATCGGGGCGAACAAGCCAGTGTTCATACATCAGCAAGCCAGCGATGGCGACCACTCCAATCAGGAAAATGAGTCCCAGTCCTGCCATTTTCCACAGCAGCAGCAGCATCGCAATCGTGATGAGATGACTGAGCAGTGCGATTCGCAAAGCTGGGCGAACACCGAATCGTGCCGGAATACTGTTCAAACGCCGCTGACGATCGAATTCCGCATCCTGACAGGCGTAGATAATGTCAAAGCCTCCCACCCAGAAAAAAATCACACCGCCAAGCACTGCAGGTATCACAGCAAACTCATCCCGCACGGCGATCCATGCGGCAATTGGCGACATCATCAGGGCCGCCGAGAGCCAGTAATGACACAGGCTGGTCCAGCGTTTTGCCAGTGAATATCCCAGCAGAAAGAGCAGCACGGGAACGGCCAGGATCATCGGCAGGTGCTTTGGCAGAAAGATGGCTGTCGCAGCCACAAAAGCCAGACTCATCAGGATCGTAAACGCAGTCACAGCGTTGACTGACAGCAATCCTGCCGGAAGATGGCGTTTTGCTGTACGCGGATTGTCCGCATCGATGTCACGATCGACCAGTCGATTGAATGCCATCGCGGCGGATCTCGCTGTCACCATGCAGACCAGAATTCCTATCAGGTCGCGCCAACGGAATTCACTTCCCGGCGCAGACCACGCAATAACAGCTGACAGCATCGCAAACGGCAGTGCGAAGACTGTGTGGCTGAACCGGATGAGTTCCAAAAAATGTCGGAGTTGCTGAAACATGAACGTCATGGTGAAAAAGGTGTCTGCAACTTTGAAGGGATCAGAATACACCGCAACCTGATGCCGGAGAGTTCCGAACACCTTTTTATACACCGTATTTCAAGTGCCGATATAACGCGCATACAGTGTCCTGGCCAATGCCGGGTCTTCTGTCCCACGAATGATAGCTCGACCGTCGGGAAAAATGGTCATTTCGATGGGGTGTTCACCGTACGATTCCGAAACTGTCACACGGACGAGAAACGGGTTGGAGACAACATCTCCGGCTGCCCGGAGGCGATTCGCAACATCTGCCAGCGAGAGCTCGAGTTTCTCCGGTGGCGTGACCTGCACGGCGTTTCTACCGCACAGAATGGTTGAGGAGGATTTTTGAGTTCCGTACAACCACAATCGTTCGGCCTGAAAACAGGCAGGGCACTGTGACGTCGCCCGCAGTTTACTGACATCGACCTGACGAAACGAACCCGTCCAGACGTCGATAATCGTGAGCTTCCGATCCACCTCGTGCGCGTGGCCCGTAAGAATTTTCAGTGCCAGAGCTGCCTGGAATGAGGCAACAACATTCACTGCCGGGCCCAGCACTCCGGCGGTGTCGCACGTTTCCGTTGATCCAGGAGGAGGTGGACCTGGCATCAGACATCGCAGGCATGCAGAATCGTGCGGAAAAACGGGCATGACCTGACCAACGCTGCCCGTGCATCCGGTAAAGATCCACGGAATGCCGGTTTGCAGTGAAACATCATTGATCAGGTATCGGATTTCGAAGTTGTCTGTTCCGTCCAGAATCAACGAAACTCCGTCAGCGAATTCTGCGATGTTGGACCAATCCACGTCGGCGACGACGGGTTCGATGGAGATCTCTGAGTTGACTCGCCGCAGACGTCGTTCCGCAGCAATCACCTTGGGAAGATGTTCCTGCACATCTTGTTCGTCAAACAGAATCTGCCGCTGCAGATTGCTCAGTTCCACGAAGTCGCGATCGACAATCCGAATCCGCCCCACACCCGCGCGCACCAGCGTATCCGCCAGCACGCATCCCAAAGCGCCACAGCCAATGAGCAGCACATGACTGTCAGCCAGCCGTTGCTGACCGTCGCGGCCAACGCCGGCGAACAGCATCTGTTTGTGATAGCGTGCAAGTGACATGGTTGAGACAATCCGACGGACATGAATGTCCATCCTACATAGCACCCATCAGTCCTGCGCGAACCTGTCGCCCAAGTTGTTCGGCGGCGATGACATCTTTACCGAGGACCGTGAGATGTCCCAGTTTCCGACCAGGACGGATTTCAGATTTTCCGTACAGATGCACATGTATCTCCGGATGGCTAAACACTTTTTGCCATGCCGAAGCTGATTGATTCTGCAAATGCTCGCCCAGCAGATTCAACATCACTGCCGGAGTCTGCATCGAGACATCTCCTGTCGCCAGTCCGCAGACGGCCCGCAGTTGCTGCTCGAACTGGCTGCTGCGGGAGGCATTGATCGTCAGGTGTCCGCTATTGTGCGGGCGCGGCGCGATTTCATTGACGAGCAATTGTCCGTCGCTTGTGGCGAAGAATTCCACGCACAGTACGCCAATGACCTTGAAGTGTTCAAGAATGGCGCGAGCAATCTTTTGAGCTTCCAGCGTCTGATGATCAGAAATCAAAGGTGAGGGACTGATTGACACGTCCAGAATGTGGTTTTCATGGTGATTGAGCACGGGCTCAAAGAAGCTGCAGGTTCCGTCCGCGAACCTTGATGCCACAATGGAGAGTTCATGCGCAAAAGGCACGACCTTTTCGAGAATGGCCTCTGGCACGTTGAATGTCTTCCAGACAGCGCCGCAGTCACTTTCACTACGGACACGAGCCTGTCCCTTGCCGTCATATCCCAGTGTGATCGTCTTGAGAATCGCGTCACCGCCAAAGTCGGCCACTCCGTTTCGAAGCTCAGACTCGGAAGTGATCTTCAGGAAATCCGCCGTCGGGATGCCGATCCTGCGGAGTGATGTTTTCTCCAGGAGGCGATGTTGTGAGGCACGCAGCAGCTCCGGGCCGGGAAACACGGGAACATACTGCAGGAGTGCCTCCACAGTCGCAACGGGAATGTTCTCCTGTTCGTATGTCACGACATCGACATGCTTAGCAAATTGTCGCAGCGCGTCATGATCAGTGAAGGACGACGGCCAGGAACGGTCACTGACCTGCCCTGCAGGTGAATCCTGCGGATCACCAAAGATCTGCACGCCGTACCCACATTGCCTTGCGGCAATCGCAAACATGCGACCCAACTGGCCACCACCCAGCATTCCGATCGTGGAACCGGGAGGGACAACATGTTTCTTCGACGACATGAACCGAAACTCTCCGTTCAGACGATTTTCATATTTGAACCGTGGCTTCAACTGCCCCGTCAATGCTTGATTATTTGGTAGGCCGGACCAAGCGAAGCGCCGTTCCGGCAGGCGTTTTGGCAATTGCCGGAACTGCGCTTCGCTTGGTCCGGCCTACAGACTCAAACCATATTCTTAGTGCTGACGATGCATCTCGCACTTTCAGTGAGACTCGGCTGCGTGCAGCAAGCAGAACTTACAACACTGCTTTGATACGCTTCAGAAACTCCGCGTTTGTCGGAAACTTATCCATCGTCTTGGTGAGCTGCTCCATGGCTTCCACGGGACTCATGCTGATCAGGCTGCGGCGCAACATGGTAATTCCTTCAAGGAGTTCCGGTTCGAGGATCTTTTCTTCACGTCGGGTTCCGGACTTCGAAATGTCAATCGAAGGCCAGATGCGACGATCAGCAAGATCGCGGCTCAGCACCATTTCCATGTTACCGGTGCCTTTGAACTCCTGGAAAATGGCTTCATCCATACGGCTGCCGGTATCAATCAATGCCGTACCGCAGACGGTCAGCGACCCCCCTTCGTCGAAGCGTCGTGCCTGACCGAACAGTTTTTTGGGAATATCCAGAGCGCGGATGTCCAGACCGCCGGTTGCCGTGCGCCCTGTGTTGCTCCACTTGTTGAACGCTCGTGCCATACGCGTGATGCTGTCGAGTAAAATAAAGACATCTTTGCCTTCTTCAGCCAGCCGCTTGGCTCGTTCGATTATCAACTGGCTGATACGAACATGACTTTCGACGTCACTGTCCAGCGAAGACGATATCACTTCGCCCTTGACCATACGCCGCATTTCAGTCACTTCTTCGGGACGCTCATCGATCAGCAGTACCATCAGGTAGATTTCCGGATGATTAATACTGACAGAATTCGCGATGTCCTGCAGCAGCATCGTTTTGCCGGTGCGTGGAGGAGCCACGAGGAGCGCACGCTGACCCTTGCCGATCGGACACAACAAGTCCATGACACGCATTGTCAAAGGCTTTGGCCCCACTTCGAGACGAATCTGCTCGAAAGGATTGATCGCCGTCAACGTATCGAAGACTTTGATGTCAGCGTAGGCTTCCGGAGTATATCCGTCGATCAGTTCCACTTCGCGCAGCCGTGGTCCCTGATTCCGCGTTCCGTTCCCGACATCACCGCGAATCAGCACGCCTTCGCGGAGCCTGTATTTTTCCACAAGTGAACTGGAAACGAACGGATTGGAATCTTCGGCTGCATAATTCTTCTTCGGGTCACGCAGAAAACCGTAACCGCGGCTGTGCAGTTCCAGCACACCGTCAAAGGTGCCTTCGACGACTTCCACCGAAGTCTGAATCTGTCGACTATTGCGACGCGGCAATCCTCGGTCCCGACCGCCACGTCCGCCGCTGTCGCGACTGTCGCGACTTGAAGCACCACCACGAGGCTGCGTTCCTTCGTCGCGTCGCCCGCGATTTCCACCGGCAGCGCCACCGCCGCCACCACTGGGGCGACGACCGCGACCGCCATCCTGACGACCGGACACTTGACGATTTGAACCCTGCGGGCGTCCTGAATCACCGCGATTACGGTCGTTTCGACCGCCATCGTTGCGGCCGGAATCCCGACCGCGACCACGCGCATCGTTTCTCGCTTCATTGCGATTGGCTTCGCTGCCGCGATTTTCATCACGACCACGATTACTGTCGCTGCCGTGATTGTCCTCGTCACTGCGATTGTCGTCGGCGCGACGCCGGTCATCGGCGCGACGCTGGTCATCGTCTGTGCGATTGTCATCTGCACCGCGATTACTCTCAAAATTGCGATTGTCTTCGCCACCGCGATTGTCTTCGCCACCGCGATAGCCGTCGCCACCGCGATTGGTGTCGCCAGAAGCCGAAGAACCTGTACCATCAGGGCGGCGGCGGCGGCGGCGACGGCGTTTTGGTCTGCGATCACCACCGTCGGAGTCGCCACTGGATTCTCCCTGACGAGGTCCGTTACCGGAATCTCCGCCGAATCCACGATCTTCAGATGCAGTGCCGCGATCGAAGTCGTCGCGGGAATCTCGACTTTCCGTGTCATCGGAAGCGTGGCGTGGGCGACTGCGGGAAGGCGGTGAGTCGATGTCGTCGTCGCCGAAATCCAGCTCGTCGGTACTAAAATATCGCATCCCAGTCTGTGACTCAACGTCAGCAATCTGACGTTCCAGACGATTCGATGTTCGTTCGCCGCGCGGAATTCGATCGAGGGGTTTGGGTGAATCCGGAGTTTCAGGGCTGGCTGAAACGATTTGCTCTGGCGGTTCACGGCGAGGCTTTCGTTCGCGTCGCGGTGGTTCTTCAGATGCCGCAGGCGTGCTTTCGACATCAATTGTGCTGCGTGATCGTCGAACGGGCTTCGCTTCGCGGGTTGCTTTTTCGTCGGGAACACCGGACCCGAAGTCGTCATCAACGACAGGTGCAGGTATTTCAACATCCTGGTCCACTGCCTTGCGGCGGGATCGTGTGGCAGGGCGACTGGTCGTGCTTTGAGGGGTAGCGCGACGACGCGGCGTCCGCTGGCTGGTTCCTTCAGAATCGGAACTGCTTGTCGGCATAAATGGAAACCTGACTGAGCCTTGTAAAGGTAGGGAGGCAGAGGACGAACACTCGTCACAGACCTCGATCAACGGACTTTCCGAATTAATTCTGACTCATTGCGGCGAATTCTCCCCACTCTGGAGAGTCGGGCAGAATGTTCGTTGCCTGCTGCATAAGAAATCGGAAGTGTCACACAAAAAACGAGATGTGCGTCCGAATCAGGACGCAAACAGACACCATGGCTGCTAATGCAGCTTGTGCGGAACAAATCCATCGCAGACAAATAAGAGTTGTCATGCCTGGACTTCCAACAAACGTTTCAGTGAAGCCCCTCTTACATTTCCATGCGGTTCACTTTTGAACCGGATGCAAATGCCTGAACGGTCCTGAACGCATACCAGGAATTCAGGAAAGTGGTCACGACTCGAACAGTGTCGAGGAGCGAATGAGCCTTAAATTTCCAAAACTTTCCGGGAATTAACCTTTTTGAGATGCCCAGGAATTCTGTGAGTGGCATCAAACCGAAAAGCTTCAGACAGCGAATGGAAGCTTATCAGGCAGTTCCACTGAGCATCAAAAACAAACGTTTCGAAACTCGACCCGCCAATTACCATCGCATCAGAATTACCGTCGCATCAGAGGAGATGCTTCACAGAATCGTTGTTCCCATGTCGGGAGACAAATCCCAGCGCTGGACGCAGTCCCGCTATAGATTAGTATTAATTGATTTCGAGTCCATGTCAATTGTACTCTGCCGTACAAAATTGAACATTTTATTGAAACTTGTTTCCATGGACCTGATCAACTTGCAAAGCACTGCGAATTCGGACGAATTTCAGGGGGTTCTCTTTGAATTCTGTTCGATTTTCCGGCGACTGGAAAAGGTACAGCCGTTCGTCAAAGAAGGCTCCAAAACGGATACTTCCCGTCACTGCTCGCTGAGTCTCGGTCAAAATGACTGCGTCGCAGCCCAGATCCTGAGGTGCGTAAAGAGACGGATTCTTCAGGAACACGTCGCGATTTACCTCCGACGAAAACACGTAACGCACACCACGATAGTCAGTCGTAATTCTTTCGTTCCCTGCCGTCCATTGACGTTTATCATGCAACAGGACAGGACAAAACCCCTCCAATCCGATGAGTATCGGGTCTGTCGATGGTTCAGGGACTTCTGTAACGATGATTGGAGCTGCACTGCTGGCATCGCCCTCCTTGACTGAGACCGCAGGCTCCGGTGAACCTTTTGATACGATGGAACTACTCTGTGCCGGATCAATTGGCTTCGGGACGGACATGCTCTTGCCGCGTTCCGAGATATCTCGCAGCAGATTGAGATACTGAGGCTTCTGCATGTACCCCACGTTCAGTGTTTCGATTTTCCCGTCCGGGAACATCACTACGTCACGTGGTACTGATGTCGCTCCACAGCGAGTTGCCAGTTCAGGCTCCTGCGTGACATCAATCTTGACCGATGCCATCCCATTTGAGAGGGCATGCTGAACCTGCACGTCTGCAAACACTTCACGATCCATTCTCTGACATGGACCGCAATACCATGCATGGAAGTGAATCAGCACCGGCTGTGCACCAGACTCGGCTGCAGTGCGAGCCTGTTCGAACGCGGCGTGCCAGCCGTGGACCTGCGCCTCACTTGTTGAAGCAGTGGCTGCGAAAAGAACCGCCGAAAAGAGGAACTTCATACGCATGGCAGTGAACTCCTGATGCAACCTCCGGCAATCGTCAGATCGGCCTCGGAGGTCATTGCGCGCAGGCGATTCTACGCCTGATCCTTGAACTTATCGGTTCCGAGAAAACAGTAAACCGACGCCAGTTGAATTCGATGGCAGATTTGACCCGAGCAGTCGAACGAATAGTCAGGTCTGTCCGACGAGTCAACGAAGTCCGATTGTAACGTTTGCCGAATCTTGATCGCCCGGTTGCAACGCAAGCTCCACCAGCATTGGGCAGGAGCAGAAATGAAGGTGCCGTAATCGAACCCCGGGTACTTCAATTTCTGTATCAAAAATTCTCAAAATCCTGGACTGCGTTGAATCCTTATCTGGAGTGAGTTTCAATATTTTCCAAGAAAAACTGACCGAAAATCGACTTCTGTGACGATGTTGCAGACATACAACATTTAGTGTTGACAGATTCTTGAACCCCACTATATTGCGGTTGTTGACGGATCTGCAT
>Ga0105048_10010410_pt1 | contig 14733 bp, 9 predicted proteins | sample MAT05_FD_78382 | JGI IMG/M metagenome (GOLD analysis project Ga0105048, IMG submission 78382) | Freshwater microbial communities from Lake Fryxell liftoff mats and glacier meltwater in Antarctica - MAT-05 | ecosystem: Environmental > Aquatic > Freshwater > Ice > Liftoff microbial mat | place... | reverse complement strand
TGGCCTTTCCACGGGCTTGCCTGCCTTATTGGAAAATGGTTCGTGTGTGGCTGCTGCCGATTTTGATCGCGACGGCGACCAAGATTTGTTTGTCGGTACGCGTATGATTTCGAGCCAATACGGTCTAACTCCGCGCAGCTACCTGCTCCAAAACGATGGAAAAGGCCATTTTAAAGATGTAACAGCCCAGCAGATGCCCAACAATTCCCTCGGTATGGTGACGGATGCACGGTTTGAGGATTTAAACAAAGATGGCTATCCTGAACTTATTGCCGTGGGCGATTGGATGCCTATCACGATCTTACAAAACCAAAAAGGAACTTTCCCAACGGCACTAAATCAAGCCATTCCTCAGTCAAACGGCTGGTGGAATAGGTTGGAAACCACAGATATAGATAAAGACGGCGATATTGACTTTATTGTGGGAAACTTGGGTCGTAATACAAAATTGCAATGTTCTGAAAAACAACCCGTTACACTCTACATCAATGATTTTGATAAAAGTGGCACAGTAGAACAAATCATTGTGTGTCACAACCCTGATGGCAAACCCTACCCGATGGTATTGAAGTCTGACTTACAAAAAGTATTGCCCGTTATTAAAAAACGTTTTGTCAAACATGCCGACTACGCGGGCCAACCTTTTGAGGAAATTTTTACGAGCGAACAAATGCAAGGCGCACAGACAAAAAGCGTCAATCAACCCAATAGCTCCTTGCTGCTCAACGATGGCAAAGGTAATTTTGAATTGATACCGTTACCATTGGAAGCGCAGCTTTCGCCTATTTTTGGTATCGTTGCTACCGACTTTGACCACGACGGAAAATTGGATATTTTATTAACAGGCAATTTTTTCGATGTACTTCCCGAAATTGGCCGCTATGATGGAAACACAGGACTCATACTCAAAGGATTAGGAAAAGATACCAACGGAAAGCCTCAATTTGTGGCACTCAAACCTAGTCAAACGGGATTTAGTGTAAAGGGACAAGTGCGCAACATGAAAAAAGCCAAAAGCATCAATGGCAAAACATTGCTACTTTTGGCCAAAAATAAAGACAGGGTACAGGTGTTTGATTTACTAAAATCCAATTGATTCTACTTACTCCCTCCCAAACTGCCCGTTTTCTTTTGTAGAGGTGGAGCGAGCTTAGCCCAAGTTGGTTTGATTTTATTCTCGTATTCACTGTGCGCTTTTTGTAGTCGCTCATTCAGCACGGCATATACTTCGCGCTGCTGATTGGTAGGACGGAAATCTGCACCGTTGGCACCAATATCACTTGCTAAGGCTTGAAGTCGCTCATAAATTTGCATTGGATTTCGGAAAGCATCCTCACGCGCGCCTGTGAGATTAATATCGTAAAGTTGTGCTGATAAATCTGTGGCTGACCGTTCAAAATTAATTAAATCAAGTCGTTGTTTTTCCATTGATTTGTTTACTTTCTTGCTCTTTTGTGAAGGCATGATTTTTGACAAATCAGCCGTTTTTTTGCGGATGATTTCCAATTCGTTTATAAGCATTACGGCCTGGTTCATCGTGTTGCGGAGTTGAAGGCTAAAGGCCACTTGCTCTTCCAAATCAGTAATGGTATTTTTGGCGTTGGGGTCTTTGAGTACTTCAAAAGTTTGCGTTTGTAAATTACCACCCACTTCTATTTGTGCGATATATTTCCCTGGCGTGGCACGTGGGCCGAGCAGACCACCCATCAAATCCAAATCCCAAGTAACAGGGCGACGGGTACTATCTTTGTCAAACTTCACCCAAGGTTTATCAGGAGGTAAGGTGCGCAAAACAGCCTTGATGGGAGCTTCATGGCGTAAATCCCACCACAAGCGATTCACGCCAACTTTGTTGGCCTCCTCCATCGTACGTATCACATTCCCATCTTTCAAAATGGTGATTTTGGCTTTTGTTTGAGTGGTATCTTTCAGAAAATAATTCATTGCGATACCATCGGGCGGATTTTGCCCGTCGCTCAACGTGCGTTCTGTATGTGGTGATTTGATGTCTTGAAAACGATAGCCGCTGCGGATAGGGTAAACGCTGACAGGGCTTGAAACTCTGTCAGCATTGGTATTACGCACCGCCGAAATATCATCTAAAATATAAAATCCACGGCCATAAGTTGCCACTACTAAATCATCGAAACCCTTTTGGATTTCGAGCCAATAAACGGGGGCAGGAGGCATATTGAGCCGCAATGAAAACCAAGATGCACCGTCATCAAGAGAACAGAACAGGTTATTATCTGTACCCACATACAGTATTCCTTTTTGTTTGGGATCTTCTTTGACTACATGCACAAAACTCAACATAGACTTCGGAATGCCATCGCTGATTTTCTTCCACGTTTTGCCATAATCTTCTGTTTTGAGAATATAGGGGTCAAAATCACCCATTTGGTGCAAGTCCACACTGATATAAGCCGTAGAAGCATCATAAATTGAAGGTGAAATATTGGCAATCGTTCCCCACTTAGGTACATTCAAGTTGGCCGACACATTCTCCCAGCTTTTGCCACCATTACGAGTGAGTTGCACTTGGCCGTCATTGGTTCCTGCCCAAATCATATCTTTTTCGATGGGTGATTCTTCAATGGCAAAAAGCGTACAGCCATCAAAGGTCATCAGATTATCAATAGCAATACCACCCGAAGATTGTTGATGCGATTTGTCATTTGTACTCAAGTCAGGACTAATAACCTGCCACGACTGTCCAAAATCATCAGATTTATGGATATACTGACTACCCACATACATGCGGTGGGGCGTATGCGGACTCCAAGCGATGGGAAAATTCCAATGCCAGCGCAATTTCAAGTCAGCGGGTTTCCAGCCATAACCGGCTTCTGGCCACACGCGCACATCGCGCGCAAGTTGTGTGCGTTTGTCATACACTTCAAGACCACCGTCGTAGCAGCCCGAAATGATGATATTTTCATCAAAAGGGTCAGGCTTGGCAAATCCACTTTCACAACCCCCAACACTCTGCCAAGCACTTAGGGGAATTCCACGTGAGCGGCTATTGCTTGGGCCGCCATAAGAGTAGCCATCTTGGCGATTGCCATAGACATTATAAGGTATTTGATTATCAACTGCCACATGGTACATTTGGGCAATGGGCAAAACCACACGCTGGTAGCTTTTGGCGCGGTTAAGCGAGATGCTCGCGCAGCCGTCGTGTGCCATCATCAAGCGGTTGGGATTGAGCGGGTCAATCCATAAATCGTGGTTGTCGCCGCCACTTTGGTAACCCCAAGTCCACGTTTTGCCACCATCTTTTGAAGTGCCATGTTTGACACATATCGTATGAATCTCATCCTCGTTATCGGGCGCAAGGGCGATGCGGGTATAATAAGGCGCGCGTTCGGCCATGCTGTGGTCGTTCGATTGCAGCGTCCAGGTTTCGCCACCGTCATTGGAGCGATACAGCGCGGGGCTTTCTAGTTCAAACAAAGCATAAACGACCTTCGGATTTTTAGGTGACACAGCCACGGCCACTTTGCCCACGGGGCGGTCTTTTTTACCAAAGATCTTCTCATTGAGCGGTTCCCAGGTTGTGCCACCGTCTTTGGAACGAAACACACCACCGCTTGTACCACCACTCCGAAGCCCCCAAGTATTGATGTTGATTTGCCACATTCCCGCATATAAAATAGCAGGATTGGTGGCATCCATACTCAAGTCAATTGCGCCCGTATTTTCATTGATAAACAACACTTTTTCCCAACTTTTGCCTCCGTCTTTGGTGCGATACACGCCACGTTCTTGCTGAGGGCCATAGACATGCCCCAATGCACAGGCATAGACAATGTCAGGATTTGTGGGATGAACAATGACACGGCCAATGCGGCCTGTCTTCTCAAGTCCTTTATTTTTCCATGTTTTGCCTGCATCTTCTGATTTGAAAATACCAATACCCACCGAATGTGCAGGCCGCATAACAAAAGTTTCTCCCGTACCAGCCCATACCTGTTTGGGGTCGGAAGGAGCAAGGGCCAATGCGCCCACAGACGAAACTTCTTGGTCATCGAAAATCGGTTGCCAGGAGATCCCTGCATCCTCTGTTTTGAAAATTCCTCCCGAAGCCGCACCAATATAGACCACATTGGAATTACCAGGCTCTCCCACAATCGCAATAGCACGGTTGCCATCAGGGCCAATAAATCGGTATTTAAGGCTTTTGAATATTTCTGCCGTGGGAGATTGGGCAGAAAGTAAAAAGGGTGAAATCAATGATAGAAATACGACGAGGCGGGTAAAGTATGTTTTCATAGTCAAAAGCGTGTTTTTTTATACAATGATAGCTAACTAAGTACAAAGCATCAAGTTTATACGAAGGTTAAAGTAGCTCTAAGCTATAAGTTAAGTTAATACTTCGTAATTATTTCCATGATTTTCTTGGCAGGTTCGCGCACCTCGGTAGCTATGCTATTGAAAAACAACTCAGGATTTGGCTGCATAAGTGCCTGAATAGCCACATAATAGGGCTTTAAGATTATATCAAACCCGTTCTCTGCCAATGTTTGCAGGAAATGAGTACCATAACCCAATTTGACCGCAATAGCCCCTGCCCGCCACCAATCATCTTGCGTATTGGAGGGTAAGCCATTTTTTACTAATTGGAGGGCTTCTAATAAAAATTCTTTGGCAATGCCTGCATTTGCATCATAGTAGGCAAATAGTGCTTGGTGAAGTAAATGAGTATCTTTGAGTTCTTCACTGACTGGAATGGTATTAAACAACGTTTTTGCTTCTTCAAGTCTGTTAAGTTTATCTCGGTACAGAAAAACTAAATTGTATTTTGGATAATCATCGCTTTTGTCCAATTCAATAGCTTTTAGATAGGCCTTTTCTGATTCTTGGTATTGGCCTAAATGATTTTGGTATAAATTCCCTAAATTATTCCAAGCCGTCGCAAAATTTTTATCCAATTCTATCGCTTTTAGATAAGATTTTTCTGAGTCCTGGTATTCACCTAGTTCATTTTCAATAAAAGCTTGAAAACTATAAAAAATCACATTATGTAATTGGAATTTTTCAATTTGTTTTAATTTTAAAAGACAATTTTCATACTTTTTTTCAAATAAATCTTTTACACAGTCATTCCACAGTTTTTCTATTTTCTCCTGAATTTTTTCATCAGGCACATCAAAATTTCTCAAAACCGAATCATCGGTCTTGCTTAACTCTATCAATTCTTCATGGCTTTTGTTTCTTAATTGCGCTGACAGTTTGACATCTTTTATACTATCGGCCAATGCTAAATCTATAGCTATACTGTTGGTCGTTAGGTTTTTATTACTTAGTCTATTTTGTGCAACATGCTTGATATCGTCTCCGTAAAAAGTTTCTAAAAACTTGCTTAAACAATACAGTTCACGTTTGGTGCGGCGGTTACTTCTTCGCATCAAATACCAAATGTTAAAAAAACGCTCGCTTAGTTCATACACCGAGCCTTTGCTCTTAAATGCATCTAATTTTTGTAGCCAACCCACTTCTATCAAGCGTTTGAGTTGAGGTGATAGTTGGCCGTTTTCGAGTTGAGTTACATTTCGCATTTGCTCAATGGTCATGGGGGCCCAGTGCAGGGCAATAGCATCTAAAACTACCTGCATTTGGTCAGGCAGTTCTTCAAAACGGGCTTTGTACAGGGGTGTAACAATGTCTAAAAGTGCCTCTAAATCGGTCTGAATTGCCTCACTAAATCCATCTTGAATCAGCGGAAAAAGCATCGCAATGGTGCGTGGTGTGCCGCCCGTAAGCTGATACAACGCCCCCAAACGCCCTCTATTTTGATGAATAATACCTTCAAAATCAGTCTTGCCAGTAATTTTCGCTAAGTTTTTCAATACGTCGAGACTTTCCTCAAAAGTCAGTTTTTTGAGGTATTGAATCTGAAAAGCGTCGTAGAATGGTGCGCCATAATCAACCACTTCTTCAATCAGAGAGGCACTTGCACTTACCACAATCGGTGCATTGTTTTTCATCAAAATAGCCCGCAGTTGGTGTTGTTCGGTTTTTGAGATTTTATGAAGAATCAAGTTCATGTTGTCCACCAGCAAAACGGGTCTTCGGTTGATGCGGGCAATCCATTTTTCAAAAATTTCATAGACACCATCAGAGACTTGGTGGTGAATTTTGGCAATGTTTGCTATTTCTTCGTCTAATTGTTGGGTCAGTTCGGTTTGTTTCTCCCTATCCAAAGCATTGGCAAGAGCATCAAGGCAATTGAGCCAAAATTTTGAAAGGCGGTCAATATTGTATTGTTCTTCGGGAAAAGTTAGGGCAATGAAGTCATCGGAATAAGGCTTTTTTCTAAGTTCAACTGCCATTCTGACCAACAGTGAGGTTTTTCCCATGCCTCTTTGCCCAATGATAAGGTACTGCTGAGGAATAGAATTGCGCGATTCGGCAACAATTTTTTTGAATAAGTATTGGAACAAGGGCACTCTTGCCACAAAACTCCGTTCAATTTCTTCGTCGGAGAGCCTGCCGGGGTTAAAAAAACCGATTTTAGTTAAATCTAACTTTTTCATTTCACAAATCTATTAAACCAAAAATCTCTCAATAAGGGTGAGCGGAAGGCATAAAGCCCATTCTCTTCCATCAAATAACCATCATTGGTAAGCATAAAAATCAAGCTACTCAACGACTTTTCTACTACTTCCAAATCTTGATTACTCATCATCAGAACGGCTTTTAAATTATCTCGTGTAGTTCCCTCTTTTGTTTGACAAATATGCCTCAATACAACAAAAGCACTCTGAGGATTTTCGCCATATTGTCCATCAATTCGTTCAATCCAAGTATTAAAATGCTTTTCCTTTGTAAGCGAATCATAAGCTAAATCAACCATGGTCTCATTAAACACAACTCCCTCAACTTCAACAAAATACTTTATTTTCTCAAACATCAATTGCAAAAAATAAGGAAGACAGAATACTAATTTTGTGATGATTTGCTCTTGAATTTCAGACGAAAGTTGGAAATCTTCATCATGACTTAACTTCATCAACATCGCCTTGCTTGTAGTCACATCAAAAGGCCGTAATTTATAGTCTTTGAGGTCATTGACAGTATCACTAATTTGGTGGGAATGTGTAAAGTTGTTTATACCGACGGAGCTGCAAAATATCCAACGGATGTTTGATTTTGAGGTAATTCTCAAATCCCGTAACCAATGTAAAAAATGGGAGGTTTGTCTTTTCCCGTCCTCTTGTTCGATAATATTAGCAAGCAACACCGTGAGTTCATCCAAGAAGATTAAAGTAGGCTGGTCGTGGTCGATTATTTCTGTCAGTTGCTTATAAATATTAGCTTTTTGTATTTGCCACTCCAAAGAAACTTTGTAGCCGTCTTTCTCAAAGCTGGGTTTGAATTGTTTGAGAATATCCAAAAACCATTCCCTTTTTCCTTGATTTGTTCCCAAGTAGATTGTTTTTTGAGTACCTCTACAAAACTTTCGGTGAACGACAATTCTGTGTTGATTTTTTCAAGGTTCATTGAAATAACATCCCAGCCTTCCTTTTTAGCCATTTCTAAAAGTTTGAGAGCAAAAGAGGTTTTACCAACCCTTCGGGGCGATGGAAAAATGAAGTTATTACCATCTTTAATTTGTTGCCAGACGTAGTTTAATTCCTTCTCTCTGCCAAAAAAATCTTCACCCTCAACCGGCGGTCCTATAATATTTTTCATTGTCTCATAAATTTTACCTGCAATTATATATACAATTTTAAATATATGCCAAATTGTATATATAATTTTTTCATAGATGACTTTCTCATAAGCAATAAATATTCGTTGTCTTTGGTTTTTATATTACTGTATGCGTAAGTATTTTTAATTGCCTAAATTGCAACATGTTACTTCGTTTCTGCTATCAATGTAAAAGTACTATGTATATTCCTAAATCTATCGTTTTGGTTATATTACTTTCGGTATTAGCCACAACCGCCCAAAATAGTCCACAATTCGATATTTTCACAACCCTTCCTCAAGATAAAAAAATAAGTCTATTTTGTGGGTTTGAGTGTGCTGATTTCCTATTTGAAGGCCGCAAAGCCAAAGTAGTTAAGCCCCAAAAAGTAGCTGAAAATCACCCGTGGATATGGCGAGCGCGTTTCTGGGGACATGAGTCACAGGCAGATAGTACGCTATTAGCCAGAGGCTTTCATGTGGTTTATTGCGATGTCGCTGAGTTGTATGGCAATGCCCAAGCCATTGAAATATGGAACAATTACTACTCCTTTTTGCACAAGGCTGGTTTAGCTTCCAAAGTAGCCCTCGAAGGTTTTAGTCGTGGTGGGGTTTATGTTTATAACTGGGCTATAGCCAATCCCGAAAAAGTAGCCTGTATTTATGCCGATGCCCCTGTATTGGATTTGAAAAGCTGGCCAGGAGGCAAAGGTCGTGGACCTGGAAGCCCCAAAGATTGGGAGATTTTTAAACAAGATTATGGCTTAAAAACCGAAGAAGAAGCCTTACAATTCAAAGGAAATCCCCTCGACAACGTGGACAAAATAGTAAAAGGTGGCTATCCTCTACTGCACGTTTGTGGCCAAGCCGACGATGTAGTGCCAGTAGAAGAAAATACCGATTTGTTTGAGCAACGTATAAAAGCCTTGGGCGGACACATAACGGTCATTAGAAAACCAAGAGTAAATCATCATCCCCACAGCTTGAAAGACCCCACGCCTATTGTCGAATTTGTTTTAAAATCAACGTTTTAAACTTTCTATCACAATTTCCTCAAAGCCAGGTAAAGTTTGATAGGCAAAGTCACACTTCCATTTAGATTGATAGCTGTACGATACTTCCAAATAGTCTTTGTCGCCTGGTTTGGCATTGGATGTTGTCGCATCATTTTTCTTGCGGTTGATTTGCACAGGAATATCACGGTGATACTTGAAATATTCGGGATGCGTGATATGCCCCAGCGGTGTAGTGTCGTAAGGAATAAAACCATCTACGCCAAAAAAAGCCTTGTTTTTCAATGACCAAGGGCGAAAAGTATCATAAAGCCATTTATCGCCTTCAAAATTATTGTTCAGAAATTCTAAATCCACTTTCCCCAAATGCAAATAGGCACTACATTCAAAACCCGACAAGATTACTTTCACCCCTGAATCAAAAACCACCCGAAAGGCTTCTACGTCTTTGTCGAAATTATAATCATAAACTGTGATTTTTTGTAATCCAGGCCGAAAAGGAAAGTCGGGTGTACGCCCAGCACAGAAAGTAATTTCTTCAATTTGGGAAGCCAATTCAGGATGATTTTTGAGCACGGTAGCAATATTGGTGGCTGGCCCAATGGCGGCAATAGTTAGCTTCTCTTTCTTTAGAGCTGCTGTCAATGCACGCGTAGCATCGTTTTCTACCCCAACGTCGCCACATAAATCAGAGCCTTTGTAAACAGGAATTTTTCTATTGGGCGCATACCATTTCATGAGTTTTTGGGCCACTTCATAACCATAATCTACATTGGTAGCGGTACTAATACCCACCAACTCTACTTTGTCGGAGTGTTTGAGTGCCATCAGCAACGCCACAGCATCGTCCACCTCACGCGGGGCGCGTTCTGGCAGGCCAATCAACAAATCGGTATCGAACCATATTTTGCGAGGTGTTTGCGCTGTTAGTTGAATGGAAATAAGAAAAAACAAGAATGATATACTCTTGAAAATCCTTTTTGGTTTTCTGATGATAGCAAGCATTGTACTTTGGTTTTGAGTTAAATATTAAAATTTCACCAGTCGCTTGATTATTATTGATAGTGCCACTGCACTATTTTACCACAAATACCGCACCCCAAACTGAAACTGACGTGGTGGTGCCGCCGACCGCGTGACAAAAGTAGAACCAAACTGAATTTGATTGCTCGCACCGCGGGTTACGTTGTAGCCAGATGTATTGACGGCATTCAACACGTTGTAGACATCAGCAGAAAACTCTATTTTAGCATTTCCTACTAGTTTGAGGTTGTATTTAATAGACAAATCCAAGGTCTTAGCCCATGGCAAGCGTTGACCGTGGCGTTTTTCTCCTGGCGAAAAATCTGCCCCCCAGAAAGTATCATTATCGCCATTTAAATCGCTTGTACCAAATACCTTGGCATCAGCAAAGATAGTATAAGGCTGGCCACTTTGAAGCAAAAACGCAGGTGTAATGGTCAGATTTCTGATAGGTGAATAAAACACCATTGCGTTCAATACATGGCGGCGGTCTTGCTCGTCGTAGCCATAATCAGCCTCAAAATTATTAGAATCGTTGGCGCGGGTATTGAGGCTGCTGGTATTGCTTTTTACCAAAGCAAGGGCATAATTGACCCGATAACCAAATTTATCATCGCCTTGTAATTTTTGAAATACGAAGTTGGCCGCCCAGTAGCGTGCTTTCCCCTCGGCGGTAGTCATCAGCACATTCCGTGCAATACCCCGCAAAGTATCTTGGCCTAGCACAGCAATATTACCCGGCTTGATAGATACAGGACGTGTTGCATCGGCTTGTGCTATCGTCCGTTTTTGGGGATTGGCCGCATCGTCGTTAGGGAAAGGCGATGCCGGGTTGATATTTCGGATAATGTATAAATCGTTGGTAGCTGTATGGACTAAGTCCACATAAAAGAGCGTATTTTGCGATGGTTTGTGTTGATAGCCGAGCGTTAGTTGATGCGAATAAGGGTTTTTGAACCCATCTGGATTAAGTACACGTAAGTTATTAGAAAACTGCCTGTCGCGGCGGCTTTGCAATGACTCCGCACTTGGGCTGTTCAAATAAGTTACATTAGAAGTTGTAGCGCGAATATTTCCTGCATAAGTAATTTTATCCAAATCGGCATTCGGGTTTAAGTAACTCAATCGCTGTAATTCTGTGAGTTGTTTCCTATAATCAACCGACGTACTGTTGAACTGAAGCGCATCGCTATAAGCTGAATATTTGATTTTATCATAAAAAAAACCGTATCCACCGCGCAATACCGAGCGGTCGCTGAGTTGATAATTGAAACTAAAACGCGGTGCGATATTGTTCCAATCTCCTTTGTTGCCTCCTCCTTTAGAAAGGTTATCATAATCAAAACGAACGCCATAATTAAGATTCAAACGGTCGTTTACGGCTACATTGTCTTCTGCATAAATATTAAAAACGTTTTGTCTTGTCCCAAAAGTAGTAGGGCGCAATTCGGTATCAAACTGAATCACCCGCACATCGCGTGGAATATCGTTTACGTCCAAAGCAGCACCAATATTGCGTTCTTTTAACCCTTGTAATTGTGCCGCTGTCAATCTGACTACGTATGTTGCGTTAGCATTTCCACCGCCCAAAAGTGCGTAATCTGAGGTCATAAATTCTATCCCTGCTTTGAGATTATGCTTACCTGCACGGTAGAAAAACTTTTGTTGAAATTGATGCGAGTATTCTTTATTATCAAAAATAGACCCACTTTGGCCAATCACTGCAATAGCCGCACCCGTGGGATCTTGCACTGTTACTGATGGGCTGTTGGGGTTGACAGGCTGTCTGTAATTCCAACGAAAATAGGAATGTTGATAGTTAGTTTCTGCCGAAAGACGCTCGCTCAGTAAATAGCTATTTTTGAGTGCAATCAAGTAAGTACGGTTCTTCTGTGCTGAGGCCGACGACGGAAAATTAACGCCCCCTTCCAACCCACCACCTTGGCGGTCAATATCGAAACTACCTATATTGGCGCGTAAGGACGACTTAAAGTTTTTACCCCAAATCTGATCAATTTTAGCTGAGCCATAACTAAAACTATTGTGTCCTGTTACCACCTCATTTACCCCCAAAGAAGGTACATTCAACAAATTATCTTTTCTATCAAGTGTTTGCTCAAAATTGACATAGTAGAAGGTTTTATTTTTTTTGATAGCTCCCCCAAAAGCAGCCCCCAACTGATGCCGTTGAAAACCATCTTTGACTTGGTTACCCGACAAATCTAAGGTAGCAAAAGCCGATTTGGAGTCAATCGCACTGCCTGGGCGTGTAAGATAAAATACTTCGCCTGAAAACTCATTTTTGCCCGATCGAGAAGTGACATTTACCACGCCATTGCTGGTGTTTCCGTATTCTACCGAGTAGTTGTTGGTCAAAACTGTGATACCTTCGGCAAAGCCCACGGGCGTATTGAATTTCATATTGCCCAAAAACCGCTCATTGTTGTCCATGCCATCAATCATGTAGTTGGTGTAAGTACCGTTCAAGCCATTGATAGATACATTGGGTGCTTCTGCATAGCCCAAAGTAGCAAGGGTGAGATTGGGCAGACGAAAGAGCGTTTTGGTAATGTCGCGTCCTTCTACGGGCAATGATTGAATCTCCTTTTTAGTAATATAATACGATACTTGCGCATCTTTGAGATTGAGTTGTGCCGTACGCTGGTCACTCACCACTACTTCGTCCAAGGGAGATTCTCGCTTGGAGGGCAATTCAATGACCACAGTTTCTGCGCCTTCGTTTTTAAGAACAATACTCGAAATTTCGGTATCAGAAAAATTGCCAAATGCTCTTGTATAAACCCGGAAACGACCTACCTTGGGTAAATTCATAAATTGTATTTTGCCCGAAGCATCTGTTTGAGCCGAGGTTTTGAAGTTTGCCGAGGCATTTTCAAGATAAACAGTAACCTCTGCCACTGGTTGCTGATAGAGTAAGTCTAATACTTGAACTTCTAATTGGGCTTGGGCAGTACTGCTTAACGCCGTAAAAAATAAGATTAGGGCAAATAAGCAGTATTGGAAAGTAAAATACGTCATTATTTGTTTGTTCATACAAAAAACTAATAGTGTAAAATTATATATGATATTTACGAAGAAAAAAGACTTTTAGATGCTCTGTTAACCCAAACAATAACAACTTTGTTCAGATAGAAATATTTACTAATCCATGGCAAGAATATTAGCAATAGGCGATATACACGGCGGACTACGGGCTTTGCGGCAAGTATTAGACCGCGCTGGAGTAACTGTCGAGGACTCGCTTATCTTTCTCGGCGACTATGTGGATGGCTGGAGTGAATCTGCCCAAGTGATTGATTTTCTGATAGATTTAGCAGCCAAACAATCGTGTGTATTTCTCAAAGGTAATCACGATATTTGGTGTGAAGGTTGGCTTGAATATGGACAAGCTTCCAACGTTTGGCTCAAACACGGAGGTAGTAGTACTGCAAAAAGCTATCAAAACTACGATTGGGACACCAAATCAAATCATATAGCATTTTTCCAAAAGATGAAGTACTTCTTTGTAGATAAAAAAAATCGTTTGTTTATACACGCAGGATTCACCTCCCTTTTTGGCCCAGAACAAGAATACGATGAGAGCAATTGCGCATGGGACAGGACACTTTGGGAGACAGCCCTAAACGTCAATAAGCGCATTGAACGCGATTCCAGTTTATTTCCAAAGCGACTAAGACTATTTGACGAAATATTTATTGGACATACGCCTACACTCAACTACAACAGCGATAAACCTATGAATAGCCACGATGTTTGGAACATAGATACTGGCGCAGCATTCTACGGAAAACTCAGTATCATAGACACTAATACCAAAGAGTTTTGGCAGAGCGACGTTGTTCAAACTTTGTATCTTGGCGAGAGGGGAAGAAATTAGGCTTGAGTTCCCAAGAATTGAAGTTAATTCATCGGTCGGTTTTGGAGAGAGAATTGAAGTCAATCCTTCTGTTGGTTTTGAACGGGGTTGCCTAAACCGACTGACGGGTTAGTTCTACTACCCGATTGCCGACTACCCAAAGCCGAAAGCCCCTACCTCATCAACTCCCGCAAAACCTCCAATGATTTTATCTCTCCTAATCCTTCCAAGTGGATTTTGTAGTAAAACAGCAGTGTGTTCAATAATTTACTTCGCTGAGTACGGTCGAGATGTGACGCTCGTTCATAAGGTAAGTGAATAAAGTTTTGTAAGGCTTCTCGCAAAGGTGGGTCAAGTGCGTGTGGATACAAATTTTCGGTGAGTTGTTGTTCTATTTCTCGGACAGTATCAGCCCCAAATCCTAAAAAGGAAGATAATTTCACCAAAAATTGGAGGTGAAAATTTTCGTAATGTTCGGCTTTTTCTTCTAAGTAAACAATAGATTCATTTAAAAACTGAAACAGAGGCAAATTGGCTTCTTCTTCACGCAGGGTTTTTGTCAGTATTTCAGTCATAAACAAGGCAATGCTTGATTTTACAAAATCAAAAGGTAAACTCCGAAAGGGAAGGCTACATTTCACTTCTGATAACCGATGAATGGTCTGTTCTTTGCTCTTATGATAGACCACCAAGTCTAATAAAGTCAATGGCTGAAACAACGCAATGCGATTGGTCTTTGATTTGGCCGAGCGCACACCATTGACGATGTAGCTTTGGATACCAAATCCTTCGGTATATATCTTAACAATAATCGAGGTCTCGCGAAAACGAACATAACTCAAGGCAATACCACGGGTTTTGTGAAGCATAAATCTGTACTAGTAGTTGGGTAAAAAATATATGAGTATATGGTATTGATTTTAATAGATTTTTTAGATTTTAAATTGTTTAATATCATACACTTATAACCTAAAATCATTAAATACGATTAAAATCGCCAAAGTACTCATTTGGAAATAAGCTAACTTGCCGCCAAAATACGTTTCAAGTTTATGCAAAAATTATTGGTAATTAAAATCGGGGGCAATGTCATTGACAACCCCGAAGCTCTCAGAAGTTTCT
>Ga0105048_10010407_pt1 | contig 14736 bp, 9 predicted proteins | sample MAT05_FD_78382 | JGI IMG/M metagenome (GOLD analysis project Ga0105048, IMG submission 78382) | Freshwater microbial communities from Lake Fryxell liftoff mats and glacier meltwater in Antarctica - MAT-05 | ecosystem: Environmental > Aquatic > Freshwater > Ice > Liftoff microbial mat | place... | reverse complement strand
GAAACGACCGCGAGCATCCTGATCGCCGTCATCCCCGATGCGCTCCCCGAGGGCGACGAGACGATCACGATCACCCTCTTGCCAGGAACAGACTATGGCGTCGCACCGCCCTCCTCGGCGACGGCCTCCATCACCGACCAGCCGATCGACGCATGGCGCGCCTCACGATTCACCGCCGGACAATTTGCTGATCCAACATTCTCGGGTGACAGCGCCGATCCAGACGGCGACGGCATTCGCAACCTCTCCGAATACGCGCTCGGCCTGAATCCCCTGCTTTTTGAATCGAGCTCCGGCACCGTCGGCTGGGATGTCGAAGGGCACCTCACGCTCACTTATCTCCAGCGCCGCGCCGCGACCGATGTGACCACGATTCCGGAGGGCTCGGTCGCCCTTGCCGGATGGTCTTCGGCGACCGACGTCGTCGAGGAGATCGCTCGCTTGCCGCAGGGTGAATTCGATCAGGTCACGGTGCGCCTCAGGCCCGCGACCAACTCGAGCGGATTCCTCCGCATCCGCGTCACCCGACCGTAAAACCGGCTAGCGCCGACCGCGCTTTCCGCCGAATGAGTAACCGCGCAGGGTGCGCACCCCCTTGCCAAAGCCGCCAGCGGGAATTTGGTCCTCGTTGAAGAGCGTGGTGTAGAGGTAGTCGAAATTCTCCAGCTTCAGTCTCTCAATCTTCGCGCCGATGAAGCGCTCGATGGACCGCACGTGATCGATTTCCTCGGCGGTGAAGATCGTGAATGCATCGCCGGTAAGCTGCGCCCGGCCCGTCCGCCCGATGCGATGCACGTAGTCCTCCGGATGCCCGGGCACGTCGTAATTGATCACATGGCTCACGCCCGCCACATCCAGCCCGCGCGCCGCGATATCCGTGGCTACCATGACCTCGTATTTTCCGCTCTTAAAGCCCGCCAGCGCTTCTTCCCGCTCGTTTTGCGTGCGATTCGAGTGCAGCGCGGCCACGGCGTGTTTCATTTCCTTCAGCCGATGCGCGACCTTGTCGGCCATCACCTTCGTACTGGTGAAGATGATGCAGCTATCGAAATTCGTACGCTCCAACATCGCGATCAGCAGATCGAATTTCTGATCCTTGGCCACTGGGTAAAGCGCGTGCGTGATCGTCTCCGCCGGCGAACGCCGCGCCCCGATCTCGACCGCCTCCGGATCCTTCAGCAACCACTTCGTCATCGTCTCCAGTTCCGGCGGCAGCGTCGCGGAGAAAAACATCGTCTGCCGCTTCTTCGGCACCCGATCCACGATCCGGCGCACCTGCGGCAGGAAGCCCATGTCGAGCATCCGATCCACCTCGTCGAGCACGAGGAATTCAACGTCCTTCAGATTCGCCGTGCCGTCTTCCATGAAGTCGAGCAATCGCCCCGGGGTCGCCACCAGGATGTCCATGCCCGCACCCAGTTGCTCCCGCTGTTTCCCATACCCCACCCCGCCATGGATCAGCGCCACCTTGATATCCATGAAACGTGCAAAATCACGAAACGCGGTCTCGACCTGCGCGGCCAATTCCCGGGTGGGCTCCAGAATCAACGCCCGCAAGGTGCCGTGCTGCTTGAGTTTGCTCAGGATCGGCAGGCCGAACGCGGCAGTCTTTCCCGTCCCGGTCTGTGCCGAGCCCATCATGTCTTTCCCGCTCAAAATGATCGGGAAAGCACGCAATTGAATCGGAGTCGGATCGACGTAGCCCATCGACTCCACCCCGCGAACGACTTCTTCATGAAGTCCAAAATCCTTGAATGACATCGGTGGAACGTAGGGTGTGGTCACCGCCCGGCGCAACAAACATTTCCCAAACCCGCCGCAACTTCGCCCTCTGAACAACCCAGCGCCCGGCCTACCGCGACCCTGTCCGGTCCCTCACAATCCGCTTCATTTGTCCTTCAGATCCCGCGACGCGGCACCTGCGTAATGGCTTTTTGCGGTTGCACCCGACCCGCTTTGCCCTTAAACGTCCGCCTTCCAAAACCTCACTTTCCCACAGACTCGCCTTTCGTGTTTTCCCGCATCCCCTTCGAAAAAGTAAACTGGATCACCAGTTCGTTCCTTATCGGCACCTTCGTTCTCTCGCTCACCGCGGTCCCAGTTTACCTCTGGTTCTTCGGGATCGATTGGTTTCAGATCGCCCTCTTCTTCGCCATGTTCGCGGCGTGCGGTTTCAGCATCACGCTCGGTTATCACCGCCTTTACTCGCACCTTTCCTTCCAGGCTCACTGGTCGGTTCGCTTGTTCGTCCTCATTTTTGGCGCTGCGGCATTTGAAAATTCCGCACTCCTTTGGGCCTGCGAACACCGCACCCATCACAAGCATGTGGATCACGATGAGGATCCCTACGATATCAGCAAGGGACTCTTCCACGCCCACATCGGCTGGCTCCTTTTCAAGCTCTCGCCCCCGCCGCCGTTCGACAATGTGAGCGACATGAAGCGCGACCCGCTCGTCATGTGGCAGCACCGTAACGTGCAATATATCGGCGCCTTCGTTGCCTTCATTTTCCCGGCCATTCTCGGTTTTTTCTGGGGCGGTTGGTCGGCGGCCCTCGGTGCCTTTCTCATCGCTGGCGTTGCCCGGGTTGTATTCCTGCAACACTGCACCTTCTGTATCAATTCGCTCTGCCACTACATCGGGTCGCGCCCCTACTCCTCCAAGTGCAGTGCTCGCGATTCCTGGATTATGGCCGTCTTTACCTTCGGCGAAGGCTACCACAATTTTCATCACGAGTTTCAGCACGACTACCGCAACGGCGTGAAACCCTGGCAGTTTGACCCCACGAAATGGATTATCTGGACGCTCTCCAAAGCCGGTCTCGCTACCAAGCTTCGCACGGTGCCTTCCGAGAAGATTCTCCTTTCTGAACTCGCCGAGGCCCAGCGCCAGCTCGTCAACCACCTCGAGAGCCCGGATCTTCCTGCCGCCGCACGCGCCTACATCACCAGTACCTACGATCGGCTTCAGGTGACCGCCAACGAGTGGGCGCAATTCAAGGCTGCGCAAATGGAAATCACCCGTGAAATGCTCGCCGATCTAAGCCGGGAGATCCGCAGCGCGATCAACAGCCTCAAGCTTCGTAATCTCGATTCGAACGCGGAGAGCGTAAGCTAGGTTCGATTCTTCCCCGGCTGGGCTTCACGGGGGAACCGGCGCGGATTCGTTTGGGACTTTTCCCTCGATTGGATTTTAGAGCATCGCGATGAAACGCCACCCATCGCACCTCCTTCATGACCTTGAGCCCCTCGTCCGCACGCTCTGGCCGATCTTTCTCTTCTGGAGCGCCGTCACCGCAGCGCTTTGGTGGACCGGAGAGGCCTGGATTGGACGCATCGACAATCCTGGGCTTCGCGCGGCTGTCAGCTTCATCTTTCGCTCCGCAGACGCCGTTTGGCTGCTCGTTGCCGCACTGAACCTCTACCTCGAACTCGCGCAACGCGAAGGAATCGCCCGCGCGCGAGTCGTTTCGCTGGTCGTATTCTCGGTCGCTGGCGCCGTGGCATGGGCGAGTGTCGCCACGGGCTACCCGCTCGGCAGCGTGGTTTACACGACGCAACTCGGTGCCCGCCTCGGAGTGGTCCCTCTCGGCTGGCCGCTGCTTTGGTTCGTCATCGTACTTGGAGCCCGCGCCCTCATCACTCATCTGCGCCCTCGCATGGGTCACGCCGGCATCTCGTTCACCGCGGGGTTCATCGCGCTGCTCACCGACTTCAATCTCGAACCACTCGCCACGAAGTTCCGCCTTTACTGGTTTTGGTACGTGCCCGGCACCACCAGCCCAGCCCCCCCGCCTTGGACGAACTACGCCACTTGGTTCCTCGTCGCGGTCGCCCTCGCCTGGTTCGCACGGGAGCGACAGATCGCCAGCACTCGGTTCGGCAGCACCCGCGCCGCCTCGATCATTGTGATCACAAACGCTGTTTTACTCACCGGCCACCTCCGCGGCCTGCTCGGACACTGAGCAAGAAATTGGCAAACATTTCGTCTCCAGAAGCGTTACTCATCGCAACATGAAACAGGGATTTTTCCAACGGATGCGAGCCGCCTTTCGCCGTGAACCGCGCCTGCATCCCGTGGATCAGCAGTTGGCCAGAAAGTGGATCAAACAGCGCCTCGTCGCCGTCTTCCCAGAACTCCGCAATAATCCGCGTGCGCTCGAACTCGCCTACCAAAACCTCGGCATGGATGTCCAACCTGGCCATGAGGAAGGCGACGCCGAAGCCGTGTTCGTGCTCCACGCGCCCGAGCCGCAGTAAACCACCGACTACCCGCGTCACCGAAGCGGCTGCGCGGCCCGATTCTGCGCCCCGCTGCCGCTACTTGATCATCTGCTCGAGCGCTGCATCGGGCTCGGCGCCCAATTCGGTCGCACGCTTGTAGCACTTTCTTGCGCCCTCGTTATTCGGTGGTTGTTGGGTGGCGAAAACCACCGCGAGATTGAAATGCGCATCGGCATAGGTCGGGTCGAGAGTAGTCGCGGTCTCCAGCTCTTTCTGAGCGGCTTCCTGCCAGCCCTTCTGGCTCGCCGTGATCCCGAGGTAGTTGTGCGCCGTCGCATTCTTCGGATTGATCGCGAGCGCTTTCGTCAGTTCGCTCACTGCTTCGTCATATTTTCCCTCACTGTAGTAAACAATCCCCAGCGTGCAGTGCGAGAAACCGTCCTCAGGCGCGATCGCGATCGCTTTTTTGAACATTTCCTCGGCTCGCTTCAACTTGTTGCCGCGGAAGTAAACGACGCCCAGATTCGACAGCGTGTAGAGGTTGTTCGGTGCTTGGGTGAGCACTTTTTCATAGACGCGCTCCGCATCCCGGTAGTTGCCCTTGTCAAACTCATCCTTCCCCTGACGCGCCAGGGAGGCGAGTTCGGGCGGGAGGTTCATCACAGCGCTGCTCACGTTCGCCACGCCCGCGGGATTACTGGCCAGGGGATTCTCGGCGGGGGCCTTGGGATCGACTGGCTTTGAAGGGCTGGTTTCCGGGAGCGGAGCGGCGGGCGTCTCCGCGAGCGGCGTCATCTTGACCGGCGCGGACGGGGTGGCCTTGGCGAGCACCGTCTCGGTCGTCTTTGTTCCCGCCAAGCCCTCGGGTAGACTCGAAAAGGAACCGTCCATTCCAGGTGCTGGCGCTCTCACCCCAGTATCGATGCTCAGCGCCGGCTTGCTACCGCCGGTCGGGGGAGCAGGGGGGGTCGCCCTCGCTGGAGCCGGCGCCGGGTTGTTCGCGTTGATCGCCACTTTGGGGGCAACAGTCGGGATCACCGGCCCCGGAGCCGGGCTATTGGTCGCCACCTTCGGAGCGGGTGGCGCAGCCGGAGCCGCCACGACGGGCGCCGGCGGTTCTGCCGTCGGCAGCGGAGGCTCCGCGGTGGCGGGCTCCGCAGGCCGCGGGGCCGCGATAGAGATTTCACTGTCGCTGATCTGGAGTTCCGGCTTCTTGAAAAGCGCGCGCTCCTTTTCGCTGAGCTTGACCACCGGGCCGGACAGGTAATCGACCTGATCCATCAGCACCTTCGACTTGCCCTCCAGTTTGGCGAGTTCACCGATCACCAGCTTCTTGGTTTGCGCCCGGCGCGCCTCTTCCTTTTGTCCGCGCAGGACGATGCCGCGGAGCACCTGATTTTCCTCCAACATCCGCGCCCGCTCCGCCGCTCCCTTGGTGTCGGTCGCCTTCTGTTCCGCGATCTGCGTACTGGCCTGCGAAAGGCGCTGCTGCAGTTCAGCCATTTGCTTTTGGTAATCCACACCTTCCTTCTGGGCCTTGGTGAGTTGATCCTTGAGCGAGGTCGCGTCCGTGCGCAGCGAAGCAATCTCCACATCCTTCTTCGCGCCATCCGCCTTGAACTGATTAATGCTCTGCTGGGCCTCGGACAACCGCGCCATCAGCGAGGTGTTGTCGGCGAGCAACTTGTCCACCTCCTTCTGCGCCTCCTTCATTTTCGCAACCTGAGAAAGCGCCTCGTCCCGCGCAGCTACCACGGACTTGAGGTCGCCCTGCGTGCGGATGAGTTGGGTCACGAGGTCATTCTTCTCCTTCCGGGAGTCCTCGAGCTGCTTCTCGTAAGCAGCGATCTTGCCGGGCACTTCGGCATTGGCCTGTTCCGCGACGGTCTTCTCCTGGCTCAACCGGACGATTTTCGCCTGGGTGGCCCGCACGCGATCGGCGAGTTGCTGGCGGTATTCCGCCTCCGCATCGGCTTCAAACTTCATATCGCGAAGTTGCTTTTTCACCCCATTCAGCTCCGCCGTAAGTTGTTTGGTCGCCTCGGACTCCCCGGCTTCCTTCGCCTTGGTCAGCGCGGCCTCGGCAGCCGCCGAACGTTGGGCGAGTTCCGTCTGCTTTTTGTCCGCAGCCTGCCGCGCCGTCGTGGCCTGCGCGAGTTGGGCGGCGAGTTCGGTCTTCTCCTTTTCCGCTCGCGCCGCTTCCGCGCGCACCTTCTCCAGTTCCCGCTGCATCTTCTCCAGACGCTGCTCCACTTCCTTCGCCGGCGTGCTGGCCGGCAGATCAGGCTCCACCGGTCGCCGATCCGGGACCGCCGGCACCGGGCGGCGCGGCTCACGGACGGCAGGCGTCGAGGGCAGTATCTCGTCTGGGAGCCCGGGAAGCGGATTCCTCGCCGTGGTCGCCGGAGCCGCTGGGGGTGCCACCGCGGGGGCCGCCGGTTCCTTGCCGCCGCCCGCCTGCCCGATTCGGTCCTGCACGCGTCCGATTGCCTCGGCTGTGCGTTTTTTTCGGTATTCGATGATCGAGGGCTGCCAGGAAGGAGTCTTCTCGGAAATCTGATCGAGCATCTGCGCCGCGTAGCGGAACTTTGACATCGCCTCTTTTAAGTTTCCCCCCTGCTCGGCTTTCTCCCCCGCTTGGACCGCCATGTAGGCGCTGACGAATAGATCGCCCGGGTCGGACGATTGCGCGTGGAGCGAGTGCAGCGCAAAGGCGACACATGCGAGGACGGACAAGGCTAGCGGTCGCATAAAGTAGTGGTGGGAAAGTGGCGGATAGTAGCGCATTGACTCTCCCTTGCAATCAGTTCTCCATCACACCCCCGTGAGGAAATTTCCCGACCGATCAGCCGCCGAACCCCATCCCCACTGGATCGGCGGTGCGTTGCTTTCCACGTTCGCCACCGCGGAGACCGATGCCCATCGCATTTGCTCCGCAGGTTCCGCCTGGCTCGAACGATTCGGAGACGATCTACTGCTTTCTTATCAAAATGAGGCGGCTCGCGACATCGTCCTCGGTGGCCTCGATGGCTGGGTCATGGAACAAGCGTGGAAGCCCCGCCGCGTCTTTGGAAAATTCATCCCGATGCAGAATGCCGAGCGCATCGCTCCCGAACTACTCGAAGGCGAAACCGGGCTGCCGCTCGATACCGTCGTGCGGGAAAGCGGCGTCCACTACGGTCTCGACTTCGCCGCTGGCTACTCCGCCGGCCTTTTCCTCGACCAGCGCGCGAACCGCGCCCTCGTCCGGCAGACCGGCGTGCGGCGGTTGCTGAACACGTTCGCCTATACCTGCTCGTTTTCCGTGGTGGCCGCGCTCGCCGGTGCGGAAACGGTCAGCATCGACCTCTCCAAAAAATCAATCGACCGGGGCCGCGCCAATTTCGCCCTGAACCAGATCGACCCGCAGCCGCATCAGTTCATTGCGGACGACGTGCTGGACGTCCTGCCCCGGCTCGCGCGCCGCGGCGAAACATTCGACGCGATCATCCTCGATCCGCCCACTTTTTCCCGCGGCAACCAAGGCCGCCGCTTCCAAGTCGAACAAAACTTTGAAGAACTCCTCGCCCTCGCGCTCGACGTCGCCACACCCCGCGCCCGCCTGCTGCTTTCGACAAACTGCACCCGACTCGCCCGCCGTGAACTCGAACGCATCGGCCGCTTCGCCCTGAAGCTCCGCCGCCGTGCCGGCGAGTTCCACGCCGAGCCAGCGCTGCCCGACTTCCCGCCGCAGACCGGGGCGCAGACGCTCTGGCTGACCCTGAAGTAGCCGCCACCCTCCACCCGAGTTCCCGGCGCTTGACAGCTCGCGCCTTCCTTGTGGTATCCCCTCCCTCATGGGGCGAAAAACTCCGCTATGCGACGGCGAGGTGGCCGACATTTGATACCTAAAACAACCCCATGCAACAGAACGACCTATCCGCCGGAATCCGATTCTCATCTGTCGAAATTTGACCACCCGAAACCGCCCATTCACCGATCAGGAAGGGGTTGCATTGATGCGACCCGCGGAGGATAGAACCATTTCAGGGTTGGGCTTGTTTTTCGAGAGGTCCCAAGGTAGCGCGCGGCGCGCAACCCTGGGCTGAAGGATGCAACGCCTTTGGCGTTGGCGCACATCGGGCGGTTCAACTGTGTAAATTGTATTATACCATCTCGCAAAAATACCCGGACTGACGAGGGAGGAAACGGCAGGCAAAGTAGGCGGGGTTTCCCAACCCCGCTTGGGCGAGCGCCGTGAGGTGGAGGGCGTTCTCGCGAAAGGGGGTGCGCCTTTCGCTCCGCGCCATCCCGCCACCTGTGCCCATCCTCCCACGCGAGGTTGGGAAACCTCGCCTACTTTGTCGCGTCGCGTCCCCACACAACAGTCCGGTTAGTTCTGAGATTTGGTATTACATGGCATGTGGCTGGGGAGGCCGGTGAACTTCCCCCTGAGGTGGGGGTTTTGGGAATTGCCCGCAAATGGGATAAGGCAGTGAGGCGGGCTGTGCGCTGCGCGCGCCGTGGGTCCCCATCAACCTCCGCAAATGAAGCCTGTTTCCTGTTCGGCGCCTTCGCGCGCTCGATCGGAAATCACCGCCGACGGCGGAGCTGCGTGACGACGAACCCGAACGCCAGCAGCATCCCGACGTGCGGTTCGGGGATCGCGGCGTTGCCAAAGAGCAGGTCGAAATTGTAACCGGCGCCGGGGCTGTTCGTGGTCAGCGTGAAGGCAAAGATCAGATCGAGTGTGCCGGTGACGCCCGAGTTGATCGCGCCGAGATCGAGCACGCCGTCGTTGAAGAACGCGTTGGCGGTGCCGACCGTGACGAAGGTTTGATCGACCACGGTGTTCCCCTCCTTCGTCACGGTGAACTGGAGCGAATCGAAGCCGAGGTCGAACCTCGCGGGGTCGAGCAGCGCGATCGTCAGCCGGCCCGGGGTGAAGGTGGAGAGATCGATATTGAAAGCCGCGCTGCCCGCGTAGGTGCGCGAGTCCGTCGTGTTCGCATACTTTCCGCCGAAAGCCACCACGCCCAGCGCAGTGTCGCCGCCGCCGAGGGCAAAGGCGGCCTGCGCTCTCGGATTTCCGAGGAGCGCATTGTTGGCATCGGCCAGCGAAGGCAACCCGGTGGCGTGAACGCCCGCCTGCACGGTGTCGATCCCTGAGGTCGGCACCGCGCCGCTGATCGAGCCGCGGATTTCGGCCACAGTGGCACTGCCGCCGAAGGGCTCACCGGCGCCGACGGGCGGACTGCCACCGACAGGCGCACTGGCGCTGAGTTGCAGGCCCGTGATGGCGCCGCGGGAAGTGCTGCCGGAGGCCAGCGCGGATCCGCTCGCGCCGGTCGCCGTGGCGGTGGCAATCACGCGGCCTCCGGTGTTTCCGGTCGCGGTAGCGGCAGCGCTGGCGCTGGCGTTGCCAACCGCGCCGCCGGTGCCGCCGCCCGATATGGCGCCGCCCTGGGCGTCGGCGACTGCCGTCGTGTCGTTCACGCCGGTCAGATTGGCGCTGGCGTCCGCGTTACCGCCCTTGCCGCGCGTGCCGCTCGCGGAGTTGTTGCCGCCGAATGCGCCGGTCGCGAACGCCGAACCGGTGAAGGCACCGCTGCCGGTGTGCGTCCGGGATAGGATGGAGGTGCCGTCTCCCCCATTGCCGCCGGCGACGCCCGGGACCGAGCTCACCTGGACGCTGCCGCCTCTGGCCGACTGACTCAGCGTCAGCGCGCCGGTGGTGGCGCCCGACACGGCATTTACCGCGGTGGAGCTGAGGCCGTTGCCCGGCGTGACGTTGCTCCCACCGGTGCTTCCGGCGCCCCGGGTCGCCGTCACACTCACCGCGCCGCCCCCGGTCGAGATACCCACTGCCGTGGCGCTCACCGTGCCCGCCGCTCCCCCACCCGCGCCACCGAAGCCGCCGCTCGCACCCGTCGCGCTGGCCGTCACCGCCACCGCCGCGGCACCCGTGAGCGCGATGCTCGCGGTGGTGTTGCCGCCATTTCCCCCGAGTGCCGCCGTGGACCCGCTGCTGCCATCCCCGCCCGAGGCCTCGACCCGGCCGGTGAGCGACGACGCGACGAGGTCAGTGAGCGTCAAACTCGAACTTGCGGCACCGCCACTGCCACCGCCACCCGTTCCATTGGAGCCGCTGCCGCCGCCACCCCCAAAGGCCTGCTGGGTCAAGGTGATCGCCCCCGTGGTCGTCGCGGAGACGGTGTTGTTCAAGTTCACGCTCGCACCGTTGCCACCAGTCGCACTTCCGGCCGAAGTGCCGCCCGCACCGCCGAGCCCAAAGCTGCCGACGATGACCGCGCCGCCCCCGGTCGAGGTGCCCGACGCGCTGACGCTCGCACCTCCCGCTATACCCGTGGAACCGCCCCCGGAATTGATGGAGCCACCCGCGCCCGCGCGGGCATTCGCACGCGCGGTCACCGTCGCGCTGCCGGAGGAGGAACCAGAGGCCGTGGCCGTGGCGGTCGCCCCATTGCCCGCGGATGCGCCGCTGTCGCCGCGCCCTCCCGCACCACCAGTGGCCCCCGCCAAGGCAGTGGCGATACCAGTGGAGTTGGTGGCGCTGCTGTTCGCCACGGCCGGGGCACCGTTCCCGGCCGTGCCGGTCGCGGCGTTTTTGCTGCCGCCCGCGCCGGCACTGGCGTTCGTGAAGACACTCAGACTGGCCGCCGCTTTCGTCCTGGTGAGCGAACTGGTGGCGCTCCCCGCTGCGCCCGACGCTCCTCCCACGGCACCACCGCCGGCGCCGCCGTTCGCTCTTTGGAAGTGAATCAGGGTCGCACCCGCGGGGCCGTCGGCGTCGGCGACATTCGTGAGTGTGACCGCCGCGCCCACGCCCCCGTTCCCGCTACCCGAGTCCACCACACCACCTGCACCGCCGGTGCCCGTCGCTTCCGCGGTGGCACTCAGCCCGTTTAGGGTGGTGGTGGCCGTGACGCTGCCGAGTACCGCGGCGCCGCCCGCGCCACCGTTGCCGCTGGTCGCCGCCCCCACATTGCCGCCCACGCCGCCGACCGATTCGGCCACGGCCGTGACATTTCCGTTACCGCTCAAAGTAATGCCGCTCGTCGCCGCGCCACCCGCCCGCGCGTTGCTGGTGCCGCGCCCGTTCCCGCCCTGCCCGCCAGTGGCTCGCGCTGCGCCTCCGAAGGACGGCCGAAGGGTCATGCCCGTGAGCGTCCGGCTCAGCGTCGAAGTCGCCGCACCTGCCGTCCCCGCGATGCCATTCATCGATTGGCCACCCGCACCGCCGGTGGCGCTCTGCGTGAGGCTCACCGTGCCCACGCCAGTGCCGGTCACTGCGTTGCTGAGGAGGACGCTCGCGCCACTGCCGCCATTCGCGCCGTTGCCGCCTTCCCCGCCCGCGCCACCGATCGCCGTGCCGGTCACGTTCACCCGCGCCGTGGTGCTGCTCGTGGTGCCGGCGGCGCTGAGCGTGATCGTGCCGCCATTCGCCGCGGTGCGCCCGCTGCCATTGGCGATGCCGCCGGTGCCGCCAGTGGCATTCGCATTCGCCGCGATCTGCCCGCTGCCTCCGAGGGAAATGGTCGACGCGGCCGTGCCGGCGGTGCCCCCATTCGCCCCGCTCGTGATGAGGCCCACCCCGCCGCCGAAGCCGCCGGCCGCGATCGTCGTGCCAGTGAGGAAGAAGGAAGTGCTCCCGCTCACGGTGAGCGTCGAGCTGCCGTTGCCCGCGTTACCCGTGCTCAGCGAGATGCCGTTGCCGAAGCCGCCGCTGCCGCCGTTCGCCGTCTGGTTCAGCGTGAGGCTGTTGGTCGTGGAGCCGGTCACGGCGTTATTCAAAGTCGCGCTCACCCCATTGCCGCCCGCCCCGAAAGTGCCGCCATTACTCGGCAAGCCGCCGTCTCCACCCCGGCCGCCCGCCAGCGTCGCCGATACGCTCACCCCGCCGCCCCTCGAGCTGCCGGAGACCGCGCCGAGCGTGGCCGTGTTGCCATTCGCGGCATTGCCGCCATTGGCCGAACCGCTTCCCGGCGGTCCGCCCTGCCCGCCATTACCGCCAAAGCCGCCCGCCGCCGTCGCGCTGACTGTCACATCGCCGGAGCCGTTGTTGACCGCCGTCGCCGTGGCATTCGCTGTCCCTCCCTGAGCGCCGGCGCCGCCTGCTCCGGGGGTGCCGGCCGCCGGTGTCCCACCGCCCGCCCCACCTCTGCCACCCGCGCCACCCGTGGCATTCGCCCTCGCGGTGGCGGAGCCAGTCACGACGTTCGTCCCCGCAGTCGTCGTGGCATTGCCGCCGGTGCCGCCAGCGGCACCGACTCCGCCGGTTCCACCGTCACCATTGGGCGATGCGACCGAGCCCCCGGCACCGCCCTGGCCTCCGGTGCCGCCAGTCGCGGTGCCGGTGTTGGCCGCGTCGGTGTTCCCGGTCGCGCTCGCATTGGCCACGCCGCCATTTCCGCCGATTCCCCCACGCCGCCCGCGGGCACATTGCCACCCGCGCCGAGCGTTCCGGCTGACCCGGCGGTTCCAGATTGAGTAACCGCAGCCGCCGACGCGAAATGCTCGAGCGCGACGATGCAACTGAAGGTGGCGAGTGCTCTTCGCACCGCACCCGCCATGCTCCCGAAATGATTGGGCAATGCAGGCCGATCGAAATCAGCCGCCACGACGGAGGGTAATCCAGATGTTTTCATGACATAGAACGTGCCGAGAAGCTTTCGTGCCGGAATCCGGGAAGACAAGCCCATTACACGGTCCGCCACGGCTCTTGCAGCACAGGCCGCCACCCGGCCGCTCAGCCCTCCGCCGCATCCGCCGCCCGCTTTTCCGCAGCGGTGGGCACGCGCTTGAAGTGCAGTTGCCCGACCCGCCGGCCATCCGTCTGCGTGATCGTCACCTCGAAATCCTCGATCCGCACCCGCTCGCCCTGCTTCGGCAAATGCCCGAGCAGATGCGTGACGTAGCCGCCCACCGTACTCACATCCGCGCTTTCCAGCTCGATCCCCGCGTGATCCTGGAGCTCGTAGAGCCCCAAGCTGCCCTGCACGGTGAACTCATCCTCGCTGATCCGGCGAAACTCCGATGTCTCCGCATCGAACTCATCCTGAATCTCGCCGACGAGTTCTTCGAGCACGTTGTCCATCGTCACGATGCCGACGGTGCCGCCGTATTCGTCCACGACCAGCGCGAGGTGGGCGTGTTTGCTGAGGAAAAAGGCGAGCAGCTTCTCCAGCGGCATCATTTCCGGCACCGGGAAGATATCCCGACGAATCGCCGCCAAGCTGGGGACCGGTTCGCGGATCTGCTTCAGCACGTCCTTGATGTGCACGAGACCGATCGTGTTATCGAGGTGCCCTTCGCAGAGCGGAAAGCGCGTGTGCCGGGAGTCCACCGCCGTGTTCATGTTTTCCTCGAAAGTGTCCTCCGTGTTCAGAAAGATGACCTCCCCACGCGGCGTCGTGATGTCGCGCACCACCCGCTTCCGCATATCCAGCGCGTTGATCAGGATCTCTTTTCCGAGTTGCGTCACATTATCCTCGCCGCCCGTCTCCGCGAGGATCACCCGCAGCTCCTCTTCGCTGTGGGCCAGCTCGTGCTCGCTGCACGGCTCCACACGGAAAAGATACCGCACCAGCCAGTTCGACACGCCATTCAGGAACCAGATCGCCGGGCGAAAAATCGTGTAAAAGAATGCCAGCGGCCGGCTCACCCAGAGCGTCGAGGGCAGCGGCTTGCGGATCGCGAGGATCTTCGGTGCCTGCTCGCCCAGCGTGATGTGCAGCGTCGTGATGAGCGAAAACGCGATCACGAACGCCACCGGCTGGATCACTGCGGCCGAGGTGATGCCCACCTTAAAGAAAAGCGGCTGGAGGATCTGCGCGAGGAAGGGCTCACCCAGCCAACCCAGCCCGAGGCTCGCCAGCGTGATCCCGAGCTGGCAGGCCGAGAGGTAGGCTTCGAGATTTTCCGTGATGTGAAAGGCGAGCTTCGCCGTGCGGTTGCCGCCCTCAGCCAGCGGCTCGAGCTGACTGCCGCGGATTTTTACCAAGGCAAACTCCGCCGCGACGAAGAACCCGTTCAAAAATACGAGCAACATGATCGCCCCGAGCTTCAGCGCGATGACGCCGAAGTCCTCCCAGTGCTCGGCGAGCGCCTCGGTGACCGCGAGAAGATTGACAGTGCTCATATCCAAAAAAACGAAACGAGTCGCGGGTCGAAACCCGCGACTCGATTCAAAATCAAGGCCCGCGTGGCTACCAGCTCGACTTCGTCACGCCGGGGATCATCCCGTTCGAGGCGAGTTCGCGGAAGGCAATCCGCGAAAGCTTGAAGCGGCCGATGTAGGCGCGCTTGCGTCCGGTGGCCAGGCAGCGGCGGCTCATGCGGGCGGGGCACGCATTACGGGGGAGTTTGGAAAGGCCGATGTAGTCACCCTTTGCCTTCAGTTCAGCGCGCAGGGTGGCGTATTTAGCCACGGTGGCGGCTTTGCGTTTTTCTCGTTCGAGCCAGCAGGTTTTTGCCATAAAAATTCGTTTGTGAGGGCGCGGAAATTAGCCAG
>Ga0105048_10010403_pt1 | contig 14737 bp, 15 predicted proteins | sample MAT05_FD_78382 | JGI IMG/M metagenome (GOLD analysis project Ga0105048, IMG submission 78382) | Freshwater microbial communities from Lake Fryxell liftoff mats and glacier meltwater in Antarctica - MAT-05 | ecosystem: Environmental > Aquatic > Freshwater > Ice > Liftoff microbial mat | place... | reverse complement strand
CGGCTCGGTGACGGGAGGGTGAGCGACCCACGAGGCCATCGCTTCGGCTTCCTTACCGCAGGAGACCGGTCGGGTGAGGCCACTGGCCACTTCGCGCACCGGCACCGACCACGTCCGGTCGTCCACAGCGCGCACCACGATCACGTGAGGGTCGGGTGACGCGGAGACGGTCAGCGAGCCAGGGCTCGTTTCGTGGTCGGCTGCGAGCATGGTGAGAACGGCGATCTCCGCGGCCTGCTCCGCTGGCGTCAGTGAACTCCGGCCGCGCAGGGCATCCACCGGGAGTGCGCCCTCCATGGCTTGGGTAACGTCGTTGGCCGTGGCACGGCCAAGCACCAATCCTGAGGGCAGCAGGACCACCGTCGGAGCAAAGCGGTGACCACCAGGATGCGAGCACTCCCACACAAGGGAGGGAGCCTCAGTGTCGGCGACCGCTGCGACCACGTCATCGAGCAGCAACCGACCGCTGATGGCGCAGCACGTGTCTCGGCGACCATTGGTGCAGATCAGCGTCGGTCGTTCCTGCGAATCGGACCATCGACCACCTGGCCTGATTCCCTGGAGGAGGGACGCCGGATCCAGGCCGCGTACGGCGGCTGCTAGATCCTCGTCGCCAATGCACCTGGTGATGACAAGCCACGGTGCTGCCAGACCGTCGATACCCGTGAACGCCACCAGCACGGTACGCCCGTGCAATGCGGGGTCGTCCTGCCTCGCGTCGGCGTGAGTTCCCGGGCGGCGTAGCAGCAAGGTTCGGATGGTGGGGTCTGCGAAGCGATCACTGATCTCGACGCCAAGCCCGCTCGGAAGGTGGCTCTCGAGCAGAGCATCCGAACCCCATGGCCCTGACTGCTCGATGCCGATCCAGACGCGGGTGTGCGGGGCCGTACCGGCCAAGGGCTCATCAACCGCAAGCGAGAGCACCGAGCAGGCATCGGCCGGCAGCACACCGTGCGAGCGGCTCATGCCGGGCCAGCCACTGCAGCGATCGGGTTGATGGCCGGCATACCGGATGCATCCCGCTTCGCTGGCTCACTCGGTAGTGCGACGGCAGCTCCCCGGGGACCGGACGCGCGGGCCGGCGCCTCTCCGGCCCATCCGATGGTGAGCTCGTCCTCGCCCTTGAGGAATCGTTGGCAACGCACACCACCTGTGGCGCGTCCCTTGCGCGGATACTCCGAGAACGGCGTGACCTTGATACTGGAACTCGCCGTACCCGGTAGCGCCTGAGAACTGCCGGCAACGGTGACGACGTCGGCAAGGACATCAGGTTCGACGGCGCCGAAGAAGATCGCTCGAGTGTGGCTCGCCAGTTTGATGCCGGCCATGCCTGCGGCCCCGCGGCCCTGCGGGCGAACGGACGCGGCCGGCATGCGCAGCAACTGGGCATCGCTGGTGATGAACACCAGATCGGCATCCTCGGAAACGACGTCGGCAGCGCCGACCACCTCGTCACCGGGCTTGAGGGCGATGACCTCCCATGCGTCCTTGGCCCCGGATGCTTCGGTCACCACCCGCTTGATGATTCCATCGCGCGTGCCAATGGCCAGGGTCGGCGCCGCGGTGATCTCGGTATCGGTGGTCGGGCATCCGGTCAAGCCGACGACTCGTTCCTTGGCTTCGAGGGCGACGAGCTCAGGCAGGGCGACTCCGCCCGCCGCATTCGGTGGTCCCGCCGTGTCGGGGAGGTTGGGCAGATCGATCACCTCGATCCGCACCACCCGCCCTCGTGAGGTGACCAGACCAACAGCGCCACGAGTGGTGGTCGGAACGCTCGACACGATCACGTCGTGGCGAGCCCGAGGCGCTTCAGCCTCGGTGACCTGCTCCGTCGTCAGCATCTGCGAGGTGCGGGCCAACAGTCCGGTGGAGGAGAGCAGAACCCGGCAGGGCTCATCATCGACTTCGAGCGGGACCGCGGACTCCGCAGGGCGCCCGGCCGATTCCAAGAGGATGGTTCGTCGGTCGGTGCGGTGCTCCTTGGCCACCTCGGCGAGTTCGTCAGAGACGAGGCGACGCAGTTTGGCGTCGTCCTCAAGGATCGCGGTGAGTGCGGCCATCGTGGCCTGCAGCTCCGCAAGTTCTTCGCGCAGCTTGCCCACCTCGAGCGTGGTGAGCCGGCGCAGCGGCATGTCGAGGATTTGTTGGGTCTGAATGTCGGAGAGATCGAAGGCCTCGACCAAACGTGTCCGTGCTTCAGTGGAATCTGCACTGGTACGGATGATGTGGATGACATCGTCGATGGCATCCAGTGCGATCAGCAGACCCTCGACGATGTGCGCACGAGCAGCGGCCTTGCGGCGTCGGAACTCGCTGCGCCGGCGCACGACCTCGAAGCGGTGGCCGATGTAGACGTCGAGCAGTTCACGCAGGCCAAGGGTGCGCGGTCGCCCATCGACGAGGGCCACGTTGTTGATCGAGAACGAGTCCTCCATCGGCGTGAGTCTGTAGAGCTGCTCCAGGACCGCTTCCGGGTTGAACCCGTTCTTGATCTCGATGACCAGGCGAAGTCCGTTCTGACCGTCGGTGAGGTCGATGACGTCGGTGATTCCGTTCAGCTTCTTGCTGCGCACCAGATCAGCGATGCGTTCAACCACCTTCTCGGGACCAACCGTGTACGGAAGCTCGGTGACCACGAGGCCGGTGCGCCGTGCCGAGACCTTCTCGATCGAGACGGTGGCCCGTGTTCGAAAGGTGCCCTTGCCGGTCGCGTACGCCTCGCGGATGCCGGCCAGCCCCACGATCTGACCACCCGTGGGCAAATCGGGGCCAGGAACAAACTTCATCAGGTCGTGAAGCGTGGCGTCGGGGTGATCGATCAGGTGCCGGGTGGCGGCGATGACTTCACCCAAGTTGTGCGGCGGCATGTTCGTGGCCATGCCCACGGCGATCCCGGCGGCTCCGTTGACCAGTAGATTGGGGAACGCGGCCGGAAGCACGACCGGCTCGCTCTCGCGATCGTCGTAGTTGGGTTGGAAGTCGACGACGTCCTCGTCGAGCGATGTGGTGAGCAATGTGGCGGCCGATGCCAGACGGCACTCGGTGTAGCGCATCGCGGCCGGGCCGTCGTCAAGGTTGCCGAAGTTTCCGTGGCCATCGATGAGGCGTACCCGCAGCGAGAACGGCTGCGCCATGCGGACCAGCGCGTCATAGATGGCCGAGTCACCGTGCGGGTGCAGTTTGCCCATTACATCGCCCACGACGCGCGAACTCTTGACGTGGCCGCGGTCAGGCGCCAGGCCCATTTGGGCCATGCCGAACAGGATTCGACGTTGCACGGGCTTCAACCCGTCGCGGGCATCGGGCAGGGCTCGGGAGTAGATGACCGAGTATGCGTACTCGAGAAAGGATCCCTGCATCTCATCTGCGACGTCGATGTCGATGATGTTCTCGACGCCGTCGAAGATGTCGTCGGCCTGGGAGGGGCGGGTGCGGCGGGCCATGGGTGAGGACTCCTCGGGACGATCGGTTCTTGATCGTGCGGTGCGCCTGGTGGTGCGCTCTGCTGGTTATCCTGTCCCACGCGCGGGCGGCGGGTGCAGGGGGCGCGCGGCGGTAGCCTTCGCCTGTGAGCACCGCGTCCCCCACCTCAGGCTCTGGGGCTCACTATCCGGCTCATTGGGAGGCCGATGTCCTCCTGCGTGATGGTCGGGCGGCGCACCTGCGACCCATCACCCCGGCCGATGCCGAGGCCATCCAGGAGTTCCATAGCAGCCTGAGCCAGGAGAGCGTGTACTTCCGGTACTTCGCGGTCCGCGGCGACCTCTCATCCCGCGAACTCGAGCGGCTGACGCACGTCGACCACGACCGTCGGGTGGCCCTGGTGCTCACCCTGGGAGCGCAGATCATCGCTGTAGGCCAGTACGAGGCCATCGACGACAACCAGGCCGAGATCGCCTTCACCGTCCGCGACGAGCACCAGGCCCGAGGCGTCGGTTCGATCCTGCTCGAGCACCTGGCGGCGGCGGCACGCGAGCGCGGCTTGCGTCGCTTCGTGGCCGAGGTGCTGCCGGACAACTACCGGATGCTCGACGTCTTCACCGATGCCGGCTACGTGGCGCGGCGGCACCTCGATGACGGCGTGGTGTCGTTAAGTATCGATCTCGAACCGACCGAGCAGTCCTACAAGGTGATGGAGGCGCGCGAGCACCGCGCCGAAGCCGTCTCAATCAAGGCCCTTCTCTCGCCCGAGTCGGTGGTCGTGGTCGGAGTCTCAGAGCGAGAGGGCACCTTCGGCCACACGTTGCTGCGCAACATGGTGGATGCCGGATTCGCCGGTACCTTGAGCGTGGTTCACCCCACGGCCACGTCGATCGCCGGCGTCACCGCCTATCCCTCGGTGGCGCATGTGCCTGGCTCGATCGATCTGGCCGTGATCGCCGTCCCCGCAGAGCGGGTCATCGACGTCGTGCGTGCCTGCAGCGACAAGCAAGCCCGCGGCGCCGTGGTCATCTCCTCCGGATTCGCGGATGCGGGCCCGATCGGGCGTGACCTTCAGCGCGAACTCGTGCGGGTGGCGCGAGGCCGCGGCATGCGGATCGTCGGGCCGAACTGCCTCGGTGTGATCAACACGGCGGCCGACGTGCACCTCAACGCTTCGCTGGCCCCGGTGATGCCGCCGCGGGGGCGGATCGGTTTCTTCAGCCAATCCGGTGCCCTCGGCATCGCGCTGCTTGAGACCGTCCGGTGGCGTGGGCTCGGGGTGTCCACCTTCGTCGGCGCCGGTAACCGTGCCGACGTGTCGGGCAACGACGTTCTGCAGTACTGGGAAGCCGATCCCGAGACCGACGTGATCCTGCTGTACCTCGAATCGATCGGTAACCCACGCAAGTTCACGCGCCTGGCACGCCGGATCTCGCGGCGCACTCCGATTGTGGCGATGAAGACCGGCGGCTCGATGCAGGGACGCCCCTTGGGTCACGCGGTACGGCGCAGTTCACTGCCGCCAGCCGCGCTGGAGGCGCTGTTCAGCCAGTCGGGCGTGATCCAGACCGAGACTCTGAACCACCTGTTCGATGTCAGTCAGCTGCTGGCCTTCCAGCCGCTACCCAGCGGCTCCACGCTCGCCGTGATCGGCAACTCCGATGCGCTGGCGTCACTGGCAATGGACGCGGCCCGAGCGCGTGGACTCGACGTGGTTGACGACGCGACGTCGCTGGGCACGGCGGCGAGCTCGACCGAGTTCGCGCGCGCCCTGGCCGGTGTCATCGAGGATCCTGCCGTTGACTCGGTTCTTGCGATCTTCGTGCCGCCGCTCAGCACCGCTGGGCAGGGTGCCGTGGAGGCCATCGCGGCGGCGGGCGCCCGTTCGGTCAAGCCGGTGGTCGCCACAGTGGTCGGCGTGGGTCCCGATGGCCGCAGCACCATCGATTCGCTGATGCGACGAGATGCTGAGGGCGTGCCGCAACCGGGTTCGGTGCCGGCGTTCTTCTCCGTCGAGGAGGCGGTGCGCGCCATCGCAGCCGTCACCGCCTATGCGCGGTGGCGCGACACCCCGGCAGGGCTGCTCCCGGAGTTCGATGACCTCGACACGCCTCGGGCCAAGGCGCTCATCCGCACTCTCGTCGAGGGGGATGGTGCAGGAAGGGTGGTTGACGACGCCCTGACCGACTCCCAGGTGCGTGAACTGCTGGCGTGCTACGGGATCGACGTATGGCCCAGCGCCCAGGTGAGCACCGAGGACGAGGCGGCTGCGGCGGCAGTCGAGATGGGCCTGCCCGTCGGGCTACGGATGAGCGACCCCGAGCTCGCCGGTCGTGCCGATCTGGGCACCCAACGGCTCAACCTTGAGAGCGAAGGCGCCGTGCGCACGGCCGTCCGCCGTCTCCAGAACCGCTTCGGCGACCAGGCTTCGGTGCTGACGCTGCAGCGGATGGCCTCACCGGGGGTGGCGTGCCAACTCGGTTCCTCCGAGGACCCTTTGTTCGGTCCGGTCGTGTCGTTCGGATTGTCGGGAGTCGCCACTGAACTGCTGGGCGATCGTGCATACGCCATTCCGCCCTTGACCGATGTGGACGCGGCGGCCCTGGTTCGCGCGCCGCGGGCGGCGCCGTTGCTCCTCGGGCACAAGGGTGGCGGAAGCGTCGACATGGCCTCACTCGAGGATCTCGTGCTCCGGGTCTCAGTTCTGGTCGACGAACATCCCGAGCTCGCCGAGGTGTTCCTCGATCCGGTGCTGACCAGCGGCCGGGGATTGGCGGTACTGGGCGCCCGGGTGCGACTGCAGAGCGCCCAGGTTCGCGAGGAGATGAAGGTGCGCAAGCTCGCCGACTGAGGCCACTCATGGTCCGGATGCCACAATCACCCCATGACCGACACCACGTCCCGGCTTCCCCTCATGCGCGAGGCCGTGGAACGCAGCGGCTACTACCCCTCGCTGGTGATCGATGCACTCGACACCGCATTGGCCGGAGAACCCGTCGAGGCGTTCGTCGTACAGCACGAGGCCACCTTCGACCGCAGCGAGCTTCGCCGTCACATCACGGTGCTTGCCCTGACGCCCTCGCGCCTGGTGGTCGGGCACACCGACGAGCACCAGGCCGATGAGAGTTCAGCGCGTCCCTACGCCACGGCCGGCACCGAGGCGGTGCGCCTTGAACGTGTCGACTCGGTGGTGTTGACCCGCGTGGCCGCCGACCCCGAGACATACACCCCTGAACGAGGTGTTCGCGAAGTCGTGCTGACCATCGGGTGGGGTGCGGTGAGCCGCCTCGATCTTGAGCCGGCCAGTTGCGGCGACCCGGAGTGCGAGGCCGATCACGGATACACCGGCACCTCGTCGAACGATGATTTCTCGATGCGGGTGAGTGAGGCCGCCGACGGCATCGAAACGGTGCAGCAGGTGCTCGCGTTCGCGCACGCGTTGAGCGAGGCCACCGCGCGTCGCGCCCGCTGAATCAGGCGCAGCCAACTGCTCGTTTAGTCGGTGCTCTTACGGGCGCCGAACACGATGTCGTCCCAGGTAGGAACCGATGCGCGGCCCTTGCGCTTGGCGGGCTGACGAGCAGCGGCTGCAGTGCGCGTCTTGGGCGCCGGAGCCTCATCGGTGCCAGTGCCAGTGCCAGCATCGTTGGTCTCGACCAGCGTGAGCTGCTCTTCCACGGCTTCGGCGATATCGGCCACATCGGCGTGCGACTGCGCATCGAGCACGGTCAAGGCGATGTCCGAATCGTCGCTGAAGTCGTCGATCGCCACGAGGGCTTCGTCCACTTCCACGTTGACGATCTCGATGTCGACGTCGACGATCTCCTCGACAATCTGCATCGCTTCAGCTTGCACGGCTGCGGGAGCGGCGGCGTCGGCCACGGATGAGAGTGATCGTACGGAGGCCAGACGCGGCTTGCCGCGATCGGCACTGTCCGGCTCGGCGGCGTTGGGGTCGATCAGCCATCGACCTTCATCGTCATCCGCGGCTAGCGATGAGGCCTTGTGGTCGAAGGCCCAGTGTCCGGAGCGTTGCTCGCGCCCGATGACATAGGCGGCCTCGACGACCCAGCGGCCGTCGTCGCGACGCCAAGCGTCCCAACTCAGCGAACCGCTCTCGACGCCGAGCGGCTCGAGACGCTCGGCAACGGCGGCTTCGAGGTCGAGGTCGGGGGCGAAGTCGCGACGGATCTCGGTACCCCTGGCCAGAATGGCGACGTGCTCGCGCTCGGCCAGCATCGGTCCGGCGAATCGCTCCACGCGCTCATGGCTAAGACCGGATTCGGCGACGACGTCATCGATCGACGCGCCCGAACGGATGCGGGCCTGGATGTCGCGGGGGCGCAGGGCGCCGTCCATCTCGTTCTCCAACCGTGCGTGGCGGTGGCGGTCGCGCCGAACAGCAGCAGCGACAACCTCGTCCAAGGACAGGGTGAAGGTACCCTCCCCGGCGTCCTGCATGACCAGCGCCGAGCCGTCGTCGCTGACACCGACGAACCTGAGTTCGCTCATTGGTCCTCCTCTCCGCTGCTTCTGCTGGCCGAGCCTCGCATCATGTCGTGCGCCATGAGGGGTGATCGACACAGGTGGGCAAGTCGATGATCCTGCCGATGCGGCGCCTCCTGGCGCCACCACAATGGTGGCGATGGAGTCGAACCCACGAAGAACCCGTGCGCTGACGATCCTCGGTGGTGCCGCTGCGGCGGCCACCGCGGCGTTCGTCGCCTCACGGCTCGGGGTCGCCGGCACCATCGTCGGCGCGGCCGTGGCCAGTGTGGTGGCCTCCATCGGGGCCGAGGTGTATGGCCGGGCCGCGGATCGCAGCGCCGCGGCCGTCACCATCTTGGCCCAGCGATCGCGCGCGGGAGCAGCAGCCGACGACGGCGTGAGCGACGAGGCGCTAAGGCCAGCGCCGGAGGCTGATCACCGGCCTAAGGATGACGACCCGGCCGAGCCTGACGTGGGGGCGAAGGATGCGGGTGCCTTCGGTTCGGCTGCCGCTGAGCGTTCCCGGCTCGCGAATCTGCGGTTTAGCTGGTGGCATGTGGCCTGGGTAGCGCTCGGAGTGTTCGTCGTGGTCCTCACGGCGATCACGCTGCTCGAGCTCGTGCTCGGCAAGCCGATCTCATCGCTGTGGGGCGGCGACATCTCGACCGGAACCTCGGTTGGCGAGGTGATCCGGCCGGGTCCACCTGCGCCGACGCCTTCGACCACCGCGGTACCAGCCCCGACGTCCAGCGCTGTGCCGACGACGGGGCCCGCCACACCGCCCGCGACATCCCCAGTGCCTGGTCCGACGCCCACCGTCACTGTGACGGTCACCGCGCCGGCGCCAGCCCCCACGCCGGCCCCATCGCCAGGTCAGGCGGTGGCACCGTGACCCAGGACCACCATCGCGCACCTGATCCGGAGGCCCTGCTGTCGTTGGCCCTGCGTGCCTGCGACGCCGCCGATGACGTGCTGATGCAGGGGCACCTGGCGCGTCGCTCCACAGATCTGAAGATGTGGTCGAAGTCGAGCGCCACCGATCTGGCCACCGAGAAGGACGTCGCGGCCGAGCGCGTCATCCTCAACACCCTCTTGGGCGCACGCCCCGGAGACGTGGTGCTCGGTGAAGAGTCCGGTCTGAGCGGGGCTACGTCAGCACCGACCGGTCAGGCTGGTGCGGTGCGATGGGTTGTTGACCCGCTCGATGGCACGATCAACTACGTCTACGGGCTGCCCCATTGGGCCGTCAGCATCGCGGCCGAGATCGACGGCGAGGTGGTGGCCGGGGTGGTGTCGATCCCTGTCATGGGGGAGCGGTTCACCGCGATGCGGGGACAGGGCGCCTGGTGGCATCCGGCGGGCGCCTCTGCACAGCGCCTGGTCATGGCGACGCCGCCGCCGCAACCGGCCCAGGCCTTGGTGGCCACCGGCTTCGGGTATGCGCAGAAGCGCCGCAGAGAGCAGGCCGCTGTCGTGGCGGAGCTGCTCCCGGCCGTGCGCGACATCCGACGACTAGGCGCGGCTGCGATCGATCTGTGCCATCTGGCCTGCGGGCGGGTGGACGCCTACTACGAACGCGGCCTGCAGCCGTGGGACCTTGCGGCCGGTGGCCTGATTGCCCGGGAGGCCGGTGCCCGGGTTGAGGGCTGGAACGGGTCACCGGCGGGAGAGGGGCTCGTGATCGCCGCCGCTCCAGGGCTCTTCGAGCAGGTTCACGCTCTTCTGGCCGCGGCGGCCGTTGACACGACCGGGGGGAGTCTGGCGCGCTTACCTACGGTCCCGTAACCTACGGTGTCGTAGGTAGTGCACAGCAGATGAGCCCGACCCGATCTCCGTCTGGACCAATCTGCGCCCGACCCGCCCGGAAGAAGGACTCACGATGACGGCTTCGATCGACGCCAACCCGACCCCTGTGGCCGACCGCGGACGCTCAGGCGGATTGGATCTCGACGCCGCAGCCCCCTTCACCGATGTCGAGATCCTGCGCGAACTCGAACCACTGGTCGGCCGCGAGGTGGATCGCCACTTCAGCACGGCGCGCGACTGGATGCCTCATGAGTACGTGCCGTGGTCGGACGGCACCACCTTCGACGGCCCCCTGGGTGGCCAGGCATGGGAGACCGGGCAGTCGGCCTACCCCGAAGAAGTTCGCACCGCCCTGGTGGTCAACCTGCTCACCGAGGACAACCTGCCGAGTTACCACCACGAGATCGCCACGATCTTCCGCGGCGAGGGCGCCTGGGGAACCTGGGTTCATCGCTGGTCAGCCGAAGAAGCCCGTCACAGCGCCGCCATTCGCGACCTGCTGCTCACCACGCGCGCTGTCGACCCGATCGCCCTCGAGAACGACCGCATGACCCACATGAGCACCGGTTTCAAGAGCAGTCACGGCGACAAGCTTCTGCATGGCGTCGCCTACGTCTCGTTCCAGGAGCTCGCCACCCGCGTCGCGCACCGCAACACCGGCCGGCTCTCAAATGACGAGGTGTGCGACCAGTTGATGCAGCGGGTGGCACTCGATGAGAACCTGCACATGCTCTTCTACCGCAACGTGCTGGCAGGGGCGCTCGACCTCGCCCCCGACCAGTCGATGTCCTCGATCGTCGATGTCGTCACCGACTTTCAGATGCCCGGTCACACGATCGAAGGATTCGGACGCAAGTCGTTGTCCATGGCGTTGGCCGGGGTCTACGACCTGCGGCAGCACCTCGACGATGTCATCCAGCCCGTGCTGCGGGCGTGGCGGATCTTCGAGCGCGACGACTTCGGTCCGCTCGGCGAGGCCAAGCGCGAGGAGCTCGCCGCCTTCCTGGTCACCGTCGAAGAGCAGGCGTCGCGTTTCGAGGAGAAGCGTGATGCGCTTAAGGCCCGGTTGGCGGCCCGCGGCAAGTAGGCCTCAGCCGTCAGCCGTCGAGCCGCCGCAGACCAGCCTGATAACGGTGCGCGTTCTTCACGTACAGCTCGACGCCCTCGAGGAAGTCCTCTCCGATCATGGCGTTCTCGCGCAGTTTCGCAGGGACACCGAGCGCCATCGCGCCCGTCGGCACCACCATGCGGTTCGGGACGAGCGCGCCAGCGCCCACAAGCGCTCCCGTCCGCACGATGGCGTCATGCAGCACGATCGCTCCACTGCCGACGAGGCAGCGGTCTTCGAGCGTGCATCCCTCCAGGTGGGCGTTGTGCCCAATGACGCACCCGGCTCCGATGAGCGTGGGCTTCTCTGCGGTGGCGTGCACCACCGTGCCGTCCTGGATCGACGTCCTGGCGCCCACGGTGATGACGCCGTAGTCGCCGCGCAGCACGGCCGTGGGCCAAATGCTGGCTTCGGCCCCGATGATCACCGAACCGATGATGACCGCGTCCGGATGCACGAATGCGGACGGATCGATGTCCGGTATGCGGTCATCGAGGGCATAGATGGCCATGAGTCCTCCGGATGCGGGCTGCACCTGGGGGTGCGGCTCAGGTTCTGAGCCTGCCACGGCGTGCCCCCTGATGACGCCGGGCCGTTCGTGAGGCACAATCACGGCGCCTCGCACCTGCGGGAACATGCAGGAGCATTTCGGTGTTGGACGGCATCCAGGGCGCAGTTGGTCCACGGCATGGCTGCCTTCGGTACCGCACGAGTCTCACCACCATGCGCTCCACGCGCACAGACCCTCCGAAGGGGACACAGACACCACGATGGCCACCGATTACGACGCACCGCGCAAGACCGATGAGGAGCTCAACGAGGATTCCCTCGAGGAGTTGAAGGCCCGTCGCGCCGATAAGTCGGCATCTGCTGTCGACGTCGACGAGACCGAACTGGCCGAGAACCTCGAGCTGCCGGGCGCCGACCTCTCGAACGAGGAGTTCTCGGTTCGAGTGGTTCCGCGTCAGGACGACGAGTTCACCTGTACCCGGTGCTTCCTGGTTCACCACCGCAGCCAACTCGCGAAGATGGTGAAGAACCAACCCATCTGCAAGGAGTGCGCGGCATGAGCGAGCGCCGATCCGCACGTGGCGCAGTCGCGGCCGCGTCGGATCGGCTCGGGGGCGTGTTCGCCCGCATGGGAGGAGATCGTGACGCCTTCTCATCACAAGAGGTTCGGGCGATGTGGCCCAAGGTGATGGCAAGCCTGCGAGCAGTCCGCGAACCTGGCATCGGCACCGCCGAGTTCGATGCCACGGCGGGCGGCCCCACAGCTGCGAGTGCGCCAGGCTCCGCAGGTCAACGTTCCTCTCGGTGGGCTCCGCAGATGGTGTCGGTGGCGCGCATGCGCGAGATCGCACGCTCGATCGCGCCGCGGCTTCCCATCCGTGACTATCCGACTCTGGTTCGACATCTGAACACCGATGACGCCGAGCGCATGGCCGATCTGCTGATACGCAACGCCTCGAGTGCAACGGCCGTGGCCGGGACCGTCGGAGGCGTCTTCGTCCTGCCGGCGCGAAGTGGTCCGGCCCTGATCGCTGCGATCCCGATCCGCGTGGCGGCCGAAACCCTCGTCGTCGCGATGATCGAGCTCAAGCTGATCGGTGAGCTCCATGAGGCCTACGGACGGCCGTTGGCCGGAACCACCTCCCAGCGCGGCACCACCGCGCTGAAGCTGTGGGCCTCGCATCGCGGTATCCGCATTTTCGACACCGGCGGCTTGGTGGCCACCCTGTCGCAGATGGCGCGCACACCCACCACCCGACGGGCCGCTGCGGCGATGTCTGGAAAGGCGATGGGGCGCAAGGGCCTGCGACTTGGTGCGGGTGTGGCCGGAGCCGTCGACAATCGACGGGCGACCGTGCTGCTGGGCGATCGTGTTCGCGCCGAACTACGCCGGCACCAGATCGAAACCCCCTCGCCAGGGTGACGTCCGCTCGCTGATGCTTGCTTCGTGCGGCTCAGGCGCGACGATGACGCGCGTAGGCCCGTGCCTGACGCTCGGCGACCAGTCGAGCGGCGCCCACGGCAGCACCCGCTGCGGCACCCCACAAGAGCACCACGACGGCATCGCCCTTGTCGTCCTCGCCGCTGGGAGGTGTGCGACCCGTTGAGGCCTTCCACACAGCACCGGCCACCTTGCGCGCCATCGAGGCTGCCGCCAGCGTCATGGCAAGCACGAGAATCTTTTCGAAGGCGTCTGGCATGCCATCGGCATCGTGATCGGCGAACAGGCCCTCGTCTGCGTTCGGTGCTTCGGGTGCGTCGGTCATGGGGGCAGTCTGCCTCAGCTACGCATGCTGCGCTCGGATTCCAGCCGCTCGTTAACGATCGCAGAAGCAAGCTGGTGGGGGTGACGCGTTGAGAGATACCAGTAGGGCGTCGGATCAGCCGGATCGGTGATGTCGACGCGCAACGCCGTGGGGATCCATCCGCGAAGCAACATCCATGCCCGCGTATCGGCATCGCGACCGCGCGTGGTGGCGGCGTGGGTCTTGTCGAGTTCATTGACGTCGCCGACGAACCCGATGTCGATGTGCGCGCGGCCCGCCACCAATTGCCCGCCACCGACCTGGATGACCGGACTCCAGACGAGAAGACCCGCCGTCGTCAGCACGGCGGTGGAGAGGCCGGTGGCCCAGCCAACGGTTGCGCCGAACGGCCCGCCGTAGGCGGCACCCATCGACACCGAGATGCCCGCGACGATCAACCAGAGCCACCACGCGGGATGCAGGCGCTCGCGATAGCGCACGGGTTTGGAGGCCGATTTCACCCCGTCAGCCTCTCACCGACTGCCTCTGCGCGGCCGGTAGGGTCGCAGTCGTGGCAGAGGCGATTGCACCACCGCAGCGTCATCCCGACGCGCCCGCTCCCGGCACCCCCATCGCCTCGCACTACCACCTGTGCTTCGGGTGCGGCGTCGATCACCCCACGGGCCTGCATCTGCAGATCACCGCGGGTGAAGGGCTTCTAGTGACGGCTGAGTTCGTCGTCGACGAGAACCACCAAGGAGCACCAGGTCTGGCCCACGGCGGCATGCTGACCACGGCATTCGACGAGACGCTGAGCGCTGTTAACTGGTTGCTCCAGAAGTCGGCCGTGACTGTTCACCTTGAGACCGACTTTCGTCGTCCTGTGCCGGTGGGTTCCAGGGTTTTCATCGCAGCGGAATGCACAGGCGTGCAAGGCCGCCGGATCCATACCAAGGCGGTCGGGCGCCTCAATGCTGCCGGCGGTCCGGTCGCGGTCCACGCCAGTGCGGTCTTCGTCGAGGTGCCCATCGAGCACTTCCTGAAGCACGGTCGCCCCCAGGACCTGGCGCATGCCTCCACCCGCGACGAGGTGCTCGAGCGCACCATCGGGCTGTCGGTAAGCCCATGACCGGCTCAGTCGATCCACCCGTCGAGGTGCTGGTGCAGCTGCTCGATCCGCAGACCTCCCTGCCGGCGTATGGGAACCCCGGTGACGCCGGACTGGATCTGACGACGCGTTCCGCGTGCGTCTTAGCGCCCGGCGAGCGAGCCCTGCTTCCCACGGGAATCGCGATCGCGCTGCCGGCCGGATACGCCGCCTTCGTTCATCCGCGCTCTGGGTTGGCGGTTCGGCACGGGGTGTCTTTGGTAAACGCGCCGGGCACGATCGATGCCGGCTACCGCGGCGAGATCAAGGTGAGCGTGATCAATCTGGATCCACGCGAGCCGGTGCGCTTCGAAGCGGGCGACAGGATCGCTCAACTGGTGGTGCAGAAGGTCGAGACCGTTCGACTGCATGAGGTCACGACTCTCCCCGGCAGCGAGCGCGGCGAGGGCGGATTCGGATCCACTGGCGGTTTTGGTTCGACAGGCGCCCCTGATTCGGGTGCGACTGATGCTGCTGCGCCGTCGCTCTGACGCCGCAGCTCCAAGGAGG
>Ga0105048_10010400_pt1 | contig 14739 bp, 7 predicted proteins | sample MAT05_FD_78382 | JGI IMG/M metagenome (GOLD analysis project Ga0105048, IMG submission 78382) | Freshwater microbial communities from Lake Fryxell liftoff mats and glacier meltwater in Antarctica - MAT-05 | ecosystem: Environmental > Aquatic > Freshwater > Ice > Liftoff microbial mat | place... | reverse complement strand
CATTCAGCAGGGTGTGGCAGCTCAGTTAGCATCGGCCCCGATTCAGGCACTTATTGCGCAGAACGTAACCGCACAGGTAACGGCCAACGCACCTAACTACATTAGGGCCAAGGCAGTGGAGGCCAACTTGAATGGACTGAAGCCGTATCAGCAGAAGGAGTTTAAACCGGAGCGCGTAGCCAGTTACGAAATTGGCTACCGGAGCGTGTTCAACAAGCGGCTCTTTGTTGATGCTTATTACTACTATAGTGTTTATACCAACTTCATCGGAGCCGCTATTCTGTTACAGCCAATAGCTTCGATTTCGCCCGCGTCGCCAACCAACCCGGCTCCGCTGCCAACGGCATCTGGTGTTTTTGATGGCAGAACCCGCCGGGCCTACTCGATTGCCGCAAACAGCAGCGAGCGTATTACGGCATCGGGTTGGGCGATTGGCCTGAACTACGCGCTGCCAAAGGGCTACGGTCTGTCGGGTAATCTGGCCAACAATGAACTGAACAACTTTGTACCGACCGAAGAATTGCAGACGTCGGGCTTCAACACGCCGAAGTATCGCTGGAACCTCGGCTTCACCAAGCGGGCCGTTGGTGGCTCAAACATCGGCTTTGGCATTGCATTCAAGCATCAGAGTGCGTTTGAGTGGCAGGGCTTCGGTCAGCCAACCGAAGTGGGCATACCGCTGTACAGCAATACCATCGTCCCGGTTATCAACAACCTCGACGCGCAGGTCAACTACAAAGTACAGAGTATTAAGTCGATCATTAAAGTCGGTGCCACCAACCTGTTCGGCCAGCCGTACTTTCAGGCTTTTGGCAGCCCTTACATCGGCACGACGTACTACGTAGGTATCACATTTGATGAATTGCTGAACTGAGTAGGTCAGACACTCCTGTCTGACCAGCCGCAAATAGCGGCTAACGGTGTAGTTGAAGCCAAGTTGCTACTGTGTTAGCCGCTATTTACGGCTGGCCGGGCAGAAGTCGGTGCGCCGATGCGATCCAGCCTACGAAAAAGCCGCTACGTACAATACGTAGCGGCTTTTTCGTAGGCTGGCCCTTTAATCTGTACACTATTACGGCTCTTGCCTCTGCACCTTCTGGTCTGCCGTCCGGGCTTTCTGGCGGGGACTCATGGCGTTGCCGGGCTGCTTGACGCTAACGGGTTGCGGGTAGCCGGTCGATACGTTTTTGTCGCTGGTACGGGCTTCTTTCTCAACGGCAGCCGTTGACGTGGGTCGCTGCGAACCCGTCTTGCCCGATGTTGATTCAGTGCTGGTGGCCATGTTGGCGTTGCGGTTTACGCGCACATTAGTGCCTTTGGCTCCACCGGGTGAGGGGGTGCTGCCTGTTCCCTCCGAGGTGCTGCCTTCGGTAAATTTCACCCGCGCATCAGAACTATTCATGTTGCCGTTCTGCGTAGCTCCGGGGCCAAGTTTTCCGGTACCCCGTTTTTTGACGCCCGGCCCTGACATCTCTTTCTTACCTGCTTTGGTAGCCGGGGTTTCCTGTGCCACTGTCTGACCTACTGTCAGTACAGCAAGGGCAAAGCTTAGTGCTATTATGTTTTTCATAGTTCGTTGCTGATTAGTTCTTTTTCTTCGGGCCGTCGTATCCTTTTGGACCATTGGCTCTCACCTTTTTCCGGTCTGAGGTGGGTACCACTTTTTCGTTGGTGCCATAGTCGGGTGTGCCGGGGCTGGTCAGGCCCATATCGGTGGCGGTACCCTTTTTGGTACTTTTTGCTTTAGTGGCGGTCTTTGGCTGTGGCGTAATCCTGAGCGTTGGCTGGGTCGTTGACTGTACCGGCGAGAGGTTGGTGTTGCCGCTGCGGCTCACGCCTTTGGCCATCTTGCCGCTACCCGTTCGCTTAAGAGCCGTAGCGGGCGTTTTTTTGGCGGCTGCCTGTTTTGTTTGCGTACCGGTTTCCTGTGCCGATACCTCGATGGCGAATCCCAGTGAGAGAGCCGCGCTAAGCATCAGAATAGATTTCATAGCGAGTTGAGTTTTTGTAATTACTCTAATAAAAAGCCTTAGCCTATCTATTTTGTTCAGATAAATTCAGGCGTGGCCGGTACACTTTTCTGTCATTCCGACCGGTACGCCGGTGCGGAATGACAGAAAAGGCCAGCTTTGTTGATATGCCGACCAGCCCTTGTTTTACGAACTTTTGAAACCGCTTTGGCCGTTGGCCGTTACAGACATGCCCGCTTATCCTCCCTTTTCATTTGGCTGACCTTTCCGCTCCCGAATCGGCGCACTCCACGCCCACCCCCGACGATTTGCCCCGCCGACTAACGCTGGTGCAGGGAACGGCCCTGAACATGATCGACATGGTAGGTATCGGTCCGTTTGTGGTGCTGCCACTGGTCATTAAAACGCTGGGTGGGCCGTTGTTTTTATGGGCCTGGGTGCTGGGCGCGTTTATCTCGCTCATCGACGCCTTTGTCTGGTCAGAGCTGGGCGCGGCTTTCCCGAAGGCGGGGGGCACCTACAATTTTCTCAAAATAGCCTACGGTGAGCGGAAGTGGGGTAAGCTGCTGTCGTTTCTATACGTCTGGCAAACACTCATTCAGGCCCCGCTGGTGCTGGCGTCGGGCGCCATTGGTTTTTCGCAATACGCATCGTACCTGATTCCGCTCAACGACTGGCAGCATCGGGCGGTGTCGGGCGGGGTGGTGTTGCTGATTATCGCGCTGCTCTATCGCAAGATTGATTCGGTGGGCAAAATCGGGCTGGTTATGTGGGGGGCGGTACTGCTGACCCTCGGCTGGATTATCGTGGGGGGCCTGACCAATATCCGTATTCCGCTCAGCGAAACGCTTGGTTCGGTGGGTTCGGTTAGCGGGGGCATCCTAACAGCGGGGCTGGGTCATGCGTCGGTGCAGACCATTTACTGTTACCTCGGCTACTACAACGTCTGCCACCTGGGGGGCGAAATCAAGCGGCCCGCCCGCAACATTCCGGCCAGCATGTTCATTTCCATCATTGGCATCGCGGGCTTGTACCTGCTCATGAACATCAGCGTGGTGAGCGTGGTACCGTGGCAGATAGCGCAGGAGAGCGAGTTCATCGTCAGCACGTTTGTCGAAACGCTGTACGGTCTTGGTGCGGCCCGGTTCGCTACGGTGCTGGTGCTGCTGGTGGCGTTTTCGTCCTTGTTTGCGGTGTTGCTGGGGTACTCGCGGGTGCCGTATGCCGCTGCCGCCGACGGGCAGTTTTTCCGCATCTTCGCCAGGCTGCACCCTACCAAGCGGTTTCCGTACGTCTCGCTGCTATTTCTGGGCGGGCTGGGGTTTATGTTCAGTCTGCTGTTCCGGCTCGGCGACGTGATTACGGCCATTCTGGCCATGCGCATTATGGTGCAGTTTGTGGGGCAGGCGGTTGGTCTGTTGCTGTTACACCGCCGACGGGCTGCTACCCGCGAAAATTTTCCGTTCCGAATGCCGCTTTATCCGTTACCCGTTCTACTGGCCATTGGCGTGTGGCTGTTCGTCTTTTACTCAACCGGCCTGACGTTTATGCGGTCGGGGCTGACCGTTACGGCGGTGGGTGTGGTGGCATATCTTCTCTCGGCGGGGTATCGGAAGCAATGGCCCTTTGCCAAAACGAACCCGACCAGCGCGATTACGTCGCCATAGACCAATTCCAAATTGCGACGCCCCGAACCAAGTTAATAACGATTCAACGCCTTTGCCCGTTATTGGGTCATAAATCAGCCTGTTCAGGTTGATTTATCATTTCGTTGATGAAACAGGTACTCGCAATCGGACTGGCTTTATTACTTTTTGGCGGCAGCTTAGTGCCGTTGATGAGTGCTGAGCAGGTTATTCGGTTGCCGGAGTTGGTGACGCATTTTCACGAGCATCAGCGCGAAGAGGGCCGAAACCTGAGCGTCTGGTCGTTTCTGATGGAGCATTACCGCTCCGATTCGCAGCACCACAAAACGTCTAAGCACAACCATAGCCGCCTGCCCTCGTTCGACGGTGGCCATTCGACCTACGATTTTACCCGTATCCTCCGGCTCGCGCCCTGCGAACCGCTGGTACACGAGCTGTCTGCCATAGGCGTGTTCAGTCTGCGGCATTTCAACGCCCGGCTGGCCCTCTCCTCCCTGTTTCAGCCCCCCCGTTGCTGATCCGTTTCCCCTTTTTCCTGTCTCGGTGTGTTTGATGTAGTGCGTCAAAATCACGTAGGGATGAACGATATGGTAGCCCCGGAATTTATTCCGGGGACACGGGCAAAACCTCGTGCCATAGTTCCGTAGGAACGACCGATTGGTACATGTACCCTAAGATATCAATCGGTCGTTCCTACGGAACTTGTCAATGACCAACGCTTTTAAACCCCGGAATAAATTCCGGGGCTACCATATCGGCCATCCCTACGGGATTCGGCGGTTGAACCAATCAACTAACGTAAAAGCTAATCTCTACCGAGTGCCTCAAAATTCTCCCGGAGAGTACATCGTAATTTCTAATTCGTAACTCCATTCATGTTCGATACAATTATCCGATTCAGCATTCGGAATAAACTCGTTGTTGGGGCTTTTGTGCTGGCCCTGATTGGCTGGGGCGGCTATTCGGCGTATAACCTGCCCGTTGATGCCGTACCCGACATTACCAATAACCAGGTTGTCATCATTACGCAAACGCCCGCTTTAGCCGCGCAGGAAGCCGAACGGTTCATCACTACCCCGCTCGAACTGGCCATGGCCAACCTGCAGGACGTAGAAGAAATTCGGTCGGTGTCCAAACTCGGCTTGTCGGTTATCACGGTGGTCTTCAACGAAGATACCGAGATGCTCAAAGCGCGGCAACTGGTATCGGAGCAGATGCTGAACGCCGTCAAAGACATCCCCGCCGACTACGGGCAACCATTTCTGGCTCCGATTACGACCGGACTCGGCGAAATTTATCAGTACACGCTCGTGCCACAACCGGGCTACGAAGGCAAATATTCGCTTACGGAACTGCGCTCCATTCAGGACTGGATTGTGGAGCGTCAACTGGCGGGCATTCCCGGCGTCGTTGAAATCAGCAGTTTTGGTGGCTTTCTGAAGCAGTACGAAGTGGCCGTTGACCCCAACCGGCTGCGGGCCGCAGGCATCACACTTACCGAACTCGCCGACGCCATGAGCCGCAACAACGCCAACACCGGCGGCTCCTACATCGAACGCAACAATCAGGCGTATTTTATCCGGGGCGAAGGGGCGGTGGGTAGTTTGAAAGACATCGAAAACACGGTTATCCATACCAAAAACGGCTTGCCAGTACGCATCGGTAACGTAGCAACGGTACAGTTCGGCCATGCCGTACGATTTGGTGCCCTGACCCGCAACGGCGAAGGTGAAGCCGTAGGGGGCATTGTGCTGATGCTGAAAGGGGCCGATTCCGAAACAACCATCAAGGGTGTAAAAGTCCGCATCAAACGCATTCAGGCCAGTTTGCCGGAAGGCATCAAGATCGTGCCATTCATTGACCGGACCAAACTCATCGACAAAAGCATCAGCACCGTTGAACACAATTTGCTCGAAGGCGGGCTGATTGTCGTATTCGTGCTCCTGCTGCTGATGGGGAGCTGGCGGGCTGCGGTGATTGTGGCGTCGGTAATTCCGCTGGCCATGCTCTTCACGCTCGGTATGATGAAAACACTGGGCATATCGGCTAACCTGATGAGCCTCGGGGCCATCGACTTCGGCCTGATCGTGGACGGGTCTATCATCATCGTCGAAGCGGTACTCCATCATTTCGGACAGGAAAAGAAGTTCACTGGAAAAACCCTGGACCAGAATGAAATGGACGACGCGGTATTCGAGTCGGCGTCGGCGATACGGAGGTCGGCAGCTTTCGGCGAGATTATTATCCTGATTGTTTATCTGCCAATCCTGTCGCTGACGGGTATCGAGGGCAAGATGTTTCGCCCGATGGCCTCGACGGTCTCGTTCGCCATTATAGCCGCGCTGGTGCTGTCGCTGACCTACGTGCCGATGATGTCGGCGTTGTTGTTGCCGAAAAATATGGAGCAGAAACGTACGTTTTCGGACCGGCTCATGGACTGGCTATACCGGCATTACGAACCCGCAGCCAAAACCGCGTTACGCTGGCATAAAACAACCATTGCCGTTGCACTGGCCATGCTGGTTGGGGCGATATTGCTATTCGGAACGCTGGGTGGTGAATTTATTCCACAACTGGATGAGGGCGACATGGCCATCGACTTCCGAATGCCGTCCGGTACGTCGCTGTCGGCCACGATTGATGCCACGCTACGGGCTGAACGGGCATTGAAGAGCCATTTTCACGAGGTCAAACAGATTGTAGCCCGCGTAGGCGCGTCCGAAGTGCCTACCGATCCCATGAACGTAGAACAATGTGATTTGATGATGACAATGAAAGATCGCTCGGCCTGGACCAACGCCACCAACCGCGAAGAGATGGCCCAAAAGATGGGCAAAGTTTTAGCCCAGGAAGTACCCGGTTCATCGTCGGAGTTTACGCAGCCTATTCAGATGCGCTTTAACGAGATGATCACCGGTGCAAAGTCTGATGTGGTCGTTAAAATCTTCGGCGACGATCTGCAAACGCTGTTCGAGCGGGCCAGTGCCGCCGGGCACCTCATCGAAACCGTGCCGGGCGTGGCGGGTGTGCTGATTGAGCAAACAGTAGGCCTTCCGCAAATCAACATTGACTATAACCGCCAGAAAATGGCGCAGTACGGGCTGGCCGTGGCTGACGTAAACCGGCTCATCAAAGCAGGTTTCGCGGGGGAGGTTACGGGCCTGGTTTACGAAGGTGAACGACGCTACGACATGGTGGTACGCCTGGACAGCAGCAGCCGTCAAAACCTGAGCGACATCAGCAACCTATTCGTACCACTACCGGACCCCAACGGCGAACCGACGAAGAGTATTCCGCTCAGCGAGGTAGCCACGGTCAGCTACGTTCAGGCTCCAGCGCAGATTTCGCACGATAACACCAAACGGCGTATTACGGTCGGCGTCAGCATCCGGGGGCGCGACGTGGAGAGCGTAGTCAACGATATTCAGCAAAAAATTGAGCGGCAGGTCAAGTTGCCACCGGGCTACTATTACGCGTATGGTGGGGCGTTCGAGAATTTGCAGCGGGCCAAAGACCGGCTCATCATTGCCGTGCCGGTATCGCTGTTTCTGATTTTTATCCTGCTGTTTGCTACGTTCAACTCGCTGCGGTACGCCCTGCTCATTTTCAGTTCGATACCGCTGGCGGCAGTGGGGGGAATACTGGCCCTCTGGCTGCGCAATATGCCGTTCAGTATCTCGGCGGGCGTCGGGTTCATTGCCCTGTTCGGGGTAGCGGTGCTGAACGGCATCGTGCTGATTGGCTACCTCAACGACCTCGAAAAAGCCGGTGAACACACGCTGTACGATAGAATTCTGCACGGGCTGCGGGTTCGGTTCCGACCCGTAATCGTTACCGCGTCGGTGGCGTCGCTGGGTTTTCTGCCGATGGCTCTTTCTACATCTGCCGGGGCCGAAGTTCAGAAACCACTGGCTACGGTTGTCATCGGCGGTTTGATTACGGCTACGCTGCTCACGCTGCTGGTGCTGCCGGTGCTGTATAGTCTGGTCGCTCCCAAAGAGAAAGCGGGCGCGGGCAACCCAAAATCATCGGGCGTTATAGTGGGTTTGCTGTTGCTGCTGATGGCGGGCGTGAGCGGACAAGCTCAGGCGCAGCCAGTTCCAGTACCGTTCTCACTCAACCAAACGCTCGACCTCGCCAATCGCCAAAGTCTGGTCATTCGCGGCAGTTCGCTAGAAATTGACCAGCAACGGGCGTTGATCGGGGCCGCGTTCAATCCGGGCAAAACGGTATTTGAGGCTCAGTTGGGTCAAACGCAGGCGCAACCGTTCGACTATATTCTGGGAGCTACCCAAACCTTCGCCCTGCCTGGGTTTTACCGGGCGCAACGGCAACTGTATCAGAGCAGTGCCACGGCTGCCGAACGCCGGTTATCGCTTCGGCGAGTGCAGCTTTACGGAGCCATAAAACAGGCGTATTATCAACTGCTCTACGATAATCAACTGACTACGTTGCTGCGTCGGCAGGATAGCTTATACCAGTTGGCCACTCGTGCAGCAACGGTGCGCTACCAAACCGGCGAAACCAACCGGCTCGAACAGGTATCGGCAGAGACGCGCGGGCAAAGCATCCGGCTCCGGCAACTCACCCTCCGCGCCACCATAGAAGCGCACCGCCGTACTCTGCAACTACTGGTGAATACCCCCGAACTAGTAGCCATAGACACGACGGTCACCCTCCGGCGCGACCTTCCGGTTTCGGTGTCGGCCCTGCTCGTTTCCGATTCGGTATCGGTCAGTAATCCGGCATTGGCGGTATTGCAGCAGGAGCGGACCATCAGCCGAAACCAGACGTTTCTGGAGCGGCAGCGGCTTAAACCCGACCTACTGATTGGTTATTATAATCAGTCGATTAACCGCGAAGTGGGATTCAACGTAGTGCAGGCGGGGGTGTCGGTGCCGTTGTTTACGCAGGCGACCAAAGCCCGCATCAATGCAGCCCGGCTTAACGAACAGCTTACCGACGTAAATCTGCAATACGCCCAAACGCAGCTTACGGGGCAGTTGGCTATTTTGGGACGTAACGCCGAAACCGGGCGGGCAGCGGTAACCTTTTACGAGCAAAGTGCCTTGCCCCAGGCCCGGCTCATCCGCGAAACGGCCCTGCGCAGCTACCGCGCCGGAGAGATCAACTACGTCGAATTTTTTCAGGCTGTTCAGCAGGCATTTACCATCGAAGAAGAGTATCTGAACGCCGTCTTCACCTACACAACCGTCGTCATCCAGCTCGAACAATTGCTGGGTATTGAGTAACTATTCAGGCAATCTTTAATCACAGAGGCACAGAGAACACAAAGATTTAAAACTGGCAGAAACATACTTATCTCTGTGTTCTTTGTGCCTCTGTGATTAAAAAATATCGTTTGATTCTAATCAATTACGTAAACACATTCATGAAAAATAGCCTGATTATCATAACAATAGCTCTGCTAAACTTCGGTTGCGGCAGCCGGGGAGCGTCGGAAGAAGAACAGCCGGACGCCGGATTGCCGGACACAACATCCGCCAGCAAACCGGCGTCCGACCAGATTACGATTTCGGCGGAGCAACTCAGGGCCATGAACCTGCAAACGGGTGCGGCCACGCAGACCACCGTAAACGACGAAGTACCCGCCACCGGCACTGTTGATGTGCCGCCCCAGTACATGGCGTCGATTAGTCCGCTGATTGGCGGGGTTATTCAGCGCATCAATGTCCTGCCCGGCCAGAAAGTCCGTAAGGGCGAAACGCTGGCTACGCTGCAAAGTCTCGATTTTATTCAGATGCAACAGGATTACCTCCAGGCGGTAAGTCAGCTAACCTATCAGCAGGCCGAACTGCAACGCCAGAAAACGCTCATTGCCGAAGATGTGGGCGCAAAAAAACGACTGCAACAGGCAGAAGCCGATTATGGCAGCAACCGCGCGTTGGTCAGTTCGCTGGCTCTAAAACTTAAAAGCCTGGGTACGTCGGTGGTCTCGCTGAAGGACGGTACGCTCGTGCCGGTCATGGGGATTACCTCACCCATTGCCGGGTACATCACCGCATCGAACGTGCATTTAGGACAGCAGGTAGCCACCGCCGACATGCTGTTTCAGGTGATGAATACTGACCATAAGCATCTGGAATTGAATGTATTTGAGAATGACGCATTTAAAATCAAGCTGAATCAGACTATTCTTGTCAATGACGCTAAACTCGGGAAAGAAACCATCCGGGGGCGGGTCTATCTGGTGGGCAAAGCCTTTCAGGGCGACGCCCGGACGATAACGCTGCACGGCCATGTCGATAACGAAGCGCAGGAGGCCCGGCTCGTTCCCGGCATGTTCCTCAACGCCCGCATCCTGACCGGCACCCGCATAGCCACCACCCTGCCCGAAGCCGCCGTTGTCCGTAAAGGCAAGACCGGTTTTGTCTATGTTCCTGCCGGGCAGCCGCGTACCTACAAGCGTATTCCGGTGGGTCTGGGCGTACTGGAAAATGGCCGCATCGAAGTCATTACGCCGGTAGCGTTAACACAGGTCGTCACCACCGGCGCGTACCTGCTCGAAGCCGAGATGACAAAGGGCGAAGGAGAGGAAGTGGAGTAACGTGGGCGGAAGCCCGCCCTGAGCGTCAGCAAAGATGGTATCAAATGTGGCACCTGCATTCAATGCTATGCGGCAACCCGCACTGAGCGTCAGCACACAAGCGTTGCTGACGCTCAGGGCGGGTTGCCACCCGCGTTACCGTAACGCGTCAAATAAAATCTCGGCGGGGTGTTGGGCGGTACGGCCCGTGCCGTCGTGAATCTGGTGGCGGCAACTCGTGCCGGGCGCGGCAATGATGACCTCGGCGGGTTGTTGCCGAACGGCGGGGAACAAGACCAGCTCGCCAATCTGCATCGAGAGGTCATAATGTTCTTTCTCATAGCCAAACGACCCGGCCATGCCACAACAACCCGACGGTATCAACTGCACCATGTAGTTGGTTGGTAACGATAACGCTTTCTTGCCCGGCACCAGCGACGATACCGCTTTCTGCTGGCAATGCCCGTGCAACTTGATAAGTCGTTTTTCGTCCGTAAACTGCTCCGGCCTGATGCGTCCGGCGTCCATCTCGCGGGCTATAAATTCCTCAAAGGTCAGGGTGTATTGAGCAATGCGTTTGGCGTCTTCAATCAGTTCGGGACTTACCAAATCGGGATATTCGTCCCGGAAGGTCAGGATGGCTGAGGGTTCCAGTCCCACGAGTGGCGTTTCTTCGGTGATGAGGTCGCGCAGGGCCAGTATGTTGCGGTCGGCGAGGGTTTTGGCGTATTTGAGCATCCCTTTTGACAGGGCCGCCCGTCCGCTTTCGCCGTGTTTGGGAATGACCACATCGTACCCCAGCCGCCGAAACAGGCTGATAGCTTTCTTGCCCACTTCCACGTCGTTATAATTCGTAAACTCGTCGAGGAAGAGGTTTACCCCACCCCATCCCCTCCCCGGCAGGGAGGGGCTAAAACCATCCGGGTCCGAAAGCCCCTCCCTGCCGGGGAGGGGTTGGGGTGGGGTCTTAAACCACTTCCCCACCGTCGTCTTCCCCATCAGCGGCATAGTCCGGTCGGGGTGGAAACCAACGATGCGGTTGGCAATGCGCCGGAGCGCGGGCGTTCCCAATACGCCGTTCCATGCCCAGGGTACGTAACTCGCCAGATGCGCCAGCCGCGTGAAATTTGCCACCAGCCGCGACCGGATCGGGACGCCATTGGTATCGTAATAATGCTGTAAAAATTCGGCTTTCAGCTTGGCTACGTCCACGTTGGACGGGCATTCGTTTTTGCAGCCTTTACACGACAGACACAGGTCATAGACTTCCTTGATTTCTTCGTGGTCGAAGCGGTTTTCTTTGGGCGAATGCGTCAGAAACTCGCGCAGGATGTTGGCCCGCGCCCGCGTGCTGTCTTTTTCGTTGCGGGTGGCCATGTAGCTCGGACACATCGTTCCGCCCGACAGTTCGGTTTTGCGGCAATCGCCGGAGCCGTTGCACTGTTCGGCATGTTGCAGCACGTTCTGGTCGTGGTACCGGAAATACGTCTGGAACGCGGGCGTTTGTTGGTCGGCTTCGTAGCGCAGGTGGGTATCCATCGGGGGTGTCTCCACGATTTTGCCGGGGTTGAAAATGCCGTCGGGGTCCCAGGTGTGCTTTATTTGCCGCATCAACTCGTAATTATGCGGTCCCACCATTTGCGGGATAAACTCGCCCCGTAGCCGCCCGTCGCCGTGTTCGCCGGAGAGCGAACCGTTGTATTTCTTCACCAGCGTGGCAATTTCTTCGGCAATCATCCGGTATTGGCGGTGGCCCTCGGCTGTTTTGAGGTTGATGATGGGCCGCAGGTGCAACTCGCCCGACCCGGCGTGGGCGTAGTGAACGGCGGTCATGTTATGCTTTTGCAGAATGGCGTTGAACTCCCGGATATAATCGGGTAAATCCTGCACATCGACCGCCGTATCTTCAATAACGGCCACGGCTTTGGCATCGCCGGGGAGGTTACCCAGCAAACCCAGCCCGGCTTTACGCAGGGTCCAGATTTTCCTGGTATCGTCGCCAAAGAGCAGCGGAAAATGGTAGCCCATCCCGGCCTCGCGCATGGCCGCTTCCATCTGCGTAGCCAGCGTTTCTACTTCGGCTCGGGTGTCGCGGGAGAGGTCAACGACGAGGATGATCGGAAATTTATCGTCGGCAGTCTTCTGAACGAAGAACGAGTTTCTACGCTGTTCGGCGTTTTCGTTGGCACGTTCCAGCACAATATCGTCAATCAGTTCAACAGCGTAGGGGCTGTACTTTAGCGCGACCAGCGTAGCCCGAAGAGCTTCGTCGATGGAGCGACAATGCACGCACACCAGGCCCGTTTCTGCCGGGGGCAGCGGCACGATATTCAGCTTTATTTCGGTGATAAAACACAGTGTCCCCTCCGACCCGGCAATGAACTTGGCAAGGTTGAACGACGGCCCGGTGGGTGTGTATGGAGCCATATCCAGAAGTTCATCAAGCGCGTAGCCCGTGTTGCGCCGTTCGATGGACTTCTTCGGGAAGTTGCGCCGGATTTCTGCCTGATTTTCCGGGTTAGCCAGTATTTCGTTGGTTTTGAGCAGGATTTTATCGGCAATGGTGGCCGACCCGTTCTTCCGGCTCGCATCGGCCATTTGCTTTTTGAAGTTCCACTCGTCAACCGCGCTGAATTCCACTTCCTGTCCGTCGGCCAGTAATGCTTTTACTGACAGCGTATGTTCCCGCGTTGCGCGATACACCACCGAGTTTGAACCGCAGGAGTTGTTGCCCACCATGCCACCAATCATGGCCCGGTTGGCCGTGCTGGTTTCGGGGCCGAAATACAGGCCGTACGGTTTGAGAAACAGGTTCAGTTCGTCGCGGATGACGCCGGGCTGTACGCGCACCCACCGCTCGTCGGGGTTGATTTCGAGGATCTTCGTAAAGTGCTTCGACACATCAACCACGATGCCGCTGCCCACCACCTGCCCCGCCAGCGACGTACCGGCCGTGCGCGGAATGAGCGACTGCCGGTGTTCGCACGCGAAGGCAATCAGCGTTTTGAGGTCATCAACGGTTTTCGGTACGGCCACTGCCGTCGGTATCTCACGATAAGCCGAGGCATCGGTAGCGTAGAGTATCTGGTGGGTATCGTCGGTGAACAGATCGCCGGTCAGGCGGGTACGCAACTGATCGAAGGGGGCAGTATTCATGTAGTAAAGAACCGGAGTAATAGTTAACGCTCGAAGTACGAACAGTTCTTATAAGTAGAGAATTCACCAGATCAACTTTTTGCCGATTTTATGAAAAATTAACTCATCAGGCGCTGTTACGTCATTTTTTTTTCACCTCGGGAGGCAAGGGGCAAAAAACACTTCTTATAATAATACAAATAAAAAAGAAAATGATTACTCCGCATAGCATTGGAATTCAGCGACATATAAAATGTATATAGTTGAATAATTATATTTTCCTCTAAATTTCTCAACTGTAGTATAATCTTATATTGACCGACTTTAAGCTGATTTTAACAGAACACCATTTGTATTTTAATACGAACCTGTGGTAATTTGCCAAACGGTTCAGGTTTATATACCATTATTTCCCGCCAATTTGCCAGAGTTGACTACAATTCAGGCACTGCTTTCCCCCAATTTGGCAGTAGAAACTAATGGCTTACAAACGTTTTACCAAATTAATTCAATCTTTTTATTACAAACCTATGATGAACAATTTCTCTAAAGTTGGCCAGATGATCGGCAGTGCTGGTCAGGTTGAGCCAGCTCAACGATCCTTATCAGCACAGACATTCCTGCGGGGTGTACTGACGATGCTGACGATGGTGCTACTCCTCGGAAACCAGGTCTATGCACAGGGACGCACAGTAACGGGACGCGTGACAGACAATACGGGCGGTGGTTTACCCGGTGTCAGCATCCAGATTAAAGGTACCCAGCGCGGTACTAACTCCGATGTTGAAGGCCGCTACTCACTGACCGACGTGCCCGCTAACGCTACGCTTGTTTATAGCTTTATTGGCTACGTATCGCAGGAAATTGCGGTTGGCAACCGCTCGACGGTTGATATCAATATGAGCGACGATACCAAAGCACTCGAAGAAGTGGTGGTCATTGGGTATGGTACGGCTAAACGCAAAGACCTGACGGGTGCCGTGACCCAAATATCGTCCAAAGACCTGAACCCGGGGGTAAATCCAAACCCACTTCAGGCCATTCAGGGCAAGGTTGCCGGTCTGGTTATTACCCTTCCTTCGGGCGACCCGAACGCCAACCCGACGGTTCGTCTGCGGGGCTATACCTCGCTGTCAGGTTCCGGAGATCCGCTGTACGTTGTTGACGGGGTAATTGGCGCACCCATTCAAACCATCAGCCCCGACGACATTGCCACGATGGACGTGCTGAAAGATGCGTCGGCAGCGGCCATTTACGGTTCACGGGGAGCTAACGGTGTTATCATTATCACGACCAAGCGCGGAGCGTCGGGCAAGACCGTTGTTACGTTCAACAACTACGTGGGCGTATCGACCACGGCCCGCCGGTTATCCGTGCTCGATGGCCCCGGCTACATCGATGCCGTAACCAGCATTGCCGGACCAGCAGCTCTGAATGATCT
>Ga0105048_10010396_pt1 | contig 14744 bp, 9 predicted proteins | sample MAT05_FD_78382 | JGI IMG/M metagenome (GOLD analysis project Ga0105048, IMG submission 78382) | Freshwater microbial communities from Lake Fryxell liftoff mats and glacier meltwater in Antarctica - MAT-05 | ecosystem: Environmental > Aquatic > Freshwater > Ice > Liftoff microbial mat | place... | reverse complement strand
GGGCGGCCGAGCGCAGGTAGTGGAAGTCGAGGTGGTCGAGGCCGATCCGCTTGCGCATGCGGGCGAAGTACTGCGACACGGCATCGGGCTTCCATGGCACCGAACCATCAGCGGCGTCGGTGAAAACGTATGGGTCGTCGACGAGCGCGACGTTCGCGAATGCTGCCCGCTGCTCGACAGTGTCGATCTGCGCGCGCAGGATCGCTGCCGTCAGGTCGTCGATTGCCAGCACACGCACGCGGCGGTTCTTGGTCGGGATCTCGCCGAGCGGCTGGTTCGTCAGATTCACGATCGAGGCCGACACGCGCAACAGTCCACGCTCGAAGTCGACGTCACGCGAACGGCGCAGCGCACACAGCTCGGCGCGTCGCAGCCCAGTGGTCGCGGCAACCAGGATCGCCCGCGCCATCTCCGGGCGCTTGCCTCGCTCAGCTTCATCGATCAGCGCGCGCACCTCGTCGGGCGTCGGAACCACCGGCTCGATGTTCGGGATCGACGGCGGCTCGGCCCACTGCGCCGGGTTGGAATCGCGCCAACCCCACCTGCACGCCTGGGTGAACATCGAGGAGAGACAGGCATGGATCTGGTACACGCTGCGTGGCGAGAGCCCGCGCAGTTGGTGCGCGCCGTAGAGGTCGGTGAGCATCTTCATGGTCACCTTCGTCACCTGCTTGCTGCCGAACGTGGGCCGGATGTTGCGCCGATAAACCAGCTCGTAGCCGCAGACTGTGTTGGGCGAGCGGCCCTTGCGCCGCAGCTCAACGATCCAATCGGTGAACAGATCGTCGACCGTCGCCCGCGATCCGGTGTGCCGGCCCTTGGTCACCTCGACGATGAGCTCGGCTCGCGCCATCTTCGCCTCGCGTAGATTCCCGCGAAAAGTACGACTGACCTGTCGTGATTTGCCGGTCACCGGATCGCGGCCGGCCTGGACCACGAGCTCCCACACGTTGGGCGCTCGCTCCCGCATCCCGGGTGCACTTCGCAGCGTCGTCATTCGGCCAACGTACGCCAAAAACTTGGATTTGTCTTGGAAATCTTGGATGGACGCCTCTTGCGACAGCCCCGAATTGGACATCATCCGAGCTAGACCTATGTGGGGCGGGTGGGTATCGAACCCACGACCGAGGGATTATGAGTCCCGTGCTCTAACCACTGAGCTACCGCCCCGAACGGCACCACGGTAGCGAATGCAGACGCCACGCGGCTCGCTTTCGTCGGGCAGAAAACGGCAACCGGCCCGCTTTCACGGGCCGGTTGCGCTGTGCTCCGAGAGCAGGGCTCGAACCTGCGACATGCTGATTAACAGTCAGCCGCTCTGCCAGCTGAGCTATCTCGGAAAGGCGAGTTGAGGATAGCAAACAGCGCCTGCTACTCCTCCTCCAAAAACTCCTTCAGCCGCTGGCTGCGCATCGGGTGACGGAGCTTGGCCAACGTCTTCGCCTCGATCTGACGAATGCGTTCGCGGGTGACGCCGAACAACTTGCCAACATCCTCTAGCGTGCGTGCCTGGCCGTCGTCGAGACCGAAGCGCATGCGGACGATCTCCTGCTCGCGCTCGGTCAACTCACCCAATGCCAACTCGACCGCTTGGGTGAGCATCCGTTTCGTGGCCATATCGGCTGGCGCATCGGCAGAGAGGTCTTCGATGAAGTCGGCCAGATTGCTGTCGTCCTCCTCGCCCACGGGCGAATCGAGCGACAGCGGGTCTTGGGAAATGCGCAGGATCTCGCGGATGCGCTCCGTCGTCATCCCACACCGCTCGGCCAACTCGTCCAGGGTGGGCTCGCGCTCGAGTTCCTGATGCATCTGGCGCTGCATACGCAGCGCTCGGTTCATGCTCTCCACCATGTGCACGGGAATGCGAATGGTGCGCGCCTGATCGGCGATGCTGCGCGTGATGGCCTGGCGAATCCACCACGTGGCGTAGGTGGAGAATTTGAAGCCCTTCGTGTGATCGAACTTGTCGACGGCTCGCATCAGCCCCAGGTTGCCCTCCTGGATGAGATCGAGGAACTGCATGCCGCGACCGCTGTAGCGCTTGGCGATGCTGACCACGAGGCGAAGGTTGGCCTGGATCAGCTCGCTCTTCGCGCGCTGGCCGGCGGTGACCGTGCGCATCATCCGCCGGTGATCGACCGGGTCGATGATGGCACCCTCGTGCTCCAAGTCGAGCGAAACAGCGGCTCGATCGCCCTCGTCGATTGCCTGTGCCAGACGACGCTCGTCGTCGCTGGTCAACAGATCGACGCGGCCGATTTCCTTGAGGTACAGACGCACGGTGTCGGCAGTGTTGCCCACGTCGCTGCGGTCCGCATTCATCCGCTCGCTACGACGACGAATGCGGCGAGCCAGAAGCCCCTCGGTGTCTTCCACCTCGACCGACCGCGACCGCTCGACGCCGGCCGACGGCGTGTCGTCGTGCAGTTCTGCCATGCCGTCATCGACGGCGATTCCCAAACTCTCGAGAGTCGCCTGCACGTCGACCAACACATCCGGTGTCAGTTCGATGTGGCGCAACACGCGAGTGATGTCGTCGGCATGCAGCACGCCGGCGGCTGCACCGCGCGCGACCATCGTGCGCCACTCCCCTGCTTCGACCCCCTCGTAAGGAGGCGAAGCGGCAGACGCATCAGCTGTCGTGTTGGTCACGGCGTTGGTCACTCATCTCCTTCATGCTCCCGTTGCAGCCACCCTAGCAATGCCTCTGCCGCGACATCGGCCCGCTCTGGATCCTCCATCTCGTCCAGTTGCAACCGTGCGTCGCGAATCGCCGGCAACTGGTCGGGGGCGATGTCGACGACCATCTGACCGAGGCGTCTCCGGGTTGCCGCAGCGATCAAATTACGTGCCTCCAACAGCGGGTCGGCATCCACGTCGGCAACCGCTGCACGTTCCAAGAACTCGCGCGCCTCAGGGTCGGCAAGGTCGAGCGCCGGCTCGATGGCACCGCCGGATTCGGCAACGGCCAGGAAGGCCCTCCGTGCCACCTCGTCGACGAACAACGCTTCCATCAACCACGGCGCAATGTCGTCCCAGCGTTGCAACAGCATCGCGATGCAGACGAACTCCGCGTTCTCCGCCGCGCCGATACGTCGCACAGGAGCGACACGAATGGTCGGAGACCTCACCCGACGAGCTGCAATCGCAACCAGATCAGCAGGTGGAATTCCGACGTGCGTGGCGACCTGTCCTGCATACAGCTTGCGTACCTCCGCGTTGGGGTGTTCGTTGACGAGCGCCATGGCTTCGCCGGCAATCTGTGCACGATCCTCCGGCGAGCGCAGCTTGCGACTGTTGAGCACGCGGTTGACGCGAAACCCGAGGAACGGCAGCGCCTGCTCGACCGCGTGCCGCAGGCCCTCAGGGTCGCTCACGCTCAGCTCGCCGGGGTCCTTGCCATCGGGGAATCGGGCAACGCTCACTCGCACCTGATAACGCTCTTCCCACTCGTAGAAGCGCTGTGCTGCCCCCTGGCCAGCGGCATCGGCGTCGAATGCCAACACCACCTGGGTGGCGTAGCGCTTCAGCAGTCGCACGTGGTCCTCGGTCAGCGCGGTGCCACACGTGGCGACCGCGCGCTTCACTCCAGCGCGGTGGAAACCGATGACGTCGGTGTACCCCTCACACACGATGACCTGGTCGGCGGCAACGATGTCGCCCTTCGCCCAGTTGAGGCCGTAGAGCGTCTTGGACTTCGCGTAGATGCCCGTCTCGGAGGAATTCTTGTACTTCGCAGGGTCAGTACTGCCGGGCAAGATGCGCCCGCCGAACGCAACCGGGTCGCCGTTCTCGGTCAGGATCGGAAACAACACCCGCCCACGAAACGAGTCCTGCATGCGGCCGGCCTTGTTGGTGAAGCCGAGACCGGTGTCACGCAGCACTTCGGCGGGCACGCCCAGGTTGCGACTGAGTGCGTCCCACTCATCCGGTGCCCAGCCGATCTTGAATGTGCGCGCCATCTCACCGGCCAGCCCACGCTTGCGCAAATAGTCGCGAGCCGCACGCGCATCAGGACTGTTCAGCAGCCGGTCGTGGTACCACTCGACCGCCTTGCCCATCGCGTCGACCAACTGCCTGCGCTTCTGGCGGGTGCGATCACCTGCTTCGCCGGTGGTGTAGCTGAGCTGGATTCCGGCCTTCGACGCCAGCGACTCGACTGCAGTCACGAAATCGACGTGGTCGATCTCCTGCACGAACTTGAACACGTCGCCAGCTGCGCCACAACCGAAGCAGCGGTAGCGACTGGTCTCGTCGCGTACGTTGAACGAGCCCGAACGCTCCGCATGGAACGGACACAGGCCCACCCAATTGCGCCCCACGCGGCGTAGGGCGACGTACTGCTGCACGACGTCGGAGAGCACGAGCGAGGCCCTCAGCCGCTCCAGATCCTCGTCGACAATCGCCATTCGCTGCACCCTACCGGGCGGGCGGCGCAGCCCGAATCGTGGTCAGCGCTCGTCGGGCGGCGGGAGCTCTTCGGGTATCGAGATCGTGTCATCGCTGGTCTGTCGAAGTGAAAAACCGACGGAGGCGAACAGGACCAACGCAATCACCAGCAGCGACAACCACGTGGGGATGTGATACCAGCCGTGGATGAGCATCTTGATGCCGACGAAGGCGAGGATGATTGCCAGGCCCTGTTGCAGGTAGCTGAATCGGGCGTGCATGTCTGCGAGCAAGAAGTACAGGGCGCGAAGACCGAGGATGGCGAATGCATTCGAGGCGAACACGATGAACTGCTCGTGGCTGACCGCCAGCACCGCCGGCACCGAATCGACAGCAAAGAGGACATCGGTCATCTCGATCAGCAACAGCACGGCGAACAGCGGCGTGGCCAGTCGCTTGCCATTGAGCCGAGTGAACAGGCGCTGACCATCGAGTTCATCGGTGAGTGGCACCACCTTGTGTACCAGCTTCAGGAACTTGCTGTTCGAGGGGTCGACGTGGTCGGACTTCGAGAAGATCAATTTTCCGGCGGTGAAGAGCAGGAACGCGCCGAACACGTACAGCACCCAATCGAACTTCTCGATCAGCGCAATGCCGGCGAAGATGAAGATGGCCCGCATGATGAGCGCGCCGAAGATGCCCCAGAACAGCACCCTGTGCTGGTACCGCGGCGGCACCTTGAAGTAACTGAGGATGAGCGCCCAGACAAAGACGTTGTCGATGCTGAGGCTCTTCTCGATGAGGTAGCCCGAGTAGTACTCACTCGCTGCTCCGCCGCCGAGGCCCCACCACACGACCAAGCCGAAGCTCAGCCCAATGGAGATCCAGACTGCCGATTCGATGGCAGCTTCGCGGGTGTTGACCTCATGGCTCTCTCGGTGGACGACGAGGAGGTCGATCAGCAGCAGCGCGCTGATGATGACCAACAAGGCGACCCACCAAGAGGCCGCAACGTCGATGTCCACGAAGCGACTCTTCGAATCTGAGGCGACGAGCACTCCCGCTTACTTCGTCTCGGCCTTCGAGCCACCGATGATTGCCTGCGCTGCCGCAAGGCGAGCGATCGGCACACGGAACGGGCTGCAGCTGACGTAGTCGAGGCCGGCTTCATAGAACAGCGCGATGCTCTCCGGGTCGCCGCCGTGCTCGCCGCACACGCCGAGCTTGAGGCCCTTCTTGACCGAACGGCCACGAGCGGCACCCAGCTTGACGAGCTCGCCGACACCACCGACGTCGATGGTCTCGAACGGGTTGCGCTTCAGCAAGCCCTGCTCGAGGTAGGCCGGCATCATCTTGCTCTCGACGTCGTCACGGCTGAAGCCGAACGTCATCTGCGTGAGGTCGTTGGTGCCGAAGCTGAAGAAGTCGGCCTCCTCGGCGATCTCGTCGGCGCGAATTGCGGCACGCGGCGTCTCGATCATGGTGCCGATGGTGACGTGCGGCTTGTTCTTCAAGCCCTTCACGGCACGGTCGATCTCGGTCTGCACCCAGCCACGAGCCAGCTGCAGTTCCTCACGCGTGACCGTGAGCGGGATCATCACTTCGACGATGGGATTCTTGCCCTTCTTGCGCAGCGACGCAGCGGCGGCCATCAGAGCACGTACCTGCATTGCGTAGAGGCCCGGCTTGACGACACCCAGGCGCACGCCGCGGGTACCGATCATCGGGTTGTGCTCAGCCCATTCTTCCGCGGCCTTCAGCTCGGCGGTCTCGGTCTTGCTGAGACCCTTGGTCGCCTTCTTGATGCGCAGCTCTTCAGCCGATGGCAGGAACTCGTGCAGCGGGGGGTCGAGCAAGCGGATGGTGACGGGCAGGCCGTCCATCGCGAGCAGTATCTCCTCGAAGTCGATCTGCTGCACGCGGCCGAGCTCGGCCAGCGCGGCCTCTTCCTCTGCAGGCGTGTCGGCCAGGATCATCCGACGAACGACCGGCAAACGATCGGGGGCGAGGAACATGTGCTCGGTGCGGCACAGGCCGATACCTTCCGCACCCAGTTCGCGGGCATTGGTGGCGTCTTCGCCGGTGTCGGCATTTGCACGCACGCCCAGCTTGCCCTTACGGACCACATCGGACCACTTGAGAATGGTGTGGAACTCGGCCGGCGGCTCGGCGGCAGCCAACGTCATCGCGCCCAGCATGACCTCGCCGGTGGTGCCGTCGATGCTGATGACGTCGCCTTCGTCGACGACCACGTCGCCAACCCGGAAGCTCTTGCCGTCGATCTTCACAGCGTCGGCGCCGACAATGGCGGGGGTGCCCCAGCCGCGGGCAACAACGGCTGCGTGGCTGACGAGCCCGCCACGAGCGGTGAGGATGCCCTGAGCGACCATCATGCCGTGCACGTCTTCGGGGCTGGTCTCGTTACGAACCAGGATGACCTGCTCGCCACGCCCGTCGGCGTTCACCGCCTCGTCAGCGGTGAAGTACACCTTGCCGACGGCGGCGCCCGGCGAGGCGGCAAGGCCCTTGGCCAGTGCCTTCACCTTGTTGGCGAACTGCGGGTGCAGCACCTGATCGAGGTGGTCGGCGCCAACACGCATGATGGCTTCCTGCTTCGAGATGCTCCACTTGCCGGCGCCCTTGCCCTGCTGGCGGGTCATCTCGACGGCCATGCGCAGCGCTGCCGCGCCGGTGCGCTTGCCCACGCGGGTCTGCAGCATCCACAGCTTGCCTTGCTCGATGGTGAACTCGGTGTCGCACATGTCGGTGTAGTGCTGCTCGAGGCGAGCGAAGATCTCCAACAGTTCCTTGTGGCACGCCGGGAAGACCAACTTCATGTGGTCGAGGTCTTCGGTATTGCGAATACCCGCAACGACATCCTCGCCCTGCGCATTGACCAGGAAGTCGCCGTAGGGCTTGTTGTCGCCGGTGGCAGCGTTGCGGGTGAAACCCACCCCGGTGCCGCTGTTCTGGTCACGGTTGCCGAACACCATGGTCTGCACGTTGACGGCTGTGCCCAGGTCGTGGCTGATGCGCTCACGCACCCGGTAGGCGATGGCACGAGCACCGTTCCAGCTGGCGAACACAGCTTCGACCGCACCGCGCAGCTGCTCGCGCGGCTTCTGCGGGAACGGCTTCTTGGTGACCTTCTTGATGGCTGCCTGGTACTGCTTGCACAGATCCTTCAGTACCTTGGCCGAAAGCTCGGCGTCGGTCTTCACGTCAGCGGTGGCCTTGGCCTTCTCGAGCGGATGCTCGAAGTGCTCGCCGTCGACGCCCAACACGATTCGGCCGTACATGGCGATGAAGCGGCGGTAGCTGTCGTACGCGAAGCGCTCGTCGTTGGTGACGTGGGCCAAGCCCTTGACGCTCTCATCATTCAGACCCAGGTTGAGAACCGTGTCCATCATGCCCGGCATGGAGAACTTGGCGCCCGACCGGACCGACACCAGCAGTGGGTCGAACGGGTCGCCCAGTTTGCGGCCCATCGTCTTTTCGAGCTTGAAGACCTGCGTCGCAATCTCCTCGTCGAGACCTTCCGGCCAGCCACCGTTCATGTAGTCCCGGCAGGCGTCGGTGGAAATGGTGAAGCCCGGAGGTACCGGCAGCTTCAATACGCTCGTCATCTCTGCGAGGTTGGCGCCCTTTCCACCAAGGAGATCTTTGTACTCCATGGGAGGGCGGCGGTGCTTGTGGTCGAAGGCGTAGACGTATGACACGAGATTCGAGTCTACGCCGTGGCCGGGCGACGCCTCGCGGGTTTACCGAGGGTTTCAGCGCCGTAGGCTCGTCGTGTGCCGTCTTCGCTCACCGCGTTTCGCCTTTTCGGCTTCCCGGTCCACGTCGGGGCCGGGTTCTGGATGTTCATGGTGCTCATTGCAGTCACCAACTCGTCGGACCGCGGGTTGGGCACCGAGGGCGCCATCATTTTTGCCGCCCTCATCGCGCTCTTCACCCTGATCCACGAACTCGGACACGCGGTCGCCGCTCGGGCCACCGGGGCAAAGGCGGAGATCACGCTTGCGTTCATGGCCGGCTACGCCTCGTTCCTGCCCAGCCGCAAGCTGTCGCGGTTGGAGCGCGTGGGCATCTCGTTCGCCGGACCGGCCGTTCAGATCGTCACCGGCACTGCGCTGTACCTTGCGCTCGGCGGGCCGATCGAATGGCCCATCCGAGGGCTCACGCCGGCGCAGTTCAGCGCGCTGTGGGCCGGCCCGGGAATCGGGCTGTTCAATTTGATCCCGATCCTTCCGTTCGACGGCGGCACCATCTTGGAACAAGCCGTCGACGTGGTCAGCCCGAAGCACTCGCGTCGCTTCATGATCGTCTTCACCATCGTTGCCAGCGTGAGCGCCATGATCTACATGTCCACGCAACCGGGGCTCCGTGGGCTCATCATCTTCATGGCGATCCCGCTGCTCTCCGTGGCCCAGATCGTCTCCAACGAGAGGGCTCGCGAGAAACACGCCAACGGCCAGGAGTCGCTGGCGCGCGCCGAGGCCTTGGCCTGGGCCACCGGCGACGTTTCCCGCTTCTCGGGAGGTCACGTACCCTCACCTTGGTTCCGTGCACACCAGCAGCTTCGCCACGGGCACCCCGAAGTGGCCCGCCAACTGCTGCTCGCCGACCTGGCCGACCCCGACCCGGTCAACTGGTGGCCGCCGGATGCGGCGCCGTTGCGGGCATTGGAAGATCTGGTCGCGTTGTTGCCACGTCCGCTTCCTCACGGTCGATCGTTCAGCGACTTCGTGGTGTCGGGCATTCTGTTGCGCCTGGGCGAGTACCCGGAAGCAGCTACGTATGCGGCCACCAGCTACGACAACGGCCGTCCTGCGATGTTGGCGGTGCACGTGGCCCGCGCCTCCGCCGCGCTGGGCGATCGCGATACGGCCATCGCCTGGTTGCGCTCGGCAGCGATGACCGCCCCTCCCGAGACGCTGCGCTCAGCAGTCGAAGCCGCCCCGGAGTTCGAGCAACTCCGCGCCGAGCCGCAGTTCATGAACGCGCTCGCACAGTAAGAACGGCCTTCTTCGGCTAGGACACTTTTGCCGTGTGCGCCTTTGGTGCGATCAGGCAGTACGAGGTGGTCACCAGCTCGCGGACTTCCTCCCAGTCGACCTTGCTGGTGTCGAACTCGAGCACGATCCAGCCGCCGCGAGCGAGGTACGGGGCAGGCCGACACCGCGGATCGTCCAAGAGTGCCGGCAGTTCCTCCCTGTCGGCTTTCACGCAGATCGAGCCGCCCGAACCGGGAAACAGGAAGATCTTCTTACGCACGCGAAAGTTCACTTCCGTGCCCCATGTGAGTTCCTCCGTCACCTCCGGCAGCGCCAACGCAATCGCCCGCATTCGCTCGAGGTTCTCGGCCAACTGCGCTGGAGTGAAGTTCGTCGCCACGACTTGTCAGACCGAGCTGCGCAGGTAGGTGAGCACGGCAAGTACTCTTCGATGTGCATGGTCTTCGGGTGCGAGATCGAGCTTCATGAACACGTTGCCGATGTGCTTCTCGACAGCGCCCGGCGAGATGACGAGGTGCCCGGCGATGCCGGCGTTCGACATCCCCTCGGCCATCGCACGCAGCACCCCCTGCTCGCGGGGCGTCAGCCGATCCAGCTCGGAGCGATGGCGAGTGCGGCCGAGCAACTGCCCGACGACCTCGCCGTCGATCGCCGAGCCACCGGCAGCAACGCGGCGCAAGGCCGCGACGAACTCGTCGATGTCCATCACGCGGTCCTTCAGCAGATAGCCGATGCCGCCGACGTCGCCGCTGAGCAGCTCGCCGGCATAGCGCTCTTCGACATACTGCGACAGCACCAGCACAGCCACGCCGGGGTACGTCTGCCGAATCTCGATTGCGGCGCGGATGCCCTCGTCGGTGTGGGTCGGGGGCATGCGAACGTCGACGAGAGCGATGTCGGGCATGTGTGTCGCCACCGCATCGAGTAGCGACTGGCCATCACCGACCGCCGCCACCACATCGATGCCACTGTCGACCAGGAGGCGCACGACCCCGTCGCGCAGCAGTACCGAGTCGTCGGCGACCACTGCGCGTAAGGCCGCTGGAGCCACGGCGATGTCAGCCATTGCTGGGCACCTCGGCCGAGATTGTCGTCGGGCCACCGACAGGTGATAGCAGGCTGAACGCCCCATCGACGCCGCGAACCCTGGCGCGAATGCCGGCCAGGCCGGAGCCGCCCGCAAGCTCGGCGCCGCCACGACCGTCGTCGTGAACGGTGATGCGCACGACGTCACCAACCACGGTGACGTGAATCGAGGCAACGCGAGCTCGGGAGTGCTTGAGCACGTTGGCCACGGCCTCATTGGCGACGAAATACAGCGTTTCGGCCACGTCGGTCGACACCGAGAGCTTCGAATCGACGTGTACGGAGATCGGCAGCGATGCGCCGGCGACCACGGCACTCAGCGCCGCGTCCAGCCCGCGGTCCTCGAGGATGGCTGGGTGTAGGCCGCGGCCCAGTTGACGGAGCTCGCCGATCGAGCCCTGCACTCGCTCACGAGCCTGGACGATCAACGATCGGGCCAGCTCCGGATCGTCGGTGAGGTGGTTGGTGGCGAGGCCGAGATCGATCCCGATCGCGACGAGCTGCTGCTGCACTCCGTCGTGGAGATTGCGTTCGATGCGGCGGCGCTCGTGCGCCACCGCATCGAGAATGTCCTGGCGTTGCAATGACAGCGTGGTGACGCGTTCACGCATTCCAGCCAATTGGTCGGGCCCGAGCATCCAGGCGTCGATAGCGGCCTTCAGCCGCGCGACCAGGATGGCGACGCGAGGGATTGCGCCTGCGAGCGCAATGGCCAGAACCCCGGCGAAGATGTTGAAACTGAACATCTGACCGACCACCAGGACCGGCACCGCGAACCCGGCAGCGAACAGCGTCGGCGCGATGACAGTATTGGCCAGCAGATACCCCGCAAGACGCCACCGCTCCGGGTCGCTCGAGACCGCGAGGAACGCTCGGGGCCCGAACCCGTTGGCCGGCTTCAACGCTCGATCCTCGATCGCGACGCCGACCAGTGCCGCCCGACGCCGTTCGACTCTCGCCAAAGCCTCGACGATGCGGAACGCAACCACGGTCAGTGGCACACCGACGACGATGACGAGCAGCGAGTAACCCGTCGCCAGCGCACCCAGCGCGATACCGAAGAAGGCGAACCCGGTCAACATCCCAACGAAGAGGTAGGCCAGTGCCAGCCAGCCCTCAGGTTCCAAGAGCGGCCGAAACCACCGCTCCACGAGGTTGCGAACGGTCAACCAGTCCAACGAGCTCTCACCTGAATCGCCCGCGCTCTCGTTGCCCGCGACCGGCGGAGGAGTTGCTGGGAACGAATTCATCGAACCAGTCTCGCGCCCGCCCGCCCCAGGCGGAAGCCACGTCATGTCGCGCCACGCAACGTGGGGGCGATCGGTCGCCGAACCGCACCGCGAGCGATCATCGCCGCCAACACCAGCAAGCCGATCAGCGTGCCGGACACGATTGCCGGCAACGACCCGGTCGCGAACACGGTTCCGATGTCGACCGCGTTGCTCGCCTCGAAGGAACCGATGATGCCCTTCGTGCCGAGGTACCCGGCACCCAGGCCAAGGCCGATACCGACGAGACCGAGCGGCAGCAGCTCACGAGCGATGAGACCGCGGATGGTGCGGCGGCGGGCGCCGATGGCCTGCACCGCTGCGAATTCGTGACGACGTTCGTAGAGGTTGACCGACATTGTCGACACAACGGCGAGAGCGGCGACTGCGGCCACGATGGCGGCGATGGCGGCGAAGATCAGGACGAACGACGCCCGGGCATCGTCACCCTGTCGCGCCAGTTCCTCCGCGGTCTGTGTGGCGACCGGTACTGATGTGTGCAGCGTCGGTGTCTCGTCAGTAGAGAGGACCAGGTTGTATCGACCGGGGGAACCAAGGTCTGCGGCCAGAGCGGCGACGTCGAGATACACCGCCCGGCCGTGGTCGTCGACCGTGCCGACGACGTCGTAGCGGGCTGCGCCGGACGGCAGGTCGACTTCGATGCTGTCGCCCACAGCGATGTCAGAACGGCTGGCGAATCCGGCGCTCAGTACGGCTTCGCGGGCGCCGGTCGACCTCAGCCAGGTCCCGTTGCGAATGGGGCTGGCGAACATCCTCGTGTCCGGAGAGAACCCAAAGATGTCGAGATCAAGGTTCCTGACCTGGCCATCCACACGAATCGCCAACTCCTGCCCAGACGTCCCAGCGATCACACTCGAGTCGAACGGCAGACCGTTCTGTCCGGCAGTCGTCATCGACACCCATCGCCAGGGCGCCCGAGTTGCCTCGTTGAAGTTGTTCACCGAAGTGGTGAGACTGGTGATCAACAGCAACGCGCCGACACCGGCCGCAATCTGAGCCACAACCGCAACAGCCCTCGTGCGCCGATGGGCCGACGACCTCAGGGCGATGCGTGACAGCAGCCCGCCCGTGCGAATCTTCGAGAGCAGGCGATCGCTGAATCGCCGCCCGAACGGCGCTCCTTCACGGTCGCGCAACGCTTCCGCCAGCGGCAGTTTCGTAACTCGGCGAGCGGCTCGCGCGGCGACAACACGCGCTCCCAACAAGGCACCAGCAACCGTCACTGCGAGCACCACGGGGCTGAAGCCGAAGGTCGGTGTGATACCCACGAATTCGTCGAGCACCAGTCGAGCGATGAGGTTGGCGATCAGCACACCGAGCGGGAGGCCGATGACCAGGGCCGCAGCGGTGATCCCTAGCGCAATTCGTCGCAGACGGCGCCGCAGCGGACGCGAGCTCGAGCCCAACGCACGCATGACGGCCGTCTCGCGGCTGCGCTCGGTGATCAGGGTGGTGGTCGTCGACGCCAGCAGGACCAGCGCCACGATTCCGGCGACCACACCCAGCAGACCGATCAACGTACTGATCTGCTCGATGTCGTCCTCGATCGGAGTCCGCTCACCGGGCAGGAAGAACGGAAACGATGTGAACGTGTCGCCCTGCTGGGCGATGACGTCACGGACATCGTCGGCGATACGGCGCAACGACTCGGACGTATCCACCTTCGCCACGATTGCAATCCGGTCCAGTCCCTCCGACCCACTGATCGTCAACGCCGATCGGGTCGTCGTGTACAGGGTGTCAATGCCGCCGAACCACAGCGTGTCACCATGCCCAACGATCTGCAGCGAGGTCTCACCAACCGTGACCGTGTCACCGATCGTATGGAAGCCCGGCGAAGCCAGGGCTTCTTGATCTGCGGCGGGCAGGCGGCCGTCGACAACGTGCAGCCTGTCGATCTGCTGATTCACGAGTTGCATGCCGACCACGGCCACATCCTCTGTGTCCAGGTCGACGACCGCCGACGTGCTTGCCTCCACCCTGGCAACACCCCGGATTGCGGCGAGCCCGGCAACCTGGTCGGCATCGAGCGCAGTGGTATTGATGATCAGGTCAGCCAGCCCATCGCGGGCGGCCACGTCACGCAGTGGCTGACGCGCCACGGCGGGGATTGCCATGACGCCGACCGCCCCGATCGCGAGCGAGAGAGCGAAAATGCTGGCAACGATGCGCGCTGGGGCACGCCGGAACTGACGCCACGCCGACCGCATCACAGCGCCGCCTTTGCAGTGATGTCGTGCACGCGACCATCGATCATCGTGACGACGCGGTCTGCTTGCGCTGCGAGCAGCAAGTCATGGGTGATGAACACCACCGTGGTGCCCGAGGACGCAAGTCCGGTGAGGATGCCGAACACAGCATGACCGTTGGCCTGGTCGAGGTTGCCGGTCGGTTCGTCGGCGACCAGCAGCGCCGGGCGCCCTACGATCGCGCGTGCGATCGCGACTCGTTGCTGCTCACCTCCGCTCAACTGTGCCGGCAGCCGCTTCGCCTTCTCCAGCATGCCGACGGCCCCCAGTGAAGACAGCGCCGCCGCGTGCCTGTTCTTGCGACGACCCGACAGCGTCAGCGCCAACTCCACGTTCTCCGCTGCTGTCAACGTCGGCAGCAGGCTGAAGTTCTGAAAGACGATGCCAACGTTCGAACCCCGCCACAGTGCCAGTCGGTCCCGCTTGAGGTTGTCGACTCGACCGCCGTCGACCACGAGCGAACCCGAGGTCGGGCTGTCGATACCGGCGAGTATGGCGCCGAGCGTCGACTTGCCAGACCCCGACGGACCGACGATGGCAAGCATCTCGCCGCGCTGTAGATCGAGGTCGACCTCGGCAATGCCGATCTGCGCCGAGTCGCCCTTGCCCCAGATACGGGTCAGCGAACGGGCCTGGACGAGCGCATTCGATGCAGGTGGAGGGTAGGTGGCCCCGTTGGGGGCGAGGAGCGTCGTTGCATGTGTAGTGGACAT
>Ga0105048_10010393_pt1 | contig 14747 bp, 15 predicted proteins | sample MAT05_FD_78382 | JGI IMG/M metagenome (GOLD analysis project Ga0105048, IMG submission 78382) | Freshwater microbial communities from Lake Fryxell liftoff mats and glacier meltwater in Antarctica - MAT-05 | ecosystem: Environmental > Aquatic > Freshwater > Ice > Liftoff microbial mat | place... | reverse complement strand
GTGTTCATGCGTCATTACGAGATCGTTCTGCTGATCCATCCGGATCAGAGCGAGCAGGTTCCAGCCATGCTGGAGCGCTACAAAACCATGATCACCGCTGGCGGCGGCAAGATCCATCGGGTGGAGGACTGGGGTCGGCGCCAGTTGGTCTACATGATCAACAAGCTTGCCAAGGCGCACTATCTGTGTATCAACATCGAGGCCGATCAGGCCGTGATGGGTGAACTCGAGCATGCATTCAAGTTCAACGACGCGGTTTTGCGTCATCTGACGGTGCTGCGCAAAAAAGCGGATACCGCACCTTCTTCGATGATGAAAACCGTCGAACGCGAAGATGCCCGCAAGGCCCAGCAAGCCGAGTTCCACGGAAATAACGACCGCAATACTGACCGCAACAACGATCGCAACAGCGAACGAAGTAACGATCGGAATAACGAGCGGACTAACGAGCGCAGCAACTGATTGACCCGCGTGGGGTGAATGAGCCTACCAACCGCCTGATTCTGACTGCCAGTGTGGTCGAACGCGATGCCATGCGTTACACACCGGCAGGGTTACCGGCCCTGAACCTGCAACTCGAGCATGCCTCCAGTGTCCAGGAAGCAGGACAGGCAAGGCAGATCAAGGCAGTGATGAAAGCGGTGGCACTGGGCGCAAACGCCGAGCGACTGGCAAGTACGGTCGCAGGCAGTGTCTGGAGGTTCACCGGCTTTTTGGCCACACCCCGCAACGGCAAACACGTCGTTTTCCACATACAGGAATTTTTGCCAGAACCAAACCCGTTGTCTCAGCAGGAGGCGCCGATTCAGCCAGACTGAACACCGCAGCCCGCCAACCGAAGGAAGAAATCATGCCAGGACCGAAACGTTTCAACAAAGACAAGCGCCCCAAGCGCCCAGCTCAGAATCTGCTGTTCAAGCGCAAGCGCTTTTGCCGCTTTACCGTGACCGGTGTCGAAGAGATCGACTACAAGGACATCGATACCTTGCGCGACTTCATTGCCGAGAACGGCAAGATCATTCCCGCCCGCCTGACCGGTACCCGGGCGATTTTCCAGCGCCAGCTCAATACGGCGATCAAGCGTGCACGCTTTCTGGCCATGTTGCCGTATAGCGACCAGCACCGTATCTAAGAGGTCACGAACATGCAAATCATTCTGCTCGACAAGGTCGTGAACCTTGGCAATCTCGGTGAAATCGTCAAGGTCAAAGACGGTTATGCCCGCAACTTCCTGATTCCGTCGGGGCGTGCCCGTCGTGCGACTGCTTCTGCCAAGCAGGAGTTCGAAGTCAAGCGCGCTGAACTCGAAAAGGCCGCTGCCACCAAACTGGCCGAGGCGAAAGCCGTCGGCGAGAAGCTCGGTGGATCGACTTGCAAGCTGACCCAGAAGGCCGGCGTTGATGGTCGCCTGTTCGGCTCGGTTACCAATGCCGACATCGCTGAAGAGCTGGTCAAGCAAGGCTACAAGGTCGTCAAGTCGCAGGTGCGCATGCCTGCCGGCCCGATCAAGGTTGTCAGCGACACCACCGTCAGCGTGGCACTGCACACCGACGTCACAGTGGACATCACGGTTTCGGTCTACGGCGAAACCGCCTGATCCGCATCCGCCTGCAGGCCTGCCCGGTGTCAAGCCGGACAGGCCGACCGCAAAGCCACCAGGGTGAAGGCCATGGTGGCTTTTGTCTTGTGCGCCCAGCATGGGCGCACTCCTACGGGTGCAACTCCCGTCGTAAGTTGATCACAGCGAACGAAGTGAAGCGCAACTGCATGAGGGCGACCGAATGTGGGAAGGAAGCGTGGAGCATAAATTGCGAGCTGATGAACAAGAACCGGAAAGAAGGCGCTGCCAAGCAGGGCGAGCGGGCAAGTAACCGCGAAGCTCTCGTGATCAAGGCAAGGTGGCGTAAATCTGGCGGCTGTGCAGTGAAGGAGTGCGTTCTTACCTGGGGAGATCTCGCCTCATGCCTGAAAGGGCGACGGGGAAACTTCGAGCGAGAAGTCAGCAGAGGTCGTAGTAGTCAGGGATGGGGCCAATGAGGCCACAAATCGCTGGTGAAGGACCAAACGAGGAAGAGTGTTCGAGTCCCATGTCGATGCCCAAGGCCATGCGTCAGATGCCCGAGGAATCGGGGCGGGCGGGCGTAGTGCGCGGTGAAGCCGCGCGTGATCCGGGCACGGTATGCCGATGACTGCAACGTGTACGTTCGCAGTCGCCGGGCGGGGCAGCGTGTCATGGCTGTACTGAGGAAGTTGTATAGCGGGCTGCACCTGATGGTCAACGAAGCCAAGAGCGCGGTGGCGAGCGTCTTCGGACGCAAGTTTCTGGGCTACAGCTTCTGGGCGGCCAAGGGTGCAGTGGTCAAACGCAGGGTGGCCGACAAGCCGATGGTCACGTTCAAGCAGCGGGTCAGGCAACTGACGCGCAGGTCTGGCGGACGAAGCATGCCCGAGGTGGTGCAGCGATTGCGCCCCTATGTTCTGGGCTGGAAAGCCTATTTCGGTTTGTCGCAAACGCCCAGAGTCTGGCGAAAGCTGGACGAGTGGCTGCGGCACCGATTGCGGGCCATCCAACTCAAGCATTGGAAGCGCGGCACGACCATCTTCCGCGAGCTGCGGGCGCTGGGAGCCCCTCAAGGGGTTGCGCAGCGCGTGGCTGCGAACTCCCGGCGTTGGTGGCGCAACAGTGCCAAGCTGCGGAGCAGCGTATTGACAATTGATTATTACGACCGACTTGGAGTACCCCGGCTCTCATGACCTCAACTTCTCGAACCGCCCGGTGCGGAACCGCATGCCGGGTGGTGTGGCAGGGGTGCAGCCGATAATGGCTGCCCCCTATGCCAATTCTGTGCACGCCGTGTCCCGCGATTTCCACATCTTGTGCACAACTTAGGAAGGGCTTGTCCCCAGCTTCTCACTCGACTCCCGGCAGCGCCCGGCGTAGCATCGAAAGCCTGTATCCCATGACCATGTCTGCTGTTTTTTCCCCTACCGACGAGTTCAGCGATGACCGCGAAGTCGTCCGACTGCGTATACCGCCGCATTCGAACGAAGCCGAATCCAGCGTACTGGGTGGGCTTCTGCTGGACAACGACGCCTGGGATCGCGTGGGCGACCTGCTGATCCAGGAGGATTTTTATCGCTACGAACACAAGCTGGTTTATGGGGCGATCGGTGCGCTGATCAATGCGAGCAAACCGGCCGACGTGATAACAGTGTTCGAGAACCTGCAAAGTCAGGGTAAGGCCGATGAAATCGGCGGACTGGCCTACCTCAATTCACTGGCCCAGTACGTACCCAGCGCCGGCAATATTCGCCGTTATGCCGAAATCGTGCGTGAACGGTCGGTGCTGCGCAAACTGGTCAGCGCCAGCGATGAAATAGCCACCAACGCGTTCAATCCCCAGGGTCGTCCGGTCGCCGAGATTGTCGACGAGGCGGAGCGCAAGATCTTCCAGATCGGCGAGCATGGCTCGCGTATGAAACAGGGTTTTCAGGCTATGGACACGTTGGTCGTGAGCCTGCTTGATCGGGTCCAGGAGATGGCCGACAACCCGAACGATGTGACCGGGGTGCCGACCGGCTTTTACGATCTGGACCGCATGACGGCTGGTTTCCAGCCCGGTGATCTGATCGTGCTGGCAGCGCGCCCGTCCATGGGCAAGACCGCATTTGCCATCAACATTGCCGAGCATGTGGCGTTGAACGAAGGGCTGCCGGTGGCGGTGTTCTCGATGGAGATGGGCGCCGCCCAGCTAGCGGTGCGTATCGTCGGCTCAATCGGCCGTATCGACCAGAGTCATCTGCGTACCGGCAAGCTGACGGATGAGGAGTGGCCGCGTCTGACGGAAGCGGTCGAGAAGCTGCGCACGATTTCGTTGCATATCGACGAGACCGCCGGTCTCAAGAGCAGCGAGCTGAGAGCCAATGCACGCCGGCTGGCACGTCAGTGCGGGCAACTTGGCCTGATCGTCGTCGACTACCTGCAGCTGATGAGTGGCTCTGGTGGTTCGGACGAAAACCGCGCGACCGAATTGGGAGAGATATCGCGGGGGCTGAAGATGCTGGCCAAGGAACTCAAGTGCCCGGTCATCGCCTTGTCGCAGCTCAACCGAAGTGTCGAGCAGCGACCCGACAAGCGGCCCATGATGAGCGACCTGCGTGAATCGGGCGCGATCGAACAGGACGCGGACATCATCATGTTCATCTACCGCGACGAGTACTACACCAAGGACGCCTGCAAGGAACCTGGCGTCGCCGAGATCCTGATCGCCAAGCAACGTAACGGCCCCACCGGCATGGTCAAGCTGGCATTCCTGCGCAATATCACGAAGTTCGAAAGCCTGGCCAGCGGGGGCAATGGGGACTACTGATACCTTGTGTGCCGGATCAACAAATTGCGCAGCAATTTTTTGCTCGGGCACCCACATTTTGTCGGATGTTGGCTGTTCACCTTGTGTGCCGGATCAACAAATTGCGCAGCAATTTTTTGCTCGGGCACCCACACTTCGTAGCTGTTTGGCTGTTCACAACACCTCGCTGGCGAAATCCGCCAGACGTGAACGCTCGCCACGGGCCAGCGTGATGTGGCCACTGTGTGGCCAACCCTTGAACTTGTCGACCGCATAGGTAAGGCCGGATGAGCCTTCGGTGAGGTAGGGCGTGTCGATCTGCGCAAGGTTGCCCATGCAGATGATCTTGGTGCCGGGACCAGCCCGCGTGATCAGCGTCTTCATCTGCTTGGGTGTCAGGTTCTGCGCCTCGTCGATGATCAGGTACTTGTTCAGGAAAGTACGACCACGCATGAAGTTCATGCTCTTGACCTTGATGCGGCTGCGGATCAGTTCGCTGGTGGCCGCGCGGCCCCATTCGCCGGCGCCGGTGTCGGTCTTGCCCAGAACTTCCAGGTTGTCGTCCAGCGCACCCATCCACGGACCCATCTTTTCTTCTTCAGTGCCGGGCAGGAAGCCGATGTCCTCGCCCACGCTGACGGTCGCGCGGGTCATGATGATCTCGGTGTAGCGGCGGTCGTCGAGCACCTGGGTCAATCCGGCGGCCAGGGCCATCAAGGTCTTGCCGGTGCCGGCGGTGCCGGTAAGCGTGACGAAGTCCACCTCTGGATCCATCAGCAGGTTCATCGCGAAGTTCTGCTCGCGATTGCGTGTCGTGATACCCCACACCGAGTTCTTCAGGTGGTTGAAGTCCTTGAGTGTCTTGAACACAGCGGTCTTGCCGCGAATCTCGGTCACCCGCGCGTACAGGCTGGGCTCGCCCGGGGCCTCGAAAAACACGAACTGATTGATCAGCAAGCTGGGCACCACCGGTCCGGAGATGCGGTAGAAGGTGTGCACGCCTTGTTGCCAGCTTTCCACGGTCTGCCCATGCGTGGACCAGAAATCGGTCGGCAACGCGAGCGAGCCGGCATACAACAGATCCCCGTCGGCCAGGGTCTTGTCGTTCTGATAGTCGTCCGTGGCCAGGCCCAGCGCACGCGCCTTGACGCGCATGTTGATGTCCTTGGATACCAGCACCACCTCGCGTGTGCTGCTGTCGCTGGCCTTCTTCGCCTCCTTGTACTGGCGTCCGAGTGCTTCCACGACGCCCAGGATCTGGTTGTCCGCCTTGCCCTGCGGCAGACTGGTGGGCAAGGCGTAATGCAGAGCCTCGGTCTGGAAGAACAACTTGCCGCCGGCATCCCGATGGCCGGTGCTGTCCAGTCGCAGGCCGGCGCCGATGTCGCTGCCAGCCGTGCCGGCCAATGCGTCGAGCCAGCGGCTCGTTTGGCGCGCGTTGCGAGCGACTTCGGTCATGCCTTTCTTGTGCCCGTCGAGCTCTTCCAGCACGATCATCGGCAGGAAGATGTCGTGTTCTTCGAAGCGGAACAGGCACATCGGGTCGTGCAGCAGCACGTTGGTGTCCAGAACGAACAACTTGGGTGTGCCGCTCGCTTTGCGCCGGCGCGCACGCGTGGACGTTGTCGTCTTGTCGCCCATCGCCTGTACTGTCTCGGGCAGAGCTTGTGGCTCTTCCCGTTGGTCGACGACGACGCGCAGCGCAGGTTGTTGGGACGTTGCTGTACCGGCGAGCCTGGTCGCGTCCGGACGTGCCGGCTGGATGGTCTCGATCTGTTGCAGCACCTGCCGTTCCGCAGGCTCGCCGCGGGTGGGTTCTTCGGGCGCCTTGCGCCGGTTCCGGGTACTGGTGCTGCTCCTGGCAGGTGCGTCGAACGCCGAACTGGTCAGCAGCGCTGCACGTTTGGTGGGGGCGGGCGGAAGAGGCATGGTCCTGGGTACTCACGGAGAGGTTGGAAGGCTGCACGATGCCGCGGCAATTGACGCTGCCCAGAAACAATAAAGCCGCCCTGGACCACGGCGGCTTGCTGGGAGAGAGCGGCGTCTGCATTCAACGGCATGAGGCCATTATGCATGAGCCCGGCGAGTGTTCGCCGAGCGTTTTCAGGCCGCTTTTTTGAGCGCCTTCACGGCTTTGAGCACATCGTCGACGTGGCCGGGAACCTTGAGTCCACGCCATTCTTCGGCCAGCAGGCCATCGGCACCCACCAGGAAAGTACTGCGCTCGATGCCCTTGACCTTCTTGCCATACATGATCTTGTTCTTGACCACGCCGAACATGTGGCACATCTTTTCTTCGGTGTCGGCAATCAGCTCGAACGGCAGTTCCAGTTTGGCCTTGAAGTCGTCATGCGATTTCATGTTGTCGCGCGACACGCCAAAAACCGCGGCGCCGGCCTTCACGAAGTCCTTGTACTTGTCACGGAACTGCATGGCCTCTGTTGTGCAACCGGGCGTGTTGTCCTTGGGATAAAAGTACAGGACCAATGCTGCGCCGGTGTGGCTGGTGTTGGTCACCTTGACGCCGCTGGTCGCGACGGCTTCGAATTCCGGGAGGGGTTTGTTGACAACGATCGCCATAAGGTGCTTGAGTCTCGCGTGCTGAATGTGTCAGGAGCCGGCCCCGGCACCCGCTGCAAGCAATGTGGTGTGGGTCCGGACCGAAGCCTCGTATTTTAACCGCAAAACACAGGGCGTTTGGCCTCACATCGGCGGGTCTTCGATCAACACGGCAACCGCCACCTTGCGGCCCTCGCCCGCGAGGATGTTGTATGTCCGGCAGGCAGCATGGCTGTCCATGGTCTCCAAGCCAAGCCGGCGCTGCATCAGCGGCTGCAACCAGACGGGCTTCGGGAATCGGATTTTGCTGCCGCTGCCGAAGAACACCAACTCGGTGTCGAGCTCGGCCAGCCGTGCGAAATGGGAGGCGTCGAGATCGGAGAATTGCTGGCAGTTCCAGTCGATACGCTGGCCGTCGGAGCTGATGATCACACTGTGATCGATGCGTTCGCCATCCACGGCGATCCATCCTGCGCCATAACTGGTGATGGTCTGGACATTCGATTGGTCGGGATGGAGTTTCATCGTCTGACGCTGTCGCAATTGTGGTCAAATTATAGGTTCCCCGCTGCAGCGGCTATGGCCGGGAGCCACGATGAAGACGATCCGTAAATCCACCAAGCTCGACAATGTTTGTTATGACATCCGGGGGCCCATCCTGGAGTGCGCGCAGCGCATGGAAGACGAGGGCCACAAGATCATCAAACTCAACATCGGCAATCTGGCGGTGTTCGGTTTCGACTCGCCCGAGGAAATCCAGCAGGACATGATCCGCAACCTGCCGAACTCGGCGGGTTATTCGGACAGCAAGGGCATCTTTGCCGCGCGCAAGGCGGTGATGCACTACACGCAGCAACAGGGCATCGACGGTGTCACGCTCGATGACATCTATCTGGGCAATGGCGCTTCGGAGTTGATCGTCATGGCCAGCAATGCGATGCTCAACGATGGCGACGAGATGCTTATTCCAGCGCCGGACTATCCGCTGTGGACGGCCGCTGTGAGCCTGTCCGGCGGCGTGCCGGTGCATTACCGCTGCGACGAAAGTGCCGGCTGGATGCCGGAACTGGCGGACATCCGCGCCAAGATCACGGCGCGTACCAAGGGCATCGTCGTCATCAATCCCAACAATCCGACCGGCGCGCTGTACTCGGACGAGTTGCTCCTGGGCATCATCGCGATTGCGCGCGAGTTCGGCCTGGTGATTTTTGCCGACGAGGTCTACGACAAGATCCTGTACGACGATGCCCGCCACACCGCGATAGGTTCGCTCAGCGACGACGTGCTGACACTGACATTCAATAGCCTGAGCAAGAGCTACCGATCTTGCGGTTATCGCGCCGGCTGGATGGTGGTGTCGGGCGACAAGTTCGTCGCCAAGGATTACATCGACGGTCTGAACATGATGTCCAACCTGCGCCTGTGTCCCAATGTGCCGGGTCAGTGGGCGATACAGACCGCGCTGGGCGGCTATCAGAGCATCAATGACCTGATCTGCGAGGGCGGCCGCCTGCGCCGTCAGCGAGACCTGGCGTATGAACTGATCACTGCCATTCCCGGCGTCAGTTGTGTCAAGCCGGCTGCAGCCCTGTACATGTTCCCCCGACTTGACCCTGAGATCTATCCGATCAAGGACGATCAGGCTTTCATTCTCGAACTGCTGCAGGAGACCAAGGTGATGCTGGTGCAGGGCACCGGTTTCAATTGGGCCGGATCGGACCATTTCCGAATCGTTTTTCTGCCTTACGAAGATGACCTGCGCGAAGCCATCGGGCGTATCGCCCGATTCCTCGAGCACTATCGCAAGCGGCACGACGACGAGCGTGCCCAGGCTTCCGTGAAGCTGGTCGCCTCGCGAAGCCGGGCCTGACACCGCTTGTTTGCGCCGTATCTGTTCCTTTTCCAACCAACGAAGAATTTCCGAATGAACCCGATCCAAGTAGGCCTGCTGGGCATAGGCACTGTAGGCAGTGGCACGTTCAGCGTGCTCAAGCGCAACCAGGCAGAGATCTGCCGCCGTGCTGGTCGGGGTATTGCCATCACCATGGTCGCGGATCTCGATGTGGCGCGGGCGCAGGCACTGGTGGGCAATGACGTCAAGGTGGTCAGTGATGCGCGTGCCGTGATTGCCAATCCGGACATCGATATCGTGGTTGAACTCATTGGTGGCTACGGCATTGCGCGCGAGTTGGTGATGGAGGCGATTGCAGCCGGCAAACATGTGGTGACGGCGAACAAGGCCTTGCTGGCCGTGCATGGCACCGAGATCTTCGCGGCGGCGCACGCCAAGGGCGTGATGGTGGCCTTCGAGGCGGCCGTTGCCGGTGGCATTCCCATCATCAAGGCGCTGCGCGAGGGCCTGACTGCCAACAGTATCCAGTGGGTGGCCGGCATCATCAATGGCACAACGAACTTCATCCTCAGCGAAATGCGCAACAAGGGCCTGGATTTCGGCGTCGTGCTCAAGGAGGCGCAGCGCCTGGGCTACGCCGAGACCGATCCCACGTTCGACATCCAGGGTGTCGATGCGGCGCACAAGATCACACTGATGTCGGCGATCGCATTCGGTATTCCAGTGCAGTTCGACAAAGCATATGTCGAGGGCATCACAGCGCTGGCCGGTCAGGACATCCGTTATGCCGAGCAGCTGGGTTATCGCATCAAGCTGCTGGGCATCACCAAGCGCAGCGTGGATCCCGCGAACGGGTCGCTGCGCGGCATCGAGCTGCGCGTGCATCCCAGTCTGGTGCCGGCCAAGCGGCTGATCGCCAATGTCGAGGGTGCCATGAACGCGGTAGTGGTGCAGGGCGATGCGGTCGGCACCACGCTGTATTACGGCAAGGGAGCCGGCAGTGAGCCCACCGCCAGCGCCGTGATTGCGGACCTGGTCGACGTGACGCGACTGCATACAGCGGACGCGGCTCAGCGGGTGCCGCATCTGGCCTTTCATCCGGATGCGATGAGCGACCTGCCGGTGTTGACGATGGACGAGGTCGTGACGGCCTATTACCTGCGCCTGCGTGTGGCCGACCAGGCTGGTGTGTTGTCGCGCGTGACCGGCATCCTGGCCGACGCCGGTATCAGCATTGATGCCATGCTCCAGCGCGAAGCCGACGAGATCCAGGTCGAAGCTGCGGCCTCGCAGGTGGCGCAGACCGACCTGATCATCCTGACCCATGACACGCGCGAAGGCACGATGAACAGCGCGCTGGCACTGATGCAGGCGCTGCCCAGCGTGTTGCAGCCTATCGTGCGCATCCGCAAGGAGGAGCTGGCCTGATGCGCTATATCTCGACGCGGGGTCACGACAGTGGCCAGCATTTCTGCGAGATCCTGCTCGAGGGTCTGGCGCCCGACGGCGGTCTGTACCTGCCGCAGTCGTATCCCAAGGTCGACGACGCGACACTGACGCGCTGGCGCAACCTGCCATATGCCGACCTCGCGTTCGAAATATTGTCGTTGTATGTCGACGATATCGCGTCCGATGATCTGCGCGACATCTGTCACCGCACCTACACCCGTGCGGTGTTTGGCAGCGAGGCGATCGTGCCGCTGCGACAACTGGTCGACAAGAATGGCAAAAGCGACGGCTCCGCGCCGCTGTATCTGGAGGCACTGTCCAACGGACCGACGCTGGCCTTCAAAGACATGGCGATGCAGCTGCTGGGCAACCTGTTCGAGTACGAGCTGGCGCGCCGTAACGAGACTTTGAACATCCTGGGCGCCACCAGTGGCGACACCGGCAGCGCAGCCGAGTACGCGATGCGCGGCAAACGCGGTATTTCGGTTTTCATGACCAGTCCGCGTGGGCGCATGAGCCCGTTTCAGCAGGCCCAGATGTTCAGCCTGATGGACGAGAACATCCACAACATTGCAGTCGAAGGCGTGTTTGACGATTGTCAGGACCTGGTCAAGGCAGTCTCCAATGATCTGGCGTTCAAACGCAAATACCGTATCGGCACGGTCAATTCGATCAACTGGGCCCGCCTGGTGGCTCAGGTCGTGTACTACTTCGCCGGCTATTTTCAGGCGACACAATCCAATGCCGACAAGGTGCGCTTTTGCGTGCCTTCGGGCAATTTTGGCAATGTCTGCGCCGGTCATGTGGCGCGCATGATGGGTTTGCCGATCAACATGCTGGTGGTGGCCACGAACGAGAACGACGTGCTCGACGAGTTCTTCCGTACCGGCCGTTACCGGGTCCGGGGCGGTGCCGACACGCATGAAACCTCCAGCCCATCGATGGACATTTCCAAGGCATCGAACTTTGAGCGTTTCGTGTTCGATCTGCTCGCGCGCGATGCCAAGCGGGTCGGTGATTTGTTTGGCGCGCAGCTCGCCGGCCAGGGGTTTTTCGACCTCAGTGCGGATGCAGCTTTCAAGGATTCGGCGTCCCGCTTCGGCTTTGCCAGCGGACGAAGCACCCACGCCGACCGACTCGCGACGATCCGGGATACCTGGGAGCGATGCGGCGAGATGGTGGACACCCACACGGCCGACGGCATACAGGTGGCGCGCGCGCACCTGCATGCCAAGCATCCGATGATCGTGCTTGAAACGGCATTGCCGATCAAATTTGCCGCGACCATCGTCGAGGCGCTGGGTCGCGAGCCTGTGCGTCCACCGGGCTTCGAAGGCATCGAGCTCAAACCGCGGCGCGTCACCGAAATGGCGGCCGATCTGCAGGCCGTCAAGGCCTTCATCGTGAGCCATTGCGAACCGGTGGTGGCCTGAGAGCCCCGGCATGCGACGAGGGCGCAGAGCTGCAAACATCTGCATTCCTTTACCGTTCGTTGTTCCCCGTTGAAAGTAGCTGAGAGATGACCGCGACACGACGACCCTTGCTGGCACTCGATGACGCAATGGCGCGCCTGCTGGCGTATGCCATACCGCTGTCCGAGACTGAGTCAGTCTCCACCTTCGACGCCGATGGTCGGGTACTGGCACAAGACGTGGTGTCGCATTTGCAAGTGCCGCCGCAGGACAACAGTTCCATGGATGGGTATGCGGTGTCCTGTGCTGATCTGCAGCGCCCCGATACCTTGCTCGTCGTATCGCAGCGCATACCTGCCGGTTCGTCCGGGCAAGCGTTGCAGTCCGGACACGCGGCCCGGATCTTCACCGGCGCGCCGATTCCGCCCGGTGCCGATGCCGTCGTCATGCAGGAAGATTGTGAGTTGCTGCCGGCGCAGGCTGCCGACGCCTTGCCGCAACTGCGGCTCCACGGCCCGGTCAGACTGGGGCAGTGGATCCGTCGTTCGGGCGAGGATGTGACGTGTGGATCGGCGGTTTTGGCGCGTGGTGCACGGCTGTCCCCAGCTGGGCTTGGCATGGCCGCCAGCGTGGGCATGGACCGGTTGCAAGTGGTTCGCCGACCGCGGGTTGCGCTGTTTTCCACCGGTGACGAGTTGGTGATGCCGGGCGCTGTGGCGCCGGCCGACATGCGCGAAGGCGCCATCTACAACTCCAATCGCTTTTTCCTGCGCGCAATGCTGCTGCGCCTGGGTTGCGACGTCACCGACCTGGGCATCGTGCCGGACCAGCGCGCGGCCACGGTGCAGGCACTGCAGGATGCGGCACACGCACACGATCTGATCCTCACCAGCGGCGGCGTCTCGGTCGGAGAGGAAGACCATATTCGACCTGCAGTCGAATTGCAGGGCGAACTCGATCTGTGGCAGATTGCCATCAAGCCCGGCAAGCCGTTCGCCTATGGTCGTGTCGCTCAGGCGCATTTCATCGGCTTGCCGGGCAACCCGGTGTCGAGTTTTGTCACCTTTGCGTTGCTGGTGCGCCCCTTCCTGCTGCGTCTTCTCGGCGTGCCCGATGTGGCGCCGGTGGTGGTGGTCGCGCGCGCCGATTTTGACTGGCCACGTGCCGATCGCCGACGCGAATTTCTGCGTGTGCGCCGCAATGGTGCGGGTGGACTGGACATTTTTCCCAACCAGAGTTCCGGCGTGCTGACATCGGCGGTATGGGGCGACGGATTGGTCGACAATCCGCCAGGTCAGACCATTGCCATGGGCGACAGCGTTCGCTTCATTGCCTTGTCCGACCTGTTGTTCTGAACCATCGTCTTGTCAGCCCGCATGTCGACCATCAACCTGCGCTTTTTTGCATCCATCCGCGAGGCGGTCGGCCACGGGTCCGAAGAGTGGCAGAGTGCCGCATCCGATCTGGCCGGCCTGCGCGATGAACTGATCGCGCGCGGTGCGCCATATGCCGAATGCCTGGCCCGTGGCCGCTCTGTCCGGATTGCTGTCGACCAGGTCATGGTTACCGAGACGCAGGCTCTGCGTCCCGGCGCCGAAGTCGCCTTCTTTCCGCCGGTCACCGGCGGCTGAATCTCGGCACATCGGACTCCGGGCACAGGTTACGTAGTTCTGGTGTCAGCCCACGCGTGAAGCGACGTTCTGCGATTTCGCCCGTTACGCCATCGCAGCTGCCAGTGCCACAATTGAACCATGAATAAGCAGCGCGTGGCGATTCAGACCGAAGACTTCAATCTGGCCGACGAAGTGGCGCGCCTGCGGGCCGAAGACACCCAGGTGGGTGCGGTGTGTAGTTTTGTCGGCACGGTACGCGACCGCAATGATGGCTGCACGGTGGCGACGCTGGAACTCGAACACTACCCCGGCATGACCGAGAAGGCGATCGAGGCAATGTTGGACGAGGCGCATCGTCGCTTTGACATCCGGTCCTGCCGGGTCGTGCACCGTGTCGGCGTGTTGCAGCCGCTGGAGCAGATCGTGCTGGTGGCGGTGAGCTCCAGCCATCGTGGCCAGAGCTTTCAGGCCTGTGAGTTCATCATGGACTATCTGAAAACCCAGGCGCCGTTCTGGAAGAAGGAACAGACGCCCGACGGCTCGCGCTGGGTCGATGCCCGGGTGGCCGACGACGCGGCCCTGCAACGCTGGGGCATCGCGGCCAGCAATGGCTGAGCGGGGATTCCCGGCAACATCTGGGCACCCTGTCTCGATCTATCCGGTGATCTAGGGGTTTTCCCTTGAGGCGTGGTATTGCTGCCCGTCATGCCCAAGAAATAAGTTCACTGTAAGAAAGTGCTTTCAGAATCACTCGCACATTGCCGTGGTCCAGCCATGGCCAATGTTCATGCGGTGGCTTTTGGCCGCTGTTCCTGCAAGTTCGAAAACGAGGAGATTTCATGAAGGAAGACGACAACAGTCACGCCTACTGGAAAGCCACGCTCAGTCTGTTGACCAAAATTCTCATTATCTGGTTTCTCGTGTCCTTCGGGGCCGGCATCCTGTTTGCGGATCTGCTCAACAACATCAAGCTTGGTGGTTATCCGCTTGGGTTCTGGTTTGCGCACCAGGGTTCCATCTATATCTTCATTGTGTTGATCTTCTATTACGCCAAGAAGATGAACGACATCGACCGTCGGTTCGACGTACACGAGGACTGAGCCATGGAACTTCAAACAACCATCTATATTTTTGTCGGTCTGAGCTTCGCGCTCTACATCGGCATCGCGATCTGGGCCCGCGCCGGTTCGACCAGCGAGTTCTATGCGGCCGGCGGCAGTGTCCACCCCGTCATGAACGGCATGGCGACCGCCGCGGACTGGATGTCTGCGGCATCGTTCATCTCGATGGCAGGCCTGATCTCCAACATGGGATACGGCGGTGGCCTGTTCCTGATGGGCTGGACCGGCGGCTATGTGTTGCTTGCCATGTTGCTGGCTCCGTACCTGCGCAAGTTCGGCAAGTTCACGGTGCCCCAGTTCATCGGTGACCGCTTCTACTCGAAGTCGGCCAGCACCGTGGCAGTGGTCTGTTTGCTGACCGCCTCCATCACCTACATCATCGGCCAGATGAC
>Ga0105048_10010391_pt1 | contig 14752 bp, 13 predicted proteins | sample MAT05_FD_78382 | JGI IMG/M metagenome (GOLD analysis project Ga0105048, IMG submission 78382) | Freshwater microbial communities from Lake Fryxell liftoff mats and glacier meltwater in Antarctica - MAT-05 | ecosystem: Environmental > Aquatic > Freshwater > Ice > Liftoff microbial mat | place... | reverse complement strand
GAGCCCGATGACGGCGGCGACGAGCCCGATGACGGCGGCGACGAGCCCGATGACGGCGGCTGAGATCGGTTCGGCGTGACCCCGTAGCATCCCCCGCCGGCCCGAGCTATGGCGGGCGGATGAAGGCGATCGCGGAGATCACCGACAAGCGCGTGGCGAGGAGGATGCTCGAGCATGTCGGCTCGCTCGGCGAGGGCGGCGTCGTTCCTCGCGCATCCGCGGCGCCTCTACCTCGTCGTCGTCGAGCGGCTCCGCGGCCGAGAGCACGGTGACGAGTTGATCCCACCGACGATGTCCGACCGCGCGAGCGGACCGGCCTGACCCCGCGGCGCGGTTCGATCAGGGCCGATCAGAAGCGGAACTGGATACCACCGTTCCAGCCGCCCGGCATGCGCGAGACGACCGGACTCACGCGGTGCTGCTGGAGGATCGAGCGGTACTTCGCGCGATTCTTCGCGCCGCGTACGAGCAGCGGGATGCCGGCGCCGAGCATGCCGCCGCCGATGATGAGCAGCGGCAGGTGGATGTACGCGCACGACGGGCAGACCGCGACGAGCGCGATGCCGGAGACGAAGATCGGCGTGCCCACGGCGGTGAGGATTCCGCCGCTGACCAGCGCACCGACGCCGGTCTTGGTCGGCAGTGTCGGCGCGACCCTGACGTAGAGCGACAACACCCCGCTCTTGGGTAACACGAGCACGGCACCGGTCTCGGCCTGGATCAGCGTGAAGGTGTCCTGCTGCACCGCGGCTACGCGGCCACGCAGCTTCTTGCCACCCTTGAGTTGGAGGTCGACGTCGAAGCCATCGACGCCCTCCCACGCCGCGTCGACGACGGCGGCGTCGGCACCCACGGATGCGATCGCGTCGGCGACTCGTTCGGGGTCCGGCGGGACGACCGGTCCGAAGTCCTCGACGAGCGGTGACGGATCCTCGGTGACCGGTGTGGGCTCGGTGGGCGCAGTCGTCTCGGTGATCGGTGGGGCATCGGGCAACGTCGGAGGTGCCGTCGCCGTCTTGGGTCGCTGCACCGACGTTGGCGCAGCGTTGGCCGCCCCGGCGGCGTTGGCCGCCCCAGGCTCGCCGGTGAACGCCAACGGCAGACACGCCGCGATCACCCACGCGGCGCGGGCCCGTGCGCCCGCGCGTGGGCGCGACACCGATGCGAGGTAACCGAACGCCGTCGGGCGAAAGCTCCAACACGCGGGATCGGGCGCGGCGAACTCGACACACGGTGCCGGGATGCCGAAGCCGGCCTGCTGGAAGAACACGAGCAGCGGCGCGCTCGGATCGAGCGGACGCCCACCAGACACCACCGCGATCGCGGCCTCGCGGATCGACGCCGGCGAGGCTCGCCGCACGAACGCATCGACGTCGGGCGGCTCGGCGACCGGCTCGTGTTCACGCAGACGCAGGTGCAACACCTCGGGCAGCCCAGCGATCATGCCCGGAAGACTATCATTGCCGACCGATGATGTCGGCGATCGTCTCGGCGTCGACGTTCGCCTGGCGCTCGAGCACGATCGGACGCAGCGCGTCGTTGGTCCGATTGAGTCGTTCGATGAGCGCCGCGTCGAGGGGTCGCCCGCGGTCGATGGCCTCGTACAACGCATCGAAGACCGCGAGGTGCTCTGGCGCCACGCGGTCCGCCAGCAGCGCGTCGGGCACATCACCCGCGCCGTCCTCGGGCGTCGTCGTCGTCGTGGGGATGCGGACCACAGCAGCGGCGCGTTCGGGATCGCCGTGGCCGACCCACGACATCACCTCGGTGACCACGGCCGCGGGATCCCGCAGCAACGCGTCGTACGACAGCACGTGCGCCGGATAGCCGCGGATCGCCAGATCGCGGATCAGCGCGTAGTTCTGGCACCACCACTCGAGCGCAGGGGGCAACACCGCCGGTCCGTCGGGCCCGAGGCCACGCGCGTGCATCAGCCCGTCCATGCGCCGCATCGATCGCACGTACGATCGCCAGTCGCGGACCGTCGCGATGCAGCGATCGAGGAACGCAACGTCGCTGCGCACCAACCCCGGGATGAACACCTTGACCGCGTGTCGTTCGGTCGCGGCGGGGTGGAGGTACGCGCCGGTCATCGGGTGCGGGTTGGTGCGGTGGTTGATGCCCGCGACCAACTCCGACTCGAAGAACCCGTCGGGGTTGGCGTCGCGCAGCAGCTCACCCCAACCGCCGGGGAACCGCTCGCCGATGTGCGGCAGCCCGCCTTCCACCAGCAGGTGCATCCACAGCGAGGTCCCGGATCGTTTGGTCCCCGTGACGATGATCATGATCGGTCGGCGCCCAGGACGACGCGGAGGCTAGAGCGTGCGCAGGTAGGCCGCCATCGCGGCGATGTCGGCGTTGGGTGCGTCGATCTCGAGCGTGCCCTCGACCATGTCGCGCACCGCATCCTCGAGCGTCACCGCGCGGCCATCATGCATGAACGGTGGACGCAACGACACCCGACGCAGGTTCGGCACCTGGAGCTCCTGCCCGCGGAACGACTCGGTGTTCGCACCACCGAGCTTCGATCCGCTGTGGCACTTGGTGCACGCGTACGCGGCGAACAACGCCTGGCCATCGGCGACCACCGCAGCGTCGTCCTTCGAGGCGTCGGCGACTGGGCGTTCTTGCTCGAACATCCACCGCGCGAAGGACTCGCGCCGCGACTTCGACTGACGATGACCACCCATACGATGCGCAAGCACCTCGCCCATGATCATGTCGAGGTCCTGCATGTCGCCGTCCCAGTGGAATGGCTCGGTGTGCTCGAGCCCGACGTCGAGGGCCTGAGTGCGGCGCTTGCCGATGCCCTCGAAGGTCCAGACGTGGCCGTCGTCGCCGCCCTCGGGGTGACACGACGCGCAACTCAACGTCGACTCGGTCGCGCGGTGGAAGATCTCGTGGCCGGTGTCGAGCCGCGACTCGCCCTCGAGCTCGATGATGTCGAGCGCACCACGCCCATCCTCCGCGAGGATCAACAGGCGCGCGGGTTCGCGGCTCTGCGCCAGCAACACGCCGTCGGGCATGTACGCCACCGAGGTGACCTGGCCCTGGCCCACAGCCGCAGGCACGGTTTCCCCGACGAGGCCGCAGCTGTCGCCGAGCGCGATGACTTGCACGCTCGAGTGATCCTCCGACTGACCCGGCATCGCGAGTGCGACGAAGTTTTCCTCGGGCGAGATGGCGGCGTCGACGGTGAGACGCGCGCCACTGAGCGGCATCGTCGTGCGGTGCTCGGCGGTCAGCAGTGTGAGCGCCGGCGTCGTGATGCCCTGCTCGCAGAAGGACCCGCCGCCGCCATAGGGCGACGCGCCGCCGGCGAGGTCGTCGGGATCGACGTCGATCGGCACTGGCTCGGTGCTCGAGATCTGATGCAGCATGACGACCGTACCCTCGGCCTCGCCGCCGAAGTTCGGCACCGCCCAGGTCCGCCACGCCACGCGCGAGATGCCGATGTCGGTGGGCACGTCGATGCGCTGGCCGTCGGCGCGCACGAGCTCCGCGGCGCGGAACACCGAGGCCAACACACTCCCGTCGAAGACCACGACGTCGCGGAGATCGGGTTCGAGCTCGGTGCGGCCGATGATCTCGCGTGCCGCAGGATCGAGCTGCAGCAGCGCACCATCGGCACACGCGACATGGAACGTCGAGTCGGACGGATCGCGGGCGATGCCCCGCGGCTCGGGGCACAACCACGTCCTCGATGTGACCTCGCCGGCGCCGGGATCGATCGTGGCCACGCCACCGAACCCGCGCAGCACGACGTGTACGACGCCCTCGTCACCTTCGACCGCACGACCGGGTTCGTCGCCGGGCGCGAGCGTGATGGTGGCCCGCACCTTGCGAGCGCCGACGTCGACGACGTGGATCAGATCGCGATCGGGATCGCTGGCGACCGCGTAGCCGACCGACGTCAGCATCAACGTGCCGCCCGAGATCGGCTTGGGTCGGATCCGGGATTCGATCGGCGCCGCATCATCGAGCGGATCGAGATCGATGCGGTCCTCGCAACCCGCGGCAAGCGACAGCACGAGCCAACCGGCCGCCGAACCCCGAACTATCTGGATCATCCACGTCCTGCACATCATCCACCACGTTTCCCCCGTGGCGACCCGCGTTTGCCCGGTCGAACCACGAAGTCCGAGTGTAGCCCAATCACCGCGCCGATGCGGTAGGCGTGCCGTGACCAGACCTCGGCACCACGGCGATCGTAACTGCGGTTGCGAACGCTGTATCCCTGCTCCAACGCCACGCTGAGGCCCACGGTGGCGAAGGTCCAGGCCAGGCGGACGGGCACCCGGAAATCCGGGTCGACCCGGCGAACGACTCCGGCGTCGGTCGCGGCGCGGTGCACGAGAAGACCCGCCGTCAGGCCAATGCTGACGAACCCCGGACGATTGCGCAGACGGCCACGTGCGACTGCTCCGACGCCGACCGGCACTTCGAGCGCCCGCACGAAATTGCGGTCGCTCGCGATGAGGAAGCCGGTGTGGAACGACCCCGAGAACCCCTGCATGCGCCCGACCTCGAGGCTCGTGATCATCAGGGTGTCGATGGGACGGATTCGTCCCACCAATCCCACGAGGAAATCGAGTCGTGCGATGGTGGTGGTCTTCGGATCGAGGGGGCGTTTGCGGCGCCTACCCTCGGCGCCGAACGGCGTCGCGATCGTCGGGGGTGGATCGTGCGCGCCCGCGGCCCCGGACAGATCCTCGAACGGGGCGACACCGCCGTCGTCGATGCCGCTGGGGTCGGATGGCGGAGCGCGGTGGTTCTGCAGCGGGCTCGCGGGCTCGACGTCGTCATCGTCATCGTCATCGTCATCGGTCGCATCGTGCGACGGCACGTCCTGCCGCGGCTGGGCGAGCTCGGACGGCGTCGCCCACAACGTCATGCACAGACCCCACACGTTCCGACCGCCGTACTGTACCGCGGTTCGTCACGCCGCCGGCTACGACATCGCGCACGATCGCGTGGGCCGAGCTCGCGCCGGACCTCGCCGCGTACGTGTGGCCCGATCCGGTGGTGACGCCGCGCGGCGCCGATGCGAGCGCGCCGGGATCCGCCGCAGCCGCGCGCGCGCGACGAGGTTGCGCGCGTGGTGCCACGTCGTGCTGTGCTGTCGTACTCGAGGCACTACGAGGCGACGAGCTTTCTTTGCGTTTGCCCGCGCTCGCGGATGGTCCACGATCTCTGGTGAAGAGCGAGGGCCGCGACGATGCACGACGAACTCCATGCGCACACCGATGACGCCATCCAACATCTGGACCGGCTGATCCAGCTCGAATACGACACGATGGCGGCGTACCGTGCGGCGATGGAGCGCGTGGACAACACCGCCTCACGCGGTGAGCTCGAGCTCTTCTTCGAGGATCACGACGAAACCGCACGCGCGCTCGCCTCGTGCATCACGCGATACGGCGGCGAGGCGCACCATGGCGATCTCGAGCGCGCGTGGACGAACGGGGGCAAGCTCGTCGGCCGAGCGAGCGGCGACGCGGCGGTGCTCGGCGTGCTCGCCGATCTCGAGGGGAAGGTGCGCCGCGTGTACGAGACGGCGCAAGAACAACTGCGGCAGGTCGCGGACCCTCCGCTCGCGTCAGTGCTCGCGGCGGCGCTTGCGGAGGACGAGCAGCACCGGAAGTGGCTTGTGCAGGCGATCGAGAGCCCGCCGCCAGGGTGAGGGAGCGTGAAGCGTGGAGCGCGGGATCCGTCTCGAATTTCCGAGAGCTCGCGCCAGGGTGCTCGACATCATGCTCGCCACCGCGCGAACGCCCACGTCGGACACAATCATGCTCGAGCGAGCACCCGCGCCGTCGGGCGCGGTTTGATGCGGTCGAAGGCGATCGCTGGCGACGGCACTGCGCTTGGCAGTAGAGTTCGGCTGATGCACCGACTCGCACTCGTCCTCCTCTTCGCCGCTGTGGCCTGCGAGAAGAGCTCCGCCTCTGCGATGCCCACCGACGCCGTCGCGGTGACGGAGCCGCCATCGGCCACGCCCGCGACCGACACTCCGCCGACGACGCCCGCGGATCCTCCGTCGACGGAGCCGACCGAGCCCGAGCCGGCGACCGACACGGCGGACACGATCCCGAGCGGACCCGCAAAGCCGATCGATGATCCGGCCGATGGTCTCACCGAGCCGAAGGACTTCGCGCTCGTGAAGCTCGAGGTCAAGCAGGCCAACAAGAAGGTCTACAAGGATCCGGTCGGCAAGGTCGTCGAGTGGTCGGTGCCGACGCGCGTCGAGGTCGACTTCGACGGACACAAGCACGCGTTCGTGGTGACTGCGACGCGCTCGGGCAAGAGCGGTGTCGCGATCGAGATCGACTACGAGCTCGACGGGACCGAGGTCATTCGCTCGGCTGATCTCGCGAGCAAGCTGAAAGAGCGCGGCGTCCTGCTCATCGAGGGCGGAGGTGCGATCGCGGTGACGGTCGCGAACAAGCGCGTCAAGCCGAAAGCCGGCGCACCGAAGGACACGATCATGCAGCCGGACGGCAAGGATCCGCTGTCGGGCGCCGAGAAGCCGACCAAGGGCGCACCGTGAGGAGACGCCGTGTGCTCGGTCGGAATCACGCGATCGATGCCGAGCAGATGGTTGCCGACCCACGGCAGGAACAGCACCACATACACGAACAGAAATCGGAACGCAGCCCGGCGCGCGGGGCTCCACGAGGTCTCGGGTCGGGCATCCGCCGGACCTGGAGTCACTGCCGTAGCGGTGCGAACATCGGGTGCGACCACATCGCGGAGCTGGGGTGCTGCATCCACGCGTCGATGATCTGCTCGGCGGGCATCGCAGCGGCGTAGCGAGTCGGCGACGCGCGAGCAAGCCCGTGGAGTGCTACAAGCGAGGATGGCGTTCGGTCGCAATCCCCACGTAACGAAGGCGCTCGCGGCCGAGCAGCGGGCCACGGAAGCGGGCGACAAGCACGCCTCGGCTCGCGCGCATCTCGACGCCGCGCGGCTGTGGGATCGCGCGGCCGAGCGCGAGAAGCCCGGACCCAAGCGAAGCGAGTACGAAGCGAACGCGGTGCGCGGCCGCGAGCTCGCCGAGGCACTCGGCTAACGCACGCCGCGATGCGCGGCGATCACCAGAAGGCGACGAGACATGTCTCGACCCATCAGCCAATGCCGGCGATCGCACGACCGAACGCGTGCATGACTCGGACATGCGAAGGCGCCTCGGTCGCGCGGTAGATCCACCAGGGCAGGCTCGGCTCGAAATCGTGGACGATCGAGAACAGGTCGCCGGCGATCTCGCGCAGCTCGAAGGTGCCGTGTTGATCCGCCTTCGCGAGCACGCCACCGGCGATGCGCCAGACATACCGATCCACATCGGTGACGAGCGGTGCGAACACGAGCACGTCCGCGGTGCTCGGGCGGATCCGCAGTCGCACGGTTTCGTCGGGATCGACGATCGCCCACACCGGCCCGAGCGCCCGATCGCACCACCGCGGATACTCGCGCGCGGCCCATGCCGCATCACGCCCGCGTGGCAGCGGCAGGCGCTGGATGCTGAGCACGGTCGATCTCGAGCTCGGCGGTGGCGGGACCAGGAGCGTCGTGTCCGCGTCGAACGTCGTCACGCTGTCGAGTGCGGTGACGTCCGCGACACCACTCGCCTTCGCCGCGCGCGCGACGTTGTCGACGACGACCGATTCCAGGTCCGCGCGCGACGCCTGGATCAGTCGCGCGGTACCCAAGTGGGTGCGCGGTACGTACGCGACGTGCGTCGTGCCGGCCATTGCGCGAGTGAGCGCCTCGAGCGAAAGCGCATCGACGGCGATCACGGGCGGTGCCATCACGTGTCGCTCGACGACGTGCCGGTGCCCTCGCCCCACTCGCACCCACCGCCACTCCAACAGCCATGGTCGCGCAGCAGCCAACCCATACACTCGATCTTAGGCGCTCGCGTGCCATCGCACCACGCGACCCCGCGCAAATCGGATAGGCTGGTGAGATGAGCGGTCTGCGTGTCGTGTCCGGGTTCGTCGTCCTGTTCGTTACTGCGTGTGCCGGCGCGGAGGGTACGACGTCCGGCAGCGGCAGCGCGTCGATCGGCTCGGCGAGCAACCCGACGTCGCCCGCGACGTTGGGCACCGGTGTCACCGAGGGCGAGACCGATACCGATACCGACGGAGGCATGACAGACACGGACGATTCCGATCCGACGACGGTGCCGTCGACGACGAACGATCCGAGCGGCAGCGATCCGACCGACGATCCGAGTGACACGGATCCGACCGACGACCCGAGCGACACGGATCCGACCGACGATCCGAGCGACAGCGATCCGAGCGATCCCAACACGGTGTGTGGTGATGGTGTCGTCGATCCGGACGAGACGTGCGACGACGCGAACGGCGAGGACAGCGACGCGTGCCCGATCTCGTGCCAAACGGCGTACTGCGGCGACGGATTCGTGCAATCGGGAGTCGAGGCATGCGACGACGGCAACGCGAGCAACGGCGACGGCTGCGTCGGGAACTGCGTCGCTGCGTCGTGCGGCGACGGCTTCGTCCGCGAGGGCGTAGAGCAGTGCGACGATGCGAACGGTGACAACGGCGACGGCTGTCCGAACAGCTGCGCGAACGCGTACTGCGGCGACGGCTACGTGCAAAACGGCGTGGAGCAGTGCGACGACGGGGCAGCCGTCGGGGGCGACGGCTGCGGTGCCCAGTGCGCGAGCGAGTGCGGCAATCCGGGTGGCGGTGGGCTCGTCGCCGAGAACGGCGTCGGCAACGGGGTCAACTACTGCTACGACGGTGGCGACAGCATCGAGACCCGCGCGAGCAAGGCGTGCGAGTCGCACTTCGGCGTCGGGCAGTGTTGCCTGATCCCCGGCGGCTACAACGGATTGCAGTACGGGCTGTGCGGTGCCGACGGCTACGACGGCACGATCCACTGGCATCCCGATGCGTGGCCCGACGACCACTGCGGTCCGCAGTACTCGCCCGGCCACGTTGTCGCGCCGGGCTGGTGCGGCGGCATCACCGGCAGCTTCATCGACTGATCACACGAGGCCGGGCCGCACGCCCGTCGTCGTCGTCGTCGTCGTCGTCGTCGTCGTCGTCGTTCTCGCCGCCCGGCGCCGGCAGATCGACCGATCACCGGACCACGAGCGTACCCGAAGGCCTTTGGGGTAGGATTGCCAACGTGAGCAAGGAAGGCACGCAGGATCGCGGGTCGGTACGCACGATCCTCGATGTCTCCGGCGTCGATCCGGTCGGCCTCGACACGGATCCGCTCGACTGGGCCGCCCATCAGGCGACGGGCGTCGGTGTGCAGATCGGTCGCTACCACGTGCTCGCGCGCGTCGGCGCCGGCGGCATGGGGGTCGTCTACGCGGCGTACGACCCGGACCTCGATCGGCGCGTCGCGATCAAGCTGTTGCACAGTGACACATCGACCGTCGGGTCGTTCAGCGACGGGCGGTCGATGCTGCTGCGCGAGGCGAAGGCGATGGCCAAGCTCTCGCATCCGAACGTCGTGACCGTGCACGACGTCGGCGTGCACTCCGGCAACGTGTTCGTCGCGATGGAGTTCGTCCAAGGCGAGACCGTCGCCGAGTGGATCGCGAGCGAGCCGCGACCGTGGGCGCAGGTCGTTCGGGTGTTCGCGGCCGCGGCGCGCGGGCTCGCGGCAGCGCACGATGCCGGCCTGGTGCACCGCGACTTCAAGCCGGCGAATGTGCTGCTCGCGAAGGACGGCGCGGTGAAGGTCACCGACTTCGGTCTCGCGCGGTGGCGTGACGACGCGGCGCGCGAGCGCGGTCCGACCGAAGCAGCCGCGATCGTCGCGGCGGCGATCGCCTCGGGTGGCGCGACGATCGATCGACGGACGCAAGCCGGGCTCGTGATGGGTACGCCGGCGTACATGGCCCCGGAGCAGCACCTCGGGCTGCCGATCGACGCGCGCAGCGATCAGTTCAGCTACAGCATCGCGCTGTACGAGGCGCTCTACGGCGCGCGGCCGTTCACGTCGGCTGCGCCTTCGGCGTTGGCGATGGACATCGTCGAAGGGCGCGTGCCCGAGGCGCCGGCCGGCTCGAAGGTGCCGGCGTGGCTGCGCGAGCTGGTGTTGCGCGGGCTCGAGCCCGATCCGGAGCTGCGCCATCCTTCGATGGCCGCGATCATCACGCTGCTCGAGCGCGACCCGACGGCGGCGCGACGGCGACGCTTGGCCGCGGTCGGTGGTGTCGGGCTGTTCGGCGCCGCGGCGTTCGGCGTGTACACGATCGGACCGCAGGCGACGCAGTGCGCCGACATGGGCGAGCACCTCGTCGGTGTCTGGGACAGCGACACGCGCGATGCCGTGCGCTCGGCGATCTTCGCGACCGGTGTCGGGTTCGCGCAGAGCACATGGGACCGCGTCGCGAAGAGCGTCGATGGCTACACGGACGAGTGGACCACGCAGCGCACCGACGCCTGCACGGCGACACGTGTGCGCGGCGAGCAGTCCGAGGCGCTGCTCGATCTGCGCATGGCGTGTCTCGACGGGTGCTTGCGGAGCGTGCGTGCGCTCGTGTCGGTGCTGAGCGATGCGGACGAGACGGTCGTCGGCAACGCGGTCGTCACCGCCGGCGGTCTGCCGCCGGTCGCGACGTGTGCGGACACCAAGGCGTTGCTCGACGACGAGCCGACGCCCGACGATCCGCGACTGCGTGACTCGCTGGCGCAGCTCGATCAACGGCTCGCCGATGCCGATCTCCGCGGTCGCGCTGGCAAGTATCCCGAAGCGCTCGCACTCGCACGAACGGTCGCCGACGATGCGCAGGTCCTCGGGTTCGCGCCGATGAACGCGCGCGCGCTGAAGCGTCGCGGCTGGCTCGAGCACACCAATGGTGACGATGCGAGCGCGGAGGCGTCGCTGGTGTCGGCGTATTTCCACGCGGTGCGCTTGCGTGACGACGCGCTCGCCGGCCAAGCGGCGATCGAGCTCGTGACCGTCGTCGGCGAGTTCCTCCATCGCGCGGCAGACGGTCGGCGCTGGGCGGAGCACGGGGCGGCGCACGCCGACGCCGAAGGCGATCCCGCGCTGCAAGCCGCGGTCTCGCACGCGCTCGCCGGCGTCGCGCTGCGCGAGGGCAAGTACGACGAAGCCGAGGTGCTCGCCTCGACGAGCCTGCGGCTGCGCGAGGACTTGCTCGAGGCGGGCGACGACGACGTGCTCGCGTCGCTCAACATGCTCGGTCTGATCGCAATCGAGACCGGCAAGTTCGACGTCGCGCGGACGCACTTCGAGCGGATGATCGCGCTTGCCGAGCCGAGGCTCGGGCCCGACCATCCCGAACTCGCCAAGCCGATGAACAACCTCGCGAACATCGCGTGGCGCGAGGGCAAGTACGATCAGGCGAAGGCGTCGTTCGAGCGTGCGCTGCAGCTGCAGCGCGCAGCGCTAGGCGAGGGCCACCGGAACGTCGCGCAGCTCGAGAACAACCTCGCGGCGGTCGCGATGTCGACCGGGCACCACGACGAGGCCGAGGAGCGGTTCGAGCGGGCGCTCGCGATCTGGCGCGCGGCGCTCGGCGACGAGCATCCGCTGGTGGCCGACGCGTTGAACAACCTCGCGGTCGTCTCGGTCGCACGCGGCGACTTCGACAAGGCCTGTGCGAACGACGAGAAGGCGCTCGCGATCCGCGAGAAGACGATGCCGGCCGATCACCCGGGGCTCGCGCAGAACCTGGTGAACCTCGGCACCGACTACTATCGCGTCGGCCGCTACGCCGAAGCCCGCGCGCTGCACGAGCGCGGCCTCGCGGTCTACGAGAAGAAGCTCGACCCGAGCCACGACGACATCGCGCTCGCGCTCACGGCGCTGAGCAATGATCTCATCGCGCTCCGCGAGATCGATCGCGCGCTGCCGATGCTGGAGCGTGCGTATCGGCTGCGCAAGGATGCGGAGATCGATCCGGTCGAGCTCGCTGCGACGCGGTGGTCGCTGGCGCGAGCGCTCGATGGCACGAGCGTCGGTCGCGATCGTGCGCGCGCGCGTGGGTTTGCCCAGCAGGCGCGCGATGTGTTCGCAGCCACGCCGACGGCGACCGACAATCCGCTCGCAGCGATCGATGCGTGGCTGCGCCGCTGACGGCTCGAGTGACGAGCTGCCATTGGAGGATGCGATCGGCATCGTTCGGGCCTTTGGAAGCCAGGCCTCGCAGTACGCCCGGTACAGCTTCGGCCTCGCGCCTTGCTCATGGCGCAGCTCGGCGGCCTGACGACAAGTCTATTTCGACCGGGGCCCTTACGCCGCAGTGAGTCGACGACATCGACGTCAGTCGTGGATGCACACGAGCGCGACGCCGCCGTCGCCCTGTCGATCGACGTCGTGGCACCCGTACTCCTCGCGGCACTCGTCGTCGTGATCGCACTCGAGCAGGCACACGCCGCCGTCGATGTCGACGCAGCGCGAGTCCGCCGGGCAGTCGCCGTCGTGGTCACAGTCGACCGAGCAGGTACCGTGCGGGAAGCTGCCGCCGCCGAGGCAACGATCGACGCAGTCCTTGGCTTTGTTGCAGTCACCGCCGACGAGGTCGCTGCTCCAGCCGACGTCGTCGGCGGGGCCACACTGGTGGCACCCGACGAGCGCGAAGAATAGCGCGATCAGCAGGGTCGGCGTCGAGCCGTGGGCGCGGGGCGGCATGTGGGTTGGACCGCCACGGCCAGGTGAATTCCAGCATCGCGCAAAACCGGCGGCGCGTTGGAATCGGGTGACGCCACACGGTCGTAGCACCGATGTCTCGCAGGTTGTCGATCGTGTCGGTCGGTGTGCTCTGGTCCGTGCTCGCGTGTGGTCGCGACGATGGCGACGGTGATCCCACCGGCGTGACGAGCCCTGACCAGGTCGGATCGATCTGCGAGGTGGCCGACGACTGCTACCCCGACGCCGACGCCGAGCTCCAAGGCGAGGTGTTGTGCCTCGACCGGATCCCCGAGGGCTACTGCACGCACGAGTGCGTCGACGACGCGGACTGCTGTGCCGTCGCGGGCGAGTGCGACACCGATCTTCTCCAGGTGTGCTCACCCTTCGAGTCGGCCGACAACAAGATGTGCTTTTTGTCCTGCGAGGACGAGGTCGTCGAGGCCGCGGGCTCGCCCGACGAGCAGAGCTTCTGCCACCACGAGGTGAGCACGTCGTTCATCTGCCGCTCGAGCGGCGGAGGCAGCGAGAATCGCAAGGTCTGCGTGCCGGGTGATTGCGGCGTCGGAGCGGCGTGCGGCGAGGATGCCGACTGCGCCGCCGATCTCGAGTGCCTCGGTGGGTTCGACGGCGGATACTGCGGCACGCGGGGCTGCGGCGCCGACGGGGACTGCCCCGGTGACTCGCGCTGCATCACGATCGACGACGAGAACATCTGCGTGAAGAGCTGCGCATCCGATGGGGATTGCGGGCTTTGCCGCGGCGAGGACGTCGCGGCGGCCTGCACCGAGGACGTCGCGTTCGTGGATGGCGAAGCCACCGAAGGTGGTGCGGTGTGCGTGCCCGCGGCCGACTGAGCGGCGCTCGACAATCGCCTGCGCGCCAGCGACGATGGGTTCGCTGGGTGCACACATGCGACTGACGACGATCACAGCTGCGGCGATCTTGGTGTCGTGTGGATCTTCCGGTGGCTCGGATCGCACGGACGCAAGCAGTAGTGTCGGCATCGACACGCTGACGACGATGACGTCCGCAACCGAAGGTGGCACCGATGCGGCGACGAGCGGTGAGGCCGGCACTGCCAGCTCTCCGACGACGACGAGCCTCACGGATCCCGACAGCTCCGGATCCGACGGCGGCACGAAGTTCGACATGGGTGTGCAGCCCGACGTCGAGGTCGCGTGCGGCGGTGGCGGAGGAGGGAACGGCGGTGTGGCCGACTTCTCGTATATCTGGATCGCGAACAGCAACGAGAGCACGGTGTCGAAGATCAATACCGAGACGCTGATCGAAGAGGGCCGCTACATCACGCGCCCCGACAGCAACGGCAGTCCTTCGCGCACGTCGGTGAACCTCAACGGCGACGCCGTGATCGCGAACCGCAGCGGTGGCGTCACGATGATCTTCGCCCGCGCCGAGGACTGCGCCGGCGCGAACACGTCGACCGGCCCCGGCGACGTCAAGCCGTGGCCCGACGACTGCGTCGGCTGGCACACGCCGATGGTGTACGCGAGTCAGCGACCGGTCGCGTGGTCGGCCGGCACGTTCGACGACGCGACGTGCCGCTACGAGGACACCAAGGTGTGGACCTCGGGCGCGAACGCGACGATCGACGTGCACCTGCTCGACGGTGAGACCGGCGTAATCGAGCAGATGGTGCCGGTGCCGGGCCAAGACCCGGGATTTTTCGGGATCTACGGCGGTGCCGTCGACTCGGGCGATCACTTCTGGGGCGTGGTCGCCGTCGGTGACGTGCTCGTGCGCACCGATCGCGACGACTTCGCCGTCGAGGTCTTCCCGATGCCGATGTTCGGCTACGGCATGGCCGTCGATCGCAACGATCGCGTGTGGACCTGCTACTCGACCGTCGCGCGCTTCGACTATCCGACGCAGACCTGGCAGACGGCGGTCGCCGGCGGCTCCGGTGGGTGCATGCCCGACGGCGGCGACCTGCTGTGGCTCGCCAACGATCCGCTGGTCGCGGTCGACATCGACACGCTCGCGGTCGTGCAGACGATCGATCTACCGAGCTACGTCCATGGTGTGAGCATCGACTTCGACGGCAACGTGTGGGGACCCGCGATCAACAACATCGAGGCGTATCGCG